>Ga0315543_1000406_pt1 | contig 53517 bp, 45 predicted proteins | sample SalMarSW160210MG_2_FD_203098 | JGI IMG/M metagenome (GOLD analysis project Ga0315543, IMG submission 203098) | Salt marsh sediment microbial communities from the Plum Island Ecosystem LTER, Massachusetts, United States - Salt Marsh Sediment SW1601-210 ... | reverse complement strand
ACCAGACCTTTAACAATCTTCTCGGCAGAGACCTGCAAAGACTAAATGGTCAAAAGCCGCAGGTTGTGATTACAATGCCGATACTCGTCGGCCTGGACGGCAAAGAAAAAATGAGCAAGTCAAAAGGTAATTTTATCGGTGTAACCGATGAGCCGAACGATATGTTCGGCAAGGTGATGAGCATCTCTGATGATATGATGGAAAATTACTTTACGCTTTTAACCGAGATGCCAAACGAAAAAATAGCTGAGCTTGTTGACCCTAAGAAAACGCATCCAAAGGAAGCGAAAGTTCTGTTAGGCAAAACGATTGTAGCTCAGTTTTATAACGAAGCTGCTGCACAGCTTGCCGCCGCCGAGTTTGACAAGGTTTTTGCCCAGGGCCAACTGCCCAATGAAATACCGGAGATTGAAATATCCGCCGAGCCGATTCCAGCAAGTAAGCTGCTATTGCACTGTAAGCTTGTATCGAGCGGCGGAGAGGCAAAACGGATGATAAAGCAGTCTGCAGCAAGCCTTAATGGCAAAAAACTAAATGACCCGAACGCCGAAATTGCCCCTAAGAATGGCATGGTGATTCGAGTCGGCAAAAGAAACTTCGCTCGATTAAAGTTAATAAAATAGATAGCTTATCAACTTAAGGACAGGTAGCTAAAATTATGGAAGTTAGATTTCATCGACATGCCCAGGAACGTATGATTCAACGAGGTGCCACGAAGAAAGATGTTGTCGATACAGTGGCAAAAGGAGAACGATTTGAGGCGAAATTCGGCCGATCTGGCTTTCGTAGAAACTTTGTATTTGAAAAACAATGGAGAAATCAGTATTATAAAACCAAACAGGTAGAGGTTTATGCGGTTCGCGAGGGCAATGATTGGCTCGTTATTTCAGTCATTGTGCGATACTTCTGAGCGAACCATCGAGGAGAAAACGCTATGAAATTCACATACGACCCACGGTATAACATAGGCTATATTCGTTTTAGCGAAAAAAAAGCTGAGGTTGAATCGATTCGGCTAAGCGATGAACTCGTGGTGGATATTGCACCAAACGGAATGGTTTACGGCATCGAACTTTTAAACGCCAATGAGCAATTGCAACGTGAAGATATGGGTGAACTCATAGTTGTCAACGAAGCAACCGGCGAACAAACTGAGTTGCCGCTCATTAAGAAAAAGACAGGCTAAAATCCAACATCATGGAGGAGCGCCTACCCTTGTCATTGCGAGTCCGCCGCGGCGGATGAAGCAATTTGTATGTATATTTAGCCGGCAGTTTGTCAGATGTTACCGTTACCAATATGCTCGATCTGTATTGCAAAGTTTTATAAAACAGGATAACCTGCCGAGGCGGGCTCAACCTTCGCTCGAGTACGAAGATTTCTTATCGACAGGTTCGGCCTGCAGCGGATTCTTAATATCAGTATTAATATCGGTGTCGGCTTGCTTAATACCAAGTGCCTTTTCGATCCCACCTATTCTCGCAGAAAGCCTTGTCAGTTTATCATCGATGGAATCTAATTTCTTTGCAACTTCTTGGATGTCCGTATCGATCCTGAATATATTCTTTTCGGTCAGGTTCATGTACCGGTCCATCAAACGCTCATAGGCATCTATAGCGCGTGCGGCGTCGGTTCTGTATTCAGGCACGGTAATAGAGGGGTGAACCTCGTACGTTTTTTGGCTGCCTTGAGTTGATGTACAAAGCCGGATGATTACTAAGCTGCTTATTACAGCTATTGTTATGATTAATAGATTTCTGCTCATTTTCATCTGACTATCTCCCGTTGGTCTTTTCATAGTTCAAGACCAGTGAAAAGCTCTGGATTAGACCACAACCACCTTCGGCGGCCTTAATCTTATTTATCGGCAGAAGATATATCAAATATCAAAGATTTGGAAAAACTGCCACGTTGATCCGTTGCTTTATAGTCGTCAATCCGTACGCTGGTGATGTGTAGGAGGAACCTGCTGAGCGGCAATCCTATAATGAGCTGAGGGTGGTTCGTACCTATTTGTCCGGAACACTTAAATCAGAAAAAGTTTGCCTGTTTTTGATAAACTTGCCTAACTGTGCTGTGAGCTGCTGAAATTGCTCTTTTAACTGCTCTAAGGCCGCTGTATTATTTTGCTGGATTGTCTCTATACTTGTCCTGAGCTGGCCAAGCTCCTTTCGTACGCTTGCCTCTTGTTGCTTAGAAATATTCACCTCGTTTTTAATCCATTCGATCTCTGCTGTAGATTCGACAAGTTTGCTTTGAAGTGTAGAGAGCTGTTGGCTGGATTGAACAAAATCGTCATATACATTTTGAATACTTGCATAAGCCCGGTCAATCCTGCCGTGATGAACTTTTTGATTCATGTAGAGCCACAAACAAGCGATGAAAGCTCCAAAAAGACATACTATCAAAAAAACTGCGGCAATTTGCCGATTTTGCTGGGGATCGGCTTGTTCTGCGTCTGTATCGGATTGAGGTACAGAGGCTGGCGTAGATGTAGATGCAGATTCGTAGGGATTAAATTCGTTGCTGTGCGCAGCATGGCTTGCGCCATTTTTCCTTGCGAGCTTGCTCGCAATCTGTGAAGCTTTAGAAATTAGGCCTTGCGCAGCATGGCTTGCGCCATTTCCCAATCCGGACCTGCCTGCACGTAGCGTTTCGGCGAGGGCAGGCTTCGTTTCGGTTTTTAATCCGCCTATGGCGGAAGTGTTTGGCCTTTTTGCCTCTTCGGCAATTTTGCGTGTATCGTTAGTCGCATTCTTGGCCAGCTCAGCTATCTTCCCAACTCGGCTGGTCTTATTAACCGGCTGGCTATGACCCTCGGCTGTTTGGCTCTTTGTTGTGTGACCTGCCCGCCGTACACTTTGGGCAGGCGGGCTTTCTTGCAAAATCTTAAGCTCCTCACCTACAGGATGATACGGACTCAGTGGCACATCGACAACGTATGTTTCGCCTTTGTATTTTCTTAATTGGACAATGCCTAAGCGTCCGTATTCCTCGACCACCATCCTGGAAATCCCTTCGCGGGCGGCATATCTGTCGATTGACAAAAGCGGCCTTTTCAATTGTAAAAGCGCCCTTTCATCTTCCAAAACAGTCTCGTTGGCCCTTGATGTCATCTCTATATATCCTGCAACGAATTTTGTTAATAACAGTAGGTATTTTCGGCTACTTAGAGCGACTTTCTTGAATAATAAATCGTGAATCAAAGCACGAACGACAAACCACGCACTACGAGCAGCTTGTCATTTGCCGGATATTATAGTATCATGACGCTATGAAGGCTAAGAGTTCGGAATATCGCCACAGAGCGAAAAAATGTTTGCTGCTTCGCCGATTTTACAGCCTTATAGCCCCCCGAGCTTACAGTTTAATAGTATTCGGTGCGCTATTTTGCACACTAACTGTAAAATTGTTTCATTCCTTGCGTTACAACTTACTAAACGAATACCCTGGCTGGATTCTTGCCGACATCTCCGTACTGCTTGGAATTGAAGTTATCCTTGCGCTGGTTTGCTTCCGCTGGCCCCATAGATGGGTCATTCGAATAGCTACAATCATCGCTGCTGTCGTGTGTACCTGGTCGGTTATGAACGCAGCATGGCTGATAAGAACAGGCACACAGATTCTGCCCGCGGAGCTGTTGCCGCTAATCCGTGATCCTGTAAACATACTGTGGCTTGTCGGCGTCAATTTGATAAAAATGCCGAAAGCATCTATTGTATTGCTTGGCCCCAGCGCCATTACTCTGGCCTTTTTCTTTTCAGTTTTGGCCAGACCTAAACAGCCAAATTACAATCGCAGACTCCTCGTCGTTAGAATTATTATTACTCTTATTATTATCGGCATATCGATTTTGGCCCGTCCTTCAGTAGTCAGGAAAGGTTCACCACAGATAGCTTCTATCGGCTTGCATTATAATAGCCAATTAAGGGCTATAATGAGCTTTATCCTGCGCGATGCCGGTCATTTGGCCAAGGCCGACTTCGACAAAGCTAAACGAAAAATACCCACTTTTGACCAGATAAAGATTTCCCTAAAACCACAACACATAAACCATAATATAGTTATCCTTGTTCTTGAAGGAATTCAGTATGATTACACTTCATTAAGTAATAAACAAACCAACCTAACGCCCTATCTTTTTAGTTTGGCCAAGCAGGGCGTTGAATTTACAAATGCTCGTTCGACTGTGACCCATACAACCAAGGCATTGTTTGCGCTTCTTACCGGTCGATTTCCATCGGCTTCTCAGAATATCGCTGAGACTGTTCCTATCGAGAAGCATTATGCCAGCCTTGCCACTATTGTTAGCAGTCATTTGAATTTTCGAACAGCTTTTTTTCAATCAGCCAAGGGCAATTTTGAATCTCGGCCCGGATTGGTTTACAATCTGGGCTTCGATAAATTCTGGGCCAGAGATGACTTGAAAGACCCCAATAGTTTTGTGGGTTATCTGGGCTGTGACGAGTTTTCAATGTTAAAACCTATTACCGAATGGATAGAGGCTGAAGAGAAGCCATTTTTGCTGACGATTCTCTGCTCAGTTACACACGATCCGTATGAGGTTCCGCAATGGTTTGCTAAGCCTGCTAAAGAACCAATAGATTGTTATCGACAGGCTGTTTCTTACACCGATCGGTTTTTAGCCGCGCTCGATGTGGAGCTGGCCAAGCTAAACATTACTGATAAGACGATTCTTTGTGTTATCAGCGACCATGGTGAAGCATTTGGCGAACATGGGCTGCTCGGACATGAGCGAATAGCTTTCGATGAGGTCTTACATATCCCTTGGATTATTCGGGCCCCATTTTCAGTGGAGCCGGGCACGCGGATAGCCAAACCGGTTAGCTCCATTGACTTGACACCGACTCTGCTGAATCTATTGGGACTCGATACCAGCAACGTCGATTTTGATGGTATCAATGTACTTGCAGGACATTCGGCTGAGCTCAGTCGAAGCCATGTCCCGGACGACCGTAAAGTATATTTTTCCGGCTGGATGCAACAAGGCCCGGCAGGCTTTGTCAAAGACAATCAAAAGTTCACATACGCTCCGGCGAATAAAAGTGTCTATGTCTATGACCTGGCCAATGACCCGCTTGAATTGGATAGAATAGAAGTACCTGAGCAGCTGGCGAATAAAATTGCCGATGGGATTACTGCATGGCGAAAAAACAGCATCTTTCGAGTCAACCAGCAGCGAACCGGCAAAAAAATGCTCTTCGATTTATGGCTTTGTAGCTGGACAGAACGTGTTTCTTCCGTCAAGTATCAAAACTCAAAATAAATCACTCCCAGAACTCGATACTCGTCGAGCATCGAGCCCGCCACAGGCGGATCTCCGCTGCGCTCCGACATCAAGGATTCCAGTTCGGCCTAAATAGGAAAAGCCGCCAAGAAGAGCGGCTTTCCCTACTAATCACAGGCAATCAGATATTCAGATATCAGCTTTTACAACTCATCGACTTCACTATTTCTTTCTGTGCTTTCCGAGTCATCATTTATTGTTTCATCACCACCGAAGGTGGATTCTCTCGGATGTGCTTTTTCATAGACTTCTTTGAGCTTTTTTGTTGTAAGATGGGTGTAAACCTGCGTCGTGGATAACGACTGATGGCCGAGCAGCTCCTGAACACTCCTTAAATCTGCACCATTATTTAACATATGAGTTGCGAAGCTGTGGCGTAAGGTATGCGGACTGATTGACGGGTCCAGGCCGGCCATTTTAAGATATTTGTCCATCTTGCGACGGACGCTGCGGGTGCTTAGCCGTCGGCCGTGTTTATTCACAAACAAAACTTTCGAGTCAAAATTAATGTTGTTTTGCGCTCGTTTATTCCTGAACTCCATGTAGTGCTGAATAACCTGTAAGGCTGACGAGCTAATCGGTGAAATTCTTTCCTTTTTGCCTTTACCTCGGATGCGTACGATCTCACCTAAGAAGTCTATATCTTCCATATTCAATGCTACAAGCTCGCTAACCCTTATACCCGTACTATAAAGCGTCTCCAGGATAGCTCTGTCTCTTGCGCCTAACCAGTTATCCATAGGTGGTGTCTCAAGCAGTTTCTTGACTTGTTCGTACTCAAGAAATTTTGGTAGTTTTTTCTCCTGCTTTGGTGTTCTTACAGCCGTGACTGGACTGGAGCTAAACCGATTTGTTTTGACAAGAAACTTATAAAAGCTCCGTAAGGTAGCCAGCTTGCGGGCTACGGTGGCTCTGGAATATTGCTTGTCATTAAGATATGCCAGATATGATCTGATATCAGATGTCTGTGTTGAAAGAAGCAACTGATCAAGCTGGATAGTAGTCTCGGTTGCTACAGCCGTAGCTGCGCCGCCTTGTGAGTGAGATAACGGAATCTGCTCGTCTATTCCCGCACTGCTATCAGAGCTACCGATTAGAAACTCGCTAAATTGACTCAGATCAGCGCCATAACACTTAGCTGTGTGCTCTGAGAACCGTTTTTCAAACTTCAAGTAATTCAGGAATTCCTGGATAATTGGACTATCTTTTTCCATAATGTACCTGCCTATTTAATCTCGCTATTTAATTATCGCAATATTTGGCAACTTACTCTCTAAAACTTGGACAACATCAATGTATTGTTAATCCGCCGAGGCCCGCCGCGGCGGGTCTGTGACTAATTCATGAGAATTTGTACGTGTCCGAATTCTCATGCAGTAGTTTATTTGCCTGGCTAATGAGCATCTGCGTGAGCTTGAAGCTCAGCACAGCCGCATCGAACCAATCGAAATCCGTTCGTTTATCTCTTGCCTGTTCGATAAGAGCATCCAAAAGCTCACCTTCGCATCCATCCTCGTAACGGAATATAAACTTCTGTCCTGTTTTGTTTAAGACCAATTGTCGATTCTTTTTTTTCATCGCTGCAGGCAATCTCAGTTTCGTCAGAATTTATCTAAAATTTAGCTTACAAGCAGCCTCTTCAAACATCTATACTTCTTATCGGCTCAAAATTCATCCGCTAAAATTAAGCCTTCAATTTTCTTAAAAGAAAAGGCGATAAAATCGAGGCTCTTGAAAACATCACAAGGCTTTTATCGGCCAATAAGAGTCCTGTCTTTACAAATTGAATAGGAATGTTAGCAGATTGCGCTCAAATTTAGATAAATTGCTGAAAAGTGATAAAAATCAGTTCTGAGGTTGAGGTTCACTATTTAACCTACTCTGATGAAAGCAGATGAGGTTTCATGTGGGATTGGCCTTGAAGAAGATTTTTCCGTCCTTTTCTTCGGAATGAATGACTCCTTGCTGTTTAAGGTATGAGATATATTTTAATACCTCATTGCGTCTGATATCCAAACTTCCGCATATATCTTCAAGCGTACAAGGCCTGCGTTTTAGCATTGATAACACGTCTTCAGCTTTTCTTTCGATATGCTCGACATGATGACGTAGCATAAAATCAGCAATAACTTCACATTTATCCCCCAACTGGTTGGCTATAGACTGCAGCTTCTCAGCATCCACAATTTTAACGTTCGGCTCAGCAGTAGGCCGAACAGCAGTATTAAGCTGAACTTTATCGGGACAAATGCGTTTGATGGCATCTTTGATTTTGGCAATCTGTTTGGAATCGGTATTCAGCCCATCGACAAAAAATACCTCGAGCCATATCTGTCCGGCGAACTCATTCCTAAACGCGCATAACCCGGAAATAACCTTTTCAATACTAATATCATTATGAGGACGATTTATTCTCTGGAAAGCTCGCTGGTCACCGGCATCAAGTGACGGTAGAACTACATCAGCTTTAGCACAATCGGCTCGTACATCGGGTCTATATAACAATGTACCGTTGGTTAGTACAGCGACAGGAAAAGAAGTAATTTTTTTAATGCCGTCTATGAGTTCGCCAAGCCGAGAATTAAGAGTCGGCTCGCCGGAGCCGCTAATAGTAATAAAATCAGCTTTGAGTCCCTGAGCTACTCGTTTTTTAAGCTCATCGAGAACGGCCTCAATATCAGTATAGTTTTTGCGTTCTATGGTTTTTTCGGTCGTTCTGCCGATCTGGCAATATATACAATCCAGCGTACAGACCTTAGCCGGTATAATATCAACACCTAAACTAAGGCCCAGCCTGCGTGAAGGCACCGGCCCATACAAATATTTTATTTTGTCAGTCACTTTTTTATCCACGAACTATCTTAAATATTTCTTTGCATACCCTGAGCAAATCTTCGAGCCAGTCTATTGGCATAATGCTGGCAGCATCTGACTTTGCCTTTTCAGGTTTAGTATGGACTTCGATAAAAAGACCGTTGGCACCGGCGGCCACCGCAGCTTTTGCCAGTATGGGGGCCATTTCGCGTTGACCTCCGCTTGCCTTGCCCAGCCCGCCGGGCTGCTGGGTGCTGTGCGTCACATCAAAAACAACCGGATAGCCAAGCTTTTTCATAATCTCAATAGCCGTCATATCATTGACCAGCCGATTATAGCCGAAAAACGTTCCCCGCTCGGTAAGTGTAATTTTTTCATTTTTGCAGGCACGAATCTTCTCGACCACGTTCTTCATCTCATCGGGCGAGAGAAATTGGCCTTTTTTAATATTGATAGGCTTACCCGTGTGCGCAGCGGCACAAAGTAAATCCGTCTGCCTACACAGAAAAGCGGGTATTTGCAGACAATCAACGACTTCACCGGCAACAGCCGCCTGAGCCGGCTCGTGAACATCGGTTATAATAGGCAGCTTGGTTTCCTGGCGCACCGCCGTAAGGATCTCCAAGCCCTTCTCTAAGCCCGGACCACGAAAGCTGTGCAAGCTGGAGCGATTGGCCTTATCGAAACTGGCTTTGAAAATTATTCCTATGCCGGTCCTGCAGCCAATATCGACCAGTCTATTGGCAATATCGAGGCAATTGGTCTTGCTCTCGATAACACAAGGCCCAGCCATAACAAACAATGGAGAGTCTAAACCAACCTCCACATTACCAATTTTGAAATTCATTTTACTTATACCTTACATATAAGTGACTAAAGTGTAAAGTGCCTAAAGTGACACGGAGTGTCATTGCGAGGAGCGCAGCGATATGGCAATCTCCTTGCTCAGGTTTGAGATTGCTTCGCTTCGCTCGCAATGACAACAATTTTAGGCACTTTAGTCACTTCAAATTTTAAGCACTTTGGATTATCCTAATGCTCTTTTAATTCTTGTTCTTATTCCAGCCGGCTTAGCTCCCACCGGAACCATCACATTGACCGCCTGCGGTATCACGTTAATTTGTACCGGCAGAGCCGGTCCAGGGTCGCCGTCGATTTCGGTCCTTATGCAGGCATTATTAGAGCTTATCGAGATACTTTCACCCTGACGATAAATAACATCGCTACTATAGGCATGTTGTTTTAAGACTGTCGCAAACGAATGTTTGACTAAACGTAGTTGAGAAGCGCATTTGTAAACACACACATCCAACAGCCCATCGCCGAAGTCGGCGTAATGCAAAATCTGCAGGCCCACGGCATATCTTGAGATGTTTCCGACGAATACTAATCCGGGGCCATCGAAGATTTCTTCGCCGTCAACTTCCACCTTCATAGAGTCGAACTTATAATTCCAGAATATTCGCCATATAGGCTCAAAGTAATCAAAGTAATTAATATGTCCCTTTCGCTGCTCGCTGACGCGTTCGACGACCTGGCCGTCAAAACCGAAACCTGCTATAGAAGTAAAACACTTGCCATTTGCACTTCCCAGGTCCAAAGGCCGAATGTATCCTGTCTCAAACGTTTTTATCAAGGTTTTTAATTTTTCGTCAAAACCCAGTTCATTAGCAAGCAGGTTTTCCGTTCCGCAAGGCACCACTAACAAGGTTTTGTTACTGCCTTCCAGGCCGTGAGCAATCTCTCTAACAGTGCCATCGCCACCGACGACAACAAGCATTGCGCAGTCGTAATCAACCGCTGCGTCAGTAGCCAAATCACAAGCATGCTCCAAGCATGTAGTCAAGCTTACTCTGACATCGAAGCCTTTTTCAATAAGGTATTGCTGAAACCGACGCCCTGTCAATTTGCTGCTGCTCGCACCGGCTTTGGGATTTACAATATAAGCAATATAACCATCATCCGGCTTCATCTCATACCTTGTCTTTTGTTCGTCGTTCTTCGTTAGTATGAATCTTTCGAACCATCAGGCTTGCATAGCTTTCTGGGATATGCGGCAGATTCGCCAGCCCTAATTCCGTTTGCACATCACTGATTTTTTCGTTGTCCGGCCCTTCGATCTCTACGAAATCGCCTAACATTGGAAGCTCATCCAGCGCCACAGTACAGTCATGATACCGCCAGGTCTTTCGCTTCTTTTCAACAACCAACACGCTGCTAAATCCTATGGCGGCAAGCAGCTTTTCCGTGGAATCGGCGTCTTTGATTTCGATCTCGATTTCCTGCCTTTTCTTGAACTGATTTTTTTCCTTAGCACCTTTATACGTCAAAAAAAAATTCTCTCTTTTCTCAGCTACCTCTCGACGCAGACGAAGACACCTATCGGTTTTAGTCAACGTTCTGTCCTTATCATCGAAGTAGTAATCTGTCTGCAATTGCTCTGCCAAAAATTTAGCACCGAGATTGACTAACTTGCACTTTATGTCCTCCAGTGACTCAACTTTTAGCTTTGCTTCAATTTCAATATTCATTTATAAAGGGTCTAACTAAGTGATTATGCTTACGATGCGATTCTCTATGTAAATAACCTTCTTAGGTTCTTTCCCCTCCAAAGCAGCCTGTACAGACACACTCAACAGAGCCTGTGTTTTCACATGTTCATACGGCGAATCGGCTGGAACAACGATTCTGTCCCTTACCTTACCCTTGACCTGCACAGGTAATTCAATTTCTTTTTCTTTGATAAGCTCTTTGTCATATTCAGGCCACGGCTCGTAAGCCAGGCTTTCAGTATGGCCTAATCTCTGCCAGAGCTCTTCAGCAATATGCGGTGCGAACGGAGCAAGGATCAGAATAAATTTTTCTACTACCGACCTGGGTCTGTCATCTTGCTTGATTAAGTGATTTATAAAAATCATCATCGCGCTTATTGCCGTATTAAAACCAAAGCTTTCAATATCGTCACCGACTTTTTTTATAGTTTGATTTAACAGTCTAAGCGTCTGCTCGTCGGGCTGGGTCTGTTTTATTGCCTCGACAGGTTCACCGGTATCCTCATCTACGATCATTCGCCAGGTCTTTTGTAGGAATCGATATACACCTTGCACACCCTGCATACTCCAGGGCTTTATCGCCTCTAAAGGTCCCAAGAACATTTCATAAAGCCGCATCGAATCGGCGCCAAAATCAGCGATTACTTTATCAGGATTAACTACATTACCGCGAGACTTGCTCATCTTCTGGCCGTCCTCGCCTAAAATCATTCCCTGGTTGACGAGCTTGGCAAACGGCTCTTTCGTACTTACATAACCCAGGTCATAAAGTAACTTATGCCAGAACCGCGCATACAGAAGGTGCAGCACTGCGTGCTCGGCTCCGCCGATATACAAATCCACAGGCATCCAGTATTTCTCTTTTTCGCAGTCCCAGCCTTTTTGACTATTATTGGGGTCAAGATACCGCAGATAGTACCAGCAACTGCCGGCCCATTGGGGCATAGTATTTGTTTCGCGTTTTGCTTTTGAGCCATCGGGCAGTGTCACGTTCACCCAATCACCAATATTAGCCAACGGCGACTCACCCGTGCCCGGGGGCTTATAGTTTTCTACCTCCGGCAGCTCTAATGGCAAATCTTTTTCTGTAAGTCCAAAGACGCGACTATTTTCCTCATGCAAAATCGGAAATGGCTCGCCCCAATAACGTTGTCTGCTGAACAGCCAGTCACGCAGCTTATAGTTTACAGCCTTTCTGCCTAAGCCTTTTTGCTGGAGCCAATCCGAGATTTTCTCTTTGAACCGGTTTGTCGGCAATCCATTGAACTGCCCGCTATTGATTGCTTTTCCGTCGCCCACAAAACATAACTTGCCCTGTTTGACCAACTTGGCTTCTTTGCTATCCAGCGGTCCACCCTCCGCAGTGCTACGGAGGACAGGCTCAACAACCGGCACAATAGGAAGGCCGAATTTATTTGCAAACTCAAAGTCGCGCTCATCGTGAGCCGGCACCGCCATAATCGCACCGGTGCCGTAACTAATCAGGACATAATCGCTTATCCAGATAGGCATTCTTTCGCTGTTTACCGGATTTATGGCGTAAGCGCCTGTAAATACGCCGGTCTTTTCTTTCGCCAAATCGGTGCGGTCGAGGTCGCTTTTCCGAGCTGCTTGCTCACGATATTTTTTAACAGCCTCTTTTCGGTCATTGGTTGTAATCATATCTACAACTTCAAGCTCAGGTGCCAGCACCATGTAAGTAGCGCCAAAAAGAGTATCTGGTCGAGTCGTAAATACCCAGAGGTCCCAATTAAGACTTTCTATTTCAAATTTAACTTCGGCCCCTACACTTTTGCCAATCCAGTCTCGTTGCAGCTTTTTTATTGGTTCGGGCCAGTCCACATCATCTAAATCCTTCAATAATCTCTCAGCATATTTTGTTATTCGCAGCATCCATTGTCGCATCGGCTTTCGGATTACCGGATGGCCGCCGCGCTCGCTAAGGCCGCCCACTACTTCTTCATTTGCCAGAACTGTCCCCAGTGCGGGACACCAATTGACAGCTACCTCAGCTTCATAGGCAAGACGGTTGTCGTCTATGATTTTTTGTTTATCCTCCTCACTCAATTCCTTCGGAACGTTCAGCTCCTCAATCGGCTTGGCTTTCTGCTCGGTCTGGTCAAAGTAACTATTGAAAAATTTCAGAAATATCCATTGTGTCCACTTATAGTAATTTGGGTCGGTGGTACTGACCTGCCTGTCCCAGTCGTAGCTAAAACCCAGTGACTTGATTTGCTGACGCATTCTGTCGATGTTTTTCTGTGTGGTCTGGGCTGGATGTGTGCTGGTCTCGATAGCGTATTGTTCCGCCGGCAGGCCGAACGCATCCCAGCCCATAGGATGCAGCACGTTAAATCCTTTCATCCGCTTATATCGAGCGACTATATCGCTTGCGGTATAACCTTCCGGATGGCCAACGTGCAGACCGGCAGCGCTGGGGTAGGGAAACATATCCAGCACATAATATTTTGGCCTGGAGTCATCGCAGTCGTCTGCTCTGAATGTCTTATGCTCCTGCCAGAACTTTTGCCATTTCTTCTCAATTTCGCTGAGGTTATAAAGACCTTTCTGAGAACACATTTACACTTCACACTCCTTATAAACAATTTCAACCACCGGTAAAACCACATTTAGAGCCCCGCAATAAACCTGTCCCCTCGGCCTTGCTCGGGGCAGGCCTGAGCAGGGTCGAAGGATTGCGGGGCTAAATGTTTAGCCCCCAAATTTATTTGGGGGTTTTTATCACGCGTTTTATGAAGGGTTTCGGCTCATTACCGCCCTTTATAAATCATTAAAACACAATAAAACAAAAATCTGAGAAAATCCACTAAAATCCATTGTCAGACTAAGAAGTGATTAAAGTGTAAAGTGGCAGAAGTGATCTAAAGTTAGAAGATTTTATCCGCCGGAGGCGGACCACATTCCATCGGGGCGAACCTGGAGAACACCGGTATCACGATAAAAGCTCAAAGTTGCGATGGCATAATTTACTAAGGCTTTTGTAGCTTCATTTTGCGCGTCAAAGAAGCTATCCTGTGCATCCAGAACCCGGCGGCTGCTGGCGCGTCCATATTGCATCAGCAGCGAGGTCTTTCTGTAGCGCTGCTGAGCCACCGCGGCAGCCTCTGATTGAACTTTGAAACGCTCCACTGCTTCTGCAAAGTCACGGTATGCTTGACGTATTTCCAACGTGATGGTATCTGTAGCCAAGTCGTATTCTCGCTGCCGTTGGTTCAGTACAATGAGAGCTTTTCGATAAATATTCTGTTCAGCTACACGATCAAGCGGCAAATTTAGCTCCAAATTTAAATTATAGTCCTCAGTAGCCTGCAGAGTCTGCCTGCTGCCCTGATCTGGAGAGGCAACATTGATCGAGCCGACAACATTCATGTCGGAGCGAAGTGCATCCGCTGCCACATAGACCTTACGCTGCGCATCCAGAACCGCATCGGCGCTGTTAGAAAGCTCAAGACGTCTAAACAATGCCGTCTCTATAGCTTGACCCTCATTAAAATCCAGATCGCGAATATCTGCAGTTTTTAGTTTTTGAAGCACATCTTCATCCAGCCGAAATTCCGCCTTGGTTGGCACAGCAAGTGTTATCTTGAATAAATCCAGCAGAGATTCATATTCCTTCCTGGCCTGAACATACATATCTCTGGCTTGCAGCATTTCCTGTCGTACTCTGTCCAGCTCAAACGTGGGCAGGCGTCCGGCATTGGTTAACTTTTCAACACCATTATATAAACCGGCAAGAGCATTGTAGTTTGCTTGTGCATTTTTAGCCAGATCGTACAACTCCAGCACATTGTAGTATTGTGTGACAACAAAAACGACAAACGTCTTGCGAAAACGATTGAAAGAGCGTATCTGGTAAAGTGTGTCACGCTCTGCTTGCGTGAGGTTTTCTAATACTACTTTCGGTTCGCTGCCGCGAAGTAAAGGTTGAAAGACAGTTGCAGTCAAAATAGAAGACAGCCCCCCCTCCATATTACCGGTTAGCACATCAAGCCAGGTAGTTGATATTTTAGCACCTATTAGAGTACCTGTTGCCAGCAGTCTGTTAAAACCCCAACTGGACTCAATTCCCCAGACTTTATCATTCCAATCGGCGTCATATCCGCCGCTCGGGCCGCCGAAAAACTGCGTTTCAAACTGATGGCGGGTTAATCTCAAATCTAACGCTGTCGTGTATAAAGTTTCCTTCTGCAGCTGATAGTCACGATTATGGGCGGTAGCCATGGCTACCGCTTCTGAAAGGCTCAGCACACTGCCGGCAGGTATGGCCCTAGCTATCTTGATATCGTTAGGCTCTGCGGACACATCACTAATCTTGTAGTTAGCTTTGTCACCGAATTCCTTCTGCCATTTCTGGTCAATAATATTATAGACTTGCTTGTCGGCCTTAGCTTTATAGTTATGCTGCTTAGTACAGCCTGCCAAACAAAAGATGACGGAGAGCAGAAGACAGGCGACAGAGGACAGAGGACAGACGACAGAGGACAGAGAACAGAATCTCTTTTTTCCGTCTTCCGCCTTCTGTCTTCTGTCTTCTGCCTTCTGTCTTCTGTTTACAGTGTTCGTATTCCTACCCTCTCACCTATTATCAATTTCATTTGAGGTGGAGCTTTAATCACAAACGGCCGTCCCCACTCCGGAACGTTCGGGTTTAGCCATAATTGTATCGGCAGTTGTTCGACGGCTGGTCCCACAGATATTACCTGAGAGCGTGCTATCTGAGCCGGCTCGGTATTTCTAACGATTTCTACTACCATTCCCTCTCGAATTTGAGCTATCTGGTCGTTTTTGGCATAGGCTACTATATCCGTAGGCTTGAGTTCGGTTATAGTGAGTATCGGCTCATTGGCTTGAACAGCCTCACCAGGCCAATGCTGAATCTGGCTAACCATACCATCAAAAGGTGTTGTCAAATTCAATGGCTTACGTCTTGCCAATAGTTCTTCCATGCGCTGTTCCTGGACTTTTACCTGTTTATGTATCACCTCCAGAGCACTATCCACGGAAGGATGCTGGGCTAGCCGATGGGCAAATTCGTCCCGGCGATGCTGAGCCTGCTTCAAATCAGCTTCGGCCTGTTCCAACATATCCTCATTCTTTCGAATCTTCTCAGCTATGGTTTCGTGCCGGACCTTTACTCTCTGCAGCTCGTAAGGTGCAATAGCTTCTTGTTTTAGGAGATCCTCGGCTATCTTTACTTCCACTGACAGGTCTTCAAAAGTTATCTTGTCGGTAGCGAGCTGCACTTTTAAGTTTAGTATCTGAAGCCTCGCGTTTTCTATATCGACGTAAAATCTTCTCTCATCGGCTATTTGATTGGTTTGCAGATTGGTTGCTTCAGCGAGCAAACTTTCCTGGGTAGGGATTAATTGAGCCATTAGGTGCTCTATCTCTGCTGCGGCAACAGCTAATTCGGCCTGTAAATTTTCATTATCGAGTATTGTGTCAAGTATAGCTACAGTCTGACCTTGTTTGACCTCGTCAAACAAGTCCACGGGAACATTTTTTAATCGACCGGTACAGGTAGCAGCGACTTGATGTATCTGACCCTGTACTATGGCTAAGACTTCAAAACGTCGTGTGCGTTGATAGAATAGTCCGACAACACATACCGATACTACCAGCCATACTAAGGCCGGCAATAGATGGTGCAGGCCAAAAAGACCAAAATGGTAACCTGTGTAGGGGTTTTTTTTCATACTTCAGCTAAACCTCAAGAAGCTGCTCCTGCATTGTCAAGTTGACGTTCTCGACGCCCTCAACTTCGCCCAGCTCGGAAATCATCTGCTCATTCTTCGCTGCATTTCGTATCATCAATTGATAAGCATACTCAGCCGGTCCGCCAAAGCCGGTATCTTGAACAGATATGAGAGTGAAACTGCCGCAGAAACGCTTAAGAACGGCAAGAATCGGATGCTTAGGTCCAATGTGGCCTCTGAAACTAAATCGTAAAAAACCATTGTGAGGCCGATGTGTACCAAAACCGGTCAGATACAAGTATATCGCTATCAGGCTTAAAACCACCGTGCCTACAATGGCTGTAGCATATCGCTGGGAGCCGGTCGCCATACCGACAACCAGCGAACAGAAGATGAAGGCTATGTCACGAGTATCCTTGATAATGTTACGAAAACGAATGATTGCTAAAGCACCCATGAGTCCCACAGCAGTGATAATATTATTACCAATAACAGACATAACCATAGCTACTACCACGGTAATTAAAATCAGTGATTGCACAAAGGACTTTGAATAAGAAAGGCCACTATGCGTGGCGTAATAAACCCAGGCCAAAACCTGACCTAAAATAAAAGCCAACAATAGTGACAAAAGCACACTTTGAGCCGTAAAGGTTCCACCGGTTAAAGGAGTATCCTCAAGTGTTTGCCAAATTCTATCCATAATCACGCTTCTAAAATTGACGAGCAAGGTGGGCATGGGAACATGCCTCTTTAACGGAGGTAGTATATTTTGACATCGATTGCTGTCGTAAGTCGAAGTACTTAACCATCCGAGTCAACCAGGCTGGGTAAAGATTGGTGAATTTGATCTCCAAAATTACTCCGTCAAAAAGACGATGATGCCAGCCACCGCTGTTAAGTTTTACCTTGGGCGTATTAGTAATGTTATAGGCCAGATGTCGGTCAAAGGTTATCCTTACCCTATTTTCAGAATCGCCTTCGTATGCTTGGCGCCTGTAGCGAATTAATATCACAGGCTTAGCATTAATATTGTTCACGTACAACTGGAACTGCCTTAGCGTCTCCCGGTCTGTCGTATAATCATAATCTTGCAGCGGCAAAGACAATCCTGCAAGCAGTGTCGCGACATCATGATCCATTACGCGGGCCCTGTTTTTGACGATAACATTGTTTATCCGGCGCTTGATCTCAAAGAATCGGGGATAATCCGTCTCGTCGGTATAGCTACGGATCCGCAATTTGAAACGATTCTTTTGCCCGGTCAGGCTTTCCCGACAAAGGTGTAAATCGTCTGAGTCTAAATAAAGACTAACAATCGGATAGGTACCGCCCCGATGTAATTTGCAGTACCGGTCTAACTGTACGTATGGCTTGATAAATTGTCTGACTGCCTCAGCCTTTGACTCATAAATGCGATATTTCAACTCGTATCGGCAGGAGATAACACTGTCGAACGAGCTAACCGGCTGTTTTACAATCCTCATATTATTCTCAGGATCATGCCTATCTTCTGTTGTATGCGCCATAAGGCTTCCAATCTTTGGCTAAATAGCCTAAATGTTACAATTTCTACTAATGATATTAAGCTCTCTTATGCTCGTAGCTCCACCTTAAGATTTTGCGTTCAAACAAAGATATCCGCCTCTTAATCGAAACACTTCCTACTCAAGAAAACATAGCCAATAAGTCCTTTTATTTTATGTGCTTATAACTATCGAGCCCTGTTTTAAAACAAGAATCCGCCTCCTCAAAATATAATGACGTTGTCAATGGATTAATTATTCCATGAGTTTATTATCATGTTTTATAATTTTATATATTCTAACACAATTTGGGCGGTTTAGTCAATACAAATTCGTGCTTTGCCCGATGATGGTTCATCCCCATTTTTGATATAGATGGCAAAATAAATATCAGCTCCTTTGTAATAATAGTTATTGTTAAAAACTGATAAAACAGCTCTATCAAATGGAATTGCCCTGCGAAACTGGGGATGAGCCGGAGTTTTTCTTTCTTGACAGAAATGCCATGTAATTTTATTTAATGTAGAAATGCAGCCATGCCAACAGCCAAATAAGCCGAGATCGTTAAGATGGCTGGCGCCATTTTTCTGTCGGGCTTCGTTTCATCAGCGGATTACTGCCACAATAGTTTTCTCAGCAGTAGCTACATTGTTCGGATTAGCCTGGCTGGCAGCAGCAGGCAAATTTGACATAGGATGGTGGCTCGGAACATGTGGATTAAAGCAGAAATATGGTCTGCCATGCCCAACCTGCGGAATGACAACTTCGGTACTTGCCTTTTCGCAAGGCAAGATTTTCGAGTCGTTTTATATTCAGCCGGCAGCAGCTTTATTGTGCTGCGTCCTGGTCGTCATTGCATTTTTAGCTCTTTTTACAGCGGTTTTTGGACTATATTTGGTCTTTATTAAACGTTTTTTTACAGAGATTAAGATAAAACACATCGTTTTGGCTTTGATAGTTATTATCGCCGCCGGCTGGGCGGTAACGTTAGCTCGAGCACTGGCGGCATGAAGATAGTTTGAGCGCGGCAAATTTGCAGAAGCAGCGTTAGCAAAACCAGAGGTAACGATAAACAAAGCCGATAATTTGCATGGGCGATAATGGACATTTAGTTATTAAGACTTTTGGATGAGATTTTTATAAGTGTTTGGAGGAAAAGAGCTTAAGAGTAAAAGCAAAAAGTGCCGAAAATGGGCAAAAATGACCGGAAATTTACAAAAATGCACCACTTTTGAGCAAAAATGATCAAGTTTTTCTCACTTTTTGACACGCCTACAAAATTGTATTTGACTTGTCAGAAAAAATTTTCTCTCTGGCACATAACTTGCTGAGCGTCGATGTTTGATCCTGGATTCTCGATTCTTGATGTCGAAGCGCAGCGGAGATCCGCCTGACTTCGGCGAGCTTAGTCGAGCCGTGGCGGACTCGATACCCGTGATTGGTTAATTGGTGAGTGGTTAATTATTCGATACTTGCCTGTCCTGCTTGCCCGCCGAAGCTTCTGCGAAGGCGGCAGCGCCAGCATGCACTGAGCACTGTCGAAGTGTCGAAGGGATACTAAATGCATGAGTTCAATACCTAAGATACTTAGGTATTGTGACTACATAAAGACCTGGCCTGACCCCCGAAAACTGTACCATTGTGGATTAGAGGGTATCCGATAAAATTGGTAGTTTTTTAATGAAAGAATACCCACATGAAACGTAAATTTCACACACCAGGGAAGATCGTTAAAAAGCTTCGTGAAGCTGATGCGGCAGTCGCTTCAGGCAGTACGGTCGAACAGGTTTGCAGACAATTAAGAATCAGTGACGCGACCTACTACAACTGGCGAAAGCAGTACGGCCAGATGAAGCTAAACCAGGTCAAACAGCTAAAGACTCTTCAAAAAGAGAATACCCGGCTCAGAAAGTTGGTGTCCGATCTGGCAATCTATATTCGATACTAAATGCATGGGTTGAATGCCTAAGATACTTAGGTATTGTGACTACATAAAGACTCATATCGGTCTAAGAGCCCGAGGGGCTTTGATGCTCTATGGATTAGAAAAGAAGGACGAGTCACGAGGGACGAGAGACGAGGGGCGAGAGACAAATTCTTAGCCGTTAACTCGTCTGGGCCTGACTACGGCGAAGCGCTTCGCCGAGACGAGAAGACTACACCCTGACACGGCGTAGCAAAGGCGGGTAAAATCTGATTGTATTTGTTGGCCTTAAGTAGTAATATTGCTTGAAATTATTCATCCTTCGTAGTTCCAGTTCATCCTTCGTAGTACTACGGAGAATGGACCTGTGCAGTCCCTTAGGTAAGTAGGCACTACGGAGAATGGACTTGCGGTAAACAGATTAAGGAAAAGGAGAAATGGCAAACGATAATGGAAAAGCTGATTTTAAATATGAACCCTGTAGATAAACCACAGGGCTTTCGGAGAGTGAAAAATGCAAAAGGTTTTGGGGTATATGTTGACTTGGACGGCTTATGGCAGCTGGTTGCAGGGAGACAGACGCAAATACGTCAAAAACGGCAAAATCCTCGACCCTAATCCTTCACTGGAGAGTAAAAATAAGGAAAACATGAAGTATCCAAAAGTATCGTTGACCACTGCACAAAGAAAAATCATCAAAAAGGCTATAATTGAGGAATCTGCCGGCTTAAATCAGAAGATTTACGTAATTGCTATCAGAAAAAGTCATATCCATTTGGTAACGGATTGTAATTTTATTTCGGCTGCTTCTGCAGTGAGTCATTACAAAAATGCAGCAAGGCTGGCTATGGAAAATAATGGTTTTGTCGGCAGGTTGTGGACAAAGGGATTTAGTGTTCGTTATTGTTTCGATGAAAACCAGTTAAATAAGGTAATCCAATATGTAAACCGCCACAACCAAAAATCCCCATCCAAAAGCCCACCGGTTTATCCGGTGGGTTAATATCCCCCACATTTATTTTGGGGGATTAATAATGTCCCCCACCGGTTTATCCGTAATCCGAAAGCCCCCAAGTTCATCTTGGGGGGTCATATCCCTGGTAATCACCAATCTCCAATTACCAATCATTTGTATTATTCAATTTGCACTCTGTCCAGCAAGTCGGTATAATCACGAGCACCAAATCCGCGGAATTTCAACTGAGGGCGAAGGATATAAGACGGAAGTGTTGGATAATATTATGTTATATGTTAAATCCCAGATAGAAAATTTGAATGACACGGACGGAGAAGTGTATCTACTGTGGTAACTCGTTTAATCCAAACAAAGGAGAGGGAGATCATATTATTCCAGTACAATTAGGGGAGTTCAGAAACGATATCCGGTTTCGCAGAATTTGTACTTTGTGCAATAGTAAAATAGGCAGATCTGAACAACAATTTCTATTATGTGGGATAGAAAGCTTTTTCAGGGATTTAGTTAAGCCGAAGATTCCCAAAAAACGACAGAGAGGTCGTTCTCAAATCAAAGCATCTATGGGAGTTCCAGGTCCTCAGTCTACAATTGATCATGGCGATCACCGAGAATTAGTCAAGCGGTCAAAAGATAATCCAACAAACATCTTTCCGGTCAATCAAATTGTAATACATGATGATCAAGGAAATGAGTACTTTATAGAGTTGTTTAGCGGAATGTGTCCAGAACACTTAAAAGCCAAGTTAGAAAAATATGGTATAAGTAAGATTAATAAGATATGGCTTCATTGGGACATGGAGCATCAGTCTGAGTTTCAGCAGCTTATGAAAAAAACGTGGCCAAAGTCAGAACTGCACAGTTTGCCTGAAACAGAAGCGGGAATCCCGCAGGTAAAGGGACGTATAACATTTAAGGTGACCGACCATTACTTCCGTTCACTTGCTAAGATAGCATTCCACTACTATTTAGTCCATTCCCGTCGTGGTTTTCGAGGTGATGAACAATGTTTTGGACCAATGCGTGATTTCATCATGAACGGCGGTAATGACAAAACTTTTTTTAATCAATCTGGCCCTAAATTCGTTATACCATTTGGTGAGATTCCTTCCGGTTGTGTAATAACACCCAATCAGTGGTGTCATATAATAGCTGCTGATGAGACTAACAAAGTAGCAGTCGTATATCTTCAGTTGTTTGTAGGACGTGGTTGTGTTCCCAAACCCCATCACATTAAATTGGCGGACATAAATAGTTCGATCTTAATACCAAGCTCAACGTGGGGTCATGTTTATTTGTATGACGAATCACAAAGGTCGGATCGCTACGCAGGACGAGTCGAAGAGGCTCAAATAACAAGATTACGATAGAAATACTTTGAAAAATAGAAAAATATTGACGATCATCTCTTTTGTTTATATTAGCATAATGGCAGCATAAATCAGTCTGAGGCTAATAAATCCGCCACACAGATTAGCGGATAAATTTTTAATCAATCTGGTGTTTAGAACGGGCTGAATCGTGTTGTAGATTATTATATTGGCCTAATACAAAATGAGAAGAAAAGACTACAAAAATCTATGGCCAGAGGCTGAGAGAGAAATTGATAATAAAGATTGGCGTAAAGCTCTTATAAACTGGGCAAAAAAAATAAACTGTATGATCGAGGATAATACATATATCCCCAAATATTCCAAATATACACGTGAAATTGTGAAATTGGCCAGATTAAAAAGAAAAGAAGAACAAAGGATAGCACATACAGCATGTCAAGACATATTGATTGGTACCGTGACCTCTCTAATCAATATTGGAAGAGGGTATAAGAGATATCCTAAGATGGCTTTATATTATTCATGCGAACATGAAAGAAAATTATTTTGGATTAAAGGTGATTATAAAGAATGGATTATTCAATGGTTATACTGGGTTTTAGCTGGTCGGCTTATGACGCCAGGTGGATTGATTCGCCTTTTTTTATCATTTAGCTTTGGTGCCGCAATTATCTTCTCTTTTTTCTACATAGGCGGCTTGGAATGGACAGATGTTACTCGTAAAGATACAATTGAATGGTATCATTACTTTTATTTTAGCGGTTTAACTCTTACTACACTTGGATATGGTGATTTACATCCAATCCCTTCAGATATATTGAGATGCTTCGTTTCAATATTTGAAGCTATAATAGGATATTTATTACTTGGCTTAATGGTGGCGGGTTTTGTCCATTTTAATACCCAGCCTAATTGGCAACACAAAATAGACCTTAGCGGTAAAATTAGATCATATGAAATAAAATGGGACAAGCTTTTAACAAATCACTTAACCTGATCGCTATCCCACCTCGCTCCATAGCAACGTGTGGCAGCCACTAAACCCCATGTCTTTGTCCTCCATAAGGAGTCCTTAGGACTACGAAAGGTGAAATCGTCAAGATGCCTTACGGCAGTGCAAGCCTGCCTTCGCCGAAGCGGCTACGCGCAGGCAAGTCACAACGATTCAATTTTTTGTAGATTTTTGATTCTTAAAGTAGTCCACAAGTATATAGGCATATACTTATAGCTCTGCCACAGGTACAGTACTTGACTTGCCCAAATTTTAAAATGAAAACAAAAAACTCATCGAAATCTTCGAGAAGAAAATCAAGGACAAAATCTCCAAAGTCTGGAGTTAGAAATAGTAAATTGACGAGACAATTTCCGTCCAATGTTCCTGAAATTTTGCTTGTTTTTTTTGCCGTTTTTGGGTATAATGTGACCTCGTAATGGGCTTGGCCATGCCTAACGGCACGCGTATAGTGTATCATGTATTGCGTATATAAGAGAATAGCATATCATAGTTAGCGGATCCCGAAGAGCCGAATTTCTTTCGGCCCGGCCAACAGACAATATCGAATCTCGAAGGGACGTCCAATTAACTAATTCGCCAATTCGCTAATTCTCTAACTCACGCAGTCTTAGCGGAATCGGCAGTTAATGCCAAAGCCAAGCTAATCAGAGGAAAAAACGACTATAATTATGACTATTATTATGCAAAACAAAGCCAATTTAAAAAATGAACAAATGGATATAAAGTTAAATATAACAAGGGATTATGAGAAAAAATTGCACTGGACACTTGGTGAAAACAAAGCCAATCAAAGCCAATCCGCCATAGGCGGACAAGTTTCGGAAAACAGAGGTTTACCCGCCTCCGGCGGGATAGAGGACGGAGGGCAGATGGCAGTCCCGTTAGGGATGGCTTACGCCAAAGACGGAAGGCGGAGGAAAGAACTGCATACATTTGTTTATATAATAGCCCTTTAAATTAACCGAGCACCCATAATTGTTAGTTAAGCAAATCCAAATAGCTCAAATCGCTGAGCAAGTTTAACACAATGTTGCATACGTAAAGCGCGTACGCGCTTTACGTATAAGCTTTTTTTCTTTCGATTGATCGTTAATACGCCGCAGGCGTATTAATGCGAAATAAAAGAACCGACTTGTGCCGTTTCTAATAAATAAGTACAACTTTTTTATGCACGTAAGGCAGCATTGATACACGAATATTCGAGATTGCCACGTCGGCCAGGAGATGGCCTCCTCGCAATGACCTTTTTAATAGATTCCTCGGCTTCGCTCGGAATGACGACTGAAGGCAGAGGACAGTCCCGTTAGGGATGGCTTACGCCAAAGACGGAGGACAGCGTGCAGAGACGAGGGAAGACGGACGAGAGACGAACCATCTAATAACGAATTACGAACAATGAACTCCGAACTCTGAACAACGACAGAAAACGGACGACAGTCCCGTTAGGGATGGCTTACGCCAAGGACCCTCCGCCGCACTACGTGCTTTGCAGGGCAAGCAAACAGAGGACCCGCTGAAGGCGGGTCGCCGTCCTTCTCCGTAGAAGTTATACTACGAAGTCCGCTAGGGGATGCCTTACGCCAAGGACCCTCCGCCGCACTACGTGCTTGGCAGGGCAGGCGAACAGAGGACCCGTCGAAGGCGAGTCGCCGTTCCGGCGACGGCTAAACACCGGCAAATAAAATTGGGGATTATATATTTTGGGGATTAAGCTCGTATGTTATTGATGCTTGCTTTTTTTTATAAGTCCAGCTATAGTTTGAGCGCGTAACTTGAGTGTGGCTTACCTCTGCCTAATCACTTCACTCATAAATTAACCCATCACCAATTACCACCTGTCCAGTACTCCCCAAAAGCGTAATATCCCACAAAATCATTGATGTTACTACTATAATAAGGTATATTAGCACATCGACAATGTGGTAAATCTTACGTGGAGGTTGTGAGCATGCGGTTGATTACATGTACTTTAATCCTGTTAGGATTGACTCCGGCCTATTGCAGCAGTGTTAATGCAAAGCAAGTAGATTTTTCGCTCGAGAGCCAGAGGGGCAATGAAGCCACCGATGATATTTCAGCATACTACGGATTCGAGGAAATAGAGATAATCAAGCTGGACTGGGGCATACAAGACCTAAGAATTGCTGATTTTAACGGTGACGGCCGAAATGATATGGCAGTGGTCAACAATAGAAAGGCCAAGATTGAACTGCTTATTCAAAAAGAGGCTGTTGGGCCGGGTGAAACAAAGGTTGCTGTTGACCCTAATGATATAGATGTGAATATAATCAATCCGCCTACCCGTTTTGACAGACATAGTGTGCCGGTGTCGCAAAAAGTTTATAGTTTCGTCTGTAGAGATTTGAATTCAGATGGGATGCCGGACCTGGCTTTCTATGGCGAGCCAAAAGGCCTATATGTAATATTGCAAAAAGCCGGCGAGCCTGAAGCGAACGAGTTACAGTCGTTAAGCTGGTGGCCAAGCCACTGGCGAACCAGACAGAGAATAGCCATTGATGACGGTCTTACAACCCCCAACGCGCTGGTATGTGCTGATTTGAATAATGATGGTACCAATGACTTGGCATTAGCTGGTCACGATGGTATCTATATCCTCTTGCAAAAAAGGAATGGCTCATTAGCTGAGCCAGCTAAATTCGCCACTACCGCACTTACATTAGGCGTTGAAGTGGGTGATTTAAATGGCGACGCTATAAACGATCTTATCCTTGTAACAAACGACAGCGAAAAGACGGTGCATGTGAGGTTTGGACTTGAGTCGGGACAGCTCGGGCCGCAGATACGATTTTTTATCGAGAAGCCTTTGCTATTCGAGCTTTATAATCTGGATGGAAAACCTGGCGACGAAATACTGACTGTTGATGCAATAAGTAAACGGCTGATTTGCTACAAGTTTGCCGCTGAAGACCGAAAAAATACCGATTGGCCGATCCTTTTTTATCCACTTACTTCAGGTGAAGGTAGTACACAACGCGATTTGGCTATTGGCGATTTCGACGGCGACAGTTTGGCGGATATCGTGATAAGTGACCCGGGCGCTGCGGAGCTTATATTGTATAAGCAAATGGCGGGACTTGGATTGGCTGAGCCGGTGAGATTTCCTGCTTTTGCCGATATTGTGTGTTTATCTGCCGCTGATATCGAAGGTGATGGCAAAACTGAGCTGGCGGTTTTGAGTGTTAGGGAAAAGGTAATCGGTATCAGTAAATTTGAAGATGATAGATTGTCGTTCCCTGAGCCTATTGATTTAGCTGGTGAGCCGCTGGCAATGGAGCTTGCCGATATTGACCGCGACGGCAGTACAGACTGTGTTTACATTTCCAGGGACAACAATGACACCAGATTCCTGAGAATTTGTGACAATGTTGCATCGGCGAGCGGTTCTGAATCTTCGCCGAATAAAGAGCCGGCTTTGGAACTTGAAAAGCTTAGCGCTAATCCTGATGGTTTGAAGGTGCTTGATGTCGATCAGGACGGTTTGCAGGACGTCCTGATATTTGTCAGCTATGAGCTTCCAATCTTAGTGCGACAAGTACGAAAGCCTGTCCCTGCCACAAGGCGTCCTCCGTCAGTCCGCAGGACGCCTAACGGCGGAGTCCCTATGACTGCGGAGAGCTCGGTCGAGGGAATGGAATTTGAAATGGTTGATTCGCCTGCGGCTCAGATGAGCTTGATTAAAGATGCGAGTCTGCATTCGATAACTGTGGCGGATATAGATGGCAAACCAGGCGAAGAGCTGATGTTGGCACAAAAGAATTTCGCCAGGAGCCTGGTTTTAACAGCAGGCAGAAGCTGGAGTATCATCGACCAGTACAATGCTAAAAGCAAGGAGAACCAAATATCTGCTGTAGCTGCTTTTGATATCAACGACGGCGGCTCGGAGGCTGGGCCGGCTATCCTGCTGTTAGACGGTCAGAAGGGTCAGCTTCAAATACTTAAAGCCGATGATGATAAGACTTATCGTTTTGAAAGAGAGCTGAATGTCGGCAAGTGGAATGTTACAGCTCATTTAAAAATGCTGTTCGCACCGCTTACCGGCAATGAATGTAAATGTATCCTGTTGTTTGACGGTGGGAAGTTTGCGCTGATAGTGCCACCGAGCAGTAGTAAAGCTAAATACAATTTGGAGCAGCAGTTTAATTACGAGACCAAAATAAAAGATGGTATGTACGGCAACCTGACATCGGGGGACATCAACTCAGACGGACTATCAGACATTATTATGGTTGAATACAATCGTAACAATATCGAAATACTTGCGCTTGATCACGATAATAATCCGATTCCCGCTATGCGCTTTAAAATATTCGAGCAAAAAAGTTATCGCGATAGCAACCGTCGTGTTCTGTCCGGCATCGAGCCGCGAGAGCTAAGCGTTGCTGATGTTACAGGTGACGGCAAAGACGATTTAGTCACTATTATTCACGATCGCATAATTATTTATCCCCAAGACTGAATCTGTTTCTGGTGGCTTGCACAGGTTAAAATGGCACGTAATAATAAAAAAGTTTTTATTGCGCTTAGCGGCGGTGTGGATAGTTCAACCGCTGCCGCTGTACTTCTCGAAGCTGGCTTCGATTGTAGCGGCGTGTTTATGATTACGAGTGACTGCAACCGCCATGCGCAAATAGATGCTGAGAATGTTGCTAAAAAGCTGGGTATAAAGCTTTATGTGCTCGACCTTCGCAACGATTTCGAGCGGATTCTTGATTACTTTTGCAGCGAATACAAAAAAGGCCGAACCCCTAATCCGTGTGTTTTGTGCAATAGAATAATCAAATTTGGTAGATTGTGGGATTTCGCACGAAGTAAGGGAGCTGAATTACTTGCGACCGGCCATTATGCAAGGACTTTTAAGCTCAATGGCCAAGTAAGCCTGTGCGAGGCTGCTGATACAGCTAAAGACCAGTCTTATGCTTTGTCTATGATTGATAGGGATATATTACCCAATATTATTTTACCGATAGGTTGCTATAAAAAGAATCAAACACGAGAGATGGCAGCAAAGTTTGGCTTGGACACCGCACAAAAAACAGAGTCCCAGGAGATATGCTTTATACCCGATGACGATTACGCAGCCGTGCTTGAGCAGCGGTGTCCGGAGCTTGTACGCAGGGGCAATATTATTGATAGTAGCGGCAATATCTTAGGCGAGCATAACGGCATCCATCGATTTACCCTCGGCCAGCGCAGAGGTCTGCGAGTCGCTATGGGTAGTCCCTATTACGTAGTGAAGATTGATGCCCAAAGCAATACAATTACTGTTGGACCAAAAGAAGAGCTTATGCACAAGAAGCTTCAGGTGACGGATGTGAATTGGCTTGGTGATAGGCCGGCATCGGCCTGCCTATGGCGGGTCAAGATTCGCTACAATGACGAAGGTGCATTTGCAAGTGTCCGTCCGCAAGGCGACAGCGCGGCCGTTGAATTTGATGAGCCTAAGTCTGCCATAACGCCTGGTCAGCTTGCTGCCTTCTACGTTAATGAAGGAAAGAACAGTAAAATTGTAGGCGGCGGGTGGATTGAAAAGGCGAGCGATTGAATTACCTAATAGCAACCTAACCCCCGGTAAAACCGGGGGCTAAATATGAATGATTATGTATGGTCTTAGATTATGCAGGTAAACAATGACATTTTGAGTCTGCTCAGTGAAAAGGTGGCCCAAATAGCAAGAGAAACGCAGCGAGCGGTAATACTACAACCGGGCGCAATTGGTGATTGTATATTAACTCTGCCATTAGCAAAGTTTATGAAAGATTCCCTACAATTGGGCGGAGTAGATATTTTGGGTCACACCGAATATACCGGTATTTTACCAGGCAGAACCTGCGTTGACGGCATTCGCTCTATAGACTCGGCGGATTTACATCGGCTGTTTGTTGAACCGGAGACCTTCGATCTTGCAGATAGGGACCCTTTAATTAATGCCTTTGATGACTATGTCTGGATAGTGACACTCCTTGGTGAGCCAAACAGCAGCTTTGAACAGAATCTAATTTTTACCGTTAATTGCAGTCACAGTGCCGAAGTGATAACGTTATCGATGAAGCCACCCAAAGTTTTTGCTCAGCACTTAACGGAATTTTATACACAACAGTTTATCGAGCAGAGCGGATTATCATTGGAAAATTGGGTGCTTCGGTCCACCGACGCCCTAATAAGAACTGCCCAAGCGGATAAAGATAGAGGCAAGCAACTTCTGAAAGAAATTAGCTTTGATTTTTCTAAAAAGCTGGTGGTCATCCAGCCAGGTAGCGGCGGACGAAAGAAATGCTGGCATATAGAAAATTTTTTCGCCGTCGCTGAAGAGCTTGGTTCAAGAGATATCGAAGTAATATTCTTATTGGGACCGGCGGAGCTGAAAAGATTTAGTAAGGCGACAATTAAAGATGTGAGCTCTATTGCGCGGTGCCTGACCGATTTGTCCTTGACAGAGGTGTTGGGGCTTTTAAGCTGTGCAGACGCATTCATCGGTAATGACAGCGGTATTACGCATTTAGCGGCTGGTTCGGGCGTCAGGACATTGGCTGTTTTCGGCCCAACGAATCCGGCAGTGTACAAACCTATCGGGCCGGCTGTGACGGTATTTGCCAACAGTACTGCAACTTTTACCAAGGAACCCTCAGCAATTTTACAGCAGGAGCTTTTGGCGGCTTTGTTGCCGTTAGATTAGATACCGGTGTTGACCAGTTTGGCCATCTTATTATAATAGCCGAAGTGGATATTAGTAGTAAGATATATTTTAACGTTTCCGAAGTGCAATAAATATGTGATGGAACCGCTAAATACCAACAGAATTCATGATAACAAGCGATAGTTGTATAGAAGGTTACTTATAGAGGCGTCTATATGCCTACAAAAACTTTGGGCGAATTAGCTGAGTATATAGGTGGTCGTCTTTATGGCGACCCAAATATCGTTATCACGTCCGCCTCTACTTTGGGGCGGGCACACGAAGGCGACATCAGCTTTTTAGTCAACCGCAGATATCAAAAACAACTTAAAACAACCAAGGCAAGCGCGGTAATTGTAGGCAAAGAAACAACCGATACTTCTGTTCCTCTTATCATAGCTGATGACCCGTATTATGCTTTTATGCAGATTATGGTACTGTTGCACGGCCACCGCAAACACAAAAAGGTGGGTATTAGCACGCGAGCCTCAATTTCGGACAGTGCAAAGGTTGGCGTTGACTGTCATATCCATGATTTTGTAACTATAGCTGATGAGGCCAAGATCGGAGATGGCTGCATAATCTATCCTGGTGTGTTCGTTGGGCAAGGCGTGCAAATAGGCAATGACAGTATAATATATCCTAATGTTTCCGTTTATAATGAATGCAAGATAGGCAATCGTGTGATTATAAATGCAAATTCTACAATCGGGGAAGATGGCTTTGGTTATGCCAGCTACAAGGGCATACATCATAAGATACCACAAATAGGCGGGGTGGTCATAGAAGATGACGTGGAAATCGGTGCCTGTTGTGGAATCGAACGAGGTACACTCGGCGATACTATCATAGGTCAGGGCAGCAAATTGGGCGACCTTGTAACGATAGGACACGGTGCAAAAATCGGTCCACATTGTCTGCTTGTCGCACAAGTTGGAATAGCGGGCTCGACTATGCTTGGCCATCATTGTATAGTGGGTGGCCAGGTGGGTATTGTAGGTCATATCAATATTGGAAACAACGTTACAATTGCCGCTCAAGCTGGCGTCGTTAACAATATTCCGGACGGTCAAGTAGTATTGGGCGCACCTGCTATTGAGGCAAACCAAGGAAAACGCGCATACAGCATGATACAATACCTTCCTGAGATGCGGCAAAATATACGGAACCTTCAAAGTCAAATTGAACAAATTGTCGCATCTGATGAAGCTGATTTTGAAGAGACAGACGAGCAGAGTAGCGAATCGTAATCCGTGTCCCGTGGTCCGAAATGTAGGACTCAAATCCTGGGACGCCAGGCATGAAATACGAATTCGAACAGGACCATTCTTTGAACGAGATAAGAGATACGAGGTACGAGACACGAGACGTGCTTGGTTTAATCGCTGGAGGAGGAAGATTACCCTTTCTGGTAGCCGCCGGTGCCCGAAGAGTGGGTTTAAGGGTAATTTGCGTTGGCTTGGCGGACAATGCAGAACACAGCTTAGCTAATGAAGTTGATGTGTTTTACAGAGTGGCTATTGCCCGGCCGGCCGGCTGGATACGTAAGTTAAAAAAACACAATGTCACAAGAACGATTATGGTTGGACGAGTCGCCAAATCACGGCTGTTTACACCATGGCGAATCCTGAAATATCTGCCGGACTGGCGAGCATTTAGGATATATTATTGGCGGCTGCGGAAAAAAGATAAGCCGGATGATTCTTTGTTATGTGCCATAGCTGATGAATTAGAAAGTGGAGGAATAATATTGGAGAACTCCATAATGTACTGTAAAGAGCACTTGGCAACAGCGGGTCTGATGACAAAGCATCAGCCGAGCCCTTCGGCCGAGGGCGATATTGAATTTGGCTGGCAGATAGTCAAAAAACTCGGCGAGCTGGACATAGGCCAGGCCATAGCAGTAAAAGAGAAAGAAGTGCTTGCAGTTGAAGCAATAGAGGGTACCGCAGAGATGATTAAAAGAGCCGGCCTATTTTGCAAATCGGGAGGCTGGACGCTAATTAAAGCTTCCAAGCCGAGACAGGACATGCGCTTTGATGTCCCATGTATAGGGCCGGACACTATCAGGAGCTTAGCTGAAAATGGGGGCAAATGCATAGTCGTTGAAGCAGATAAAACCATAATAATAGACAAACCTGAAACCATTAAATTAGCCGACCAATTGAAAATAACTATACTGGGTCGTTGAGTCAATTGTGGCGGTTACTTTTCTGCTGTGAAAACTATCTCTATTCCATAACAAGGAAAAATATAGCACAGTTTTTCTTCATAGAGCTCTTGTATTGACCGATGGCAATTAAACACGAGACCGAAGATTTTTTTGATTTGATGTGTAATCCAGAAAGGAGACCTGAACAAGAGACGCTGGGAAATGATATTTATTCTTATATCTGTGTAAAAATTGGGAACTTTTCTTTTTAGTTGTTTTTCTTTATCAACGAAATAATAAAAGGTATATAGGCCAAAGAACCTTTTGTGGGTGTAGTCTGAGTAATAATATGGATTAGAAAAATGTGGCACAAAGATGTATGCTTTGCTTTGTTTTTTCAGGACTCTAACAATCTCTCGCATTAAATTCTCGAAATTTTCTATGTGCTCAAGAACACTTCTGCAGTAAATCTTATCTACCGAATTGTCCGGCAAAAAGGCAAGACCGTTTTCTATATCAGCTACGATATCCACATTCGGCAGGTCTACTTTATCAATAGTAATTCTTTCAGGTTTTTTCTTTTGGCCACACCCCAGTTCAATGATCAACTGTTTGTTCTTATCTTTAACTATCTTCTCTAAATCGATTTTGATATAAGTGTTCATTTATGCTCACTATAATATTCAGTTGTCGTTTTCCTAAAGAGCCTTCGCAAGAAAGCTATAGGTTCAGTTTTCTAAATATCATAATAGATGTTTTACTTACATCAACAATATATTTATCGTTTGTAGTGTAATTAGCTAAGTGGCTTCTTTCGGTCCCAAATAACAGCCTTTTTAAAAATCCTGCTGGTGATGTGAAAAGCGTACATTCATACGCTTAAATCCTTTGATAAAGCAGGAGTCTTCATCTATAATATGTCATCAGACAATTAGCACAAACAGGCGTGAATTACGCAGAGGCCTGTGAGCTAAAGCTTTTGAATATTTACACTATGAATAAAAATGTTCTTGCCTATCTTGGCTGTATTTGCTACTTTTCGAGTTCGAGCTCTGCAGTTTGATGTTTGTATTTTAGTGACCAGTAAAGAAAAAAAACAGAGAAATCGAGGCTATGGGATTTGTTAAAAAGGAGACAAAGACGGCAGTTTTAGTTATATAAGAAAGCTCTTTCAACAATATGATATTGATGTTGTTATACATTTTGCAGGTTTTGTAGAACCAGGAAGGTCTTTAGTATGCAAAGTGTTGATGAATCGGTAAGAAAGCTGCTATCCGGCGAAGGAAAGGATATCCCTTTATTCAAGGTTTTTATGCCCGAGAGTGTTTTCGAGCCTTTGCGCAAGGTTCTGTTAAGCGGCTATATAGGGGAAGGGCCGCGGGTGGAAGAATTTGAACGCCAGCTTGGGCCGTGGTTCGACAATAATAATGTGCTGACGGTGAATAATGGGACGTCTGCGCTGCAATTGGCACTTAGGTTGGCGAACGTGGGTTACGGCGATGAAGTTATCTCAACTGCTATGACCTGCACAGCAACAAATGAACCTATACCGGCGTTGGGAGCGAAGATTATCTGGGCTGACATTGATCCCTGGACCGCAAATATCGACCCGGAGGACGTTGCAAGGAAAATTACGCCTAAAACAAAGGCCATCATGTGCGTCCACTGGGGCGGTTACCCGTGCGAGCTTGACGAATTGAATGCTATCGCTGCTAAGCATGGCATAAAACTGATTGAAGATGCCTGCCAGGCTTTCGGCTCGACATATCACGGCAAGCCAATCGGCTCACATTCAGACTTTGCATGCTTTTCTTTTCAGGCAATAAAGCATATGACAACTGTGGACGGGGGTGCTCTAGTGTGCAAATCTGAAGCTGACTACCAGCGCGGCAGACTCCTTAGATGGTACGGCATTGACCGCAAGTGTAAGCGCAAGGATATTCGGTGCGAAGCCAATATTGCCGAATATGGCTACAAGTTCCATATGAACGATATGACGGCAACAATCGGCCTGGAACAGCTCAAGTACGTAGCTGAAACAATCGAAAAACATCGTGCTAATGCTGCGCGATACGATGAGGCTTTCAGGGGGCTCGAGACTGTACGGCCTCTGAGATATAAAAATGACCACAGGAGTGTCTACTGGCTTTATACTATGAGAGTTAAATACCCCCTAAAATTTATGGACCATATGAAAAAAGCAGGCATTACCGTCTCCCAGGTTCACGCGAGAAATGACACGCATACCATGTTCAGGGATTTCATGACTGAACTGCCGGGATTGGATGAATTTACATCTGAGCAGGTCTCTATCCCGGTAGGGTGGTGGCTAACAGATGAAGATTTGACAAGCATTATCAACACGGTTGTAGAATATGACTGCTGCTGCCGCACGAGGATTCAAGAGATAGGGAGTCTGTCCAGAAAACGTGAGAAGACACCGGCGCATCGGACTAATCTATAACTTTTTTTTGACTCTAATGACCTCTTGGTATAAGGACTGCCTGAAAGTTATGATGCAATCGAGTTATTAACAAAATAGCGCTTGGTGCCTGTGTCGAGCTTTATTAGTGAGGTTTTCGTTATGGGGGATGTAGTTATGCAAAAGGTAAGCGTAGTTATTCCTACTTATAATCTAAGTAAAATGTTAAAAGATACCATCAACAGTGTTTTGTGGCAAACGGAGCCGGACTTAGAGGTCATTGTTGTTGATGATGGCTCGACAGATAATACACGTGCGGTAGTCGAAGGAATAAAGGATAGCCGAATTAAGTATTTCTATAAGGACAACGCGGGTACTCCCAGTTCTTATAATTATGGTTTCTCTAAGGCAAATGGTCGGTACATTGCATTTCTGGACCACGATGATTTGTGGCCCGAAAATTATCTTCAAGTTATGCTATCTCATCTGGACAATAGAAGCGAGTTTGGAGCCGCATACAGTCCTATTACGGTGCTCTATCCTGATGGCAGTAAAATTAAATCATATAGGATGCCCAAGGGCAAGAGCGGCTGGATAACCTCAGAATTATTCAAGCGCGGATTTATTTGGAATTCGGCTACCATTATTCGAAGGTCGGTTTTGGAAAACTTTCGCTTTGACGAGTCACTTAGAATAGGTTGTGAGGATAGAGATTATTTTTTGAGACTTTCTACACGGACGCAGTTTTTGTTCGTCCGAGATGTTGAGGCAATTCGCAGAGAACATCAGGAAAATCTCTCGAAAAAAATGGGCCTTCTACCTGCAAGAATTCTGGTTTTGGAACGCTTCTATTTTCAGCTCGGTGGAGATAAAATAGTGCCAGCCAGTATAGCAAGGCACAGCATTAGTCATGCGTGTCATAAAGTAGCTAAAGCAAACCGCCGTGAAGCAAACCGTTCGGCGGCAATCACTTTGTATAAACGTGCTATTAGATACTGGCCGGTGGACATACGACTTTATTTAGGCTTGGCAAGGACTTTGCTATTAAATAAAAAGGATGACTCAAATCTTGCTGGTGATGTAAAAAGCATAGATTCATACACTTAAATCTTTTGATGCAGCATTAATCTTCGATTATAATGTGTGGTTGAAGAATTAGCACAAATAAGCGTAAAATACTTGTATAAAGTCCTGTTGGCAAAGCACGTAATACTAGTGCCGTTTCCAGTAACAGAGTTTCGTGCTTTTAAGCTATTATTTTTCAAGAAGTTATATATAAATTGTGTTTCCTGAACCAAATCGAGGCACTACTGGAATCCTCAATTATTGGTAAAATGGCCTATCAGCACAATATTTGGCCTACTTTGAAATAACACTGCTCTTGAATGTTACGAGCGGCAAAAAGTCATGTATTGTAAGTGTTTTCATTTTCGTCTCTTACAACGCGAAACTGTCTAACTGGAAATGGCACTAGGAATATGAAACTTTCCATTATTATAGTAAGTTGGAATGTTTGTCATGAGTTGCTTGATTGTCTGCGTTCAATGGAAAAGAATAAGCCTTCCCAGGATTTTGAAGTAATTGTTGTTGACAACGCAAGTACGGATGACACTGCTGATGCAATCAAGAGCGATTTTCCTGAAGTTAGATTAATTATCAATTCAGAAAATCGCGGCTTTGCAGCGGCAAATAATCAGGGTATTGAAAAGGCACAAGGCGAGTACACACTTTTTTTGAATCCTGATACGATTGTACAGCCGCACTCCATGGACGTTTTAATTAAATTTATGGATGATAATAATGATGTGGGTGCCTGTGGACCAAGGCTATTAAACTGTGATGGTACAATTCAGTCGTCGGTAAAGCGGTTCCCAACATTCAGAGGTGCCCTTTATCGTCATACAGGTTTTCGGTATCTGAATATTTTTAGGGACCAATATGATAAATGGTTAATGAAGGATTTTAAGTATGACAGGCAATTAGACGTTGACCAGCTTATGGGTTCAGCGCTGATGGTAAGACGGTCGGTGGTAGAGCGGCTTGGAGGTATGGATGAGACCTTTTTTATGTATTACGAGGAGGTCGATTTGTGCTATAGAATAAAGCAAGCCGGCTGGCGCATAGTTTATGTCCCTGAAGTGGAGATTACCCACCTCGGCGGCCGTTCAGCAGGACAGATACCTGCGAGTAAACATATAATGGCGATGACGAGCCTGCTGAGGTTTTTCAAAAAATACCGAGGCAAATTTGCTACGGGCACTTTTGCATGTATTTTCAGAACCGCGCTTATCGTTAAGAGCCTGATAGACATAGGCAAAGACATCGCTAAATACATATTAGCAGCTTTGACCTTTAATAGGAAAGGCCGTGAGAAATCAGTGGGTAAGATTAAAAGGTCGATAGAGTTATTGTCAAAGTACTCTCGGCGGAGCCTCCTCCAAATATAGTGTTGTTGGTTTTTGTAGAAGTAAAAAGTTCGGCCTCAGCCTGTCCATGGAGCGTTGTAACTACCTTTCTCTATCAAATCGAGGATGTATCTGGCTATTTTGACGCAGTTGAACTGTTCGTGAACCCAATTCATTCCAGCATCGGCTATCTTCTGTTTTATCTGCTCATGGGCAAGATACCAATCAGCCAATTCGAAAAACTCGTCGATCGTATCGAAATATTTTAGGTGCACGCCATCTTTGAAAAGAAGGTCTGTACCTGGAACCCTTTTAGCCAGCACAAAGGCACCGCCTGCAAGATAATGTGTCAATCTGTCTGAATGATACAGCCTTACTGAATTAACTGCATTTACATTTACTCCTATCCGGGCACCGCTAATAGCATATAAGTAATCAATTCCGCCGATCTTTGGTCTTCCGAAGCAGCCGTAAAGGGTGCAATTATCTCGTTTAGCAAGTTTGGTTACGAGTTTTTCCCTAAACACTTCGCTTGTATCCGCATGATGTTTGGCATTACCAGTCCATAAAATATCTGTTTTCCACTCTTGAGACACTTCGTATCGGCGGTCTGTATCCGGGTCGCAGAGATTTGGCATGAAGACACAATGCGGCACACCTCCATCTCGATAATCCTGCAGAAACTCACCATCATTTGTTGCTGTTACTATATCAACTTCTTTGGCGGTTTCTATCCTGTTTTTCTTTAGTTTAGGCCACGGGTCTCCGTCGTCTCCGATAAAGATGGCTTTTGGTGCTGCTTGCCGCATATATTTAATCGTGTCTGCATTAAGGATTTTGGCGAAATTTACATACACTATATCAGGCTTATAATTTTTGATTTGGTCAGCCAGCAGGTTGTCAACGCGTGATTTGTAAAAAAGTCCCGAAAGGGTTTTGCTTTTCAATGGACTTGCCTCGGCGAGTGCACTGCAATAGCTAAAAATGCGGACATCGTGGCCAAGACGAATGAAGCCCTTCGTCAGTTTGGGTACTTGGTCCACAAACGTCTTTATGGCAGTCTGTTTTAGGTCATAGACAATAAAAATACGTTTTGATTGGTGCATCTTAGACTTCCAAAGCCTTTCTCATTACGGACTGCTATCTTTCATCATGTCGAATTCGTTGAGTCGGTTTATTTGAGTGTGTTTTGATAATATCATCTTTAACATCAAAAATCCAGTTGGGATGAATGGCGCGAACAAAGTGCTCCAACGCTTCCAAAGTGGGATAATCATCCATACCGATAAAAAGACGTGCATCATCTATAAGTACTATATGCTCATCTGCTTTTTTATAGTTTAATATACATTGCAATTCCTGTAATATCGGCGTGTTGGTCTTGCCTTTTGCGGTAGAACCTTCAGACCAATGGGCATCAAGCCAAAAAAGACAAGGCTTATCGATGTTTGCAAGGACTCTTGGAAGCACTTCTTCACTTGGCCCCTGTAAAATGTGAATATTAGGGTAACCGATGAATCTTTTGTGAGCGTTTTCAAAGTGGGTTTGGTCTAACTCAATTGAATAAATTTCTTTTATATGTGGCATAACTGCATAAATCATTTTCCCTTTATAAGTTCCCGTTTCGATAAACACAGCAGGTAAAAATTTTGTAATATAATCAATTACAACCCGCTGTTTGCCCCAATTTGGCATAGGTGGCTGAGCACCTTTTTTTTGCCATTTTCGGAATTTTTTTAAAAGCTGTTTTTGTCTTTGCAACCTTGCCAATGTTCCGAATGGGGTTGTGCGTTCCAGAAAATATTTTAAGGGCTCTTTCATTATAAATCATCAAATTGAACATCTTGATATGAACTTCTAACCGGCGGTAAGAGTTCAGGCATTTGCCAATCAGGTAGATTATTATTTTTCTGACTCAGGGTAAATGCCCTCGCCAGGTCTAAATAAAGCCTAAGGTCAAGAGGATACAAACAAATAGCTTTCATAATCAGCAGCAGTGCGGCTTGTCTATTTCCTGAATTGCAAAATAGTTTTGAAGCTTTGCGGTAGCGATGGCTTATTTTCCGTTTTGCTAATCGCCGAGATACAAATCTATCACCTCCCAAATTAAAATAGAATCTCTCTAGTGAGCGTGCGCCGTTGACGATGCCTACGGTATCTTGTAGTGTGCTTGTTAGATTGTCAGGTTGCCATCGTTTTATTATCGATGCATTTGGGACGAACAAAAATTTTGTCCGCACAGAAATCCTTACGAAAATATCATAGTCTTCTCCTCCAGTTATTTGTTCATCCCAAAAAATATCCTTCCAAACAGATTTGCGAAAACAGATTGCTGATGGAAACAGTCCTGGGCTGGTTTGAAAAAAGTCTTTGACCATCCATCCTGATTTATAGCGTTTGTCTTCGCTCATTTCTTTTTTTGTTCCGTCTTGTTGTATGCAAATCACTCGCGTATATGCAGCACCAAAGTCTTTATTTCCTTCTAATTGTTTTATCATAGTTTTCAAGTATTCTGGAGGCCATAGGTCATCAGAATCCAAAAAAGAAATGTATAGTCCTTTTGATTTAAAAAGACCAAGGTTTCTGGCGCTTGATGGCCCGCCGTTTTCTTTGTAATGGTATTTTACCCTGCTGTCTGAGATTCGCTGAATTATGGCGTGAGTATTGTCTGTTGAGCCGTCGTCAACAACTAATACCTCGAAATCCATATAGCTTTGCTTTAAGACGCTTTCGATTGCTTCTCTGACAAGCTTGCTTCGATTATACGTTGGAATTACAACGCTGACATTCGACATAAGATTTCTTCAGCATAACTTTCGTGTTTAGTCGTTGCTTAGTATTGCTTTGTTTTCCTCAAATTCAGATTCCACTGCTTCTGAAGTTTTTTCCAATTTCTGTCTTACAGTTATATCTGTTGGCAAGGGCCCCGGCATTTTCCACCCGGGATTTGGATCCTTCTTTTGGCTGAGTAGAAAGGATTTGAATAAATCGAAATAGAGTCGGATATCAAGCGGCCAGTAACAGATAGCACGTTTGAATAAGATTGTTGCGGCGGTTCTGTTGTTTGATTTAGCAACAATTTTGCCAGCCCTGCGATATTTGTGGCTAATTGAGCGTCTTGCTAGCGTTTTAGGAACAAACCTGTCGCCGTCTAAGCGGTAATAAAATCTCTCAAATGACAAAATGCCGGTACACTGATTATCCACTGAAACGTTTTTCGATAGACTACCTGGTGTTTCTCTCCAAAAAACATACGCATCTGGGACAAATAAGAAAGGTGTCTTTACAGAAAGTCTAAGGAACAAGTCATTGTCTTCTCCTATCTTTATAGCTTCATCGAAGAAAAATCCTTTTATAAATTCTTTTTTGTATAAGGTGGCTGACGGCATAATACAGGGGCCTCCTTTAAAGAAGGCTCTTGTGATCCATCCTGATATGTAACGGTTTTCTCTGGCGAACGGTTTTGTTTCACCATTTTCATTCACTAAAAGGACCCGCGCATAGGCAACGCCATAATCCTTTTCTGATTGCAGTCGATTTATCATGATTCTTAAATAATCATTTGGCCATAGATCATCATGGTCTAAGAAGGCGATGTATTCACCTTGTGCTTTAATTAGTCCGAAATTACGTGCACTGCAATGTCCGCCATTTTCTTTATAATAATACTTTATTCGTTTGTCTGATATCTGGCCGACTACTGAACGGGTGTTATCAGTGGAACCGTCGTCAACAACCAAAATCTCAAAATCAGTGTATGTTTGCTGCAGAACGCTTTCAATCGCCTGCTTAACGAGCTTGCTTTGGTTATACGTTGGAATTATCACACTTACATTAGGCATGAACCTTATCCGAAAAAACTACGTCACGTTTGAACCGTTTTAACCAGATTGAATTTTTCTATCCCACAATGCGTACTTGTAGGTTTATTTTGAGCAATGGAATCTATATACAGCCTATAGCCGTTTTTGTATTTTTCATTTAGCGCTTCAACCGTATGTTCAGACGAACCTCCAAAAGTCTTACGTTGTGTCACGTTTACCATATTTACCTGTATTGCGGATGCGCAGAGTTTCTGAAAGTAAAGAAAGCCGGGCAACTGGTCGCTGTGGTTCTGGCACCATCGGCAGTTCCACGACTCAAGTGTATTGGGATTGAAAAAATATCCGAAAGATTTAAGAGTTGAGCGAGTCGAGACTGCTTTTTCCATGGCCCGTATCAAAATCGAACTTGGAGCAAAAAGTTTTTTTATCAGCGGATTATTGTTCATCGTGCTGTTGATAATCTTCTTAACCAGTGAAGTGCGATAAACCGTAGCGCAAAGCTCAAATGGATATCGACCGTTAGGAGTACGACCTTTACGCCAGTCAATCCGGTAAACGGTTTGCCCAGCTACGCTCGCCTCCTCGGTTGGATCGCCCCCGGCTTCTATAAAATCTTTGCCGAACCTGAGTGAAAATCCGAAGATATCTTCGGAAAACAGATTGAACGTCTGCTCGATCACTTCAAAACTAACAGAATCAAAATAAACTACGTCATCAATTCCAAACAAAATGAATTTTGTGTCGACTTTGTCTATGATTTTCAGAAAATCGTTGTGGAAATCGTCTTCATCTATCACTATACAATTCGAATACTTAGAAAAGAGCTGCTTATATTCTTCCTTGAAAAGTTCCGGTTTATAAAGCACATACGTCTGGATCAGCTCGGCTGGTGAGTGTTTGTACAGACTTTCGAGATAGCCATCCAACTGCAAAGGACGATTCTTCGTGAACACGATGTTGCTTATCGCTTTTGCCATATATTAACCACTCGAATAATTCATAAGCTCAAGTTCCTTGTACCGTGTTTGACGCCATAGTCGCATCAATGGCCAAATTGTACTTTTTCGTAACTTTACTGCAAGGTGAATTTCTCTCTACTGATGGAGAAACACACAAATGAAAATCAATGCCTATTACTTAGACAAACTCTCAGACCTGCCGAAGTAATCCAGTGCTCCGGAGGCAGCGCATAGCCCACCTCTGGCGGGCTTGCGGGCAGAATTGTAGATTTGTCCGGTGGAGGATGTATTCGACCCGGCTGAAAAAGTGTTACATTTTGTGTCAATGGTGGCACTAAATTATGGTTTTTTTAATGTGTGATGTTTTTACAGCGGCTCCGTATGGATTAGCAATTGTATGGGTTTGTTCTACGCAGTTCATCGTGGTCTTGAGTACGCTATTTCGAATCTTAAAACGACGAGGTTCCTAATTTGTAGTGCAGATGGTAATGTCAGTTCATTCGTTCAAGAATATGCTTAACAAGTACTGGATTAAAAGTAGGCTGAGTGTACCTACAGTCCGGTAGATTACCTTGTGCTATTATGAACAGAGCTAACCTTGGTTAATTACGGAGCGAAAGGTCCGAAAAGCGTGAAGAAAAAATGTTAAAATTAAACCGTAGCAAAGTTCTGAGGTTTATGGGTATATAGCCAAATGCCGTTTCTTAGAGGATAACGGCTAAATGCGTCCGATTTACCTAATCTGATATGATAGAAGTTCTCAGGGCATAATTATATATATACGGTTTTTCTATAAGTCATTGCAAATTAAGGCTGAAAAATTGCGTTTTAATCTGTCAAATTGCTACAATCTCGCAACATCCAGAATTTTCTTGACAGATAATGCACAAAAAAGTATAATTTTGTTGTAAAAAAACCGAAAAATTGGTATATAAATATGATTTGCGGTGCAGCAATTAATTTTGACGCGTAGCACTGTAAACTGATATTGCATCTTGACGCTGCTCTTATTGAGATACAAATAGCAACAGCAACTCAGACAATAATGTGCCACAATCAACGTTGGAGGAGGTGGCCTCGCAAACACTCTATTTTGTATTTACAGAATAGGGAAGCAACGACTTTATTTTTTATTTTTGGACAAACTGCTATTTTTGTAAGGTAGCAGAGGCAATTTATAGTCCATATAATCGCTGACGTGTAAAGCTTGCTAAAGCAGTTTTTTATACCTTGGAAAAGGGGGAGGTAAAAAATGATACCTCAGCAGAAAATTAATACTCGCTCACTATTCTCAGTGTTGTCTAAGTTTGTCGTTTTTTGCTCATTGGTTTTTATCCTTTTACCAATTGACGCTCAGGCACAAACCCGGACAGAAGAACTTTTTTTCCACGCACAAGGTACTCCAAAACCAATTCAAGATAATGGTGGCTACGAGGGCAGAACAATATGGGAAATTAACCTTACGGGAGCGCCCAGTAACGCTGTTATTAAGAGCGTGGATATAGAGTACTGGATAACCCACCCGTGGAGAGGTGACCTGAAGGTCTGGTTGACTACCAAGTACAACGGCGAATGGATAGAGTATGTCCTCTGGGACCGGCAAGGCGTAAGTTTAGATGACATTCATGAGAAGGAAACAGATTTAACAACGTGGACCGGTTTGTCGGTAAACAGGAAGTGGTATTTATGTGCCGCAGATTTTAGAGAGCCTGAGGAAGGAACACTTGATTCATGGAAAATCTGGGTTTATTACGATAGTCCAGATGCGCCACAGATGTTTATTCCTTACTTTTACGATTTTACGGAAGGCAAACCCGGCTTTTCTTCCGGATGGGAATACTATTCTACTAATCATGGTAGGATTGAAGTCGTGGACGGCAAGCTTCGTATGGATGATAGGCAGGAAGGTTCTCCTTCTTCATTAAACGAAGCAATACTGCATGTTGACCTTAGTGGACAAAGTGGAGTAGTACTAACTTTAGATCATGAGTGCAATAATGATGAGGATACAGATACAAGCCTGCCGTCAATGTTCCCAGCCCATCTGAACGGCGATGGCATTGCAATCAGCGCTGATGGTATTAACTGGTACCTAGTGACTAATTTGACTACAAGTTTCCAAAATAAGTCATTTAATTTAGATCGCGTTGTTCGAGAAGCTGGTATCAACTATACATCAGACTTCCAAATCAAATTTCAACAGTATGATAACTACCCATGGCCTACAGACGGACGAACTTTTGATAATATTTTAATAACTGCGACAGGGGCAGATCCACAATCAAGAGAGCCCTTTGGTATATGGAAGGGAACGTTGAACAGTACGAAATATGGCGTTTCCGGAACCATCCGTAACTGGATTCTGCGCGAGGATTTCACTACACAGGGCACATTTGTATTATTCATTGAACAAGAAGACACAAACATAGAAATAAACTTCTCGGGCACATACTCTGTAAATCCTGCGAATGACTGGTTGAGTTTCCTTTATACCGGTACAGCGAGTATCCTTACGGATGGACAGCTTATGGTAGTGCCCTGCACTCTGGATATTCAAGGAACAGTCTTTCGCAGTTTAATAGAAGGTACTTATGCGCTTAAGTTATCTCCACCGGACCTGCCTCCAGTCGTCGATAATGGTACATGGGAGGTGACTCTGGCACCTAACATTATATTGCATATCTTCGGGATTGAAATAGCTACCGGCTGGTACTATAACGATCCTGATGTATGGGGCGATTTGAGTTATGACTTTTCTTTGGGGCTTGAAACTGACAATACTATTAGTTATGTGGAGTTTCGATCACCTACAGGCTATACTTTCCAGATTCCCAGTGACCCTTATACACAAGTTGGCGACATCGAGACCTGGCATTATCCAATTGAAACAGGGTCCTCGGGGACAACAACTACAACTACTACTACTCCCAGCTTAGCTGCTCATTGGACGATGGATGACAATACGGCTAATAAGACCGTTACCGATAGCAGCGGAAATGGCAATCATGGTATTGCCAGGCAAGATACCTCCGTTATGCACGTTGACGGCCAAATTGATGGCGCTTTAGCCTTCAATGGTAGCAGCGATTATATCGACTGTGGAAATGACAGTAGCTTGGATATCACCGGTAGTGTATCAATCTCAGCTTGGGTAAGATTTGACACCTTAGCAGATCGGTACCAAGCCATCGTTGCCAAACGAGGTAGTTTTCCAAATGATAAATCTAATTATCTTTTAAGAACAGGGGAAACGGGAATTGAAGATGAATTAGAGTTCTGTTATCACGATGGAACAGATTGGCAGGTTTATGCCACATCTAATGCTAACCTGATTACAGGAAAATGGCATCATGTCGTTGTGACATATACATTTGGTACAGGTACAAGCATTAAATGTTATCTCAATAACAATTTATTAAGTGGTAGCTGGACATACGGCAACGGAAATGTACCGGTTTTAACTACCACAAAGCCGGTAACTATTGGCGGCTTAACAAACAGCCAATGGTTAAATGGTGCGATTGATAATCTAATGATATTTAACGGTACGTTGACAGAATCAGAGATTGGTGCATTATATAGTGGACAACAGCCATCGCTCTCGGGATCGCGAGAACGTTGGGACTATATAGGCCAATTCACCAACCTCGATGAGCTGGATAAATATGGTGATGGCAACTATCAAATTACAGTGTATTATAAAGACGGCACCACAGACCAAACAACAGTTCGTTATCGTATTCCAGGAACGAATAATTCTATTCCACAACCAACAGAAATGCCGGTATTGACTTTTCCAAAGAGCAGTAGTGCAGCAACCTCACCATTAACATTTACGTGGGAGCCTTGTCGTGATGCAGGCGCCACTTCAATTGGGCTATGTCTTGAAAAACAGGACTCCTCCTATAGTGAATGGACCGACATTGAACTGCCTACCAGTGCCACAAGCTCAGATCCCATCTTTCTTAGCCGAGGGTCCTGGCAAGCTCAGATTTTCTTCGAACGCAGTTACGGTTTTAATAATCCTGATAACATTGATGTCTCAATAGGCAAGTACAGCGAAAGCGATTATGCGTTTGAGATATCTGAGTCAACCCTCGCTGCTCATTGGACGATGGATGACAATGCGGCTAATAAGACCGTTACCGATAGCAGCGGAAATGGCAATCATGGTACTACCGGGCAAGATACCTCCGTTATGCACGTTGACGGCCAAATTGATGGTGCTTTAGCCTTCAATGGAAGCAGCGATTATATCGACTGTGGAAATGACAGTAGCTTAAATATCGCCAATAATATATCAATCTCAGCTTGGGTAAGGTTTGACAGCTTATCAGATCGGTACCAAACCATCGTTGCCAAACGAGGTAGTTTTCCAACTGGTTTCTCTAATTATGCTTTAAGAACAGGGGATACACCAAGTCCAGATGAATTAGAGTTCTATTATCACGATGGTGGAATGAATCGGCAGGTTTATGCCACATCTGATGCTAACCTGATTACAGGAAAATGGTATCATGTCGTTGTGACATATACGTATGGTATAGGTACAAGCATTAAATGTTATCTCAATAACAATTTATTAAGTGGTAGCTGGACGTACGGCAACGGAAATGTACCGGTTCCAACTACCACAAAGCCGGTAACTATTGGCGGCTTAACAAACAGCCAATGGTTAAATGGTGCTATTGATAATTTAATGATGTTTAACGGAGTATTGTCGGAAGGTGAAATTGATGCCCTATATAATAAGTAATCCATAATAGAGGATATTCTAAATCTTCTCTTTGTTAAATAACAATTGATAATACCATCCGATCTTGTATGCTATTGTTTTGATCGCTAATTCAACAAACAAAGCCACAGTATAATGTGGCTTTTTTTCTTTCCAGAAGGTTATGATGCCAGATTTAATTATGCTCCCTCCATAGGATTTAAGCTCACCATATTGGAGGAGCCATTTATTATTTGCAAAAAATCTCCCAATTTTGAAATAGCGTTTGTATATCTGTAGTAATGAATAAGAATGGCTATGGTAAACCTTCGCTTCTGGATTATAGTAAACATTATAGCCTGCCAAAATTGCTTTAGCCGCGAATAGCATATCCTCATTTACAATCACGTTGTTTTTAAAACCACCTATTTTGTTAAAAATGGACCGACGAATTGCTGAGCAACTGTTAGAGCAGAAAAATGTTTTTAGACCTAAAATGGGTATAGAGTTCTTAGTTTTTAGAATTGATTGCGGTGGGTAGTTAAACTCGCGAAAAAAGCGTTCCAAAGGTCGCGTGTTTGCTCTGGGTAATTGACGGCCATAGCATATAGCAATGTTTGTATCTGTTTGCAGAGGTTTTATGAGTTCAGCTATCATGTATTCATCTGCCGGAATTACATCCTGGGTAAGAAATACTACAAATTCGCTGTCGGTTTGAGCTACGCCAAGATTACGTGTCGTTCCGTGATCGAAATTTGTGAGATTAATTTTGATTACTTTGCAATTTTGTCTATTAGCTGTTTCATTGGTTTCATCAGTAGGATCAGAATCAACAATAACAATTTGGCTGGGTTTTACTGTTTGATCTTGTAAGCTGTCAAGTAGATCAAACAATCTCCGCCCTGCATTGCAGATAGGAATAATTACGCTAATCATCTTGTGCTATCAGGCTAATTTTGTTGAACAATTATACTTTCATTGTATCAGAACATGCGTTTTATCTTCTTGAATACTCTCTCAACTTTATCGTAAACACTTTGGCCTAAAAGTGTCAGAGGTATGGCTAATAGCGAGGTAATGTTGAATGGGTATACTTTCATAGCTTTTATAAAATAATGTCTTCCATTTTTAAGTTCTTTATTTGAGCATAGACTAGCGCCAATGCCAACATAATGGTTTGATAGTACTCTTTTACTCTTTTTAATATCCTCGAAATACTTATCTAAAATTGTCTTTCGTGCTGTAACAAGAGCCATAGTATTAGAAGAAATACCGTTCTTTGTATCGTAATAATTTAGTAATGGTTCCTTGATGTGATAAAAGTAAAAATATTTTGATAATCTTATAAAAAGTTCTAAATCTATGTATCGAGGCAATCTTTCGTCAAACAATCCAACTTTATCAAAACACTCCTTTTTCATTAATACCGTCTGAATTCCTATATACCTCACACCGTAATCTAATGCCTGCTGATATATTATTTTATCCTTGGGCATTATGTTGGGAGAATGAAAGCACATTCTTTTATTTGCTGTTATTTTCCACATATCAGTATAAACAACACCAACTTCTGGGGATGATACCTCAAAGATTTTAATCTGTTTTTCAAGTTTTTCATGCAACCACTCATCATCACTGTCTTGAAATGCTATGTATTCGCTTCTCGCGGCCATAACTCCAGTATTTCTTGCTGCTGCTGCTCCTTTATTTTCCTTGTGCTGGATATATTTTATCCTTTCGTCCTTAAAACTCCTCACAACTTCCTCTGTATTATCTGTTGAACCATCATCAACAGAAATAATTTCAAAATCTTGATAGCTTTGATTTAGTACACTTTGAATAGCTCTGCCCAGTAAATACGCCCTATTATATATTGGGATAATTACCGTTACAGCCGGATTATTTGTAACTTTTTCCATAATTATTTCTTCAAGAAAAAAAGTCTATGGTAAGGATTTTCAAGCAATCTATACGGATTTAATTCGGCTTTTGAATATCCTTTGCAATCTTACTTAAGGGATAACTCGCTTTTCCTGCTCTCTTTTCTTCAGTAATGTTCGTTCTTTGAATTTATTCATATTTTACAAATACCTTTAACAAATCTTTCTCCACTGAATCCAAACTATATTTTTCTATACACTTTTGCCGAGCTTTCCAGCCTATTTCTTCAGCTTTTTCAGGATTATTTAAAACATTTTGAATGGTTTCCACCAGTTGCTCTGGACATTCAGGTTCTACAATCCAACCACAGCCATTTAGAATTTCGGGAAGGTCAGACACGTTTGTTGCAATAACAGGTTTTGCCATAGCCATTGCATCAAAGATTTTTGCAGGGATTTGACCAATTGTTGCTAAATTCTTTTTTTGAGGAATTACTATAATATCAGACATTGACAAAAATACAGGAACTTTCTCAAATGGTTGGAGGCCGAAATAAATAAATCTTTCTTCACCCAATCTGTTTTTGATGGTTTTAATTAAATTTAGGCAATATGGGTCTTTGTAATCAAGTCCTGCGATAGCTAAAAGAACATCCCGATTTTTAATAATTTCTATAGATTTTGCTAAATCTTCAAGACCTTTAAAGGTCCTAGGCGTACCCAAAAACATCACAACCTTTTTATTTTTTTCTATGCCATACTTTTCTCTGAATAAATTTTTATCAAGTCCTTCTGGATCGAAAACTGTTGTGTCCCTACCATGCCAGATGATTGTACCGCCAAATTTTTTTTGTAAAAAATGGTTTGAAACAGTAATTTCGTCTGCAAAACGTGTTAACTTTTCACTAATTAGATTATTCCAACAAGAGCTTACCTTATAAAAAAAGAGAGTAGAAAAAGCAAGAAATTCGAGGCGTCGAAAAAAAGATGAATCAGTATAGCGTTCTTTAATGAGACCTATTTGCCAGTCGTCTATATCTAGAATTAGTGGTTTTCTTCTTGAAGCTTTTATTAATAGTCCGGTTACAAAACTGGTGAAGAGAGGTTTCTGTGCATAAAGTATATCTCCATCTATCTTTTTAACTAATTTTTTAATCTGCCAATAAGGTTTAAAGCAGCCACGCATCTTAACAGATTTATAAGTTACGCTTTTATCATCGCTAATAGGCTCCCAAATTCCATCTCCCAAAATGGGACCGACGATTTCTACTTTATAATGCCTTTGGAGAATTTTAGCTAAGAAATATGCTCTGCCCAAACAGTTATGGGATAAATCCGGTGTTAAGATTGAAACTTTCATGTTTCGCTCGTCAGTTTTTTAACAGTTCTTTATAAATGTGAGGCAGGCAGTCGTTTAATTTGTTAATATCGTAATTGGCTTCAGCGTAAACTCGACCGGCCCGGCCCATCTGGGGCCGAATCTCAAGATGCTCAGTCAAATAGGTTAGCTTTTCAATCATTCCCCTGTGACTCGCCTTTCGCTAACACAAAGAACCGATGATAGGGCTGTTCAAAGACCCTATATGTTTTCGCAATCTTGAATCCAATAGTTTCGATATCATTGCTTATCCTGCTCAAAGAATAACCGGCTTCACCTATTTCCCAGCAGTGTGGTACAGAATAAGCATATTCACCTTGTTCCAAATGGTGTCCATGATTCAAATTACGCGTAGGCTTTTTCACTCCAGGCAAAGGAATGAGTTTCTTAATCTCTCCGATCTTTGGGATATTCACATGAAGAGGATAAGCTTTGCTTATATCTGGGAGAGATAAAATGGCGCGCAGCTTAGAAACTCGGAATATCTCAGAAAGTCCCTTCCTAAAATCCTCGTATGTTAAGTGTTCTAATACTTCACAGCAAGTGACTACATCAAAAGATTCATCGGGGAAAGGAAGTTCCAAAACAGATCCTATTACATCTGGATTTAGTCTTTTGTCGATGTCTAAGGTTATAACCTTTAGTCTTTTGTTTTTAAGGTAACTAGACACAAATCCATTTCCGACACCGACTTCGAGGATTTGTTCTGAGGGGACTGAAAGTACCTCATTGATCTGATGCCAGTAGCTGCAAAAGCGACCTTTCGAGTCGTAATTATTATAGTGATATGGCCACACCTGACTCATTTTTTCTCATAATCAGCATATAACCGTTTTTTTGAAGCCATGGAAAGCCCCATTGATTTAGACTATTAAATACGGTACCGAGGTACTCAAGTTTAACCCGTAAAGGTTTATATCTCCATTTTAGGTGCACAACCTTATAGTCGCAACTGATCTGCTTTAATGTCCTTTGGCCTGGACGGGTCAAGTAATGGATAATCGCTGAAGGGTTGTAAGGTCTGACATGCGTTAAATCAGAGTAAAATCCGCTCCAGAGCAATGGGCTTCTAATCACCAAAATGGCCTCGCCACGTAGCACTCTATCAAACTCGGTAAGAATCTTGTGGACATCAGAAGGAGGAAAATGCTCAATAACATGTGAACAGTAAATGCCGGAGATTGATGCATCTTCAAACGGTAAGGCTCTAATATCTCCTTGAATAACTCTATAACCTCTACGCTTGCAGTGCTCCAATGATTCGGGGTTCCAATCTATCCCTATTATCCTCTGAGGGTCTTGAGAGATAAATCTGCCCTTCCCACACCCTACATCTAAAATGGGCTTACAAGTTTTCAAATACGAATACGCAATTTTATCCCAAGCGGCTTTCTGGTCATACCTAAGTTTTGTGCGTAGTATCTTTAGTAACTTTTTCATCTTAGGCTAACGCTCTTATAATTGCCCATATTCTATAATTCATAAACCTATCTAACAGGTAAATCACAATCAAATAGGTTAAACCACCTATGGTTGCCAGCAGAAGGAAACGCTGCATTCCAACGGTATTGCTCATAGCTTTTACAGCAAGTACCGAAATAACCAAAAGTGCTCCGCCTATCCAGGGAAACGCTATGGTCTTAGCAAATTGCAGCGTCCTGGACCTTGTAATTTTCAGGACCATAAAGAGAAAACCAAAAGTCGATACTAAGATGCTTAAGAGTACAGCTATGGAACTCCCTACTATTCCCCACACTATGGTTAAGGGCCATATCAAAGCAGCCAATATCAGAAGGCGAACAATTTGCCATTGAGTCTCTATTTTCGGTTTTCCCACCGCTAGGAACACCGGTCCTGTTGTAGCAGCTATTGATCTTGCTAAGCCGGCGAAAACCAATGCCTGCATCGCTGGTACTATCGACATCCATTTTTCTCCCAAGAATATCATTGTAAAATCGGGAGTTAATACAAAAATTAATCCTGCAAGGGGAAAAGACAAGAATGCTGTAAGTTGTAAAACCTTTAGATACGCCTCTCTTAATTTCGGTAAATTATCTTGTAGCTTTGAATAAGCCGGAAATGTCACCTGCGAAATGACATGAGTAATCTCGGTGGCGGGCATGTTGGACAATCTATAAGCAAGCTGGTAAAAGCCAAGAGCAGTCACACCAAGTACTTTTCCTACTAATGCGTCATCTCCATGAGTAACTAAGAAAATAAGTATGCTCGAACCCAAAACCCATCTGCCAAAACCGGATAAATCTTTGAATTGTTGAAGATTAAAGTTCGGTTTCGGCCGGTAAGGGTGAACAAAATACGAGACTATCAGACGGACGAGGTTCCCAGCCAAAAGCCCGAAGACGAGCGCCCAGACACTCCTCAAGAAGAACGCTGCTGAGATCGCCACACCCATATCCGCAAGCGTACCGCTAAGTGAGTAGATAAACTGCTTGTGAAACTTCAGCTCCTTCTGAAAGTATACTACACCGATATTGGCAAAACCTCTGATGAGCTCCGACAAAGCAATAACTTGAAGAATGGGCTTTGCTGCCGGTGTGTCAAAGAAGGCAGCCACATACGGGGCAATGGCAAAAGCAATCGCAGCAAGGACAATTCCGCGGACCAGCTGAACGGTCCATGCCGTATCTAAATACGATTTTATATCTTGCTTTTTTTGCACCAATGCTGCATTGAAGCCGGTCTGCGAAAACGTCTCCAGTAACGACATTGCTAAAAGCGCTATCCCGAATAATCCAAAATCTTGGGGAGCAAGGATACGGGCGAGAATTATAAGCCTTGCAAAACCTAACAGCTGCTGAACTAATCTGATTGAGAATACCCAGAATCCACCTTTAATTACACGGTGGGATAGCTTTTCTTTAGAGACTTTCCCATTCATAAGTATTTGTTACTGTCCTTCTAAACGTATTCATGCTTTTATTTCTTTACTCTGTCTCGTTTTATAGGCCAATTTTAAAACAAGCTGCATATACAGATGCAGTCTCTCTGTACCTTCGGGCATTTCTTAATTTCGGCGGATTCAACTCATAAGTGCAACAAGTAGCTTGTGCCACAGGTAACGAAAAAGGTGGTGAGTTGTTACACTTACTCGCTAACCTAAAAAACGCTAGAAGGAGCGCTTATGAGAAAGTATTGCCAGCTCACCGAAGAAGACCATATCGAAATTTACGCCATTAAGCAAGCAGAAATATCTCAAGCTCAGATAGCTGACAAATTAGTCCGCTATAGGCGGATTCGACCATCTGGCGAGAGCTACAACGCAATATCGGCCTACGAGGCTATCGAGCCAAACAGGCTCACCAAAAAGCCTTACAACGTCGGCACGACTCACACAAGGCAGTCAAGATGACCGACAAGACGATAAAGTATCTCGAAGACAAGCTCAAAGAGGATTTCTCACCCGAACAGATAGCTGAAAGGATGAAATTGGACCCCCACTGGAAAGGGCCAACAGTTAGTCACGAGCGAATCTATCGGCATATCTGGCAAGACAAAGCTGCCGGTGGAAAGTTGTATAAACACCTGAGAATCGCCGGCCATAAAAAGAAACGCAAACGATACCGAAGCAAGGATTCACGCGGGAAAATCCCCAATCGAGTAGGAATTGAACATCGTCCCAAAATCGTTGAGACCAAAAAACGCATCGGCGATTGGGAGGCAGATACCATAATCGGCAAAAACCATAAAGGGGCCATGGTAACGTTAGTGGAAAGAAAAAGCAAATTGACTGCGATTGGCAAATTAGCTCGCAACACTGCCGAAGCGGTTCAGGAACAAATTGTTCGTTTGTTGGACCCGCATAAATCCCGAGTATACACCATCACTGCAGACAACGGCAGAGAGTTTGCTAATCATGAAACCTTTGCGAAAAAACTCAAAGCTGATGTTTATTTTGCTCGGCCGTA
>Ga0315543_1000401_pt1 | contig 53931 bp, 45 predicted proteins | sample SalMarSW160210MG_2_FD_203098 | JGI IMG/M metagenome (GOLD analysis project Ga0315543, IMG submission 203098) | Salt marsh sediment microbial communities from the Plum Island Ecosystem LTER, Massachusetts, United States - Salt Marsh Sediment SW1601-210 ... | reverse complement strand
GGTGAACTTCAAATCGATGCACCGAGAAGGATTTGATTCAACAGCATTCGTTGGCTGAAAATCAAAAAAATGGATGCAGTTAGAATAGAATAGCAAAAAAATTCTAATTATGCAAAAGGTCTAATATCAAAGCGAAATATAAAACTATTGGTTTTTGTTTTTTTTATGAAATCAGGACTCCGGACTATATCACATATTATGCTATAGCTAGAGAGAATTATCCAAAACAAATTTCTGTTTTCTCTCCCTTTCCATGTGGCCGACATTGTCACTTGCTTTGTAGTAAATCAGATATATTCCGTCTTCTCCCTGAACTTTAAAGCTTCCCGTGTAATTTGTGAAATTATCTGGACGGTCAGGCTCCGTATACAACGTTCCATTTGGATAATATATCTTGTACCATATTTCGCTAACTCCGCTTTCATATCCGTCGGTGGCATTGATGAATATCGGAGTATCAGATGTTATCCAGTGTACTTCCTCCGGGCCCCACCATTCGACAATGCTGGGGAAACCGTATTCCTTTATTGATATAGGTGGATTGCAATCGACGTATACATCGTTCCATTTCAATGTTTCTATATTATGATAGATATCTACACTGTACCATTCTATTTCATATAGACCACAGCACGAATAATCGAAATATTCTCCTATATGGCATAAGTTAATCGGATAGAATCCAAGCGATTCTCCTTCATTGGTAGTCATCCAGTCGAACAATAAAACCCAGTCTTCCATGCTCGTGTCCCATCTCCATATGCGATAGAACGTTTCATCTAGCAGAGATGGATTTGTATAATTTAGATATATTATAGTATTATTTGTAATATATTCATTATATTCATTATTGTGGGCTTCCAAGTAATCCACCAACGTATCGTTGTAGTATATTGTTCCGATGAGTACTTTTATCGTTTCCGGAGCAGCAGTAATTGTAGTATTATCCCAAGCATGAATTTCCTCATTTTGGTCGCAGGTCAAATTCACGAAATTATGTAAAGTTTTGCCAACAGCTGAAAATTTTACCGTGGTGTTTATAATATTGAACCAAAATTCCCCTGGCCCTAATGAATCCAATAGCCAAACCAATTTTTTGTCCGTGATGCAAGAAGGTTCTTCTACTGAAGAAATATAAGCTACATCATCCGGCAGAATGTCCGTAATGATGACATTAGTAATGGCAATTTCCGCTTTATTTCTTATTATAATATGATACGTATTATTACTGCCAGCTGCAATTTCATCTCCATAATCATCCTTTATAATTACAACCACGGGAAATATCGTGATGGTATCAGTATCATTTGTGGTATATGGTTCTGTCTGGTCAGAATCTATTGTAGCATTATTTTTAATGTGTGTTCCATCGGCCAACGGTGTTTTTATGATAGCGGTGAAGGAAACACTACCGCTATCCCCAGCTGCAACACCACCAACGTGCCATACAATTGTCCTGTTGGAACTATAATATGTTCCCCCAATAGGATTGATGCTCTCAAGATTGCTGTCGATAACATCGGTAATTACCACATTGGTTGCATCCATATTGCCTGTGTTGCTATAATAAATCGTAAATGTAAGGCCGTCTCCAGGATGAGCCACCGTCTTATTTACTTCCTTGTGAGTTTGAGAAAGATCAGGAGCAGATGTAATAATTGTGTCAGTATCATTTGTGGTATATGGTTCTGTCTGGTCAGAATCTATTGTAGCATTATTTTTAATGTGTGTTCCATCGGCCAACGGTGTTTTTATGATAGCGGTGAAGGAAACACTACCGCTATCCCCAGCTGCAACACCACCAACGTGCCATACAATTGTCCTGTTGGAACTATAATATGTTCCCCCAATAGGATTGATGCTCTCAAGATTGCTGTCGATAACATCGGTAATTACCACATTGGTTGCATCCATATTGCCTGTGTTGCTATAATAAATCGTAAATGTAAGGCCGTCTCCAGGATGAGCCACCGTCTTATTTACTTCCTTGTGAGTTTGAGAAAGATCAGGAGCATGTTCGACATAAAATGTTTCGTTGTGATAACCAGAGGAAGGCCATCTATTGCCGAGGCTGTCATTTGCATAATAGCCAAGAATGTGTGTACAAGGCTCACTGATAATAATAGAAATATTTACATGACTACTACCTTCTCTGTATAACCCTGTTGAATTCCATACTTTCCAATATAATGTCCATTCTCCAACGTCACATATTCTGTTTTCAGTAACATTAAGCCATATTTTTGTTTCATTTGTAATATAATAATTACCACCCCCTGCAGGTATATTCGGTTCGCCTACCACTTTGGTAACATCTGGAGGAGTATCATCAAGGTAGAAGGTCTCGTTATCAATTATTGCATTACCCAAAAGATCAGTTGCACGTATTTCTAAATAATGTTTACATCCCCCTGTGAAAGTAATTGGATCATTGTAAGGCATCCATGGAGACCATAAAAAATCCCATATACGGTATTCTAGCTTTGAGAGACCCACCGCACAACTGCCATTATCAATCGATGATGCAGTAATCTCAGTTGATCTGCCTACATAGTATTCATCATCACTTATTTTGAAATTCGGAGTGCCAACTACTTTTGTAATATTTGGCGGGATACTATCCACATTCACGTAACTAACTGTTGGAGTGAAACAGAGTGGTTCTTCAAGACACCAGAACGTATCCCTTTTACCCCAACTTCTGCCCCAGTCATAGAAAAGTATCTCTATCGCCCCGTCCCCATCAACGTCTGCAATGCTCGGAGAGGTATGAATCGGTCCATTTGTCAAGAATTTTGACACCAGAGAACCATTTGTTCCATACAATTTATATAAGTATCCGTCGTCCGAGCCGATGAATACGTACAACCATCCTTCACTCCCACCGTAAAAACCTGTTCTGGCACAATCGTGCCTGAACATTGGCCACTCTAAGCTGCTAACGGATAAAACACTAGCAAGAGAGGGAGAGGAATATATTGCACCGTCTGTACTAAATTTCCATTCCTCCTCTCCAGTTTCTCCATTAATACAGTACAGGTATTCATCATGTGAACCCACAACTACTTCCAGATGCCCGTCGCCATCCACATCACCAATGGATGGAGAGGAATAGACAGCATCGTTGGTATTAAAAATCCATTGCTCCGTCCCGGTCCCACCATCAAGACAATATACGTGGTGGTCATTAGACCCTACCACTATTTCCAATGAGGAATCTTCGTCTAGATTAGCCAGAGCAGCAGAGGAATAGATGGCGTTGTCCGTTTGATAACTCCACTTTAAATCGCCGTTACTCCCGTTAATCACGTAAATGCTGTTATCTACTGAGCCAATTACCACCTCTTTATACCCATCATTATCTATGTCCCCCACGGCTGGAGAGGCAATGATAGGCTGGCTATTATTAAAAACCCACAGGACATCCCAATTAATTCCTTCCTTCCCTAAATCACCCTTATTATATTCCCCATCGCCATTTATATCCTTATTCCATGGGAAATAGGAATAGCTAATATTTATACCGTCATTGTTTCCGTCACTGTTATTTCCATCAAAGCACCATACATTATTATATGGATTATTTCCTATAACCACTTCTAGCCCATCTACATTAGGGTGGTTGTCCACGATGTCAACGAGCGCTGGTGATGAATGCCAGCAAAATTTCCCATCTTTTAGTCGAACGGCGGGAAACGTCCACAAAAAGTCACCATTTTTGTCCATAACTTCTACATTCCAGCCGCTAGTGGTTCCAGCTGCTATCTCTAATGAGCCGTCTCCATCGATATCACAAATCGCCGGCGAGCTTCGAGCTTCGTCTGTCTCTGTAGGTGTTGTCCATAATACCTCCCCGTAGGCTGACCAACAACGCCATAATCCACTTTTTTCATCGCTACCACAAACGATTTCCAACTCAGGGGTTGAAGGTAGAAGATCTGCCAGTGCAGGAGAAGAACCAAATACCACTTTTTGGGCCGGATGGATAACTTCCATTTGCAAAGGATAATGCCACTCCTCTTGCAATTTCTCCTCCCCAGATTTTTGCATATTGCCCCCCGTATCAATACTGTAGGCCTCGATTTTGTGGTGGCATGGTATGAGCATAGTAAAACTTATGGAAATATTCATCGATGTGTCAGTATCGTTAACGTTACCATCGATTACAGTAATGCTTTTTTCCAAAGTTTCGAAAACTTCATCGCCATCAGAGTCTTTCCAAATCTCGTAATGGGTGTAATTCACACCGTTTTCATCGGTTGCATTCACATAAACAGTTGTGCTAGTGTTAATCCATTTTCCCCTTCCATCTTCATAAAACGGTGAAGCATATTCTATCGAAGTGACCGGCGGTGTCGTATCGCCACCTGTCCCAGAAAGAAAGTCCCCATGAGAAGTGTTTATGCCCGACAAAAAAGAAATAACAAATAAAAACAATACGCCCATCGCTATAATAAAAATGGCCGACCGTTTTTTGTTATCAGTAGTCATATATTTTCTAATGCATTGTTTGCATTTAAAATTAACCTTTTAGAAACTAGGGAAAGTAAAAAATTTGAAGTATCGTTAACTACTCCGGGCTAAAGCCCGAAGCGTATCGTACTGGAGTAATGAAATCAATGAGAGTTGTCTGATTTTCTGTCTTAATGCTTCGATAATAATCATAATCAACATTCATCCAATGCTTTCCCTGCTGTCGTTCAATATAAAACTGTATTGTCTCACTAGTGATCCTTCCAACTGCCTCATAAAAATAACCGCTGCTCCAAAATTTATCTCCCCATAACTTTCTTTTGATTCTGTCCCAGCATTCTTCCCTGATGACTTTTGATGAAAAACCGTTGAAGTAACGCACCAATTGTGGAATGCTGTAATTCTTGCAATTTCCAATGAAAAGATGAGTATGATCTGGGCCAAATTCCAAGGCTAAAATCATTATGTCCAGTTTTTTCGCCACTTCCTTAAATACTTCCCTACATTTTTTCATAACTATCACATCTATGAATACATCGCGCCTGTACTTTGGCGTGAATTGCAAATGGTAGTTGCTCAGGCCAACCGAGTGCCTACTGTGAACTAATTCATTCATTTTTTTTTCACCTCATATTTTTATATAGCCCAAGCTAATTACAACCATGTTCTGGTTGGGCTTGGGACAATATATCAGCCAGAATGCAATAAAAAGTGTTGTGGAGTAATTCATCTCTGGGCTAAAGCCCAGAGGGTTCTTACTCCGTCTTGACTAAAGGGATAAGTCATAGCCTTGGACATATGAGTATTCCTGCAATAAGTTATATAATGAAACTGCTACAGAAAAAAAGCCCTACAATGCAAGGAAAAAAATAATCTGCTGAACATGTGCATGGTTTCCTGCATTATCATATACAATACATTTTATTTTATGTTTGAAGAAAGATGATGACCATTCCCATTCATACGGTTCATCCCTGTCAATAAAAATTTGTTCCTCGTCTCTGAAAAATTTTACATTTGAAATTCCAGATATCTCATCTTCCGCCCTCACTTTTATCGCCATTCTCCCCACAAGAATTGTATTTTTTGGTAACGGAATAATTTTTCTCCCATCCACATAGAGATATTTCTCTTCCGGTACAAGAAAAGAGACGTTCGGACGAGTGCAATCAACCTTAATAATTGTTTCTTTTCTTTTCTCTGCGTTTCCTGCCGCATCTTCCCCGTGATACGAAAATTCATGCTCCCCATCCTTGCTCAGTATCAGGGGTCTTGTGTACTTCTTCTGACTGCCGCCGTCAACCTTGTAATAAATGGAAACGTCTGATAGACTATCGTAAGCAGATATTACTATCGTCGTTTTGTTTACATGCCAGCCGTGCTTCCCCATTTGCCCGTATATATCACACGTTGTTTCGGGCGGAGTATTATCGACTACAAAAGTTTCATCCGAGATATCATCTCCTTCATTGCTGGAATCGTCGACAGCGGTAACTTTTATCATGTAATGCCCGTCTTCCATCTGTGTGGTATTCAATACATAAATGCCGTTGTTTTCAATGCCCTCTGCAATAATATCCCATGTTTTTCCATTGTCACTGCTAAGAGAGATTGTAATGCTGCCATCTAAATTTCCATCATTATTATCCGCTGCACTCCATGAAACTGGAATCATTCCAGATAAAATTTCCTTCCCTTTCGGGTAAACCAAGGAAACGTCCGGTGGAATTTTATCTTCCTCACCGTAAACAATAAAGCTGAAGTCAGATATCTCTGCATCCGCTTGCCAGAAATTGCCCCCATCATATGAAATAGATGCCTCTCCATCTCCATACCAATCCCCGCCACCCCACCACCACCAAGTGGAGTTACTTCTGCACACAAGAAAATACCTTTCTTCGGGTACAACGTCAATATGCATATCGGCAGAAATCCAGAGTGGTATATTATCGATATCTTTGGCATTTTCAACAGAAAAATTTGTTCCCCCCATAAAACTGCAATTTTTATCATAAATCTCTATACGGGCATCCGTGGCATCTTTCCATCTGGCGATTTTGAGAGATATACCAAGTATCGGAGTCGAAGCGGGCACAAAGGATTGCCTAAGCCATTTTGCCCCGCCAAGATTCTCAACACTTTTCTGGGCATGCACTTGGAATACATCCACCCTCTGCCCTTCCCGGTGGGCTGAAAGAATGGATAAATTTCCTTCATAACCGTCTCCAATCTGAGGAGTATAGGTTTCAACATGCCAATCGTCCATTACATAAGAAAAAATTTCCTCTGCGGATACGCTTCCATCAAGATTTCCATTGCAGTCCGCCGCAACGCCCATTGCATTGATTAAAGGCTCGCTGAAATACCCGCTTGTTTCATCCGCATGACATGAAGCGATAATAATTCTGTTCTCCCCTCCGAGTATGGGAACGGCACTTCCGCTATGACAGGCATCGAGAACGATAAACATCCCTTTACATGTTATCTCATTCAATTCCCCATTTAATTCATCATATGAGATTTTATATGTCCCCATATCGATTCCGCCATCATATCCGTGGCCCGAGAAATAAAAGAGGATTACATCTCCTTCCCTTGCCATATTCCTGAGCCACCCTAAAGCGTTAAATAATGCATCAGAAGAATTTTCTTCTACCACCCTTATATGGTCACTATTCCATCCACCTGCAACTAAAGACTGCTTCACCTCCCTTCCGAGTTCATATCCTCCAAGGACATCATTGTCTACACATATTGCCCAAAAGTGTCTCTCCCCAGAGCGAACATTTCCCAATGGAAGAGAAAAAAATATAAGAAGAAGAAGGTACACAACCACTTTTCTTGGCATTGACTAAACTACTCTCATTCTTTCATATCCTCACAATATGAAGAAAGTAATGCTCATAACGTCAGTGGCTTCGTATCCCTCCTTGTCGCATGCCGTAACAGCCAACGTATGTCTGCCTATCAGCGGCTCGTTAATGACCCAAGTATATGGATCATAATAGGCAGTATGCTTCAGTATTCCGTCTATATAAAAGTCCACCTGCTTCATAGGATTCTCGTTTTGCGGTGATACTTCAACTGCCATACTTCCTATAACGATGGTATTTGGAATGTCAATGATTTTTCTGCCAAATATGTACAATCCACCATCTGCCGGCAAAGCCGATATGCCAAGAGGCATTGCAATGGGCAAAGGCTCCGACCAGTCGCTTTGTGCACCATGACTATCTTCTGATTTAACACGCACGCCATAACTCCCCATATAACCCCATGCATGCGAGGCAGTTACCGTCTGTCCAGAACCGTATAATAACGTCCAGCTAACCGTACCATCTCCCCAGTCAAAGCAATATTTGATTTGATCCCCATCCGGATCATAAGTATATGCGGCATAAGTATATGTATTCCAGACATACCCAACGGTCGGCCCGGAGGGACGCTCTGGTACTGCGGGCGGCTGATTCCCCCCTGGAATGTAAGCACTTGTCACATCAGAACCTGTAGCCCCATCATTATCGATAACAGTAAGTGTTACTGTATATGTCCCGCCGGATGTATAACTGTGCGTGATTATTGCCCCACTCCCGGTATAACCATCTCCAAAGTTCCATGTATACGATATTACAGACCCATCCAAGTCATAGCTACCAGAGCCGTCAAAAAGAATCGATTGCCCTGGATTTCCAGAATAGGGCCCGCCGGCGTCTGCCACGGGATGCTGGTTCTCACCGACATACACATAAGCTGCATCAGAATCAGTTGCCCCGTCATTATCCGTCACCGTTAGTGTCACTATATAAGTACCCGGACCGGAGTACACATGAGAAGGCATCGATCCACTTCCAGAATATCCGTCTCCGAAACTCCAAGAGTAATGGGTAATAACTCCGTCGGAATCATAGCTGTCACATCCATCAAAGTTTATAGAAACCCCTGCATCCCCGTAATATGGGCCCCCGGCGTCTGCTACAGGTGCCCAATTATGCTCATAAATGTATGCATAAGTGGGATCCGTGTCTACTTCATACGCATTTGAAACGACGGTGAGTGTAACAATGTACGTTCCCGCATGAATATATGTATGAGTGGTGATTTCTCCAGACCCATGATGCCCGTCACCGAAATCCCATGTATAACTTATTATTGTACCACTAGGGTCATGGCTTCCAGAGCCGTCAAAAACAATTATCTCTCCTGTCCATCCGGAATATGGACCGCCTGCATCAGCGATAGGGGAAAGATTTGAGCTCTGAATTCCCACCATGGATCCATCAATGCTTGTCAGAGAGAGTAAAGTAACGATAATCACAACAGGCAGTGCTTTTATCACAACTCCCACAAACTTCTCTTTTTCTTTCATATTTTTACCTCATTTCTTAATATTCTGTGACTATTTAAAACTTCTGAACAATATAGGAAAATGCACCAATAGGCTGAACGTAAGAATGATGCGGCACATATTCGGACAAACCATCAATGCCAAAAATTCCAATATTCTAATTCAACAAAGTATTAAATGCATAAGAGTATTTCATGATAAGTGAAAATTGAATGGAAAAAATACCCGGCCGATATAATCATTTGTCTTGTATGGAGTATTGCCATACTTCCAGCAGTCATTTTGGATTTGGAATGGGTGAGGATTGTGCTGGGATTGGCTTTCATACTTTTCATACCCGGATACGTACTTGTATTCTCTCTATTTCCGGGACGAGATAGTATAGATATAATAGAAAGAATTGCATTAAGCTTCGGGCTTTCCATTGCGATAGTGCCCCTTGTAGGGCTGGTTCTCAACTACACTCCATGGGGAATTCGCCTTCAGCCCATTTTAATAAGTTTGATTTCATTAGTTTTTATCCTTTCCGCCATTGGATGGTATAGATGGCAGTGCATGCCGCCAAAAAGGAGATTTTTTGTATCAATCAATATCCATCTTCCAAAATCTGAAAGCAGGCTGGAAAATGTTCTGACGACAGTGCTTATCGCAGCCATAGTAATTTCCATTTCCCTCCTGATTTATGTCATTGTAACACCTCATGTTGGCGAATCGTTCACTGAATTTTACCTACTTGGCCCGGATGGAAAAGCCGAAGGATATCCAACAAACCTTTCCGTGGGAGAAAATGGCACGGTAACTATAGGCATAGCGAACCACGAGCATAAACAGATGAACTACATGGCTGAAGTATGGGCTATAAACTATTCGTACCAGCCAGAATTTGACGGAAAAAATGATTACGTTGATTGTGGAAATGGCAATAATCTGAATATCACGAACGTAATTACAGTCGAAGCATGGGTTTACAATCAAGAGGATAGAACGCAGAGAATACCGATTTCAAAAGGAGCGTACAAGAACAATGGATGGTACTGGTGGATTGACACGTCAGGATGGAGAGTCTTTATCAATCGGCCTGGATCAGTAGATACAATCTCCTCAGGATATACTGTACCATTAAATGAATGGCATCATCTAACAGCAGTTATTGATAACATCAATTTAACAATCTCATTCTACGTGGATGGAAGCCATATTTCAACAAAGAGTATGTCGTTTGCTTTTAGCGGTAACGCTAATGAAAATTTATATCTCGGAAGGTATCATTCGTCAGGATATAATTGGCATGGCATTCTTGATGATATCCGCATTTACGGTAGGGGTTTAACAGAGAATGAAGTTCATCAGAATTACAACGGCAATGTAACCACATCTGGGTTAGTAAGCGAATGGGACTTCAATGAAGGAACCGTAGGCATTGCTAAAGACAGCAAAGGAACAAATAATGCAACAATCTACGGAGTAAGATGGCAAATTTCAGGAATTAACAACATGTGGTTTATGGATAAAATCGAAGTAAAACTTGATTCCACACCAGTAAGTATAGAAGGAGAATGGAAGCCCCAGTGGGAATACAACTACTCATTTAATATTACAAAAGAGGGGCGCTTCAAAGTTGCTTTTCTCCTCTTTAGAGATGATATTGATAATTTTACGAAAGAGAATGATTACCCTGAAAAAGCAGAACGACTACTGCATGCTTACAGAGAATGCCATTTGTGGATAACAGTCCAGAATGCCCCTACAGCAAACTTCACCTATTCTCCCGACAACCCCACCACCACAGATACTGTCTATTTTATTGACAGTAGTTCAGATAGTGATGGCAGTGTGGTGAATTGGACCTGGAATTTCGGTGATGGGAACAGTAGATACCTGCAGAATCCGACCCATAGTTATATTGATGACAGAATATACAATGTGACATTAATTGTAAGAGACAATGATGGAGCAACTGACACAACATCAAAGCAGATAACTATACTTAAAACCCAATACACCCTTAAAACATCTGTTACTCCACCTGGAAGTGGTACTATAACATTAAATCCATCTGGTGGAACGTATGATGAGGGAACTGCTATGACTGTTACTGCTCATGCGAATACAGGATACGAATTTGGTTATTGGTCTGGAACCAAAACCGGAAGTATCAATCCTGTTCAAATTACAATGGATTCAAACAAAAACATAGTTGCTCACTTCATTGAAAATCCACCAATTCAGCCTCCAACTGTTACAATAACTTCTCCATCCGGTGGTACAACAGTAAGCGGAATGGTAAGCATTGAAGGAGCTGCAAGTGACACCGATGGAACTGTTCAGAGCGTGCATGTTAAGATTGATTATGGCTCATGGGTAACTGCAACAGGAACAACATCTTGGAGCTATTTATGGAATACTGCTGGAGTAAGTGATGGAAGTTATACCATTCATGCAAGAAGTTATGACGGAACATATTATTCAACCATTGATCACATAATAATAAATGTCAATAATAGTATTCAACATATTCATGCAATCCGTTCAATGCCATCATCTATTGATTTAGGTGCAACATTTGATGTTACCCTAACTGCATCGGGATACGGCTCAATGGGACAGATAAACGAAACACTCCCAGCAGGATTTATATACATAGCATCGTCTCTCCCAAGTTATCATGTAACTGAATGGAGCAGTGGAGTGACTTTCACGCTTAGGGGGGAATCAACATTTACTTATACCGTTACAGCACCAGGCACTGCGGGTGATTACGTATTCTCGGGCATACTGAAAGATGAAGATAAGATTGCATATGCAGTTGGCGGAGACAATACTGTAACAGTTGGTGTAATTCCAGGTGACCTCAACAACGACGATCATGTCAATGTTCTTGATATGACTCGGATTGAAAATCACTGGGGAGAGACCGGCGCACCGGGATGGATACCAGAAGATTTGAATAAAGACGGAGTCATTAATGAAGGTGATATGGTTGTGATAGGCCAGAACTGGACAGGTTAAATAGGTGGGAAACTTGAGGGAACTAACACATACAAACAAATCACATGCGATTCTTCCCATTTTTTATGCTCTGGACAGGCATTTACAGCACCCGCTTTAGCGGGTGCGCCTGTCCAAAATTCAAAACAAATATTATCTGAAAAGCCTTGCTAAAAAAACGTGCACGCGATTCATCCCCTACCTAAAGGTTGGGGATTTCTCGCTGAGATGAGATTAAGAATTTATAACCGGGCTCTAAACGAAAGCGAAATTGAAAACAATCATCAAGGCAATATCACCATAAATGGGCTGGTTAGCTGGTGGATGTTAGATGAAGGCAATGGAAATATTGCCCGTGATAACACTCACAATCACAACCATGGGATAATATCTGGAGCTACATGGAAAAATTATGCATGGCATAGCTATACCGTTGATGATACCTATGCTGTTACTTTAACGGTAACAGATAACGACGGAGCAGAAGACAATATGATTAAAGATATAAGTGTTGGCGTTGGATAGATAGACCACAAACATTTTTTAAGCCCCATGGGATTACGGTAGTGATATGATATGGGCATCGAAAACATGGAATACATGAGATTATTATTCGGAATTTTTTTGTTTGTTTTATCAGGATACCTCTGGAGCCTTTTGATTTTCAGGAAAATACGTGTAACAGAGAGAATTGCCATCGGATTCGGTTTTACCATGGCTGTTTCCGTGATTGTTGTTATGGCTTTCTCATTATACATGAAAGTGACTGCCTCCTTTTTCATCGAATTTTTTGCTGTTTATACTTTAATACCTGCTGCGGTTATCGCCACGAAAAAATTTATTGCCATAAAGAAAAAAGGTTTTTCCTTTTCTACCAAACAGTTTATTCCAAAAAAAAGGGAAATGATAAAGTTTCTGATTCTGGTCGGTATTCTTATCTTCGTTTTCTACATGACATTTCTTCCCCACTCCGTCAAGGATTATAATCTGCCTTTTCATGCCGATGAGTGGGTTCACTGGGGATATACGAGAGGATTTATGGATTCCGGCGAATTAAAATTTTCAAATCCTTTCACGGGCAAAGGATGGGCAGTTGACCCGGAAATCGGATTTCATGCTTTTCTTGCATGCTTTAAATGGCTTTCCGGTGCAGAATTGAAAACAATCTTTCTTTTAATGCCTTCTGCGCTGGCTATCTTTACAGGTCTGACTGCATTTTCTATCGGGGAAAGAAGCGAAAAAAAATTCGGATTGCTGGCGGCCTTCTTCATTGCATTTGTTCCGACAAGCAACCGCTTTTTGGGCCCTTCTTTTCTTGTGCCGCTATCGTTGGGGCTTTTCCTAACCCTACTCGCCCTTATGATTGCTCAGATGGGTGGATATAGAAAATATCCCCTGCTCGTTTTTATCCTTTTCTTTACAGTCCTTGCCCACCCCCCCTCAGCCGTTGCAATGACCATAGTTCTCCTTCTTTACGCAATTTCACTGATTATCGAGAGAAAGTACAAAGAGGGGGCATTTATTGCATTGATGACCGTTGCACCCCTCTCAGTTGCTTACCTTACCATATCCACATACTTTGAAAGGGGAATCAGTTCCCTTTTCGGAGAAAAATATGCATCAACATTGTCAATGGTCGACATGGGCTCCTATCTGGGGCAATTAGGGTATATAACGATGGCTTTATTCATTTTTGCTTTCTTCATGGCGATATACAAAGGCAAGGCCCTGCAGCGAAGTATGTCCTTAGCAGCCCTATCATTTATTTCAATTATTTTTTTGTATGATAAGTACGGGTTTGGTCTTCCGATAATGTACGACCGCTCCTTCTGTTACTTTTTTATGTTTACAGCCATTCTTGCCGGTTACGGCCTTGCATGGGTAAAAGAGTACGGAGAAAAGGCGATAAAGTATGCAATAAAGTCGGGGAAAATTCTTCATGATAAGAGGGCAGTGAAAATAATTGGCATTGCCATTCCCGTGCTTTTATGCCTCACAAATGCGTTCTTTGTCGTTCCCGTCCACAGAGAAGAGCCATACTATAAGGTAATCAGCGAAGATAATTTTGATGAATTTGACTGGATTAGAAATAATATTTATGACTACAGGGACGAATACCATTCTTTCGATAAGGCATCAATAACACCTCTGAGAGCAGTTTCTTTCTCTGCGGTAACTGGAGTCCATACCATCTGCTCCAATTTTCTGCCAAAATATGGAACGAATATAGAGAGAGAGATGAACTCCTTCCTCGCAGATAAAGGGAAAGACACAGATTTTATGGAAAAATATGGCACAGAAGTGGTTTACGGAAGCTGCGAAAACAAAAATCTTTCAGAAGTATATAAAAATGTATATTTGTACTACGGCGTGCCGCCAAAGGCAGACTTTACATTTGAGGGAAAGGATAGAGATTTTGAGTTTACCAGTACGTCCACCACACACTACGGTGAAATCATAAACTGGACATGGGACTTTGACAATGGGGATACTTCAAATGGAAAAATAAACGGGCTGGATTTTGAAGAAGGAAATTATGTAAGAGCGAAAATGAAAATGAATGAAAGCTTTTCGATAGAGATGCAGATAAAGCCCAACTTTTCATATGATGACGGAAAAAACCATGAATGGTTCCGGTGGGTCGGAGGGGGGACGTATATCGTGTGCTATAAACATTCAAACAACAGAGTATACTTTATTGTGAGAGGCGAGGAATGGAAAGCTGTCAGTTCGGTCATAGAATTTGATGCAAATACATGGCACCATTTTGCTGCCACATACAATGCATGGACAGGTACATTCAACCTTTACTGGGATGGAAAAATCATAGAGAGCAAGGGAGGCGGCGGAAAAATTTCTTCAGAGGAAGGGACTGTTATAATGGGCGGAGTGAATGACAGATGGTTCGACGGATGCATAAAAGATGCCAGAATATACGGAAGAATGATGAATGGCCATGAAGTGGAGGAAAATTACAAAGATAACGTGACGGTAAATGGTTTACAAAGCTGGTGGAAGTTCGATGAAGGAAATGGAACAATTGCTAAAGATAACATTGGGAACAATAATGCAACAATCTACGGGGCAAAATGGATAAATTATGCAGAATATGCTCACTCAAAGTCAGGGGAGTATACAGTTACTTTAACAGTAATGAATGACAAAGGGCTCACCGATTCCATTTCAAAGAAAATTACCGTTTCTTAGCTTCCCGGGCGATTTCACAGGAATATATCCTCAATTTTCATTGCCTTCCTGTTATTTCAACACTGTTTAGTTTTTGACCGTTTTCCTTTTATATTACCTCAACATTTACGGTTGAAAATGTGTGTCCATACAAGTTGTAGCTCGGAAAATATGGAATGGCTTCCTTTAAAAAATGATGGGGTCAGCGAGGTAGTTCCCCACCCATGGTGCATCAAATGCGGCATGGTGAAAAATATTTCTTTTGATAGGGCAAAAAAGATGGGATACTGGACAAATATACTCGCCCGCATCTCACGGCAATTCAAAGCCGCCCAAGCACAAAAAAGACTTGTTGCAAAAGAACTTGAAAGATATGATGGATTTGATGATATTTATTCAATGACTCTAACCTCTCAACAGCAAATTTTTGTAAATATAGTAAAAAAATATTTTAATTTAAGAGAACGAACAATATATTCCTTTCTCTGATGGTCTGAATTGATATGATGAGAGGAGGGCTATCGGTTGGTCAGTTTGAAGAAGGAAAGCATCACCACATTTAAATATTAAAAAAATGTATTATTCGAAGAGGGTAAAAATGTATGAAAAAAGAATAGTTATTGATCCCGAAATAAGGCATGGGAAGCCCATTATAAAGGGGACAAGAGTGCCTGTAGATATAATTCTTGGCTCTTTGGTTGGCGGTATGAAAATAGAAGAAATCGCAAAAGAATATGTGATTCAGAAGGAAGATGTGCTTGCTGCGATAGAATATGCCGCAAAAGTAATAGGAAAAGAAGAAGTAAGATCATATGCATAGTCTGAAATTTTTGCTCGATGCTGACATGCCTCGCTCAAGTGTTGAAGCGATAAAAAGTATTGGTTACGATGTTGAGGATGTCAGGGATATCGGGATGAAAGCGGCAAAAGATAATGAAATAATCAAGTATGCTCTGGACAATAAAAGAATAATTATCACAAAAGACACTGATTTTGGTGAGGTGCTTCGATATCCTGAGCATCCTAGAGCCATTATTTTCAGACTTCCATACACCTTCTCTGCAAAAGAAATAAATCGAAGGGTGAACGAATTTTTAGAGTCTGTTGATGAAAAAGAGATAAGAAATGCAATAACAATCGTAGAGCTGTCACGATATAGAAGGAGACCATTATGAAAGTACTTGCAGCAGTTCCCTGCTATAATGAAGAAGCGACCATCGGAAGCGTTATATTAAAGGCAAAAAGGCATGTTGACGAAGTGTTAGTAATAGACGACGGGAGCAGAGATGACACTGCCAGGGTAGCAGAGGAAGCAGGAGCAATTGTCATAAAACATGGAGAGAACGAGGGCAAAGCATACGGGGTAAAAAACGCTTTTAAATATGCTCTTGAAAATGATTTTGATGTTGTTGTAACTCTAGACGGAGACGGACAGCATGATGCCGATGAAATTCCAAATTTGCTTGAGCCCGTGATAAATGACAAGGCAGATGTGTCAATAGGTTTTCGTTTTGGCAGGCTTACGGAAATGCCTTTGTGGAGAAAAGTAGGCAAAAGAACTTTGGATTATGCCACGGGAGTGGGAGCGGAAAAAATCACCGATAGCCAGTGCGGGTTCAGGGCTTTCAACAAGAAGAGTATAGAGAGTTTTGTCAAACGTTTGAGGGGAAACAGATTCAGTACTGAAAGCGAGCAACTTGTTCTCGCAAAAGATTTTAACTTAAAAATTTCTGAAGTGAGAATTTCCTGCAGATACAAAAATTTGAAAACATCAAAGAAAAACCCATTTTCACATGGGCCATCTGTCTTAAAGTATATTCTATGGCTCATTGCCGAGAGAAGACCGCTACTTTTCATCGGTGTTCCAGGATTGGCTTCAATTTCGGTTGGCTTAATTTTCGGATTTAAAACGTTGCAATATTACAGCGAAGGAGTGGTCTATCTCTCGGGTGCTCTCCTCGCCATTTTCTTCATAATCGTTGGCGCTTTAGCTGTTCTCATGAGTTTATTGTTAAATATTCTTCCCCATATTATTAGAAGAGCAAGAGAAAATTAACATGAAAATATGCATCATTCTTGGAGCAGTCCCAGAAATAATAAAAATCAGAGGGAAAACATGGAAAAGTTAAGAGTCGGTGTAATTGGTGCAGGAAAAATGGGAATGCTTCACGCGAGCATATTCAACAATTTAGAAAAGAGCGAACTCTCTGCGGTATCCGAAAAAAAGAGGATGATAGCTGATGGTTTAAAAAAATACTTGTCTGATATAAATGTGTATAGAGATTATGAAGAAATGTTACAAAAAGAAGATTTGGATATAGTGGTTATTACAACTCCCGTTTTTTTGCACAAAGATATGATTGAGAGTGCAATGAAACACCAATGCCATATTTTTGTTGAAAAACCATTGGTAATAAATGGTACGGAATGCAAATCGGTACTTAACCACTATGAAAGTAGTAAATACAAGTCAATGGTCGGTTATTGCCGAAGATTTATGGGAACCTATAATCTCGCAAAAAAGATTGTCAAGAATTTGACACTTGGAAACGTAAACTACTTCCAATCTTCTCTATTTGTTGGACAAATTTTTAACCAAGGAAAGGGATGGTTATATAACCCAGCAATGAGTGGAGGAGGAGTTCTAATGGATTTAGGATCGCATGCCATAGATTTATTCCACTATTTATTTGGAGATATAGATACCGTACATTCTTTTGCCAAGTCAGTATACAATAAAGAAGTCGAAGACTATATCTCCCTCAATATGCAATTTAGAAATGAGTTTTTCGGTTCTTTTCAATTATCCTGGTCAATAAGGAATTATCGCCTTCCAGAATTGAAAATCGAGATGCATTTAGATAAGGGAGTAATCACTGTAACTGAGAAATATATAAATATTCATTCAGAAAAAGAAAACGATTTTGTAAAAAAAGGTTGGAATACATACTATAAACAAGATTTAACCAAAAATATTCCTATTGATATAGCAGGACCAGAATATACATTGGAAGATTTACATTTTTTAGACTGTATAGCAGAACACGAAGAAACCATATGTAATTTTAGGGAATCGGCTAAAGCCAATTTCGTTATAGACAAAATTTACTCTTCAATTGAAAAGGGAAAAGTGGAGAGAATAAATTACGAGGTGTGAATTATGGATTTAATTTTAGGTCACAATCAATTCTTAGGGATAAGCCATATTTCAGAAGAAAGGAGCAGAGAACGCGAAAAGAAATTTTCAAATGTCGAAAATATATACAAAATAGTAGAAAAGGCATCAGAATTTGGATACAAAGGCATGATAATCGAGACTCATCCACATATGCTAAAATTTTTAGAATATTACAAAAATAGTAGAACATTCGATATGGATTTTTATCTCCAAGTGCCATATGTACAGGGATATATCCAAAAAATGAATGAGAAGGGATTATCAGGCCTAGTAAAAGAAATAATACAGAGAAGTGGTATTAAAAGTGCATCTGCCATGGCGTTAAAAAACATAATAAATCTGGCCAAGAAGGATTATCTTTCTATGGCAACATCTGCCCTTCAATTAGAAATAGCACCTTTTGAAGAATTCAACATCAAGGCATTACTTCTACATAATGTGATAACTGATTTATTATTATCTCTTCGAGTGGGAGATGCATTTACTGAATACATTGGATACGTGAAAGACAAGTTAGAATTAAAACCTGGCTTTATTACTTTAAATTTCCAATTATTCAAGAGCAGTTGTGAAAAATGGGATATAAAACCACCTCTTGTTGTGACACCCGTAAATCTTGGAGGTTATGACATGAATCCATCAAAAGAAATTGTAGAATTTACTATAAAGAAATATACAGGTGAAATCACAGCAATGAATATCTTGGGTGGAGGTGCGTATAGTATTGGTGAAGCTTCCGATTACTTAAAATCATTTGATAGTATAAAATGTTGTATTATTGGGGCATCATCTGAAAAGCATTTAAGAGAATTAGCAGAAATTTTTAAAAATGAACAACATTGATAAAAATAAAGATGGCAGCAGGGTTGATAAAATGAAAATCGCGTTTTTTGTAAATACACCAGCTCATGCCCACTTTTACCGAAATATTATAAAAAGATTAGAGGAAAAAGGCCATAAAATATTAGTGATGGCCAGAGAATATGGGGAAACAATCCCTGTGCTAAACGGGTTTGACATAAATCATTTTATATTTACAAAAGCATCCAAATCAAAATATGTGAAATCTTTGTTTTTTCCTCTCGATGTTTTGTTTGCATACAAATTTTTAAGAAGATTCAAACCAGATTTAATAGTAGGACATGCCTTTTATTCCGTATATGTATCCAAACTTTTAAGGAAACCTTCTATCATATTTAACGACAATGATTTTGCCCCAATCCAGTTTATTACGGTCAGCCCATTCACGAATGTTATAATAACTCCAAAAAATTTTAGGAGAAAATTAGGAGATAATCATATTAGAATAGACAGCTATAAAGAATTGGCTTATTTACACCCTCGCTATTTCAAGCCAAATAAAGACATCTTTGATTTATTAGGTATCTCCCCAGATGAAAATTTTGTTCTTATCCGGTTTAACGCTCTTGATGCTGCCCATGATGTGGGGTTGAAGACATTTTCTTTAGATGAAAAGAAAAAATTGATTAGTGGATTAAAAAAATATGCGAGGGTATTCATTTCTTCTGAGGGGTCATTACAAGATAGGTTAGAACAATACTCCCTAAAAGTACCCAAGTGTAGGATACACGATGTTTTACACTATGCTCAAATGGTTGTTACCGAAACAGGCACTATTACAACGGAGGGTGCTGTTTTAGGCACTCCTGCCATTGTTTGCAATTCAAAACTTAATACGTGTGGCAACTTTCTAGAACTTAGCAAATACGGATTATTATTTCCTTACAGAGATTCTAACAAAGCTATAGAAAAAGCAATAGAACTAATTCAAGAACCAAATCTAAAAGAAGAATGGAAAAAGAGGAGGGAACGGTTATTAAAAGATAAAATCGATATGACAGAATTTATGGTGTGGTTCATAGAAAACTATCCTCAAAGCTTTAAAGAGATGAAAGAAAATCCAGATATACAATACAAGTTCAAATAATCAAAATGAAAATCGTTATGGTCATGGGCACCATACGGCATTAGTCAACTACTTCGGGCTAAAGCACAGAGGGTTCTTGCTCCGTCTTGACTAAAGGATTTATAAATTGCATAAAAACAAGGAATCGACCAATAGCAGATATGCATACAGGAAAGAGAGCAGTTGAAATAATAGAAAAAGCAATAACTTCAGCAAAAAAAGGAAAAAAATCAAATTCAAAGAGTGATTTTATATGAAAGAAGTTTTTATAGGGGGTACAGGAAGAAGTGGCACAACAGTTCTTGGTTATACATTATCCCTACATAAGAGAATATTTACCATTCCATTTGAAACTAGGTTTATTTTGGATTCTGGAGGAATAATGGATTTAGTAGACTCTCTTTCGCATAATTGGGATGTATATAGGGGAGATTATGCCCTAAGAGAATTCATGATGATGATGAGGAAAATCTATCCCTCGAGAGTAAAATACCTTTCAAATATGGCCTTTTCAATTGTTCTACCAAAACTTAGAATGTCCCCCCCAAAATACTCCTTCACAATGGCAAAACACTGGAAGGATAATGATTTCTTTGATTATACGAAGTCTCCCTTTTCCGTACTTGTTCCTAGGGATACATTTTTTGGAGAACTCAAAAATTTTGGTAAAAAGGTAGTAATAAGAGAATACAGAGGTTTCTGGATGGGATACGGCTTTAATGCGGATCCCAAAATAAAAATAACAAAGAAATTTGAAAGAAAAAAAATTCTTGGTCTGACAGGAGAATTTGTCGACAACATAATGAAAAATGCACTTGAGAAGTATGGCAAAGATGTTTGGATAGACCATACGCCAACAAATCTAAACCATGTGCTTTTCCTGCATGAGCTTTTTCCAGATATGAAATTTATCCATATTTACAGGGATCCAAGAGATGTCGTGAGTTCATATAAGACCAAGCACTGGGGCAGCAATAATGCAGAGGATTCCGTTCCCATATTAAAAAATACATTGCTAAAATGGGAAGAGGACAAGAAAAAATTACCGGAGAATGCATACATGGAAATAAGCCTAGAGGAACTGGTCAAAAATAAAAATGAGATACTAAACAAACTCACCGACTTTTTAAATCTAGAATTTGATGAAAATATGCTAAAAATGGATCTGAGTAAGAGTCATTCTGGACGTTGGAAAAAATGTCTGACCAAGAAGGAAACCGAATTTGTGGAGAAAGAACTTGGATGGTTTATGGAGAAATACGGGTATTTAAAAAACGGGTCAAGGGAATGAAAACGTAAATAATTGAAAACTATTCTTGATAAAAAATATGGGTAAAAATGATTGCAGAGAGTGAATCAACCGTTAAAGAATATAAAATTTTGATGCTAAGTCATCGCTATGATGTGTTTGTTAAGGAAACCGTTGAAGCTGTTAGCAGGCATGTAAATCAAATCAATGTACTTATTCATCATAATAAATTGGCTGAGTTTTCAAATTACGTGCCTTTAGGCGGCTATCTTGAGCATGTGAAAAAGTTCACAAAGACTAACCTGCTAAACCTAAATGAAAAGCCAAATAATGTTAACATTAACTTGGTTCCCGTAACATATTTTATTCCTGATGGAAGCAATAAAAAACTCGGGGACAAAATAGCTGCCAAATTTGAGAAATTTATTAAAAAGGAGAATGTTGATTTCGATATAATCCATGCTCATTTTACTTGGCCTTGTGGATACGTTGGAGTTAAACTCAAAGAAAAATTTGATGTGCCCTTAGTAATAACTGCAAACGGATATGATGTCTATGATATGCCTTTTAGAAGCAAAAATTGGAAAGAAAAAATAGTTTGGACGTTAAACCATGCCGACCACGTAATAGCCGTAAGTAATAGCATTAAGAAGATTTCGTCTCAAAAGCTTGATGTAGAAGATGAAAAAATTTCTGTCATTCCAAATGGATTTAACGGAAAGAAATTTTATCTTCAAGAAAAAAAAGAAGCAAGAAAAAAACTGGGGTTACCAAAAAATAAAAAAATAATACTTAACGTTGCAAATTTAGTTACTGTAAAAGAACAAAAATGTTTAATTGAAGCAATAAGGAAAATATCAAAGCGGAAAAGGGATATATTATGTATTATCGTCGGGAGCGGAGAATTGAAAAAAGATTTGGAGAATAAAATTAAAAGGTCAAATTCGGGGGATTATATCAAGCTGGCCGGGGCAAAACCACATGAAGAGATTCCACTATGGATGAATGCTGCCGATGTTTTTGTATTGCCAAGTTTGAACGAAGGAAATCCGACGGTAATGTTTGAAGCTTTAGGGGTTGGCTTACCATTTGTTGGAACAAAAGTTGGCGGAATTCCAGAGGTTATAACTTCTGGGGATTATGGCTTGCTTGTAGAACCAATGAATTCGGAAGATCTGGCTGAAAAGATTTTGATTGCATTGAATAAGGAATGGAACAGAGAGAAGATTTTAAAATACGCAGAACAATTCACATGGGAGAATATTGCCAAAGAAACGGTGGAGATTTATGAAAAAGTAATTAGAAATAAAAATCAATGAATTCAGGTTGTGAGACAAACATGAGAAAGTTATCCATAATATATGATGGTGGTTGCCTATGGACTAAAAAGAATGCAGGCGGAGTTCATATTTTCGAGGTATTACAGAATCTTGCTACATCCCATGAAGCGATCCTTTTTGCTCCCGAAGAGAAAGGTTGTATTTTTGAAAATCATAAATTCGAAGTTAGGTATATCCCAACTGTTGGTAGAGGCATCATGCGCTTTATGATATACGAACTGCTGCTATTTTTATACCTTTTCAATTATTTTATTAAATCAAAACCTGATGTAATATATGCACGTTCCAATACAGGTATTGCTTCCTCAATTATCTCCCCATTGTTTAATGTCCCGCGAGTAGCTGAGGTAAATGGCCTATCTATTAAGGAAGCTAAAATGAGAAGCGAACCGGCTATCAGAATATTTGTTATGAGAAAGATTATTGAAAAACTCAATTACAAACACGCAAAAAAAATTGTTGCTGTGACAAAAAGTTTAAAGGAAGAAATAAAAAAAGTATATCACATCCCAGATGAAAAAATAGTTGTAATCGAGAATGGTGCAAACACAGATTTATTTAAGCCGATGGATAAAAAGGAGTGCATTAAAGAGTTAAATTTAGATGAATCTTACCAATATGTCTGTTTTGTCGGAAAAATGGCGCCATGGCAGGGCGTAGAATATTTAATAGAAGCTGTTCCATTAATATTAAAGGAAGTTCCGAACACAAAATTTTTGATTGTTGGAGGTGGGATGATGAAAGAAAAGTTAATAAGGATGATAAAAAAGTTAAGCCTAGAAGATAAATTCATTTTCACTGGAGCAGTTCCTTATGAAGAAGTTCCAAAATACATTAATGCAAGTGATATTTGCACTGCACCACTTACAAAAGGAAGAATGAAATCTGGCTCGTCTGCATTAAAAATTTATGAGTACATGGGATGTGAAAAGCCAATAGTATCTTCCAGAATCACAAATCTAGAGTTTATTGAACAACAGAATGCAGGAATCTTAGTCGAACCAGAAAATCCAGAAGAATTAGCTAAGGCAATAATAAAACTTTTAAGAGATAAAAAATTAAGTGAAAATATGGGTAAAAACGGGAGAGGTTATGTAGTGAAAAATCATAGTTGGAAAATGGTTACAAAGAAGGTCGAAAGCGTGATTAATGAAGTATTGGAAAAGTAACATGAGATTTGCATTTAATCTATCAAAGTTGAAGGAAATAGGATTGGATTCGGCAATTGCAATTTTGGGAATGCTAGGAGGTATTTTCATCTTAATAGAATCAATTGTATGCGGCAACAATCATTTTCACTATTCTGTATTGATGTTCCTTCCTTCTTTTTTATATATTATTTTTAGAAAAAAGGCAACACACAAAATTCCTAATGTTTTATTTAGCAAAAATTTTATTTTAGCAGGAATTGCTATTTTCTTTCTATTAGTATTTTTAATAATTTGGATTTCGCATACAACTCTATATTACGAACCCCCAATATACTTTTTTTTATGTTCCCTTGCAGCTGTTCCCATTATACTGCATATATTCGGCTGTGACACCAAGAAAAATTATTATTTGTGGCTTGTTTTATTTGAGATAATAATTCTTTCCATAGTGATAAGGTATTCTGCTTACTATGGCTCTGCAGGAATTTACGGTCAAGACCCATGGTGGCATACTCAATGGATTAAAGAAACAATTGAGACAGGACATATAACACCCGGCCAGTATAGAATAAATCCATACTATAACCTACCTATATTCCACTTACTGAGCGGGATTACATCTATCATTTCTTTATTATCGATACAGGATACCACATTCATTTCAATTGGGTTTGCCGGAAGCTGTATGATACCGACCTTGTTCATATTTTTGATTGCTAGAAAATTTTTTGATGATAAAATTGCTTTGCTTTCTGCGTTAGTATACTCTCTCTCCGGCTATTCTATCCAATATGGTGTTTCTATAATTCCTATGACATTAGGAGTTGCGTTATTTATCATCGCCTTATACCTAATCCTTGTTCTCAATTCAAAAAGAATACACCAGACAATTTATCTAATGCTCCTTCTACTTTTTTTCCCAGCTTTGATTTTAACACATTCATTAGCAACCCTTATAACTTTTAGTTCCATGGTCACAATATATATCGGAAACATGGCCTATAATAAGATATTTAACGTAAAAAGCGGTGTTAATTCAAGAAATACCACTGCTACCCTTATTTCTTTCATCATTTTTGGAATGATGATTATATTTATGTGGAGTATAAAAGGGGCAGACCATCGTTCATTTTTTGACAGACTCATCATACCTGCTATTACACACATTTTTTCGACCGGCAAATCAATCTTGCCAAACAATCTACTTGAATACTCCTTGCCATATACCATCATTCTATTGACTAGGTCTAGTTTTTTGATACCAATGCTTTTTGCAATTTTTGTATCTCTATTTTCCCTATCAAAAAAAGGGAGGAGTGGAGAGAAATTCAGTATGATTCTGATTTTCCTCGTCCTTTACGGTTCTATAACAGTTTCTTATATTCTTTCAATTCGGTATATTATTCCTTGGCGATGGTATATTTTTATGATGGTGCCCCTCTCAATAATTGGGGTTGCAGGAATATTTAAATTATGCAGTTTCATGAATAGCCGTGCTGTAAAATTGGTTGGAATAGGAGTTATCATAATCTCCATAATATTCCTTGCCCAGATAACTCCTCCCACAAATCAGACATCCCCTCTTTTTTATTCTGGTTATTCTTCCAGTAGGGCTTCCTGGACAGAATCGGAAATGGCGGCAGCCAAAACATTGTATGAAATGTCCTGCGGCAATCCTATAACTGATATATATTATGGGAATATTATTCCTTATATAGTAGGCCATGAGGAATATGTCAATATGTCCTCTAAAGATAACAGTATATTTATTTGGAGAAATTATTTTTTAAATCATCCAGACTGGAATGATAAATATGTAACTCGCATCCATATGGGAAAGTCCCGTTATAACTATGGTGAAGAAGGTTATATCTCAGATTTTGTAAAGGAATACGGGATAGAAACAGAATGTGCTCCACTCATTTACACCAACGGAAATGTGAAAGCATATGCCCTTTCATACAGGGGGTGCTAAAACGGAATTACAAGATGTAAAAAAGTTTGGTTTTGACGTAGGCTGGGTTTTTTCCAGCTCCATCATTACCTTGCTTATAGGATTTATTATTCGTCCCGTACTCGCCAGATGGTTAGGACCTGACGGTTTAGGATTGTATTCGGTTATTTTTACAATTTATGCAATATTTCTTATTCCCGCCAATCTTGGACTTTCCCCTGCAGTCGTCAAATACGTAGCTCAGTACAAAGAGAAAAGGGAAAAAATATCCAAAATTTCATCTTCCGGTCTTTTAATTTCTCTTGTTTTTGGAGCGATTACAAGCGTTGTCTTGTACCTTTTATCCCCGTATGTCACGGCTTTTTTTGACATGCCGGAACTCTCTAATCTTATTCCAATATTATGCATAGTTTTTCCGTTAGCGGCTTTTTTTCAGACACAGATGGGTGTGCTGAATGGCTTAAGGAAAATGAAGCATTTTGCTTTTTTAATTATATTTCAACAAATTTCTATGGCTTTTTTTATAATAATGTTTGTAGCTTCTGGCCTTGGGGTAACAGGGGCGATAATCGGAATTGTCTTTTCACCCATACTGCCTATTATTTTTGGACTCTATCTTCTTAACAAAAATAAAGTTCATTGGAATTTATCTGAAGGGATTGTGCATTCAAAGGAGCTTACATCTTTTGGCTGGAAACTGGCTGGAGCAAATGCTGTAAATGAAATGAATAATAGATTGGATATTATTTTGATTGGTTATTTTTTAGTGGCATCAGATGTTGGATATTACAGCGTGGCTCTGGTGCTTGCAAAATTTTTCTGGTTTATACCACAGGGTATACAAAGGGTAACATATCCCGCTGTTACTGAATATTGGCACAAAAACAACCATAATGCCTTAAATAAAATGATAGACAAAGTAATGAAGTACTGCATTGTCCTCTTAGTATTAGCTGGACTGGGAGTGGGCTTTTTTGCAAGAGATATTATTACGATTTTATTCACGGAAAAATTTATTTATGCTGTCTTACCACTGCAAATATTACTCATCGGAACCGTGATAAGAGGTATGGCTCAGCCGATAGGTGCATCTCTCTCAGCAATTGGAAGACCGGATTTACCCTTAAAAGTATCTACTTTTGTTATTGTGGTTAATATATTGATGGATATTTTTTTGATACCGCGAATGGGCATTGATGGAGCAGCGATAGCAACCACAATATCCTTAATTTTAGGGGCCCTTATTAGTTTGTATTTGACGGTAAAACATTTATCCATAAAAGTTGATGTTGGATGGTATTTGAGAATGTTGGTAGTTGTTATTATATCAATAGCCCTGTTTAAATTTGGCATGTTATTTGTAAATCCGTATTTACTTGGGGGAATAATACTGAGTGGCTGCCTGATAATAATGCTCAAATTTTTCCTTACAAAAGAAGATAAAGACATGTTTAAATACTTAACACATTCACTGATACCATGGAGGTGACTTTATGCCGGGAATATGGGGAATGATTTCAGAAAAAATAGAGAAAGAAATTGACTTGTCAGATGTCTTTCACAAAGAGAATAGCATTACCTATCTCACAGATTCTGCAAAATTTTCAAGGGCAAGTTTTGGTCGTTTTTCAGTGAATAAATTTCAAAAAGATAAAATATTTCAAAAGGCTGGGGATAATTTAATTTGTACAGATGGGATAATATTAAACTCCCATAATCTCTTACATCAATATGACACAACAGAGCTAAGCGAACTTATCTTGAAGTTGTATGACCAATACGACTGGAAATTCGCTAAGAAATTGAGGGGTAATTTTGCCGGGTTTTTATATGACTCAGCAAAAAACAAGTTTATTGTCTTTACAGATCACCTTGCTTCCAAGCCCGTGTATTATTTTTTTGATAAAGACTCGGGTATATTGATTTTTGCATCAGAATTAAAGGTTGTTGCCGAAGGAATGAGGAAAGTTGGATTTACACCGCATCTTGATGTTAAGGGTGCTTATTGTCTTTTAACATTTGCATATATGCTTGGCGATTCAACATTGGTTGTAGAAATCAAGAAACTTCCCCCAGGAAATGTTTTGATTTACGAGAATGGGGAAATCTCGTTGAAAGAATATTACAAGTTATCAAGCGAACCATATATAGAAGGAAACGAGGCAGAAATTATCAAAGAACTGGACAGAAGATTCAAAGAGGCAGTTAAATTAGAGTACGAAAAGGATTTGGAATACGGGTATTCGCACATCGCAACATTAAGCGGTGGTCTTGATTCAAGAATGAATGTTGCCTATGCTAAAAAATTAGGTTTCAATAGCATTACATGCCTCACTTTTTCTGAAAGCGATCATCCCGACGAGAAAATTGCTAAAAAAATCTGCCTGGATAATCATTTTGAATTCCTTTTTTATGGCTTAGATAATGGAAACTATTTGATGAAAAATATAGATGAAATTGTGGGCTCCAATGATGGCTTGGTTTTATATAGTGGTTCTGCTCACGCGTACAACTGCTTAAGGAAGATTTCTTTTCAGTATTTTGGATTGGTTCACACTGGACAAATTGGTGATTTAATATTGGGTTCTTATTTGCAAGATAAAAAACATAATGCAATTGACGATAAAATATTAAACAAAACATCTTACTCTACCAAACTAATAAATAAGTTTAAAAATCTTTCAGATAGAAACTACTTCAATTACGAAAATGATGAACTATTTGCCTTTTATGAGCGGTGCATTAATGGAGTCTTTAATGGTTATAGGATGATAGAACAATTTACGGAGTTTTCGTCACCATTTTTATATGTAGATTTTCTTGATTATGCTATGAAGATCCATCCCAGATATAGGTGTAGGGAGGCGATATACCTTAAATGGATTAACAAATTCCTGCCTAAATTCTCAAATTACAAATGGGAGAAATATAACCTGGCACCAAAGTATCCGATGTTTTTTATGGATATTTATAATAAAGCGAGATTAATAATGCAGATGGTTACCCGCAGATTGGACATAAACCAAAGGCATAGCAGCATGAATCCTACAGAATATTGGTGGAAAACAAACAAAGCATTACGGGAAAAGATTAACTCCATTTTTGAGGAAAACATCAAGATTCTCAAAAATTACCCCGACTTATTAAAGGATTGCAATTACTTATTTAAGGAGGGTTCATTCATGGAAAAAACACAGGTGATAACCCTTCTTAAAGCAATAGGTTTGCTTAACCTTAAAGATGCTGATAAAAAATGAGACGGTTAAAGGATCGTCGAAATGGAAAATGACAATAAGACATTTTGTAGATGATACACTTAAGGCAGATGGAAAAATAATATGAGATAAATCATTCATGATACAGCTTCTCTGCAGATAAAAGATGGTTTGGACGGAAAGTAGACTAGAGAGGAAGTAGGACATAAACAGCAATAAATTGTGAAAATATCTAGCACACTTTTATTTTAGCACTAAATTAATTCACTCTTTCATTTCTTCCAATTTACCATCACCATACCGGTACACCCACTTACCGTCAACGTCCTTGGTTAAATATCTATTGTCTAAATCTGATTTTTGTATAACCCTTGGTTTGTGGAGCACAACAACACAATTATCCTTTATATCCTCGACTACAACACAATTTGCCCCAATTCGGACATTATTTCCAACTTTCACCCCCCCATTATTTTTGCTCCTGCACCAATATAAACATTATTCCCAATTTCAGGAGTACCATATCCCTTTGAATCTCTTATCGTATTAGAGCCAATCGTAACATGTTGAAAGATAACACAATTTTTACCTATTTTTGTCCCACCAGAAATAAATATCCCATGCATTCCATGCGGGAAAATTGGAGGAGCGCCAATTATGGCATTATAGCCAATCCATGAACCAAATCTACGTAATTTCTTTTCAAACAACCTAACATACATTTTCTGTAAGTATTTATTAGTAGTACTGTTGCATTTCTCCTTTAATTCCCATACCGTCTCTCCCACAAATATTATTCTTAGGATAGATAGCATTATGCAAATTATTCCAAGTTTAAATGCTTTTATTAAACTTTTCATTTTTTCTCCTTATCACTTTTGCAGGAACACCTACTGCAACAACATTTGGAGGAATATCTTTGGTCACTACTGCACCTGCACCAATTGTAGTCCACATACCGACTGAAACTTGGTGGATAAATGATGCACCAGTTCCTACATAGACTCCCTTATAAAGATGGTTATTTCCGTTTATCTTGACAGTTGGCATTATACTGCAGTAATCTTCGATAATCGTATCGTGACCTACTGTGGAGTTTATGTTAAGTATCACATGACTACCAACCTTAATGTTTACAGTTAATATGTTCCCTGCGCATATTATTACATCTTTGCCCAACTCTACATACTCAGACATTATAACAGATGGATGAATGGCATTAATAAAATTAATCCCATTATTTTCTAGTTTATCTGCAATCAATTTTTTTGTTTTTGGATCTCCAATTGTAATAACGCACCTTATCTCCTTACTATTCTCAATTAACCAATTTAACCCACCAATTATAGGGAAACCATTGATATACTTGTCGTGAATTGCAGGATCGTCATCTATAAAACCTAAAATATCCCACTTTTTCTCAATCTTATTTATATCCTTGAAAATCTCTATTGCCTCTCGACCAAATCCTCCAGCACCCACTACCACTACTTTTTTCATATTCTCAACCTATACTTAATAAGTTACCCTTTTTGCAACAACTTTGGTGTAACCTCGATTTCATTTAATATTTTTACCATTCTTTTCGATGTTTTATCATCACCATAATGATTCCTGCATTTTTTAACCTTTAATACCAAAAGCTGAGAGAGTGTTTTCCAACATCTCAATACTCATAGAACCCTCTCCCAGTTTTTCGTCCATAATTTCCTTCTTTTACAAGATTTTTTAATGTATCACTCGGTTCAAACTTATCTCCGCCAAATGAAATATTTAAATTTTCTATAATTTCTAGACATAGGTTTAATCCTATTAGATCAGCAAGTTCAAATGGGCCCATTGGATGGTTTGCACCCAACTTCATTGCTTTATCTATGTCTTTAACGCTTGCAACCCTTTCATCTAGCATATGACATGCTTCATTAATCATTATGAACAATAATCTATTTACTATAAAACCAGGAGCATCTTTTGCATTAATTGATATCTTATTGAATCTTCTAGCAAACTCGTGAGTTTTTTTCAACACATTATCTGATGTTTTTTCTGTTCTTATAATCTCTACTAACTTCATTTTTGGGATGGGGTTGAAAAAATGCATTCCAACCACTCTTTCAGGATGCTTTACATCTTCTGCTATTTTAGATATTAAAAGGGAGGATGTGTTACTTGCTAAAATAATGTCGGGGTTACAAATAGAATCTAATTTTTGAAATATTTTTCGTTTAGCATCTAAATCCTCTATAACTGATTCAACTATTAAATCAGCATTAGCAAGAGGTTCATACTGAGTTGTTGCCATTATTTTGCTAAGAGTTATCTCCAATTCTTCGGGTTCTATTCCTTTTGACAAATTCCTTGAAACTATATCCATCGCTTTTTCAAGCGATTTTTCACTTCTACTTTTGAGGATAACTTTATCTCCGGCTTTTGCAACCACCTCGACGATACCTTTACCAGTAACACCTGTTCCTATTACACCTATGGTATACTCCCCTTCCTTTTTTCCTTTCGTGTAAATTATATCTCCAATTTCATGGTGTTCAAAGGTTTTTTGAAACTTATATGATCTGTTTGAATCCTTTAACAACATTATATAATAGGGCGTTACAGGATGATTATCTGATGGCACAAATACTTGGGTGATTCCTTCAACGGTATACTTGCTTACATCTACTATAGAAATCGGTTTATTACAAAAAATACAAGTTTTCACTGGATAATCCCATTCTCTGCCACATGAATCGCATCTGTATTTCATTTGAATCCCTCCAATATATGAACAACTGCTGTTCCACCTGCCCCACCAATGTTGTGGGTTAAACCAATTTTTGCATTTGATATTTGTCTCTTTCCAGCTTCTCCTCTAAGCTGTTGAACAACCTCACAAATTTGGGCTATTCCAGTTGTTCCAACTGGGTGTCCATCGCCAATCAAACCTCCATCAGTATTGATAGGCAATCTACCAGACAAAGTAGTTTCATCATTTCTAATAAGTTTTGTTCCTTCACCTTTTTTACAGAAACCAAGATCTTCCATCGCAATGATTTCCGCTATAGTAAAACAGTCATGTACTTCTGCTGTATCAATATCTTTTGTGCTGAGCTTAGCCATTTCATATGCACTTTTAGCTGCCAATCTTGCTGCTTTAAAGGTAGTTAATTCTTTTCGCTGTGAAAGGGATAACGCATCGGTATTAACTGCAGAACCTATTATTTTAACATCTTGATCAGATTTTTTTGTTCTAGATAAAACAATGGATGCTGCTCCATCAGAAATGGCACAGCAATCAAACAAATTTAATGGAGAACATACCATTGGGGAAGAATTGATAGTTTCCAAATCTACATCTTTATAATGAAAGTGTGCTAAGGGATTAAGTGTCGCATTTCTATGGTTTTTTAAAGAAACCAAAGCTAAATCATCATGTGTTGCACTATATTTATTTAAGTATTGATCCGCTACGATTGCATACTGTGCAGGGAATATAAGACCTTCTTTTTGATCACGTAGTACATCTCCTGCCATTGCAAGATTTCTTGTAACTGTTTTGGTGGGCTGATCATTTAACTTTTCAACTCCCACTACAAGTATATTTTCAAATTTTTTAGGCATGGACAATGCCTGATGAACAGCTATCCCTCCTGATGCACATGCAGCTTCTACTCTAAAGATAGGCAGATTCATTCCAGGCAATAAACTTGAGACAAGAGAATTTAAATGGAGTTGACCTTGATTTGGACCAGCTAAAAAATTGGCAACAATAACAGCATCTATATCAGTAATCTCAAGTGGGTTATCCTCTATAGCTTTGTCCATAGCTTCATATACCAATTCTGGTAATGATTTGCTAAGAATGCCAAATTTTGTTCTGCCGATACCTGTAATATACATTTTTCTCTTACCCCATAATTATGTTAAATTAGATCGCCGGTATTAGAGATATCTCTATCCTGTATAAAGGATTTTTCTTTTAAATATTCCAACACTATTTCTTCCAGTTCATCTAAGCTAATTTGTTGAACCGATGATGAATCATACTCGGTGATTTTACTTTTCTTAAAATCTGGATATTTCTTATAACGTATGATATTGCTTAAAACAATATACATTCCTTCGTTCTCCACCAAATTTTTATATTCTATCTTATTCAACAAATCTTCATGTAACTTTTCCCCTGTTACCAATTTTGTGTAATTTATATCAATTTTTTTCTCAAGTAATGGAGAAATTCTATCTTTCATCACATTCGCTAAATCACCCAATCTAAATGATTTCATTTTCAATACGAAGATTTCTCCCCCTTGTGTGATTTCAGCAGCTTTCAAGACTAATTCAACAGCATCAGATATCCTCATAATAAATCTTGTAACGTCGGGATTGGAAACCCAAATATCTTTTCCGTCAATCACCCTTTTAACCATTATCGGGATAACAGAACCTCTTGAATTTGCAACATTTCCAAAACGAACGCAACAAAACTTTTGTTCATCGTTGGTTAAAAAAGTGGCATTTAGCGTAATTCTTTCTGCAATAAATTTTGATGCACCCATTACACTTGTTGGTGAAGCTGCTTTGTCAGTACTGATAGTAATAACTCTCGATACTTTATATTTAATGCACAAACGCATCAGGTTATGAGTTCCCGTTATATTTGTGTTTGAACACTCTATTGGCTCCTCTTCGCATACAACAAGATGTTTCATAGCTGCAGCATGAAAAACCATATCAACTTTGTTTCTTTCAAAAACTGATTCTATACTCTCATAATTTCTTATATCCCCCATAATAAAATCTAATCTATCATCGTCTATTTCTTGCCTCATCAAAAATTGTTTTATCTCATCCCTGCTGAAAACTATAACTTTTTCTATATCACATTTCAGAATTTGTTTAACAATTTCCCTTCCTATCGATCCGGTTCCTCCTGTAACCAAAATCGTTTTTCCTTTTAGCTCATTTTTCATGTTCTTCCCCCATAAATCGTTTTATTATATCTGTAGCATAATCTATTTCTTCTTTTTTTAATGTTGGATACATAGGTAATGTCAAAACCTTTTTAGATATTTCCTCTGTCAATGGCAAATCGCCTTTTTTAAAACCAAATTTTTCCTGATAAAACTTAGTGAGATGCACCGGATCAAAATAAACTTTACTGAATGCTCCTTTCTCCGCTAAATAATCCTTCAATTTATCCCTCAATCCATTTTCAACTTGTATTGTATACATCTGGTAAACATGAAAAAAATTGCTTAGAGAAGCAGGCGGTTTAATTCCATCAATTTTTTCTAAACTTTTTGTATAATGCTCTGCATTTTTTCTTCTCATCTTTGTTATCTTATCTATCTTTTTTAGTTGGGAAATTCCTAAAGTTGCGATTATTGTTGGCATTCTAAAGTTATATCCCAAAGCTACATAATTTATCTTTCCAGCTGACGAAAAATAATTTCCACTTTCTGTTCTACCATGAGAGCATATCAATTTCAATTTTTCATAAATTTCTTTTGAATCTGTTAATATCACCCCGCCTTCGCCGGTTGTGATAACTTTGTTTTGGCAGAAACTAAACATGGCAGCATCTCCAAAGGAGCCCACCATTTTATGGTCTATTTTGGCTCCTAGAGATTCAGCGGCATCTTCTATAAGCAGTAAATTGTTATCCTCAGCTATCTCTTTTAATTCTTTTATATGTAAACATGGAGAGCCACCGTAATGGATTGGCATTATTGCTTTTGTTTTTTCAGTAATTTTTCCTTTCACATCTTCTGAAGATAACCCGCACGTCTCATCTTCTATTTCAGCAAATACTGATTTCGCTCCTACAAACAAAGGAGCATTAACAGTTGAAATAAAAGTGAAGGAAGGAACTATTACCTCATCTCCTTTCCCAATCCCGTAAGCTAAAAGAATTGCATGAAGAGCTGATGTTCCAGAGTTAAATGCAACCGCATGTTTTCTTCCAACAAATTCTGCAACCTTATCTTCAAATTCTTTTATTTCTGGACCTGTAGCCCAATAGCTTCCTCTTCTTATTACGTCAGTTACGGCCTTTACATCTTCTTCGTCCCAATATATTTTAAACAAAGGTATCTTCCGTTTCATTTTATCTCCCTAACAAATTTTTATATAATTCTTCCATTTTAACAGCATTTTTGCTCCAATCTTCATCCTCCTCAATAAATTTTTTATTTATTTTATAAAACGTTTCTTTTAATTCTGGATGTTCAATGCAAAAAATTGTTTTCTCTGTAAGCTCTTTTGGATCATCTGGATTGATGAAAAATGCATTTTCTTCATCTTTTAAGTATTGTTTATACGCCTCTATATCGCTTACAATTGGGATAGCCCCGCATGCCATTCCTTCCATTACACTACTTGCAAACTGATCAGTTTTTGGTATGGAAATTAAAATATCAGATGTGTCTAAATATACCGCCATCTCCTTTGGAGAAATAAATCTTGGTATAAATCTAATGTTACTATCAATGCCAAGTTCAGATATTCTCTTTTTTATGATTTTTTCAAAATTTTTATCTCCGTTACCTCTTATGAATATTAATGTTGCATTGGGATGTTTTTTAGTAATGTGTGGAATAGCTTCCACTATAGTCTGAATTTCATATTTTGGGTGTATAGCCCTATTGCTAATAATGACCGGGGAATTATCTTTTATTTCCAATTTTTCTCTGAGCTTTTTAACTTCTTCCTCATATCCTCTATGAAATATTTTCAAATCTATTCCCCAAGGGATTCTCACGATTCTATTTTCTGGCAATCCAAATTCTTTGGTCAAATATTTGCCCATAAATTTAGCGGTTGTTGTTACCGTATCTGCTTTTTTTAAAGCATATTCGACCATCATTTTTACGATAAATGATTTCTTAGGTGTTACTAAAACATCGCTACCCCAAGCGGAAAGGATAAAAGGGTGAAAGTTCGTTAAAGCGGCATGGAATCCATAATCTGCGATGTAATGGGCATGAATAATATCTGGCTTGATTTTCTTTATTAGCTTCCTAACCTGGATTATTTCGAGTGGCAGATTTGCTATAAAAGATATGAACCTTATTTGAGGATGTAATCTCTTGAGTAGATGCAATTTCACATTTTCGATGTTACAGTCTCCAAAAGGTCTGGGCGAGATTAGATGCACCTCATGCCCTTTATCTGCAAAGTACTTTACCCATCTTTGTGTATGGATACTATCGGCATTTGCAAGATAGCATATTTTCATTTTTTCTCCTTCATTTTTTGAAACATTTTACCGTTTCTCTCAACCCTTCCTCTAATGAGTGTTTGGGCTTAAAATTTAATTTTTCTCTTGCCTTTGAGATATCTGCTGCGCTGTGCTTTATATCACCTTGCCTTGGTTTTTCATGGATTAGATTAAGATTTGTTCCCGTTATGCTCATTAGTGTACTTGCAAGTTCATCTATGCTTGTTTTTTCCCCGGAAGCGGTATTGAATATGCCCGTTGCACTGCTTTCTGCCGCCAATATATTTGCATTAACAACATCTTTTACAAAAATGAAATCCCTGGTTTGCTCTCCGTCTCCGTAAATTATTGGCGGTTTATTTTCCAAAACTCTTTTTATGAATTTTGGAATGACAGCAGCATAATCTGAGTTTACATCCTGCCTTGGCCCATAAACATTAAAATAACGAAGAGAGGAAGTAGACAAACCATATGCCTTTGTAAAAACCTGGCAGTAATATTCTCCAGCCAACTTTGATGAAGCGTATGGTGATAAAGGCATTGGTAACATATCCTCCTTTAATGGTAAATGCGGATTATCTCCGTAAACGGCACATGATGAAGCGAAAACAACTTTTTTTACATTGCAATCTCTCGCTGCAATTAAAACGCTTAAGGTTCCATTTGTATTGACGTCATTAGTTAATAAAGGCTTTTCAACACTTTTTGGAACAGAAACAACGGCAGCCTGATGAAAAACATAATCTGCTCCTTCGAACTCGCTCTTCAAAAATTCCAAATCGCGGATATCTCCTTTTTTAAAAACAATTTTTTTGTTGTCAATCAAACGCCTTATATTTTCCAATTTTCCTGTGGAAAGATTATCTATAGCTGTAACTTCATTGTCCTTCGCCAGTTCTTCTGACAGATGAGAGCCGATGAAGCCTGCTCCTCCTGTAACGAGAACGTCCATGAAACAGCTAAACGAGACAAATTATAAAAAACTTTCAACAACCTGACACTCCTGCAAGACCGTAACATGATTAATTTTGCTTCTGAATTGTAAGTTTCCTTGATAGATATTAATTTGGGATAATTCCTGCAAGATAGAAAGGAATGCTATGGAATCCCAAGAACATCTTGATGTTTTATACTCCTAGTAGAAAGGATTTTGATGAGGAGGAAAAACATGTGACAAACGAAGGCGATTATTTAGAATTTACGCCCATATGCTATGGAGAGTTTAAAATAAAGAAAACAGGCAAATAAAGAGAAAAAGAGGGAAGAGGGATATTAGCCGATTTGTATCCAACTACTCCCGTTGTAGTAATATAGATGACCGTCACCGCTGTCACTGTAAATGTCACCCTGTGATGGACTGCCAGGTTGCAATGTTGGTTCGAGTCGCATGACACCGTTGATATGGAGCGCTCTTTGTGGACTATTCGTTCCAATGCCAACATAATTGTTGGCGGCGTCGATGAACAGCATATGCGTATTACCCGTGGTTTCCACACGAAGATCCCGGTCCAGCCCGCCCTCGTTGAACACCGCTCCGTTGCTGTTGCCTAGTAGTCGCAGTGCATGGGATAAAATCCCACCTTGGGTGACCAAAAACTTGACTTCTTTGCCATTGGTGTCGCAGGCGAAGAAAAAGCCGCCCAGATCGGAGCCCAACCTTCCTTTTACCCCCATGACATCTATGATTAATCTGCTATAGCCTGTGGGATTGTAAATACGTATATCTTTACCGTGAAGGTCCAAACCGTACGACGGTGTGTTTGTACCGATACCAATGCAGTTACTATTAGCATCAACGAAGAACAGATTTGGCTCGCTTGTTCCTTCTATTCTGAAATCATTATCTCCACCGTCGTCATTGAATGTTGCAGAGCCACGCACATCAAGCTTCGCCTGCGGGTTATTGGTTCCAATGCCAACATTGCCGTCGGGGATGGACCACATGTTTGGTGAATCATTCCAGTAGTTCCAGCTTCCTGAATAGACGGTGATCAGCCGGTTCAATGAGTCATATTCATAGCTATCATCGCGGACGGTGAGAACTACATTATAAACGCCAGGTGCTACATATTGATGGTTTGGATTTTGGTCATAACTGATGGTTCCGTCGTCAAAGTCCCATGTCCAATTAACAGGGGTGCCGTCAAGGTCGGTGGATAAATCGGTGAAGTGGATGGTTTCCATTGCATTGATATTCACTGATGGTATATAACTGAAGTTTACCAGTGGAGGAATCGCTCCCCACGGATGCGTGAGCGGATAGGTATCCTGGTTATTTACTCCTGGTATGTAATATGGGTTCAGCGAGCCACCGTCAACTATGCGGTCGCTCCCCGGTACATCCTGATCCGCTCCGGAATAGTTATCGTATGCTCCCTCGGATGGTTCGTCAAAGTCATTCCAATAGTTGCCGCCTGATGGATAACCGTTGTGCCAGATGTTATTCGACGTGTTGACGTAGAGCCACCGTTGCTCAAACCATTCGTTGCCATCACTTGTCATGTTGACGTGGAACCCAATGGTGACGCCAGATTGTCCAGCAAACTCTGATATATCGAATGTGAATGTCTCAAACTGGAAGGGTCCAACGCTAAAGTCGATTGGGAAATTCTTGGTATAACTGCCGTTGGTTGCCGTAAACCAGTATGTATGGGCAGTGCCGTCGTAATCAAGACTGCATTCCACGGTGACTGTTCCTGATGTGTCTGAAAGAGACAGTGTCTTATTGAGCCAGTGGTTTTCTGGACCAGGTGTTCCAGAAGTATACGGTGCAGAATCTAAAAATAGTCTAGCGCCGTAACCCGTGCTCCACTGCCATTCTCCATCACCGATCAAATTAGTCCAGGTCCATGTACCATCCCAGAACCCGCTGCCATAATAGTCGGCGGCGTAGATTGTGTAAGCATCGTATGCCTGCTGAGTATTGTTGATGAAGTTGTTGTGGTAAATGAGATTGTTATTGCCCTCTTCCAGATAGATACCAAAATCATAGTTGTCGTAAATGCTGTTGCCCGTAATTTCATTTCCTGAGGAATCCCATACATTTAATCCACGACTGTTTTCATAAATCGTGTTGTTGCTGATTTGGTTGCCGGTTGTGCTATAGCCCAGGTATATTCCCTGCCAGTTGTCGTGGATGTCGTTGTTGGTCACCATAACATCAGTGATGGGATATCTTGATGTTGACGAAAATATGTATACTCCCAAACCCACAGCTATGGTGTTGTTGTCGATGGAGATGTTTGACGAGCCGGTGTGGGTATAGACGCCGTAGCTGCCATGTTGAAGGGTGTTATCCGTGATACTGATGTTGTGCGAGAAGGCGGTTTCTATAGCCAAATAGGATTCAGAAATAGCAAGATTTTTGACGGTCACATTGCTGCAGTTCGCCAGGATGATTTCGCCGACATTGCTCCAGCCATCAATGGTCATATCAGTTTGATTTAGATAATAATAGATTGGTTTGCCGTTTATGTCGTTGTTTTTTATATCCTGGATGAAATGGTTCTTCATATAACCTTCCAGCTGTATGCCCCCATAAATATTAAATGAGTTGTTTTCGATGGTGCATGAGGGAGATGCCCACATGTTAATAACCCGAATAGTGTTGTTATGTATTTCAGCCTGAGAATAATCGCACCACATGTAGTCCACAGTATTATTATATACGGTAATCTGTGAGTCATGGCAATCTACGTCGTCTAGGGTGCTATTAGATATGGTAATCTGTGAGTCATGGCAATCTATGTCCTCATTGCCGGGAATATTGATATTCTTTACTACTAAGTTATTGGCGTTATCAACCCTGATCCCCTGGTAACACTGGCAATCCCCGATGGTGAAATTGCTTATCTCAACGTTATCAGCCTGGATGTCAAAGGCTTCATTTCCCGTTCCATTTACCATAGTGCCAGTCGTATTCTCTCCCAGAATAATTGCTGCTTTATCAACCGTTACATGTTCGTTATAGGTTCCATTGAACACATGTACTGTGCCTGAAGGTGTTACCGCATCCACCCCAGCCTGTATAGTACTGAAATTGGTCACGCTCCATCCAGGCGTGGAAGGACTGAAGTCATCATCTACATACACAACAAAAGGCATGATTGAAATTGAAATATTTTTCTGGTCGTTATGAGCATATTCATCTCCTGTCAAATTTGTGGTCACGCTTATTAAATAATCACCGAATTGACTAACACTCCAAGGCGTATTGAAATTCACATATTCATCATTTCCTGAGTTAAGGCTTGAAATGGTCTTCTCATTGCTATAATTGAATTCATAAGAAACAGTTCCTGCTTCTATTTTCACGTCATCGATATAGCAACCTTCATAATCGTGCACACTACCGTCACTACGGAACCAAAATGCAACATTTGTGTGTCCAGTTGCTGCATTGACAAAAGATGGATCAAATGGAAATGTAATCTTGACCCATCCACTAGGAGTTCCTATTAGCTCCGTGCCATCATGGTAATAGAATGTCATATTATCTGGACTTGCTCCATAACGCATGTAGTCGCAGCATGATTCAGTATCATACCATGTCCAGAATGTTAGACTTGTTTTTGAGATATCATAGCCAGAAAGGTTTATTGAAGGACTGACAAGCCACTCATTCCAATTGTCATTATATTCACGAGTTGTTTCATTTCCACAGTACCATGAATGGGACGAGCTATTAGAGTTATATGTGGTGAGAGACCAATTTCCCCAAGCAGTCCATCCATTCGTACCATATTCTATGTCATCAGAGAATGCCATAGCTGGTGTATATTTAATCTTATAAATAGAGCAGTTTGTTGGGACATTGTTTTGATTGTTGGTACCATAGTTGTGTATGGTAGCATTAACAGCATAGTCCCCAAGTGGATATGCCTCTCCATTTTTTGGATAATTGATGGATTTAACCCCCACATCATCTGCAAAGGAAGTAGCAAATGGTCCTGTCTGAGCATACACATAACCTCCATTTAATGTACTTACTGGAGGGTCAATCGAGTTATCCTGGGCAATAAGAGTCTCAGCAGTATAATTGCTGTAGTATTCAACAGAAAAATTGGTGATTGTTCCAGTTGTAGAGCTTCCACCATCATAAACTCTCAGGAAAAAATTCTTCCCTATGGGCGTTGATATGCTATTGTTAAACTCTGTTATGTCAAAAACGATTTTGTTTGACGGAAATGAAGCAGGCCATTTGCCTTCTCCACACGCCCAGTTGTTAAAGTCTTTCGTTACATCTGGACTGTCGGTAGACCCCATACCCACTGAAATATCACAATCTGTCCTGTTGTTGTGACTTATTTCAAAAACAGATAACAATTCAGGTTTATACCCTATCTTGTCATCCATGAACATGTAGTATTCCACTCGTCTTTTCATCGCCTCATATGATATCCAATAGAAGCCGTCGTTATTATGATCGCCGGAGAATCCTGTTCCCCATGAGTTTGCTACCTTGAAAGCTCCATATCTGGTTTTACCCTCCTCGGTGTAAGGTCCAAAATTATCATCGTACCCCACGATGGTGTTAGCATGGTTGGTTCCAGTTGGAGTATAATTATCCACTGTCCATAAATCATCAGATGTAAGAGCTGAATAGTAGCCAGCATTTATGCTTATTACCGCCAAGTTGTCATCGGCAAGGAAACTCTTGAGAGCGGTAATGCTAGCGTTGTCCGGCACATACTGATAATTGTAACCTGTTTCGCCACGATATAACGGTGCTTCCCTCCATGCTGATTCATTGGGCCATGTTTCAGAATCTGTCGGGTCATAAGGCATTTTTTGCCAAGAACAACAGCCTATACTCTGCACCAAATTCATAGCATCACCATAACATGAGCCGTGGTCATCATTATCATGCCAATACAAAATTTGGTGATATATAAAATCAGGGCTCATGATTTTATCCTGATAAGAAGATGTCGGGTGTCCAGAGTATCCCTCTTCCCAGCTTGCTCCAGATAGGTCCCAGTTATGCTCCTTTGCCTCCTGATAGGTTTTTTCATAGTAGCCAACAGCAAAACAGACGCAAGACCCCTCACCGTCCTGATTGCCGATAGGCGGGAACCATATATCCAAAGAGTTGTCCACCGCCGAAGGCGCACCATCAACAGCTGTATCAATGCTATCCACAATGTAAATATTATCCATGAATTCAAGCCATTCTTCATTAGTAGGTTGCCTTAGACCAGTGGCATGCCCGTCTATAATCATGTTATAATCCTGGCTTTCATCGTACACACCAACAGTCTCCATTAGCTTATTTAGCCCATATTCAGTAATTTTATGTTTTTTGACGATGAGATTATTTGTGGAAACTGTGGTAGCATCCACATCTGGTTTTACAATTTTAATTATCTCATGTTTTTTGTTGGCCCCCTCGCTAGTTCCACACTTTTCCAAGAAATATCTGTAACTAACGTTTCTATGGCTATTGTCATTCTCGCTTGTTTTAATGAAAGAGTTTTCTTTTAGAAGCGAATGTTTCTCTACAGGTTCTAAATTAGTATGGATTAATTTTTGCTCCTTCCCTTCGCTTCGGGCATCTCTGTCAAAAGAACTACTGCCACCGTTTTCAATGCCGTTTTCATTTTTTTCCGCAGTTATATCTGTTGTCCATGCAAAGCTGGTACTACTTAGCAAAAACATGACAACAATAGCTATCGCTACGAAGAGTACACTTTTCTTTCCCAAAAACTTGCTTTCTTCTTTTTTACTTTTACCTTTTCTTGTCATTTTTGCCTCCAATAGGTTATAAGAAGTTTTGGTTTATATGTAATTTGTCTAGGGGACTTTACAAAGCATTTATATACAAACATAAAGCACGGATAATATGTTGCTGCAAAAGCAGATTTGTTCAGCATTTATTCCTGCCGTTGCATATATACTACGGCCAAAAATGTATTTACAATTGGCAGTATATGAAATTGCTTGCCGGCGAGCAACATATCAAATACATCGGCAAAGTAATAGCCATGCGGGTGAGTATATACTTTTCATTATCTTTGGAATTGACATTCTAATCCTGCAATTTTTTCAGATGAAACGCAAGGTCTGAAGAAAGTCCTATATCCATTTCCTTCATCAAATCAGAATGACGCAGTGTCTTTCGTTCGTCAAACATTCCAATTACCAAGCACCATATAATGCTGCCCAGCACTTCGTATTTCGCTATTTCTTCAATGCTTAAACTTCCTTGATCTGGTCCGGCGTCACTATGAGGTCAAAGGCAAGCATCCCGAAAATAAATTGCTCCTGAAAGAATTCACCGGATAAATACCATGTCGTATTGGTCATATCTGGATACGTGCCCAACAGTTCGACCGGGTGCAAAGTAACTTGCACATCGTCGCCCACAGCAAAGACTGCATTGAGGTTGCCAATAGCATGAACGGGAAGCGACGTCGTTTCATTATGATGCAGCAGTACAGACGTATAATTGCCGATTGCCGGAATCTCCGATGCATTATGCTGCATCAGCTGGTCTATTTTTCCAGTAATTCTTAAAATGTCGCCATCCTCCACACCCTTGATATTACTATGGTAGGTATAGTTCTGTGCATCGATATTAATTTCCAATGCATCAAAAAATTCCTGTACCGATAGCGTGATGGTATCACCATCAGAGGGATTGTGGTTACCACCACCGCTACCCCAGTCAAATGACTCTGCAATCAATAACCCCATAGCAAACCCAACCGCAGCAACAATTATAATTACAGTCACCATAGCAGTAGTTCGGGATAAAAACGATGGAGTTGAGAGCTGTATAGGCTTCCGTTGCTCCGGCTGTGGAGAAGCTTCCTGCTTCTGCGGTTGCCCCTCAAGCTGTTGCTTTTTCTGTGTGACTTTCTTTATCTCCGCCCCACAGTTTACACAAAATTTGGCATCATCGACATTTTCGCTGCCGCAGTTCTGGCAATATACCATCTTTATTCTCTTAACTGTATAAGGGCAATGTAATAAAAACTTTTGTGTAATGTTTGCACAAATAATTCAGAAAACATAAAAGCGATTTATCCCCTACCTAAATCTACACCTCGTAACTTTATCCTGCCATTAACGATGACAGGAACTCCTTCATCCAGCCAAACAACCATTGAAGCAACGGCTGATGATACAGAGGAATTACAACTTCCAAGGCATCAGACCATCCGCTTTCTGCATCATTTATATCTTTGGCTTTCACTTTTACCTCGTAAGTTCCCCTCTTATTCCAAGAGTGAAACATGTTCCCCTTGATTTATTCCACCACCTGTACTATAATAACACCATCTTTCTGGATAGGGAGCGGCACTTGTGTATATTTCTTTCTTTTCAACCACACGACTAAGAGTGCTGTTGAGTAATGTGGGCTTAGGTGCCGGTTCAATTTTTTTCTCAAGGTACATTGTTTTGATATTTATCGGCGTACATTCCACCCCAAGTATTTTTGTTCCCAACGGAAATGTAAGCATGGTTGAACTGACCGGCATCACGGGCTCTCCGGCAACCATTCTGTATGAATCTATGCCCTCCAAGCTCACAGTCATGTAATCCCCACCGCCCTCAACAGCGGGCCTGGAAAAACTCAATGTAATTTCAGCATATCTCTCTTCAGTATCATGGGCATTTATTATCGATAATCCGAAGGTGCTAATAACAAATGTAATTACCACCACAATGCTAGCAATTTTTGTCCTTTCCATTTTTACTACCATATTTATTATATGCTGCGTGATTTTAAATGTTTCTCATGTTTTCGGTAACATTTCTTCCTATATTCCCGTGTGCCATATTATACTATATATTTAATTAATATATTACATTAGTAGTATTATGATAATCCTCGACAACCATATGCATCTCCGACGGGACGGGCGTTACACCGAAGCCGTCAAGGAATTCAAGCACGCCGGAGGGACTCACCTCGTACTCTGCCACATGTCCATGGTCGACAAAGTCATCGAGGAAAAAAGCTATCTGCCGGCATACAGGGAAACGCTTGAAATGGCAGAAGAGGTGAGTCAGTCCACGGAAATAAAAATCTTCGTCACCGTCGGCCCCTATCCCGTAGATTATCTTGCCCTGAGAGAGAAATTCGGCAGGGAAAGGGCAAAAGAAATCATGTTCAAGGGCATGGAGGAAGCCCGGCATCTGTGCATTGAAGGAAGTTCAATAGCCATCGGGGAGATAGGCCGCCCCCACTTCGAGGTGGACAAGCAGGCGTGGAATGACAGCAACGAAATAATGGCATACGGCATGAAGATGGCAAGGGAAGCAGGCGTGCCCGTTGTCCTTCATACGGAGAGCATGGGAACGGAGGGATTCAAGGAACTGGCGAAAATGGCAGACAATGCCGGTATGAAAAGAGAGAAGGTGATAAAGCATTTCTCACCGCCCCTTGTAACTGAGGAAGAGAATCATGGCATCTTCCCTTCCGTACTGTCAACAGAAAAAGCCCTCAAGAAGGCACTAGAAAAGGGGACGAGATTTTTCATGGAAACGGATTACATTGATGACCCCCGCCGCCCCGGTGCCGTGCTGGGACTGAAGACCGTGCCGAGAAAGGTGAAGAAACTTCTGGCGGATGGGACTATGAGCAAGGAGGATGTATACAGAATTCACAAGGACAACCCGGAAAGAATCTACGGCATCTCGATGGATTAAAGTACTGTGCCCACTATGAGTTCTGCACTCCTGGATGTTACCATCTCTTTGCCGCACTTCGGACAAACCCAGTATACTCTATTGCCATACGAATGATGGATCATCTCTATTCCACAACAGGGACATCTTTTCATTTTGTCACCAATTTGCTTTCATTTTGCTTTCAATATATAGTATCCCCTTTATATAAATGTTTCGACATATATTTTAAAAAAAGGATGCATTACAGGCGATGAAGTCGGAAAAGATAGTGAGACCGAGCTATGATGAATATTTTATGAAAATAGCAAAAATCGTTGCGACCCGTTCCACATGTACAAGAAGGCAGGTTGGGGCGGTAATAGTGAAGGATAACCATTTGCTTTCAACCGGGTATAATGGGCCCCCAAAAGGGCAGAAACACTGCGATGAAACGGGATGTATAAGAGAGGAGTTGAACATTCCCAGGGGAGAACGTCATGAATTATGCAGAGGGCTACATGCCGAGCAAAATGCAATAATACAAGCGGCAGTATTTGGCATCCCCATCAGGGGCGGAGTGATATACACCACCCACTTCCCGTGCAGCGTATGTGCAAAAATGCTGGTGAACGCCGAGCTTATTGAAATCGTTTACGAGGAGAGATATCCGGACGAGCTTTCGATAGAAATTCTTAAGGAAAGTAATATAAATGTGAGGCAATTCAGGGGACAGCAATGAAGGAAAAAATTATCCTTGCACTAAGGGACGTTCTTGCCGCAGTTGCCATAGTAGGAATACTGCTTGCTGCATTGTGGGCATACACGGGTCAGTTTCCTGATACACCCATGGTAGTTGTTACCTCGGGTTCGATGATGCATGCCGATGCATCCTATGGCAAAGTCGGCACGATAGACCCCGGTGACCTTGTCCTTGTGAAAAAAATTTCTGACCAGTATGATATAAAAACGAGAGGAGAACGAAGCAATCCTGCAACAAGTCACAGAACATACGGAGATTACGGAGATGTGATAATATATTATCCCATGGGAAACAAGGACAGAACACCCATCATACACCGGGCAGTATGCTGGGTTGAGTACAATGCAGGGAGATATACTATAAAAGAGTATGGAATAGAAAATGCATTGTCAGTATCCCTCCCCGAACTCCATATATTTGACTACAAGCCGTCAAACAGCGGATTTATAACCAAAGGAGATAACAATGAACTGCCGGACCAGTATCCGAGCGGAGGGATATGTGCCCAGCCCGTGAATCCGGAATGGATTATCGGAAAGGCAAGAGGGGAACTGCCATGGTTCGGAATGATAAAATTAATGATATACGGCAACCAGGGCGTAAACGCCGAGCAGGGATGGGTAAAGGTGGGAAATGCCGTCGCACCAAAGGATATATGGGTTTGTCTCGGCCTTTCATTACTTGTCATCTCAGCAATACCAATTTCGATGGATGCCTACGATTACTACAGAAGTAAAAAAAAGGATTAGAGCAGCCTGGACTGTATTTTAAGTTTTAATTCTCTTATATCAAGAATACCGGGAATTATCTCGTCCCGCGACAATATTTCATCTATCTTATCCACGGGCGTGGCAACCTGTATCTCTTTTGTTCTGCCATATCTGCCCTTGGATATGACCCTCGCCGTTATTATGCCCAGCATGTCAAGCTCAGATATGAGGTCTGCGATTCTTCTCTGCGTCAGATTGTCCATTCCTGCCCCCGCACAGATCTGCTTATACACATTATATATGTCACCCGTATTCGGCGGGGTGTCAAATATCTGATTCCCAATGACGACCGCCTTGAGAACGAGTTTTGACTGAGCAGGCAGTGTATAAATAACCTCTTTCACCCTGTCAATTTCTATTTTGTTAACGGCCATTCTTACATGTTTCTCCAAAATTTTATTTCCGCCGGAGCGGTCAGCAATTTCCGCCGACACACGCAGCAAGTCCAGTGCCCGGCGGGCATCGCCATGCTCCTGCGCCGCCAGAGCGGAACATAGAGGGATTACGGATTCGTCGAACGCATCTTCTTTGAATGCCATCTTTGTACGCTCACCGAGAATATCCTCGAGCTGGTTTGCAACATACGGTGAGAATATCATGTTTTCCTCGCCAAGTGATGATTTAACCCTGGGGTCAAGAAACTCGGTGAACTTAAGGTCATTCGATATCCCGATTATGGATGTCTTTGCCACTTTCAAATCATTATTCATGCGCGAGAGGTTGTAAAGGACTTCATCCCCTTTCAGCTTGTCCACCTCATCGAGGACGATCACCACCACCCCCCCGGTATTATCTATTCTTTTCACCAGTTTCGAATAAACCTCATCCGTGGGCCAGCCCGTGAACGGTATTCTTTCAGACCAATCCTCCATAAAATGATTCGCTATGTTCTGCAAGACTCTGTACTGAGTGTCAACTATTTCACAGTTAATGTATATGAAGTATGTCGCCCTGTCCAGCTCCGAACCCTTCAGTGACATCTGCTTGCCGACGTATCTTGTCACCGCCGTTTTGCCCGTACCGGTTTTTCCGTAAATAAATACGTTGGAAGGGGTCTCTCCCCTCAACGCCGGCACGAGTACGGAAGCCAGTTCCTCTATATTTTTCTCACGATGAGGCAATATATCTGGTACATATGATGGACGCAAAACTTCCTTGTTTATAAATATATTGCTGGATTTGAGTAGAGCCTTGAATATATCATCATTCATTTTTCCCCCTTAAAATGAATATGACTAGGTTAAATAAATGTTGTGGGAGAGATGTTAGCATGTTCTTTAGAAGCATAAAGATATGGTAAAAAAACTTTATAAGCACGATGCTAAAAATAAATTGATTTTATGATATACCATGGCACGAACTGAAAATAATATAATGATGGAAACATGTTTTTTTATCGAGCACGGTAAATCAAGAATTACAATTTATGAAAACTTTGTTTTATCTCGATTTCCATTTGACATCTGCATAATACATCCCGTGGAGCGATATCATTTATTCAACCGATTGCAAAACCGGTAATCGCCCAAACAATATTAATGGGATACGCATTATATCCGGCATGGGCAAGGAGACGATAAAAGCAAATCTGAAATGGGCTTTACCATAAGCCCCACCACCACTTATGCTCTTCTGTCCAGTTCCCTGAGAACCCTGACGGCCTCTTTCTTAAAATAGTCCTTTATTGACCGGTAATACGTATCCGGGATTTTCTTTTTGTCATGCTCCAACTCAAGCGTTTTAAGGGCATCGGTCAGCAGCCGCTTCCTTAGTCCCAGAGCTTCAACAGATTCTTTCCCGAGATTCCCCTCCCTACTCCGCCCTTTTACGGCAAAGGCAATAAGAATAATGGCAAGCAATATTGCGACGACACCCATCAATATTGATATTTCATTCATCCCGCCGGCAGAGGATTCCTTCATAAATTCTATCCATATCAAATCATCCTTTTCCAGCAATTTCAAATTTGAGGTGTACATGTTATTGCCCTTGTACTCTACCGGGATATTTCCTCTCGGATATTCTGCAGTGTTTACATTTATCTCCATCAAGTCCGTGGGATAGATGACTCTGTCCTCGAATTTATTCTTAATAGAGTAACTCACATTCAAGGATATATTCCCTCCCGCAGGGATAACAATCCCTTGTTCCCCCAGATTTACCTCGAATATATTTCCCCCCATAACCCCGGCCAGTTCGTTCCCCCCGTATTCAACTTGATAGTGGTCGGAAGGTACCCAAATCTCAATTGTGCCGTTGTACTTTCCAATCGTACTGATGAAAAAAATCCTTTCGGTTACCTTGTCCCCCGATATGCTTATATCATCCTTTTCAACTTTTATGTTTGTTCCAGGCGATACTGCATGGCACAACGGCACCAGCAGCAAAGCCGCCATGGAAAGCCCGGCAATCAAAGCAAATTTTTTCACGGCATCACCGCTTTTTGCAATACATTTTGATAAATAACTTTTTGGGTCATCCGTCATTCTCCATCAATTTTTTGTTTATCTCCGCCACTGCAATGGCAACCTCCCTGGCATCCCTTGCCCTGTAAAGTATCCTGCTCCTGATTTCAAACTTCTTGCCGCATCTCGTGCATGTTGTTGCCTTTTGCTCCAGCTTCACCGCCCTTGCCATCCTGCATTTTGGACATACCACCGCCCCGTATTCTTCTCCTGCCATATCACTCAACCGTCTGTCAGCAATGACACAATACCAATGCAATATTTAAAGTGCTATACGTATTAATCCATGGCAACAATGAAGAAGAAGGAACTGGAAATTGCCCTGCAGAAAATCCCCGGAATGAAAAGCCCCTCCCCATTGCTCGAGCAGTACCAGACACCCGCAGGCATAGCGGCAGACATTCTCTTCAATGCATATGATGACATAAACGGGAAGGCGGTCGTCGACCTTGGATGCGGCACGGGAATTTTTTGCATCGGGGCATCTTTATTGGGCGCGAGAGAAGTCACAGGCGTGGACATAGATGCATCTGCCATCGAAATCGCGGAGGAGGAATCAAAGAGGATGGGTGCTGAAAACATCACATTCATGGCGAATAGCGTAGAAAATATATCGGTAGAAGGGGACACAGTGATAATGAATCCTCCCTTCGGCTCGCAGCTCGGCAACAGACGGGCAGACAGGGCTTTTTTGAAAAAAGGACTGGAAGTTGCCCCCGTTATTTACTCCATCCATCTAGAAAATACAATCCCATTCATTAAGATACTGATATCCTCTCTGGACGGAGAGGTAACATACTCAAAGAGTTATCCCTTTCCTATAAAGAGGATATTTTCTTTTCATAGAAAGAAGGTTGCCGTGTATGAAGTAATGCTTCTCAGAATATCAAGACGGCAAAAACGAATGCGATGAGGGATGCAATTGAAATGGACAGAAGATTTACGTCGCTGTTTGTCAGAACCGCATCGGACGGAAGCTGTTCCTCCCGCCCCTTCCCCCCGCCCTGCAATGTGGCTCCGAGAAGGGAATCTATCTGGCAGCCGATAAATCCAACGATTATTGAGAACACAACCCACTTGAATTCCATACCCGTCAAAAGGACGGCTGAAATCGGAATGATGGATGCCCCGAGAAGTGCGGCACCTTCCCCGAGAAGCGATACACCGCCATTTGTGCCCGCCCCTGTTTTTTTGAGATTGGTTATGAGATACACCCTGTCAGAAATAATGCCGATTTCAGAGGCAAATGTATCCGAGAGTGCAACCGCTATCGCCGCTGTGAACGGAATAACCAATTCTTCGGGAGAGAACACTAGAGACATGAAGGCAATTACCGCAGGTATCAGCCCGTTGGCGATAACATTCCCTGCCTTTCTCATCCCATTACCCCGCTCATGCAGTCCCTTCCTCTCCTTGTAGCCATATCGAAACTTTGTAGACAGAATTCCCAGAATCAGGAAAATAAGGAGCATGATAAACCAATTTATGCCCACCGAGAAGATTATGACAATACCTATGATTACCGCAACTACCGTACCTTTGAAATCGAGCAGCCGGTATCTCAACGAAATGAAGGCGAAAACGATACAGACGACTATCTTTATTCCGATATCTACAATATAATCCACATTCAACACCTTTAACCCTTGACCACTCCGAGGGGCACCATGCGTGCCACTTTCAACGACAAGCCGGCACCATGTGTTATGCTCACAACCTGGCTTACATCCTTGTATGCATCCGGACTTTCCTCTGCCATCACACTCCAGCTCGCCGGGTGGGCATATATATTCTTTCTTTTAAGTTTTGCCTCAATTTCCTGTCCCGTCCACTTTCTCTTGGCAGCACTTCTTGAAAGCACCCTTCCCGCACCATGACACGTAGAACCAAAAGTTTCCTCGGATTGATTTGTGCCTTTAAGAAGATAACTCTCGGTACCCATGTCCCCCGGAATGATGACCGGCTGTCCGATTTCCCTGTATTTCAGGGGAACTTCCTTCTTTCCGGGTCCGAATGCCCTCGTTGCACCCTTCCTGTGGACATATACCTTCATTCTTTTCCCATCGACCTCATGTTCCTCCAGCTTTGCCACGTTGTGGCAGACATCATATACGATGTCCATTCCCATGTCCTCTGCACTTTCTCCGAAAACATTTTCAAAGGATTTACGAACCATGTGTACAATCATCTGGCGATTGCACCATGCAAAGTTTGCAGCACCTGCCATTGCCTTGAGATAAGACTGCCCCTCGTTGCTATGAACAGGGGCACAGGCGAGTTGCCTATCCGGCAGCTTTATGCCGTACTTTCTCACTGCATTTTCCAACACCTTCAGGTGGTCAGTGCATATCTGGTGACCGAAACCTCTTGACCCCGTATGAATCAAAACAACAATCTGGTCCTTTTCAATTCCATACGTTTTTGCAGCTTTCTCATCAAACACATCTGCCACCTTCTGTATCTCCAGAAAGTGATTGCCCGCCCCGAGCGAGCCGACCTGAGATTTGCCCCTCTCCTTCGCCTTCTCGGATATATGCGAGAGGTCGGCTGTTTCCAGACATCCGTTTTCCTCGAGCGACTCCAGGTCTCTTTCCCATCCGTAACCTTTCTCCACCGTCCATCGTGCACCCATCTCGATTATCCCATCGAGCTGGTTTCTGGTAAGTCTCACTTTCGCCTTGCTCCCTACCCCCGAGGGAACATTACTGAACATTTCGTCTACCAATGCCTTTACTTTCCCCGCATCAACATCCCGGATACTCAAACTCGTTCTTACAAGCCGGACTCCACAATTTATGTCGAATCCAACACCGCCGGGCGAAATAACTCCATCATCCGCTGAGGTGGCAGCCACGCCCCCTATCGGAAAGCCGTACCCCCAGTGTATCTCTGGCATTGCCATGGACATCCCCACAATTCCGGGCAGTGTTGCAACGTTGGCAACCTGCTCAAGGGCATTGTCCCTCCTTATCGCTTCTATCATGACATCGTTGGCATATACCAAACCGGATGTGAACATATCCAGATTTCCCCTTTCCCCCCTGTATGTTTTTGGTATCTCGTATCGATATTCCCCGATTTTATTCAAAGGTCCATTCCACATGTTTTTCTCACTTCTTATACGTCAAACAGTACTTTTATATAAAAGCCTTTTTTATTTCTTTTGATTTGAAGCATGTGATAGGTCACCGCCTTTACCTCGGCTCCGTACCCGTGCTTACTCCGGTCATACTTTTCGCCCCATGCCTCCCCTGTCAACTCATCGCCGATATTCACCTTGAAATCCCCGAATACAAGCCCCTTCACATCGCTTATGTAAAGAAGTTCGGATAACCAGTCAACGAGCAACTGTTCCTCATCGGAATCGACCGGCAGTTTTACCTCTCTTTTTTCTCTGGAATCTATGCTGCTCCCGTCGGTGATTATCGAAAACATTCCCCTCGCTGCATTTTCAAATGCCCCTTCCAATGTTGACCCGTATGCCTCTATGCCTATATCAGCCGTATGCTCGAATGTATTGTACGATTCCATCCGATTTTTTAAGCCACAGTGCTATTAAAAAGTTTGTTTTTGAAATGAAGGGTAGTTCCAAATCTACGGGTGATTTTTGAACCATTCCAAATCAGCGGATGATAAAAACTATTAATGTTCTAAATATATTGTTTTTATGGATAAGCAAGAACTTCTAGGTCAATTAAACAGTATCAAAAATGATTATTATCTAACACTATTAGCAGTTTATTTGTTTCGCCATGAAGATATTCGTATGTTCATAAAAGAGGCGAAAATTAATGTACAAAATGATGATAAGAATGAAACATTACCAATATCATTCAATAAAGTTGCAATACAATTTGGAGACGAAATTTTCAGGAAAAAAGCCATATTACAATTCGAGATAATGGGATTAAGAGCATTCATTAGAGAAACTTTTGAAGTAATAAAGAAGTATTGCAAAGATACATCACAATTTATAGTGTAAGACATATATACCTTCGACTTTTACGTGTTTATGCGAGGGGATAAAGTATGCACTTTAGAAGATAGATTAAGGAAAGAAAAAAATCCCAAAGTAAGGGATAGATTGAGAATGATA
>Ga0315543_1000399_pt1 | contig 53998 bp, 38 predicted proteins | sample SalMarSW160210MG_2_FD_203098 | JGI IMG/M metagenome (GOLD analysis project Ga0315543, IMG submission 203098) | Salt marsh sediment microbial communities from the Plum Island Ecosystem LTER, Massachusetts, United States - Salt Marsh Sediment SW1601-210 ... | reverse complement strand
ATTGCTGCACCGTTCGGTTCGGACCGTCGAAGACCATCGCAATCACATTATGAGCAAGCTCGGCGTCGATAACTTAGTCGAGCTGGTCAAACAGGTCGCTGTGGTTAGACTGCCTGAGTTCTCAGAAAATGAATAACAGCTAAAAACCAATTCGCAATACCGAAAATCCGGCTATAATTGTTGCCCATATTAATTTCATTTGGACTATTTTGCTCCTGCTTATTCATCTTTATAGAAAACCACGTAAATTCCACGTTTTTTAGCCGTTAAAGCTAATAAATTAACCTAAAATCACGTTGTTTCCACGATTGATTTGCAACACTATAAATTCCTATAATATATGTATTGTGAGGTAGGGCAATCCCAAGAATCGATAATGAAATTTACAATAGCATTAGCAGCGCTTAGCCGCTGTGCTATATTGGGTTTCGGAGGAGAGCGACTTGTCTGACGCATGGCCGGTAAATGATTCGCTTTGGCTGGCGCATAGAGGGAGCGGAGCATCTCAGCTACAAGGCCATTCCAAAGCACAATTAGTGTCACTCCGTCTGATCGCTGAAAAACAGTGCTCTTCCGCAAATGTCCCATCCTACCTATCGGAAAGACAGGGACAGCCGATGCCATATCCACCTATCAACCTCAGATGAACTTTCTACTATTGCTACCAGTGTTGGTGGTGACAAAGAGATCGACTCTCGCAACTGCGATCGCCAATTAAAGCAGACCTGCTCTGTTAGATAGAGCAAAATGTACGCTTTGCTTTTGAATTTCAGCAACAAAGAAGAAAAAAGGTAAATCGAAGGCTGCAGCTTTGATGGCTGGAGTGTGGGCCTCACTTTTATTTTTTGAGTTCGAAGCCATAGAGAGAAAATTTTGTCCGTGCACCGACAGGGACGAAGTCTATACGGGCTAAGCTTATCATTTATTACTCGTGGCTGATTGAAAAGAGCCTCTCGTAGTTTTCATCAAGAAAGCTGTGTGTGGCTGTGGCAAAAAGGATATTTTTTTTTACTTGGTTATAATATCTTAGGGTTATACCTTTTGACTTACCCCATTAGACCAATACCAAGACATATCGCGAAACAACCTAAGGCGTTTTGCAGCACTTATGCAGCAGGCAATTTGCCGACATGGTTCTTTTGGATTATGGCTATTCTGCTATTGATATCCGCCGGCATAAGCTACCGCGTTCTGGCCTCTCACTTAAAGCTGATTGTTGATACTCCAATTAGGCTGGCTGTACCATTAAGTGCTTTCCCTTTAAAAATTGGCAATTGGGCTGGCATGGATTTGTCGATTCCTACTACTACCAAAAGTTATATGGAGAGGAACTTTGCTGATGATTTTATTAGTCGACGTTATATTAATATTAGAGGTAATGCTTGGGCCGATGTTTACATTGTATACTGCTCATCTCGACCTGGGGGCATATTGGGTCATCGGCCCCGAGTGTGTTACCGCGGATCTGGCTGGATACATGACGGCACCGAGCAGTCGCAATTTATCTCGCGAGCCGGCCGACAAATACCGTTTTTGGTGCATCGATTCCACAAGCCTGCTCCAAGGCACGAGCAGACGGTTGTCTTGAATTTCTACATCTTAAACGGCCAAATTACAGCCGATGAGAGCGATTTTTCTGGGCCTTTTGGCCGAAGACCTAACATCGCCAGAGACCCAGCTCAATACGTGGCCCAGGTTCAGATAAGCTCAATTTTGGAAAATTCTGTACTAAGAGCAGCGAAGGATATGACGGACCTGATACTTGATTTTCTGCCGGATAGGAGCAGCCGAATCAGGGCAGAATATACCAACACCGCAAGCGGCGTTATGAAATAAGCCAAAATAACACTGGCGAAAGCTAAGATTAGAGAGAAGACAGATGACGGAAAACAGAAAACATAATTCTGTCTTCTGACCCCTCGACCGCGCTCGAGACAAGCTTCTGTGTTCTGCTCATGGAATTTACATTTATTTTTTCAATGCAACAGACGAGAACAGAGTGTACACGGAGCAAGGTTGTTAGAAACTAGTCGTAGGACAATTGATTCAGGCGGTTTGGCAGGTCGCCATCGGCCCTCTTTGGTCATCAACGCCATCAGCAATTGGGTGGTGCTGGGCGTGAGCATCGGAGTAGGTTTTTTTCTGACGCCGTTCATAATTAGGCATTTGGGCAAGACAGGCTACGGAATATGGGTGCTAATTGGGTCAGTAATTGGCTATTACGGATTGCTGGACCTCGGGATTGGCTCTGCAACAACTCGCTATGTGGCACGATATGCTGGCCGAGGTGAGGAAAAGTCACTGAATGAGACCATAAGTACGGCTTTTGTCATGTTTAGCTGCACAGGTGCGCTTGTCATTGTAACGTCCTTGTTGGTCGCGGCTCCACTGGCTGGTTTTTTCAGGGTTGGGGATGCACACACACATGAATTCAAGCTTGTCGTTTGGATACTGGGTCTAACTACAGGCCTGAACTTCCCGGCCAGTGTGTTCGGAACGATCATCAAGGCCCACGAAAGGTATGTCGCCGCCAATGTGGTGTACATCACGTCCACGTTCATCCGCGTTTTACTGACGGTCTGGCTGCTGCTGAAGGGAGTGGGGTTGGTCGGTATTGCCCTGGCTGCCCTTGTCTCGACCGTCGCTGATATGTGCATGAGTCTGGCGTTTTGCAGGCGTTTGACTCCGTGGGTTAGGATTAGCTTTGCATTCGCTCATTGGCGCGTTGTGCGAATGCTGATCATTTACGGCGGAGTCACAACGGTAATAGTTATTGCTGACCTTATGCGATTTAACCTTGACAGTTTTGTAATTGGGAAGTGGGTAGGGATAGCTGAAGTAGGTGTGTACGGCATAGCAGCACTGCTTATCCGTTATATGCTTCGTTTGATTACCGCAGGAATGAGCGTTCTAACCCCAAGGTTCGCAGCATTAGATGGTGCTAAAGAGAATGCGAAATTGCAGGCTTTATTCTTACGGTCGTTGTCTGTATCCGCGTTGCTCAGCTTTGGTACAGGTATGCTGGCCATTATTTTCGGAGGCCGATTCATAAAACTTTGGATTACTGAACCGGGTTTTTTCGGCACAATTCCGGTGTTATATATACTGGCTGTTGCCTATACCTTTGCGCTGGCACAAAATCCAGGGATCAGTCTAATGTTTGCCACAAACAAGCACCATTTTTTTGCCGCCGCCACTGTCGTCGAAGCGGTAGCAAACTTGACACTCAGCCTCGTACTAGTACGGAAGTACGGTATCATAGGTGTTGCACTTGGAACTGCGATACCGATGGCAATAGTAAAAGTTTTTGTTCAGCCAGTGTATGTTGCACATATTGCTGGTGTGTCACTATGGCACTATGCTAAGCCTTTGGTAATACCCGCCATAGTAGCCTCGCTTATGGTTGGTATATCACGAGGCTACGGGATTTGGCAGTTTATCGATAGGTGCAATTTCACCCGGCTGTTCGTATGGGGGGCTATTGCGGGACTTGCATTTCTGGCGGTTGTTGCTTTTCTCATCCTAACAGTCTGGCCTACAATGGGCTTTCTCAAGGAGCGAAGAAAACTTTCACTGGCCAAGAGGATATGAAGACACCAGTTGAGCTTGCAAAAGCGAATGTGCTCACAGAGGTAGTGGCACACAATCTGTGTATCTGATGTGGTGTATGTGCAGGTGTCTGTCCGCGAGGGACTCTTCGCATTGAGTTCAATGATTGTGGTGAATACGAGGCCGTTGATGTTGGGGAGGACTGCCGCAGCAATTGTGCAAATATTGGAGGCACGTACTATATCAGGGGCGCGCCACAATAGCTGGGCTAGTAAGCCTTTTTATAGTAATAAGCTCGCTTATAACAACGGTGCTTGGCCGAGATTTGCTTTAAACCAAAACCGATATGCGGATGATAGAAAGAATGATAACAGCGGCACAAAAGGCTAGAAAGTATTACACCGGAGTTCTAGCAGCAAAAAGGCCAAGGTTAGCTTATGTTGGTGGCTGGCTCGGCCATGGTAACCTCGGCGACGAAGTGTTATTCCAAGCGTATAGAAGAATATTCGATAGATACAGCCTTGTGCATTATCCAAATGTTGGCGGCCGTGTGCTGTCAGTTCCCAGCAGGCTGCTTAAAATCGCTAAGGCTGCGGTGCTGGCTGGCGGCACTCTAATTAATAGAGAAGGTTACTTGGCGAGCGCGAGAGAGTCTCTCAGTGTATTTCCGAACTTTTTTGTTTTTGGGACAGGCGTCGCCAATCCATTGTTTTGGCGCGGGAAACAAGGGTGGCGAGACACACTCCCCGAATGGAAACATATTTTGAACAGATGTGAGTATGTTGGTGTAAGAGGTCCTTTATCTGCACAATTACTAAGTGACATCGGCCTAAGCCGAGTTGAAGTTATAGGTGATCCGGTGATTATGCTCGCCGATGGGCTGAACCACCAAGAATCTGGCATGCATAATTCAGTTGGATTCAACATCGGACATGCTGGTGGCAATATTTGGGGAGACGAACATCTGTTGGAGCGAGAGTTCACAAGATTAGCAAAATCTGCTAGGCTGGCTGGCTGGTATGTCAGGTGGTTTGTTGTTTGGCCCGAGGACGCGGACATCACCAAGCGAGTAGCTCAAGCCAGCGGCACTGCGGTTGATATCTGTGAAGTCTATAAAGATTACTCTGCATATATGGACCTGGTTCGCCCGATGAGTACATTTGTTGGCATGAAGTTACATGCTGTTGCTTTAGCTACTTGCGCCTATGTTCCATCGGTCATGCTGGAATATAGACCTAAGTGCAGAGACTATATGCAATCGATCGGGCAGGACAGCGCAACAGTGCGAACAGATGAGTTCAAAGCTGAAGATGTATGGGAGATTATTAGCACGTGGAATGACAACCGCCAAGATGAGTCAAATATGCTCCGGCGCAATATTAAACCTGTGCTCGAGAGACAAAAGGAAAGAGCGCAGCAATTAATCAGAATTATCACAGAGAACAAATGAGACAGAAAAAGCCTCATGTCAGCGTTGTCATTCCAACACATAACCGAGCCAATCTTGTGACAAGGGCTGTTGATAGCGTTTTGGGACAAACTTATGCCGATTATGAGATAATCGTGATTGATGATGGTTCTACGGATAACACTAGGGAAGTATTACAGCCATATGCGGACAAGATTAGGTATATATACCAGGACAACGCGGGTGTAAGTGCTGCGAGAAACGCCGGTATTCGACAAGCACAAGGCAAGTGGATAGCATTTCTCGATTCAGATGATCAATGGCTGCCGGATAAGCTGGCACTTCAAATACAACTAGTTCAAGAGGCAGGGATCAAGGTTTGCTTTACCGAAGTCATTTGGCAAACTGATGCAAGATCACAAAAGATGCTTGAAGCTAACAAGACGTCTAAAAATAATGGGCGCATATTTGATGAGCCGCTTGATTTGATTCTTGATAATGTGCTGCCGAATGCTATCCCGACGATACTGGTGGAAAGGTGTCTGCTTTTTAAGGCAGGTTGTTTTGATGAGCACTTTTCGCTCGGTGAAGATAACTTCCTCGTATATCGCCTCGCTTTTGAAGGTCCTTTTGGTTTCATCGAGAAGCCCTGCGTCATTATCGACCGTGTATCCGACCGAAAGAGATTGACACAAGATTCGTTAGGAGGAGCTGATCTTATTGATGGTTCTCTTATTAGCATATTGATGCGGCTGGAAGCGTATGTTCGCTGTCGGCGTAAGAATAAGAAAATTATAAAGGAACTTCGCTATCTGCTTGGAGAGTTTTTCGCTGATACTGCTGTTTTGCACTGCTTGGACAAGAATGGCCCTGACGCAAGACGTTTTGCCTGGGATGGTTTACACTTTGCTCGTAGCTATATTGCGTACCGACGATGCCTATCGGTTCTATTGTGCCCCTGGCTAATTCGTAGATTCTCAAAAGCTAACCAGAAACAAAAATTATTGGTACAGAAAAATCCTGATTAATACCGTCCATATACTAATCCCAAAATACATAACCAGCTTTAAAGAAAGTTCAAGCTATGAGCGACTTCTTAATTAGTCTAAATAAGCGATACAACGGTGAACACCTACTACATCATCTAATAAAGAAGCCTTATGGGAAACTTTTCCCCGAAGGAGCTTTTTTTGATTTCTCCTGGGGGAGCATTGCAGTGCTTGAGGAGCGTCTTGCCTCCAACAAGAACATCATTACAAAGGACACTACAACTTTTGCGTGGGTTGGTGATTTAGTCGCAGATTCGCCGGATAGATTTCTGGTATCACTCATGAATCGTCTCGCCCAGTTGCAAAAAGGTGACGAGAAATCCAGTGTTTGGCTTGAGACCGACGAGCTGTTCGAGAAGCTAAATGGAGCGTTTGCCATTGTATTTGCCAACGCCGAAGGGTTCTGCATAGTAACGGACCCAATGAGTTTCGTTCCTGTTTATGCAGGCAAGGACTGTCATGGTAATGCTGCTGCCTTCGGTACGCATCCTGACCTGGTGGCGATGATCAGCGAGGCCAGCGACAATTTGGATATGGTTTCAATAGCAGAGTTTCTAAATGCAGGCAATTGCACTTTTCCGAATACAATGTATTCAGCGGTGGAGGAACTAAAGCCTGGCAGAGCGCATATCTTCAGCATCCAGGAAAAGAACAAGCCTAGTGTAAGGGACTTCACCTACTGGCAACCGCCAGAAGAGATACGTGATGGCTACGATGAGGCCGAGCTGGCGGAAGAATTACTAAGTATATTACGTAATGCGGTTGAGCGCCGATGCAATACACAGAAAGTAGCTGTGTTGTTAAGTGGCGGTCTCGACTCAAGGCTTGTAATGGCAGCAGTTCCAGAGTCGGTTGAATGTATCGCCTTGACATTTTGTGATGAGCTTAATCGTGAAACTAAGATAGCTAGCCAGATTGCCAAATGCTACAATCGCGAGTGGTTTCCGCTTATCAGAAACGCTGAGTTCTTAGGAAAAAGTATAGTAAATGTCGTAAAGTTTGTGGGCTGTGAGTTTGAATGGGTACATGCGCACAACATAGGATTTGTCGACAGAATCAATGAACTCGGCGTCGATGCATTACTGAGTGGGATGCTCTTTGACAGCTATTTGAAGGCTTATATGGCACATGACATGGTTAAGATAAGACGGTTAGGGGGCATTGCCCAGCCGACATTCAAAAGGAAAGTTGTTGACTACGCTGATAATATAATGGATTTTTGGAAGCAAAATCTAAACAGTGAAATTGCTTCAAATGTGTATGACCGTAGGAAGTGTCATTATGAAAACAATATGGACTCAGCCCGGGGCAGTATTGAATGGCTTGATATATATCCATTTTCTCAGGACTGTGAGGCTGCCTACTGGGTTGCTGATAGGAGAGTCTTATCGCTTAGGCTCATTGCAACTGACCGCCATATATTGGACTTTGCTTTTAAATGCCCTATCGAGCTTAAAATGAATAGTAGAATATTTCGTGTTGCCGCTTTGGGAGTTTACGGTCCTGGAGCAAGCATACCCGATTCTAACTACGGATTTAGACCTAATAGCAAACGCTGGCGGCGTTTAGCTGAACTGGCTGTCCGCAAATCGCAGGACCGGTTAGTAGCTGTGCTTGAAAAACTCGACAGGAAGCCAAAGGTCCAGGACTCGTGGCACGATTACCAAAGCTACTGGCAAGAGAGTAATCTCCTGGCGGGTATGAAACAAGAATACGCCGGAAACTTGGACCGCTTCGATGGGCGAGTCTTCAAGAAGAGGGGACGTGAGCTACTCTATCAAGATGATATTGGTTGGCTCAACGGCTTTCGCCTCCTGCAATTAGCAATTTGGCGAGGCCTTATCGAAAAATACTGCAGGAAGTAAATCACAGCTTTATAGACCGGTCTATGAATGATTATTTGCAAAGAACTTGTTATAAAAGGTGGATGAACCAGGAGTATCAGCCTCAACTGGTTTCGGTCATCATCCCTACCTATAACCGTGGAACTGCTTTAGTCGAGTCACTTGACTCTGTCATCAAACAGACTTATAGGCCCATAGAGGTTCTCATAGTTGATGATGCTTCCACCGATAATACTGAGCAAGTTATAGAAGATTGGTCACACAATCATAACGAACCAGGAAATTTTGAAATTTGCTATTTGCATCAGGAAAACAAGGGTGCATGTGCTGCCCGCAACTTAGGGCTGATAGAGTCACATGGAGAGTTTATTCAGTTTTTAGATTCAGATGACTTAGTTGCACCGTCCAAAATAAGACGACAGGTAGAGAAGTTTGTACATTGTGGTGACAAAACAGTTGTATATGGCAGTTGGCGGTTTTTTCAAACGACAGGTGATAAAATAGAAGTCTATGATGTAGAATGTCCTATACAAGAAGAACATCCATTGAAAAAGTGGCTGATTGAAAAAGATACCGAGAATTGGTTCGTGGCGTCCCACAGTTTCCTTTGGAGAAGAACAGACCTAATTGAATTAGGCCCATGGGATGAGAGTCTTTATGCCGACCAGGATGGGGATTACGCAATGCGTTTCATGATGCGCGGAGGTAAGCTCGTCTTTTGCCCTTCTGCCTGGGCATATTATCGTTTATATCCTAATACTGCGGATAGCATAAGAGCTGATAACCACATAAAAGCGTTGGGTTCCAGATATCGTGTCATTAACCGCGTGGAGGATGAATTAACCACTAAGGGTATTCTGGACAAATATCGTTTGGCTCTTTCGATACGATACGCTGAATTGGCGAGGCGCAGCGCTTTGTACTATAAAGACCTTGCTAAGTTGTGTCTTATCAAATCCAGAAGTTTGTCACCAACAGGCAAATTTTCAGTAAAATTCAACTACTGGTTTATAAGTAGAATAATCGGAATAACAAATAAACAAAGATTAGGATATTTAATTCGCAGGACAACTGCAATACCTATTCGAGGCATCTCTAAAACCCGCGATGTTCCTATTGCTTTAGTTGAAAGTATCGAAAAAGTGCGGACATTTGATGATTCCAGCAAGGCAAACTAACTATCAAAATGAATCCCAAAATAAGTTGTGTAATTCGGACCTATAATGAAGCTAAATATATTGGGCAGTTGATTGAAGCCTTACGCAGCCAAGACCAATTCCGTAATTCAATCGAAATTATCGTCGTCGACAGCGGCTCAACCGACAATACTGCTGAAATTTTAAAAGGCTATGGGGTTAAGCTTATCGAGATACTTAAAGCCGAGTTCCATTTTTCTAAGTCTCTGAATTTAGGAATTGAAAAAAGTACGGGTGACCTGATTGTGATTCTATCCGCTCATTCAATTCCCCGTGAAAATAACTGGCTGCAGAAAATGGTTGTTCACTTCAGAGATAAGAATGTAGCTGGAGTATGCTGCCGGCAGGTTCCCTGGCCTGATGCCGATTTGTACGAAGTTTTGAGGATAGAAAAGACATTCGGCAAAAATTCAATAGTATATAAAAAAGACAATCTCAACCGGCATGCGATGACCTTCAGTAACGCAGCCTCTTGTATCAGGCGCAGCGTCTGGGAGAAACATCCCTTTGATATTGTCCCAGCTGCAGAGGACTGGGAATGGGCAAACTGGACAATTGAGAATGGTTATAAGACTGTTTATGACGCCGAAGCGGCGGTGTACCATTCCCATAATGAATCATGCCGACAGATTGCCCAAAGACTAATCAAATTGGAAAGGTCGGCTGATACCAGGCTTTCGCGAAAAAGAAATCTCCTTTTGACTATAAAACAAGCCTTAGGTTCATTTATTCGAGGCGTAAAAACAGCATTTTCGTCACATCGCTTTAATGGAAAAAAGCTCCAATATTCTATTAAACGATTACTGCAATCTTTCTGGTATATTGTGGATTTCAATAGACATACGGAGTAGTATATGGCCCCACAAATCTATGTGGTGTGCAGGCACGGTTTGAAAAGCTCGGCTCGGGAATACCTGAGCACACCCAAGAAATTTTCATCGTTTAGTTCAGGTGGATGTTTACCCGGATCCTACCATTAGCTCCGTTCATCAGGTTAGTACAGGAAATATATGAAAGGTATCTATGCGCGAGCTACTAAAAGACTGCATTCCGAGTGATCACTGTTGCCAAGTAATCACAGATTACTACATCGATTACGCCTTTAGGCACAACAGCCAGATGAGAGTTGTACTGGATTTGGGCTGTGGTACAGGTAACTCAGTGGATATTTTCCATCGGAAGAAACCAAATGTTGAATGTGAGCCATGCTATGGTTAACGCATTCAATATTCAGTAATTATATTCTTGGCAGCATTCTAAGAGCGAAAATTCGGACTCTCATCACAATGTTTGCTATGCTGTTTCGGGTATATGTGATGCCATTTAATTGAGTAAACTTAGACTTTTGGGCTCAAAGCAGAATTTTGCGTTATTAGAATTACGGGTATTTATGTGATTTACCAAACCACGATAGCGGCAACTTTAATCTTGGCAACTTCGCTTATAGCAGTTCCCAGGAAGTATTTTCTGATGCCATTTATTTTGGCGGCGTGTTTTATTCCTGCGGACCAGCGGATAATTATTCTTGACTTGGATTTCACGCCTCTGCGGATATTGGTTGTTGCTGGTGTACTGCGCCTTTTACTGCGGGAAGAAGTCCGCAAAATAAACTGGAATCGGTTCGACAAATTGGTACTGCTCTGGGCAGTTGTAGGAGCTGGTATATATGTCTTACAATGGCGTGACATGAGAGCCTTAATTTATAAGTGTGGAGTCCTGTTCGATGTTATTGGTTTATACTGGCTATTCAGACAGAACATTCACTCCTGGCACGATATCATTTATCCTTTCAAGGTCATGGCCGTTTGCTGTCTCGTTCTTGTCCCATTTGTAGCGTACGAACGGGTAACCGGCAGTAATCCCTTCGTGGTACTGGGTCGAGTGGAGACATGGACACGGGAGGGTACCTACAGATGCCAAGCATCCTTCCCGCATTCTATCATGCTGGGACTCTTCTGGGCAACTGTCTTTCCATTTTTCACCGGACTATACCGAATTGGACGTCCCAAATGTCTCTATGGGGCCGCGGCAGCCGCAAGTGTTTTTATTGTAGTAGCTACGGCGTCGAGCACACCTCTAATGGCACTATTTTACGTGGTAGCTGGATTATATTGGTTTAAGTGGCGACGCTATACGGGTACCGCAGGATGGGGCGTGGCCGCCTCACTTATTGGCCTCCATATCGTCATGGAAGCGCCAGTGTGGCACTTGATTTCGCGGATCCGCTTGATAGGTGGCTCGACAGGGTGGCATCGCTATCATTTAATTGACGAAGCCGTAAATCACTTTGATGAGTGGGCGCTGATCGGTTGTCGCAGCACAAGTCATTGGGGCTGGAATCTTTACGATGTAACGAACCAGTTTGTGCTTGAAGGGGTGCGAGGTGGATTTGTTACTTTCCTACTTTTCCTAGCCATGATATATGTAGCCTTTAGGACGCTTCTACACCTGTGTCTGCGATGCCAGGAACATACACACCGGATATTGACTTGGTGTCTCTTCGTTGTCTTGCTTGGACACTGCGTGGCATTTTTTGGAGTCTCGTATTTCGGTCAAATAACGATGTGGTGGTATATGACACTGGCGATGGTCGGCTTTCTCAGCGAAGGATATAAGTGTAAAGAATATGCGGCGACTATTAACCTACTACCAAATTGGGCTAACGCAGCAGGAAGATAACGTGCCGGATACTTTAGCTGCTAAGTAATTGTCTCGTGAGTGCTATTGACACTTCAATTATCATTGTAAACTGGAACACCCGAGATGTCTTGCGCAGTTGCTTGGCGTCAGCGTACAGAGAAACGGAAAATATTACATTCGAAGTGATCGTTATAGATAACGCCTCGATAGATCATTCAGTCGAGATGATAAAAGAGGAATTCCCAAGCGCGATTGTGATAGATAACTACGAGAATCGTGGCTTTGCTGCCGCTAACAATCAAGGAATCGCTATCGCTCGTGGCCGTTATGTTCTCTTACTCAACAGCGATACAATTGTAATGGACAACGCCATCGCCAAGACAATTGAATTCGCCGATAATCATCCGGAAGCAGCAGTTGTAGGTTGCCAGGTACGGGAAAATCAAAAGAAGGTGCAGATGACGTGTTTTCGCTATCCAAGTATCGTCAACCTTTTCTTATCTGCTTTTGGATTGGCCAAACTCTTTAAGTACAATAGGGTTTTCGGCCGTGAATGGATGCTCTGGTGGAAGCGCGACAGCGAGAGAGATGTAGATGTAATCTCTGGAATGTTTATGCTGGCCAGACGGCAAGCCATTGACCAGGTTGGCCTACTGGATGAACGTTTTTTCATGTACTGTGAGGAGGCAGACTGGTGTTACCGGTTTGCCAAAGCGGGATGGAAGGTGCTGTTCTGGCCAGGCGCTCAAGTGATTCATGTGGGAGGTGGCAGCCATAGCAGCAGTCAAATCCCCGTAAAAATGTTTGTTCAACAGCAAAAAAGCCGGCTGATCTTTCTCAGAAAACATCAGGGCATATTTATCTACTTATTAGCAAACCTCATTGTGGCTATCTCGTCCGGCCTACGCGTATGTGCCATGGCTGTATTATTAGCTCTCAAGAAGATCCTGTGCAGGACAGTATGTGGGGAATTAACAACACTGAAAAAGAATTGGGCAAGCTTCAAATTCTGCACGCTTCGCTTGGAACCTAAATGAGCAGTACAGAATTTTCAACGTTTACTGTCGCTGTAAAGTATCTTAAAGGAGTCGTAGAATTTGTCTTTGCCATTTCATACGCACTGATACTTTATCTAATAAACAAACAGCCCCGTCGGGTCGTCATATACTACCATGGCATACCGAAGGCAGAAATCACAGGTTTCAGGACGCAGATGGCCTACTTGGCCAGTAATTGCTCTGTCATCAGGCCATCAGAAATAAAGATAGCTGATTCAAATGGACTCAACCACCTGGTTGCTATTACATTTGACGATGCGTTTCTAAGTGTCAAAGAAAATGCCATTCCGATCTTAAAAGAGTATGGATTACCCGCAGCAATTTTTGTTCCCGCCGGAAATCTTGGGCAGCCACCTCGCTGGGAGATGCCTGAGAATTGTACTAACAAAAACAGAACTGTTATGAGCAAAGAACAAATCGCTGAGCTGGATAACGATGGATTTGAGATATTTTCCCATACTGTTTCACATCCCGTGCTAACCGAAATCGATAACAACAAGCTACAACACGAACTTACTTGCTCCAAGATAGCGCTTGAGAAAATGGTCGGATATAGGGTTCTGGCTATCAGTTATCCTCATGGTGCACACGATTCAAGAGTTTGCAGTGCGGCTAAAGAGGCTGGTTATAAATTGGGTTTTACTATCGAGCCTCAAATAGTAAATAATTGCACAGATGACATGCAGATAGGACGATTTTGTGTCTCTCCACGAGACAGTTTGTTAAAGTTCAAGCTCAAAGCTACAGGGGCTTACCAGGCTACAAGATTGCTAAAGAGCATTAAAAGATTAATTACAGGCTGCTCACACGGTCATAGATTGTCGGATTCCTCATATGTCATATAAGGTTTACGTTGATAATTTCAGCAGGGATGACTGGGAGCGATACGCCAAAGAGTTTGCTGACTATAGCATATATCAGACCTGGCCATATCAGCAAGTTCGGGCCGAAATGGATAGTCAACAGTTAAGCCGGATTATCATCAAGGATGAAAATGGCCATGTGGTGACAATGGGCCAAATCCGAATCAAGCATTATAAACCATTATGTCTTAGAATAGGTTACGTACAGTGGGGACCCTTGATGCGTAGCAGAAATGGAGAAATTATATGCTCACCGCAAGCACTCAAGTTGCTACATAAGAGCTATTTAGGAACCAGAGTTAATGTCCTGCGAGTTCTGCCCCATATTTATAAATCTGAAGGAGGAGATTATGTAATCGACATATTTCAAGCTGCTGGTTTCGAACACTCATGCAGTTTTACACCCTACCACACGATGATATTTCCGCTTAATACAAGCGAAGAAGAGATGCACAAAAGATTGCATCGCAAATGGCGGAGTGAGCTAAAAAAAGCCGAACAAAAAAATATTCAGATTAGAGAGAGTCCTGATGGTGAGTATCTAAAGATTCTTGACAAATTGTATATGTCGGCCCAGAGGCGAAAGAAATTTAAGGGGCTGGATATGCAGGTCTATTTCAAGACCCAGCAATTATTACTGCCTTGGCAAAAAATGAACGTGGTCTTGGCATATCTTGACGGTGAGCCGCTAACGGCAGATGTTACGAGCTATCTCGGTGATACTGCAGTAGGGCTTTTCCAAGCCAGTAGCGAAAAAGGACTTCGGTGCGGGGCATCTTACCTCGTATGGTGGAGGACGTTGCTCGCAGCTAAGCGTGCCGGTATGAAGATGTATGATCTAGGGGGCGTTGATCTGGACAGAAATCCTAACGTTTATCAGTTCAAGTCACGGATGGGAGCAAAAGAGGCTTTCCATGTTGGGACTTTTGAGGCTTGTAATAGTCTCCGTACAAAGCTCATCTGGCGCACTTCTGAAAGAATCTATAACCTAATCACTAAATAAATTGGTTAATGTGTAGTATAAGGCATACAACAGCAATTACAACCGACAAAGACACACAAAATGCTGTGCAGATCCAAGTCTACAATAATTTTGAGCAATTGGAGGCCTTTCAGCAAGAATGGGATTCCTTTGTTGAATCTGTATCAGGTGACATCTTCCTTACCTTTGACTGGTGCCGGATATGGTGGAAGTACTACGGCACAAAGCGAAAACTCAAGATTTTCATTTTTCGTAACAGGGCTGATACGATAGTGGGCATAATTCCCCTGTTTTTCGAAAATATCTGGCTTGGTCCTATCTTCGTACGAACTGTAAGAATCGTAGCCTCAGACTCTACGGGAGATCAGATTTGTGTCCCCATACACGCAGAATATATAAGGCGTGTTCTTCATAAGCTTTTCGAGTTACTGCTTGAAAGCAAATGGGACATTTTGCACTTAGGTCCCATCGCTGGCCTGTATAAAGATTATGAAGATCTAAAGGATGCCTGCGAAGAGTTGTTCGCCCATCGTTATCTTGTCGTAAGCGAGCGTAAAGGCGTTCAAACATATTTTCAATTAGCTGACAATTGGGAAAAGCAGTTAGCTAAGCTTAAGAAGGGAGAACGTTGGGATATCAAGAGAAGCTACAAGACCTTATTTCCTGAGGGGAATTGTCTGGTTTCAACTGTTGCCTCAAAAGACAACTTTGAACAAACATTTGAAGACTTTGTTAACATGCACCAGTCGTATTGGCAAAACTTGGGTAAGCTTGGCCATTTTGGTGATTGGCCAGCAGCACAAAACTTTCACCACGAAGTAGCGACAGCTCAACTAAGGCACGATAGGCTGCGATTACTGGAAATCAAATCTGGCGCACGATGTCTTGGTTATGAATATGCCTATAAATTTGGAGAACAGTATTTTGAGTTCTTAAACGCTCGTTCATGCTCTAAAGAACTTGCAAAGATAAGCGTTGGGAGACTGGTTTTTAGTGAGATGGTAAAGAAAGCCCTAAATGAAGGTATTAGATACATAGACAGTATGCAAGGCAAATACGAGCACAAACTCCGGCTTGGAGGAGAGCTTTTTCCGGTTAGGAGTCTTTATATTATTCAAAATAGATTGTCCTCGAAGATTCGAGTTTCCATTTTCCGGGTCTTGGCGCAGTATTTAAATCTGTGCTACTACAGGATATGGTTTAACCGAATTGCTCCAAAGCTGCCTTTTAAACGAAAGCCTTTATGGAAGATATGGATACGATCCAACGTGTTTTCCTAAATTTAAGTGACTTTCCTTTAATCAAAGCAAAATCGCTCGTTATGAAAGTATTCTCTATTTACAGAAAAATGGATTATCTGAAAGACCCACACATGCAGCGAAGTTGCGCATATTGCTCGTATTTAGCAATCTTGAATTTTAATAACATGAAAGGACGGTCTGGTGCTCTGAACCTCTACCAATGAGTAGAATAAAGCATAAATTGTATTGCGGAGGCCAACATTTTCCATTTCGCCACGTTTTTGGCAGCAGTCGAGATGCTGCGCTATCTTGGTTCCCGAGCGCACGCACGCATTATGTCCATAAGGCCAGAGTAGCGATTAGGTATGCATGTGAACGTATGGGAATTGAACCTGGCGACGAGGTTCTTGCACCAGCATATAATTGCGGTTCTGAGATCAGTCCACTGCTTAATAGCGGTGCTTCAGTCATACTCTATCGCGTTGACAAAAAGGGAAGGCTTGATTTGACAGATTTGCGCGAGCGCATTAGCCAGAAGACAAAAGCTATATATGTCACTCACTATTTTGGCTTTCCACAGCCAGTAGTTGAGATCAAGAAGCTGTGCGATGAAAAACACATTTATTTGATTGAAGATTGTGCGTTGTCACTGTTCAGTTGTGATGGCAAAACCAAACTTGGGTCAGTTGGTGATATATCGGTATATAACTTTCCAAAGATATTGCCTGTACCTGATGGCGGAGCGCTGGTTATAAATAACCCTGATTTGGCTGTAAGTAATTGGAGAAGGCAAAAGCCACCGATTTTAGAAATCCTGAGAAATATGCTTCCACTGGTCAAACAACACGTATTGTATATGTCATCATGTTCAAAATTCCTATACCAGCCGGTTTGGTCGGTGCTGAAAAAAACACGATCAATCACTAATCATGAAGAAAATTGTAATATTGCTTTCCCAGACATACCGTCCAGCTATTACTATGATGAAAAACTAAATAACAGACGAATATCAAAGATAACTGAACGCATGCTGAGGACGTTTGGTGTAACTAAAATCGTAAACACCCGGCGTGCTAATTTTCGCAAATATTTAGATTTGCTGTCTGATGTAAAAGGCGTTGACGTACTATACAAAGAATTGCCTGAAGGAGTTTGCCCACTTTACCTGCCCATAATCGTAGATAAACGCAAACAAGTATGCGAAGAACTAAATGCTTTATCCATCAATACGATAGCCTGGTGGTCTGGGTACCATAGTTCTCTACCCTGGCCCGAATATCCTGGAGCGTGCTTCTTAAAAGATAATCTTCTTGTACTACCCATTCATCAACAATTGAATCATAACCACATCGAATTTATAGTCCAGAAACTTAAAGATGTGGTTGTCAAATTAAGAGGGAGCAAAAAGAGTATTTCTCTTGGCGGTGACAATTCCGTGACCCCTAAGCGTTTAGACGTAGTATGTTTTGGCGGCGGAGACTGGTGGTATCACAATCGAGCCCATATTGATATGCAAATAATGCGCCGTTTTGCGCGAGTTGGAACTGTGCTTTACGTAAATTCCATCGTAATACAAAAACCAAAATTTGGCAAAAACAGCAAGTTCATTGATAAGTTCGTTAGAAAGGCCAAGAGCATCATGACAGGACTGAAACAGTCCGGTGAGGGATTTTGGGTTTACAGCCCACTTACGCTGCCGGTACACCATATCCCGTGGGCTCGTCAGCTAAACGAATTGCTTCTGACAATACAAATAAGAACCGTTGTGCGGAAGTTGAAAATCCATAATCCAATCATTTGGGTTGCGTGTCCTGGCGCTTGTGACACGAGCATAAGATTGCCAAAGAGTGCTCTAATTTGGCAAAGAACGGATAGATGGGAAGAATTTCCTAACGTTGATACACGTATAATAAGCGCTTACGACCGAAAGCTAAAAGTCAACGCAGATTTAACGGTATTTGTAAGTAGTCTACTATATGGAGCAGAATACAAACAGTGTAGAAACGCACTTTGTCTCGACCATGGTGTTGATTACGAAATGTTTGCCCATGCCTATGATAATGGAACAATACCGCAGGATATGGCAAACATCAGGAAGCCTATTGTAGGTTTTTTTGGCCAGATTGATGGTCATACTTTCGACGTTCATTTCATAGAAAAAGTAACTGAATGCCTGCCTGAAATATCTTTTGTGCTTATCGGAAAAGCATTGAATGAAGTGGATTGCCACTCTTTGCTGTCCCGAAAGAACGTATGGATGCTAGGACAAAAGCCTTATAAGCAGGTTCCGCACTATGGTAAGTGTTTTGATGTGGCCATTATGCCCTGGTGTCAAAACCGCTGGATCGAGGCTTGTAATCCCATAAAGTTGAAAGAGTACCTTGCTCTTGGTAAACCAGTAGTCAGTACTCCTTTCCCTGAATTGCAGAAATACGATGATGTCGTATATCAGGCTAAGACACCGAGAGAATTTGCTGACTGCATAAAGCGAGCATTGACAGAAGACAATGCTGAGCGTATTGCGTCCAGAAGAAGAAAAGTTGAGAAATCCACATGGGATAGCAAAGCACAATTAGTGCTGAAGGAGCTTTTTGGAAGAGAGGGCCATTAGTAGGGATCTAGCTGATGGTCACATATGGAAAGAAGTCGTTTTTACCACGCAAAGACGGCGTAAATCCGTCATTAAAGCTGAGGACTGTAAATCTGCTTGGTATAGGTGTAAACAGAGTGCGGATGGATCAATTGCTCGATATTTGCGAGGAACATATCGATAGTAAAAAAAATCTTCTTTTGGGAGTTGTAAATGTCGCAAAGGTCGTCAAGTGCCATAAAAATGCTGAACTTCGTAAAAGTCTAATGGAAGCAGATATCCTGCTAGCTGATGGTTTACCAATCGTTTGGCTGTCAAAGTTAATCGGTGACCCTTTACCAGAACGCATAGCTGGAATTGACATACTATACAAGCTGCTCGAGTTTGCCTCTAAAAGGAATTATAGGGTGTATTTTCTAGGAGCCAAGCAGGAAGTTGTCCAACGGGTCGTAGAGATTGTGCGAAAAGACTATCCAGGCATCCACGTTGCAGGATACAGGGATGGATATTTCGACGAAAGTGAAGAGCAAAGTGTAGCTGAAAACATAGCAGGAAGCCAAGCAGATGTTCTTTTTGTGGCGATTAGCTCACCAAAAAAGGAAATCTTTCTTAAAAGATGGCAAAGCCATCTTAATGTCCCAATCTGCCATGGAGTGGGGGGCAGTTTTGATGTCCTTGCTGGTATTACTAAACGTGCTCCGCTTTGGATGCAGAAATGCGGCCTTGAATGGCTATATAGACTTATCCAGGAACCGCGAAGGATGTGGAAAAGATACCTAGTTACCAACAGCATATTCATAAAACTGAGTTTGGAAGCAATCGTACGAGCCAAGTTTAGCAGGTTATTCCGCAGTTTTGGGTTTTCACCTACCTCAAAAGTCAAAAAAGCAGAATAAACAGTTCTCGGTAATATTAGTTTTCAATCCCCAATGAAGAAATTTATGAAAATAATTTATGTTGCCGGAGCAAGACCCAATTTCATCAAAATAGCAAGTATCCTAAGAGCTTGTAAAAAGGTGCCGGATATTGGTTCATTGCTTGTTCACACCGGCCAGCACTATACTAAGAATATGAGTAAAACTTTCTTTGAAGAACTTGATATCCCAACTCCCGACGTAAATCTTGAAGTCGGTTCCGGCTCGCATGCACATCAAACTGCTGAAATTATGAAGCGTTTCGAGCTCGTTGTTTTAAAGCATGACTGCGATGCTGTAATGGTGGTAGGCGATGTAAATTCTACTGTTGCTTGTGCGTTGGTAGCTGCAAAATTGGGTATTAAAGTAATACACGTCGAAGCAGGATTAAGAAGCTATGATCGAACCATGCCTGAAGAAATAAACCGGATTTTGACTGACGCTATAAGTGACGTTCTATTTGTTACAGAGCCAAGCGGCTTGGACAACCTCAAACGCCAGGGTATTGATGGAACAAAGGTCCACTTTGTTGGCAATGTTATGATAGACACGCTCGAGCATTACAGAGAAAAAGCTACTAACTCTCCGATACTTGATGAGTTAAATCTACGAGCTAAACAATATGTGGTCATTACGTTGCACAGACCGAACAATGTTGACCAACACGAAGCATTGATAAGAATATTAGACGCATTAGCTGAGATTCAAAAGGAGATCAAAATTGTCTTTCCCATACATCCACGGACTGTTAAGCGCTTGGTGTCAGACGGACTAATGGGAAGACTTAAATATTTGCCGAATATGTTGACTACCAAACCATTCGGATACTTAGATTTTTTGCGGCTGATGTCAGAGTCCAGGCTGGTAATAACAGACTCTGGCGGTATTCAGGAAGAAACTACAATCCTTGGAGTACCTTGCCTGACAGTCCGTGAAAACACCGAAAGACCAATCACAATTACTGAGGGAACAAATATTTTGGTAGGGACAGACATTAACAGAATACTGAGTGCCTATCGGGAAAGTTTGAACACGACAAAGCCAACTACTAGGCCACAGCTCTGGGATGGCAAAGCTTCTGAACGGATTGTTCAGATATTGCTAAATTCGTTATAGTATAAAAATAGAACATGTAGCATTAGTAGGCTGTTATGTAGCTTAAGAGCAGTTGCAGATAGGACAGCCCACTTTCTATGACTGTTTTGAGGAGCACCAAGAATAAATTTAAAGATGCGTCTTTTCGCAAAACTATCGCACATAAGCCGGAAGCGGAAACTGGAATTGTTTAACAAGCTTATGAAGCCAAACGCACAAACACAAGTTCTTGATGTGGGTGCCGAAGTGAATCCTAAACATGACCGCACTTTACAACTGATTGACTCATACCCTTGGAAAGAAAAACTCACTGCAATTAATACTTCAGCAGAACATATAGAATTGATAAAGCAGCATTATCCGGAGATTGAAGCCATTGTTGCTGATGCCAGAGCGCTGCCTTGGCCAAACAAGCATTTCGATATAGTGTATAGCAATGCCGTCATTGAGCATGTAGGTACTTTCAAAGACCAGAAGAAAATGGCTGCCGAGATTATGCGAGTAGGAAAGCGATGGTTCGTGACTACACCCAACCGCTGGTATCCTTTTGAGTTCCATTTACGATTGCCGTTTGTAACCTGGCTTCCCGGGCACGGTTACCTTCGGGTTGGCCAGCTTATCAGCTACAACCATGTGAAACATAAATATGTGATCGGCGAGGAATGTTATGGCCTTAGACTTATGACTGCAAATGAATTGGAACAATGCTTTCCTGGCAGTAAGATAATCAAACAACAAGTGACATTCATGGCGGAAACACTTATCGCCATCGGCGGAGATATTGGCGACCGTATAAGACCCACTTTGGTGCCATAAAGCCGCGGCGGATCCTCATCGAGAAACAACTTATGAGTAAAAATGGCTTCAAAATCATCCATAATGATTAGTGTAACTTTTATCAAGAGCTCAAAATGAGTAAGCACTGCGAAGGCAAAAATAATATTAAAGTCATCCTTCTTGCAGGAAGTCTGGATTTTGGAAGATGTCCAATAGCGTGCCGCCTACCGACAGCTTTATGGCCTGCGGCAGGAAGGCCTATATTGGAAAATTTGATAAACTCATCGAATAGGCAAGGTATAAAATATATCACGATTTGTTCCGATTGTGATGATTCATTGCTGCGACAATCGATTCACGTTGACAGGCATCTGGAATTGAAGTTCTTGGATGAAGAGTTACCTGTAGGAGCTGCCGGATGCATTCGAAATGCGATCGTTAACGAAATAGACACATCAGATTCCGACAAAACAGAGCTATTCCTGGTGTTCTCTGCCAATATAGTAAGTCTGCCAAAAATCGATGACCTGATAAGCACACACCGTCAGAGCAAGTCAGATTTGACCGTAATGTTTAATCCCAGCAATAGAAACAGCCAACTGATGGGAGAACCAGCCGACGTCTATGTTTGTAATCCAGAAATTTTAGAACATGTCCCCCAAGATGGCTACTTTGATATCAAAGAAGGCTTAATTCCCGAAATGCTCCGGGCTGGGAAAACCGTTCATGCAGCAGTATTGTCAAAGCATGTGGGAAATTTTCGAGATCGGCAAGGATATCTACGTGCCATCGCCAATTATATTGAAAATGCCTCAGAGCTAAACCGGGATTTAAGACTTCACAAACAGAGTGATTCACAAACCGTGTGGATGGCGGCTAATGTGAACGTTGACCCAAGCGCTCGAGTTTATGGGCCGGTTGTTGTTCTGGACGGCGCTTGCATTGAAAAAGACGCAGTTATTTTCGGGCCAACTATAGTTGGGAGAAATGTCACTGTCGGCAAAGATAGCCTCGTGGTAAATAGCGTGGTTTGGGACAACGCACAGATAGGCCTGAACTGTGAAATCCAAAGAAGTATTGTTGACTACAACGTCACTGTGCCAGGTAATACCATTGTCAAAGAACAAACTATAGCATTCAAACCAAACGGTGTGTTGACCAGCTTGGTTGGTGCAACAAGAGAAGTTGCGAAAAACAACGTACGTAAATTACAACATGCGATGCAACCACGGCTTGAAAAAATAAACTATAAACTGCCAAATTGGGTGCAATTGCACAAGACAAAGGTTGTTCCATGGTTTGGAGCGAGCCTTGTTTGTATCGCTTTTCTTTGGTCTTATTGGTTTAACATTAAACACCTTTGGAACCTATGGCAACAAAGTGATGAATATTCCTCCGGCTTTTTAGTTCCCTTCTTAGCGATCTATATCTTATGGTCGAGGCGGAATGATATTGCTGATTACCCTGTAAAGCCTTGTCTCTGGGGTTTGTTTGCCTTCGTGGCAGCTCAAACAGTCAGGCTGTTTGGTCTGTTCTTTATGTATGGGTCGGTCGAAAGAATATCCATTGCTCTAAGCATTGCTGCATTGGTCCTCCTTTTGTTTGGCTGGCAGCTTTTTCGAAAGATATCTACAGTATTACTGTTTTTATGCTTAATGCTACCTTGGCCGAACCGAATCCAGGCTGCTGTTACGCTGCCTATGCAACGCTGGGCGACTTCGTCAGCCGTATTCTGTCTGGAAATACTTGGATATGAGGTCTTGCGGGAAGGCAATATTATTCATATCGGAAGTGCAACTGTAGCAGTAGCCGAGGCCTGTAACGGCTTGAGAATGGTCACTGCGTTTTTCGTGATTAGCGGCTTGGTTGTCCTGCTGGTCAATCGAACATGGTGGGAAAAACTTATCATCCTGACCTCGAGCCTGCCTATCGCTCTGCTTTGTAATACCACACGATTAACTATCACGGCGTTTGCTTTTACAATACTCAAAGGTGAATATTGGGAGAAAATGTTTCACGATTTCGGCGGTTATGCCATGATGCCATTGGCCCTTGCGATAGTAGTCGCAGAGCTTTGGCTCTTGACAAAACTTACAACCCCCCCATTGGAGGAACAAACAATAATAGTCGCACGGCAAAATGGATGACAGATTCCTAAGCTTAACAAAACGCACTTGGCAATCCCAGCTAATATTGCAAGCCATACCCGGAGGAGCATCAGAAAATGAATGATTTAGAAAAATATGCCGATCGCCTCATAGAACAAAAGCTTGTCCACTCTGAAACACAGCCGGAGACTGACAGCCAGAGCACTTCTGAATTAGTCAAAGGCATACTGCGGCGATGGTACATTGTGTTGCTGGTATTCACCGTGATGTGCGTAATCGGACTTCTCGCTATATGGTTCTTGATTAAACCTTTGTATAGTGTAACCGGCGCAATCAGGGTCGCTCCTATCATACCAAACATTTTAACCGGCGAAGCTGAAAGTGGTGAAATATCAAATTATCAAAGTTTTATGTACACTCAGGCAGAGATGATAACCAGCGAGCCGGTATTGCAAAGAGTGGCTGATGGCTTAGTTGACAAAAAACTGTCCTTTTTTGAAGGGGAATTAACTAACGTTGTCACAAAACTGAAGCAAAGATTAATGAGTAACGAGACAAAACCAGATGCCGTGACTAGATTAAAACGGACAATTTCTGCTGGGATTATTAGCGTCGGTCCTGCTCGAAATACCGAGCTGATGAAAGTAACCATGAAAAGCACAAATCCAGAAGAGGCAAAGGAGATTGTAGATACCATTATTAGTGCTTACATGGCTGTCGAAGTAACCAGCTCCGCCCAGGAGCAAGCCCAGAAACTGAACCTCATGGAGAACGAACGAAAACTATTAGATGAAAAACTGCGAAGCACGAACGAGGCAATCCGTCAATTAGGATTAGAGTATGGAACTACAAACTTGATCGACCGTCAGGATATGAGGTTAAAACGTGTTATCGCTCTGCAATCTGAACTTACCAAAACGGAGGCACACAGAATCAATCTCGAATCGCAGGTACAGTTTCTCGAGCAGGCTAAAGAGCAGCCTATTACAACGGAAGAGTTGCTACGGATGCGCAATGAGTACATCAATTCGGACCCGATGGTCCAGGAACTAACCCGGAATATCGTCGAGCTGGAGCGAGACCTAATTATCGCCAAACAGACATTGACACCTGATAACGCCGTCTTTAAACAAAAACAAGAGCTCTTAGATGCATTTCAATCACGCTTAGATGAGCAACGCCGAAAGGTAGCCGAGGATTTCAATGAAACAGCATCGAAGGAAATCAGTAAAGCTCGCAAGGAAATAATCATTAACACAGGGGCAGCACTTGAACAAACCAAAGTGCATGAAAAGCATCTGCGAGATGTATTAGTAGAGGAGGATACTCAGGTCATAGAGCTCGGCCGTAGGCAACTGAACATTGAAGATTTGCAATTTCAACAAGGCTTGGATCAAGACACGTATGATACAGTTCGTCGGCGTATACGAGATTTAGAACTGGAACGAAAGCGGCCAGCAAGGGTTTCTATCGCATATAATGCCGATATTAGTCACATCCAGGATAAGCGGGCCAAATACTCAGCCGCCCTGCTCTTCGCTTCTCTATTTTGTGGCATGGGACTTGCGCTTCTAAAAGATAAGGCAGATCAAAGACTGCGAACGCCGGATGATATAAACAAACATGTCGATATTCAAGTAATTGGTACTACCACCAGTCCAGAGACTATCAAACCGGCTCTTCTAACAGAACAAATAGCTGGAGACTACCAAACTATTCGGGCCAATTTAGGGTTGCTTAGCCATGATGGAATGCCTAAGAAGCTGGTTGTCACAAGCCCAGGAATGCGAGAGGGCAAAACTACTTTTGCTATCAATTTAGCAACAAGCTTGTCCGAGTCGGGCAAAAAGGTTTTGCTGATAGATGGCGATTTGAGAAAACCTGACATTGCATATTTGTTGGACCTTCCCGAAGGCGCAAAGGGCCTGAAGGATATTTTTCTGGGAACAGAATTTGGCCAAGCTGTTCGCTCTATACATTCAACCGGCCTGAATGTATTAGCGTCGTATTCGTGCAATGGTATCAACGCTTACGAGCTAATAGCTTCGCCTAAGACAGCCAAGCAGATAAGTAAACTTAGTAAAAGCTACGATAACATAATTATTGACACTCCTCCAGTGCTGGCTTTCCCTGATGCTCTGGTATGGGCCAAGATTGCTGGTGCCGTAGTATTAACCAGTTTTGCCGGCCAGACTATCGCACCGGACCTGAAAGAGGCAAAGCAGCGTCTTACGCAAATAGACGTGAAAGTGCTCGGCACCGTTCTAAGTAACGTCCGAGCTGAGCACAGTTACTATCATTATGATTACAAATATTACGCACAAAATACCGGTTCAAGGAAAAACGCCAAACAAGCCAAAACAAAGCTGTTACTCCCACCCAGGCCCAAGAAAACAACAGAAATTTGTAAGGTCACTAAACGCGCTAAGAAACGTAAAGCGAAAAATGTAAAATCGTAGGATTTGACTCGGTTAATCGGTTCGTCTTTCACGAATTAATGAAACTTATCATAATACACAAAAACAAGAACTCCCGGAACGACAAGGGTAATCTAATTCGTTTTGCTCTCTCCGGTGAGCCTATCGCCAGCCTTATTCTCGGGGGATTGTGCAAAGAATTCCCGCAAGGTACCGGCTCGAGTTCACACTGGGACCGCAATAGCAAGGTCGTCTGCGCTATCCCAAAAGAATGGGAGATCGAACATATTGAAACCACCTCACAAATAATAACCTATATAAAAAATGTACCTTTCTACTTAGATGTCTCACGAAAAATCAAACGAAATTCATGGTCTGTTTTCGCCAATGGACGATTTGCTGCACAAATCAATATGGCATTGCTTAACAAAATTCTGGTGGACACCAAGATAGATTTGTTGGCAGTTAATGCTGAGCCTGAGTTACTTGCATATCGTGAAAAAGTACGATTGACAGGGTCCAACAAGGTGGCAGGCTTGCGGCGATACTACTCAGATTCTATTGAACCCGCACCGCTTCCTGTTGATTGGCCTCATTATATTTTTATCAAGACCGATGTTCTTGAACAGATTTTGGTTGAGGATGCTGCTCTGCCGGGATCTTTTTCCGCTTTCTTAGAAAGATGCCGGTCAGCTTCGTTAACTCTGCATGCGATTAGTATAGCTGGGATGTCATTCGACTTAGAAACAGAAGATGGGCTGCTGGATCTTTGTAGGGCCAGGTTGTCAAGGATTCGACCTTCTTTGATGAGTGACAACCGAAATCCAGATATGATATCCCCGAACTCAAGATTGGTTGGGAAAGTGCTATTAGGAAAAAATGTTCATATTAGCCCTGATGCTATCATTGTAGGCCCAACCGTTATTGGCAATAATGTTAAGATTAAAAAAGGCGCTGTCATAAATTCATCAATAATTGGGCCAGATGTTTGTGTACCACAGAATCAAGTTGTGCAGGACCGTGTTGTAAAAGGGCCGCGATGCAATTGGGAACACCTAAATCGATCCGTAAGCAATTTCTCAAAACAAATCATCCCAAAACTTGCTTTAAACCACCATCAACATGCCAATGACAACTTCCGTAGTTGGCCGAGACTCTCTTATGCAGGGATCATCAAGCGAGCTGTCGATTGTCTCGCTGCAATAATAGTGCTCATTTTATTTGCCCCTATAATACCTTTCATCACCTTGGCCATAAAATTAAATTCGCCGGGTCCGGTTTTTTTCAAAGACAAACGCCAGGGACTACATGGCAAAGAGTTTCGATGTCTGAAGTTCAGAAGTATGGACGTTGGATCTGATAAGATACAGGACAGGCTAAGAGTTGTAAGCCAAGTTGATGGCCCACAATTCAAAATCACCGATGACCCGCGCATTAATGCTATCGGCAAATTTTTGCGAGACACATATATCGATGAAATACCTCAATTCTTCAATGTTTTACTGGGTCAGATGAGTGTTGTTGGCCCTAGGCCTTCTCCCGAATCGGAAAATACATTGTGTCCATATTGGCGTGACGCTCGGCTATCAGTTCGACCAGGAATAACAGGCCTGTGGCAGATTTGTAGAACCCGCAGACCAATGAAGGATTTTCAGGAATGGATACATTGGGACAGCGAATATATCAGAAACCTGTCACTGAGGATGGACCTATGGATATCTTGGCAGACAACCAAGAAACTGTTCGATAATTTCATTAGACAATTCTGAGAATCGATTACGCTTGATTGTGTAAAGGTGAGGAAATGGCGAAAAGATACTTTAACTGGAAATTGGCAATCATTCTGCTGATTGGTTTTGCGGTTTTGTGCGCAACTGCTGCTGGATTGCGAGCATGGCAGAGAGGCCTTAGAGCAGAGTCCGGGCTGGAGGCTGGTCTCCAAGCATATAATGAGCAGCAGTGGGAAGAGGCAACAGCACAGCTTGGACGATATTTGGCTGTCAACCAAAATGATGTGCCGATACTACTTAAGTATGCTGATGCACAGCTTAAAATCAGGCTGCCCAAACCCGACAATGTTCAGCAAGCAATAGCTGCTTATCGAAATGTCCTGAGAATAGACAAAAGCAATTCCGAAGCCACTATGCGCCTTACAGAAATCTATTTAGGATGGGGTATGCCCGGAGAGGCCGAATTAATCGCCAGAAGACAGCTCGAAAGTGACGCGAATTCACAAGAAGACGGCAAAATAGAAATCCAAACACGTAAGAACCCTGAGCTTCGCAGGTTGCTCGCTCTGGCATTGGCTGGACAACGAAAGTTCAGCGAAGCCGCGGTGGAATTAAAGGCTATCATACAAGAATATCCTGAGCAAATATTAGCGTACGAAACATTAGCTCAACTCACAGAACAAAGACCTGATAACTTCCCTGGCTCACCAGACTATTGGTTCAACCAAGCAGTAGAGAATAATTCCTCTTCTGCTTTGGCTTACATAATCCGCGCTGGATTTCACTTGAGAAATAAAGACAACGTCAAAGCCTTAGCTGACTTAGAGCAGGCCGAAAAACAAGATTTATCCGACCCTGCCGTGCGATTACGCCTTGCACAGGAACTCATCAATGCAAATGTTTTAGATAAGGCTGAAGAACATCTGACGGCTGCGCAAAATCTCACACCATCAGACCAGATACTATGGCGAATGTGGGCGCAGTCAGCACTGAAATCACAATCGCAAGAAAAGATGTTAAAAATAGCTGAAACCGGACTAAAAGAGCTTTCTGCCCAACCCTGGGATTTCATGCCGCAAGCCATAGAACTATTCATTCGTGCCGGCAAGCTCGACCGAGCCACTGACTGTATCTTTGAATTACAACAAAAGGACCTCTTCCCTGAAACAGTTGCATTTTTTGAAGGTCTTGTGGCTGAACAAAAAGAGCAGTATTTTGAGGCCATCAAATGCTGGCGACGATCAACAGAACTAGGCAATCAATCTCCACAAATCCGATTAGCACTGTCATCAGCTCTTTCTCGGATAGGTGACAGACAATCAGCAATGCGTCAGTTACGGACGCTTGTTTCTGAAAGGCCTAATTTCCTTGAGGCTCGTTTAGCCCTTGTTAGGCTCTTAGCCAACATGGGCAACTGGGCCGAAGTAGCGGAGCACGCCTCAACTGCGATGCAACTTTCGCCAGATAGCCTTGAGGCTGCTTTAGCACTCCTGCAGGCTCGGATACAACTGTTGGCGTCTCGCTCGCCAGAAGAAAATATCCAAATCTGGCAGGATATGGAAAAGCAGTTAGCTGCGCTTGAAAAAACAACCGAAGGCGATCCGGAGGTCAAACTTTTACAGTTCCAGCTCGCGCTAAGACAAAGTAATCTCGTCAAAGCCGAGGCGTTAGTAACAGATTTAAAGAAATCTCATCCTTCGCAGGTAAGAACCATGCTGGCTGAGGTTGACTTGCTCATACTTCAGGAAAAGGAGAATGAAGCGATATTAAAATTAAACAAAACGATTGAGGAATTCCCTGAAGCAATTGAGCCGGTGACTCACCTTGCGATTTTACGAGCACGACAAGGTGACTATAAAAAATCTGAAACTATCATTAAAAAAGCATTGGCACGCATTACTCAACCTACCGCTCAACGCAATTTAGGTCTATTGCTTGCTGACTTATACACTCAGTGGGGAGAAAAAGATAATGCGTATAAACTCCTTAGCGCGCTTGTGCAGAAATTACCAAATGACATTCCTCTCAAGCGCCGACTTTTAGCATGCGAACAGGTGATTAAAAACTCGCAGCAAGCACAACAGCTTATTAATGATATCAAATCCCTCGAGGGTGAGATCGGCTGGCAATGGCGATATGAGCAAGCAAGAATCTGGTTTGCACGCAGTGTCCCTCACGGGACTGCGGACGATTTTAAAAACCTTTATCCACAAATTGTTTCGCTTCTGCAAGAAAATGTGCTGGCCAATCCGTATGACCAGGCAAGCCGGAGACTCCTGGCAGCGACTTATGACCATGCCGGTGAGCTGCAATTAGCAATCTCGACATACCGCGAGGCACTAAACAGAGCTCCCTATGATCTTCGTGTGATAATACCTACTGTCGCGGCACTGTACAGGGCAAAAGAGTATGATGAGGCAGAGAAAATCCTTAACCGATCTACCCGTGGAAATCTCAAACACCCTGACCTTCAGAGGCTGCAGTTGCAGCAGTTTCTCAGACGTGGCGAGCTAAGCTCGGCATCAGATATCCTCGAGGACTTATCAAAGAACGACCCGAATAACCAGGCTATCTATCTATCCCTTGCGTCCCTAAAAATGCGGCAAGGTGAGCTCGATGAAGCTGCTGAATTGCTAAACAGACTAAAAATGCAAGACCCCAACTCAGTTATTGTGGCAAATGCACAAATCCAGCTAAATATTCGACAGGACAAATCCGAAGAGGCAATAAAGCTGTGCAATGAGTTAGTAAACAAGCTCAACAATGCACCAGCTTATATCATTCGCGCCAGAACATATTCTACACTGGGGCAAAACGATAAAGCACTGGAAGACCTTGAGCAAGCTGCCTCTGTAGAGCCCAATAATGCGGGTGTATGGGTAGCTAAGAGTGATTTCCATAGTTCCACAGGCCAGGTAAACGATGCTATCGTATCCATAGAGCAAGCTCTAACGCTCGACCCCAATAGTCTCGCAATTCAGAAACGTGCTGTTTCACTGTTTTTAACATCTACCAATCCAGACAGAATTCACCAGGGAAGAAGCATTCTTGACGAAGCTCTGCAATCAAATCCCGAGGATGTCGAGCTGAGGCTATTCAAGGCGCGCTCTCTGCTTAGTGAAGGAACTGAGCCAACAATTGAAGAGGCTCAAAAGATACTCGAAAAAATTACGCAAGACCAACCTAATATTAGTGAAGCTTGGATCCTGTTAGGCGAGATATTGCTTAGGCAAGGACAGCCTGGAAGGGCTGTAGATACCGCGTTACGCGGCCTTGTTCATAATTCTAACAATAAACAACTGCTGCTGCTAAAAGCTCGCGCTGAGGCAGTACGTTCGCCGATCCTGGCGGTTCCTACCCTTAGAGTACTGCGTGAGCAAGACCCAAATGATCTTGGTGTTATCCTGCAGTTGGCGAACATATACATTGCAGCAGGTGAACCTGAAAAAGCGGTAACTCTGCTTGAAAAAAACTCTACTGTATGGAAAGACAAAAATTCTACTCAACAAAGAATTGCAGAAATCACTCTGGCTACAGCGTTATATCGTAATGGCGATAAAGTGCAGGCCCAAAAGAAATTCAACATTTTGCTACAGTCTGAACCAAATGACCCTACCCCCCTACTAACACAAGTACGACTGCTTAGAGATGACAGGCTCTGGGACAACTTAAAGCAGCAGGTCGATAATTGGTGTCAGAACCACACAAACGATAACAGCACCCCTGTCGTTGTTGCTGCTGATATTGCCGGCAGCGAGGACAGCCAGGCTAAAAAAATAGCCGAAGAAATACTTCGGATGGTATTGGAGCGTGCTCCCAAGAATCTGCCAGCAATAAATACGCTTGCTATCCTGCTGCAGACGACCGAACGTTTTGAGGAATCAGCCAAGCTTTATCAGCAAATACTCCAACTTCAACCCGATAACGTGATCGCCATGAATAACCTAGCTTGGATAATGTGCGAAGAGCAAGGTAAACTCAAAGAGGCGCTCGAGCTTGCTCAAGCAGGCCTACAAATAGCACCTAACTACATCGATCTCATCGACACACGTGGTGTTATATATCACAAACTCGGCGAATTCGATAAGGCGATTGAGGATTTCAATACGTCAATAAAACTATATCCAAAACAAAATCCGGCGGCGGTCGCTTCACGTTTTCATTTAGGACGTTCCTTAGCTGCAAAAGGCCAAAGCAACAAGGCTGTTGCCGAGCTTCAGCAAGCTTTGAGCTTACACGACCAAGTTGGAGGGCTGTCAGAAACAGATATCACTGAAGCACAGCGCTTACTTGAAAAGTTGCAGAAATCAAAGTAATCATGGACCAACTGTCTAAACAAACAAACGAACACGTTGGCAGGGAGCCGTCAACTTCACCACTGTCTAATGTTGTACTACTTGACAGAAAGCAGTGGGCGTATGTACAAAAGAAGTACGATCTAACCTGTCGTGAGCGTGAAATAGCTGAGCTTATCTGTCAAGGTTTGCGAAATGGCTCCATAGCCAGAGCTCTTCGGATAAGGCCGGGTACTGCAAAAACTCACACCAGAAATATCTATCGGAAGATCCAGGTCAAAAGCAAAATTAGAATGCTGTTAAGATTTGTGGCTGCATCCAGAGAACTCTCTACTCCCTATGAAGGGACACAGTCAATTCCTGCCACAGATTAACCAAAGATTATAAACCCGTGGACTTCGGCGAGCTCAGTCGAGTCGTAAAACCACGGGCGAAATATTTATTGATTCCTGCATAAATAATGATAAAACACTAGAAGCCACGAGAAGCATAGAATAACAATGTCATTCCCGCGAAGGCGGGAATCCAGCTATTTTAATAGCGTTTTTTGGACTCCTGCTTCCGCAGGAGTGACAAATCGAAACAATTTCTATTAACATTAGTTTTACTGGTATCAATAGCCCCGCGTTCAACGCGGGGTTATTTTTTTGCCGGCAAGAAAGGGCTTGTCTTTAGCAGGGTTGAAAGAGTTCTAAATAAATCCATTTCTACTACTTTAGGATTACGCCTAAAAGGGTAAATTAATACCCATAATATGGTATTTTCACCTAAATCTTCTGTTTTACCCGCCTTTTCATTGACACACGATACGCAAATACAATATTATAAATTTAATATTTTGCCTCAAAGGAGGGGGCAAACACTGCAATTCATTCATCACACGGATGGTTAAAGAGGGTTAAAGCTATACTTTAACTTAGAGACTTGGTACGCATATATACTAAATTGTTATAGGGCGGGCTATTCTCTAAGAAGGTGGAGGAGGAGTGGTGACAAGCAGAAACATCAAGTGGCTGGTTGTGCTGATGTCACTTGTGACAGCAGCTACAGTTTCGGCCGCGCCTACAATTGATAATTCTGACCCGAAGCTCACAGTGCGGATAGTGTCACCAGCCCCCGATCTTGTGGTGAGCCTGTCGAATCCAACAGACATCCCCTCTAATAACAAAGTGATTCTTTACGATGGCTTCCTTGATTCGGCTCTTGCCAGGATTGCTGCTGATATTCTAAAGCCACCCGCCGATTTTACTAACTCCTCGGCTTTGCCTCCGGGGACAAGGCCTTTGCCCGCCGTGCCGGCTGCGCTATTTATGGGCCTGACCGGATTTCTTTGTGTTACACTTGTCAGGGACCGAAAGGTCTGGCTGGCAGGTATAACTTTTCTATTATGGGCTGGCCAAGTTGGAATTACCGCCTTACCACAGAAATGTAGGGTGTGCATCGCACACCATCTAAACAAACGGTGGGCAGTGCCCACCCTACCTTCTCTTGGCGAGCAATTCTCTCGACTGCGTTGCGAGCTTGAGGGTACCGAATACATAGGTCTGCTTCGCTATCTGCAAGGCATACCTACAACACCTCAAAATTCGAACAGAATAACTACGAACTACAAACAAAGAATTACGAACTATGAGCAACGAACTCCGAACATAGCCGTAATAAATACGGTCTATTCCTACCTTCTCCAAGCATTCATCTGCCTGTCTTATGAAGTCAGGCAGTTCACTTGTTTTTCACCTGCATTTATCTTTAATAGCATCCCTCGCGGCCCGCCTATAAGCCTCTAAGACCGTTTGTGTTTTTAAAAAAATTAAAAGAATTCTCTTTCTCCTGGAGGGAGATAAAAACGTAACAAAAATGGATTTCAGAAGCTCGTGCTTCGTAGCCCCTGCAGCCCCTAAGGGGCAAACAGCGGGGGCAGAGGAGCAAAGGAGCTAAGAATAACAACAGGAGATAACAGATGAAAAGGTTAATAACAATTTGTGCAGTAACGACAATGATCCTAATAATAAACGGAAGTGCAGTTCAGGCAGCACCGTCTGTAAGCATGTATGTCGACACAGCACCAAATGTTTATGGTTCTCCTAACTGGGGTCCTTGGTGGACGTCGACAAAGCAGGACGTAGCAGCAGGAACATTTACGAACATGCGGAGTGGTTTCTATCCGGGCACGACACAGGCAGACCCATACGAGTTCATAGTTTACAGCACTGGAGATCTGGGCCAGAGGCTTCACTATATATACTGGGTGCCTAGTGAGACCATCAGTTCCCTAACTGGCAAATTTGAAACGAAAATCGGTTGGGATTGGGACGGGGTCGCTTATACGTATGATTGGAGCACTGGCACTGAAATATTGGACGGTCCTGACAAAGGCTGGATAGAGCCTTCAAGCTGGGAGAACTATGATTCAGACGGAGATGGCACACCAGATGGTGTGATAGGAACTTTCGGTGATGCATTGTGGGCAGGAGATGATGATGCTCCGCCAGGGGATACGGATGGAGATCCCTGGAACGAAACCGATCAGGCAGACATAGACGCTGTGAGAGACCAAGTGATCCAGCATGAGACTTATGAGATCGGATATGTCAGAGCATCGGGCTCTCCCTGGGAAGTGACGGAAATAAAGGTGGATGTTGTCCCAATTCCTGCGCCGGGTGCGATTTTGTTAGGCGCTATTGGAGTCGGCCTTGTCGGCTGGCTGAGAAGAAGAAAGACCTTTTAAGGTTAAAAAAGAAAGTAGGTACAACAGATGAAGAAAATACTACTCGCTTTTATTTTGTCTGTCTTTTTAGCCGCACCGGCTTGGGCTACGATCACCATTCCCTGGGAATCGAACCAGTATGGTACGTACCAGGCGTGGACCTTCACCAGCTCGGCACCAAGTGATTGGACAAACATCCCTGCTGACGCCGGCACTCTTGTAAACCAGTATAAATTTACCACTGGCGGTGGGCCGTATGCTTCAATTAGCGCTGAAGTTGCCGGTGCCCCAGGCGATCCTATGTGGGGCAATGATATGATTTACGGAAACAAGCTCTACATAGACTTGTACATACCCAACGAATACTATGAACCATTTTTTAAAGTAGTTCAAGTTGAGATTGATTACAAGGTATGCGCAGGCTCAACAGGTGGTTTGGAAAAGTGGGATTTGGATTCACCCTCAGGACATGATATTTTCCTGACTGATGATACAGAATGGCACCCATACGCTGACAATCCTTATGTAACAGGAACTGCAGGGGATTGGCAAGAAGCGACTATAACCTGGGAGATCCATCCGCAACCGGATTGGGAGCATATCTATCTTGAGCTATGGGATAGCGGCGTTTTTGTCGAAAAGATAGAAGTTGCTACTATATGTGTCCCAGCTCCCGGTGCTATTTTGCTTGGCGGTATCGGCGTGTGCCTTGTCGGCTGGCTGAGAAGACGTAGAACATTGTAAGAAAGAAATAAAGACAAAAGCAACCAAGGGCAAGGGATTCTGCCCTGTCCTTGGATGCTTTTTTATAAGATTGGACTCTCTCTTTTAAGGCTGATACATAAGATGCTCAGTTGTGAAATATTATCTGTGCCCCTCGGCACCAAAGCCGGCCTGGTCGGCTGGCTAAAGAGACGTAGGACATTGTAAGTGATGTGAATAAAGATTCTAAAAGAGTTAAAAACGTTAAAGAGATAAGATCATATGAAAAGGTTAATAACAATTTGTGCAGTAATGGGTGTGGTGGTCGGAATGTCGGCGATGAGCAGTCCAGTGTTGGCTAACATCTCCTATCCCGGAGGAACAGTGAACGGCGGCGCTTCGGTGGTTGTCGGCACCGGGCTGAGCCTGGATCCTCTTGTGACCACGCATTGGTTTGAGGTTATCGGGATCGACACAACAAATCTTACTCCGGACGTCGGCGGTGGATTCCGCCTTCGCTTGGTCCAGGAGGGACATTCGCCGGTCGGGCCTAGCAATTCGACCACGGTGAATGTTGGGGTACAAGTCAGAACCTATCCCGATTCCCAAAAGGAATGGGCCGGGCACGGGAATCCCTTGGTCCAAACGGTAGAGTGGATCACCGACCCGTGGGGCGAGTGGATGAATCCAACCCACAGCCATGGATTCAACCCCGGTGATGTTATCGACAAGTATGACCTGGCGTGGCAGATGGAGCAAGTCGTCGGAGGGGGCGATGACGGCAAGTGGGACATTTTGGCCCACTTCCGTCTCACATCCGGGACCGGGGTTTGGACGGCCATCTTTGATGGCACGCAAAGGACCCGCTATGCTTACGAATTCGGGGATGATGCGTTCCTTCGCGTGGAAGCAGGCGACGGGTTCACAGGCGGCTATGCCACATATGACGGAATCAACACGAACGCCGTTCCTATACCTGCTCCTGGTGCGATTTTACTCGGCGGGATTGGAATCGGCCTTGTTGGCTGGCTGAGAAGACGTAGGACACTATAAACTCGTGAAGCTTGAAGCGGGATTGATGTAGCGTATTTTCGTTATAAGTGTTAATAAAAATGATGAATAAAGGACTAGCCCCAAGCCGGCTTATGTCCCGGGGCTGGCCCAGTATTAAGAGCCTATAATAAAACCCTTTTTATCGTCACCCCAAGCGAAGCCGAAGGGTCTGCTTAAAAAAGCTATCTTATCAGATTCCTCGACCCGCCTTCGGCGGGCTCGGAATGACGTTAAAGGTAGACCTTGTCCGCTGTCTAAAAAGACGTAGGACATTGTAAACCCGTCGCGCGTGAAGCGTGATGCGTATTGCGTTGTAAGAGAAAAAGAATTGTGAACAAAAAAAGGTAGGGTGGGGCCTACTACTCTGCGAAGTAAGCTTCGCTACGTAGCATGAGTGCCCCACCGTTAATGGTTTGAATATGGAGCGGCAGACAGGGATGTTTGACCTGTCTCCGCTTTCTTTGTTTTTTAACGCCTTATTTCTGATAGGAAGAAAGAGATATGAGAAAAAGGTTGACATATAATCTAAGAACGCGAAAACCAGCTATCACCTTAGCAGCTATAGCTTTTCTGATTTTGTTTACACCTGATCCTGTTATAGCGTTACCGACCGGTGTCGATTACGTTATAGAGAGCGGCAGCCTATCGAATACCAGCGACTACGCCTGGTGGTATGGCTGTTCCCCGACGTCGGCGGGAATGATGATAGGCTACTACGACCGTAATGGCTACAACGGCCTTTACTACTCTAACCTTGTGCCCGGTGGAGTAGCAGAAACAAGCACGTACGGAATGGCTCCTTGGACTGCACTGGTGGATCCTGTTATTGCCAGCCAACGCCATGTCGCGGATTTCTATCCAGGTGGGTACGATGCTTCCGGCGATGATGTAACGCCGCCTCACCATAGCTTCGATAGCCTTGCTGATTTCATGGGCACCAGCCAAGATAATCTTAGTACCTTGTGGGGCGGCAACAGCAATGCGGCTACCACTTGGTGGTATTGGCCAGACGGCTCGCCGCTTTACGAAAGTGAAATCTTTGCATCCGGCCCAGATTATTACAATATTAGCGGTATGTACGGAATTGGTGAGTACGTTGACTACGCCGGCTATGATACGAGTGTGTTGTACAACCAATACATAGACACTTTAGGTAAAACATACGGGTTTACCTTTGCCCAATATATGGCGGAAATAGATTCAGGCAGGCCTGTAATGATTCATGTTTCAGGCCATAGTATGTTAGGCTACGGCTACGTTTACGTTAATGGCACAACCGATATTCTTCTCTATGACACCTGGTCTTTAGGAGGTGGCACCATGACGTGGGGCGGCAGTTACGCTGGGCGCGACCATTACGCTGTTACCATCATGGAACTCACAGGTGGAATAATCCCTGCTCCGGGGGCTATTTTACTTGCCGGTATTGGTATCGGCCTAGTCGGCTGGCTGAGAAGACGTAGGACAATATAACAAGTCGTGATTTTAACCAAATCATCAATAATCCTTTAAGCTGATTCTCGCCTTTTTCCTCCTCACCGAGCGTATTCACAATTTCTGCATAAGAAAAGCACTTTTTATCCGAAATGCTTCTTGATTTCCTTCTCCGAATAAGATACAATGAATGGTTCCAAGGAGGAAGGTGAGAAAGCATTTCAAGACTTCATCCTTCGCTTTCTCCCACAAGAGCCGGCTGTGCTTTTTCTCAAAGCACCAGAACCGTAGAGAGGAGAATTTCATTTGTTGTGACGGTAGAAAATACGTTTAGAAAAACAGTTGTGCTTTATGTCAAATAACGACCCGATAGAAAGGGCCACACGGATAAAAAGAGAAGGATAATGTTATGAAGAGAATTGTCATTTCAACTGCTGTCTTAATATCGGTGATGGTCGGCACGGCAAGTGCCAACGTTTATACATTACAGCCTACTCTAATGCGGGATCATCCTGGCGACCTAAAGGACCTCGACCACTATTATTATTATGCGTGGAAAATCACCAATAACGAATTCAATCCGCCGATTGACCAGCCTATTATTAGGGCCAGTCTCCTTTTCCACAATATCAGAAACTGGGACATTAATCCTAATACCCTTTATGTTAGTCTATTGAGCGGTGATGATTTGACAGCGTTCTCTGGTGTTTATGAGGGCTCGGATGATCAGGTTACCGGAGATGATGTCCTCAATGCCTTTGCTGGTGTATCTATGGTGACATACACTGACCTGCCTAATACTGCACAAGACATAACGTATAATTTTAACAGTGGAGATATTGCAACGCTCAACACCTACACAGCAGACGGCGTGTTTGGTATTGGTTTTGATCCAGACTGCCATTACTACAACGAGGGCATCACACTTACTGCCGAGACCGGTATCATTCCCGCCCCCAGTACAATTATTCTTGGCAGCATCGGTGTAGGTCTCGTCGGCTGGCTCTGGAGACGGCGAGCACTTAATTAAAGACAGGAGACAGAAGTCAGAATACAGAAGACAGAAGACAGAATTATGATTTCAGATACTGACCACTGGCTCCTGAGCGAGTGCCAGTTTACCGATTTATTGGGTGGATAATATTGCTTTGTCGAGGGGTAAAGCACGCCAGTCTCCGATGCCATCCCACCAAAAAGAAATGTAGTCAATAATCTCTTTATTTTGATTTCTTTCTCTGGATATGGCTATTGCTATGTCACGAAGCTGCTGCATGCAGCTCAATCCCCCCATTTGCCACGCCTTCAATCCTATGTCAACTGCTTTTCGTTCTACCTGTTTGAAGTCAGTTCCGCTGGCTGTTAACAGTTCAGCGAGCCTTTCAGCTTGTGGCCTTAGAGCTTGCTGCCAGCGGTGCTGGTCTGATTTCTCCTTTGCTAAGACCTCTGTTAACACACGCTCATGGTAGTTCTGTTTCTCTTCTCGTTCGATCCTGGCTTGTGCAAGCCTTTGAACTCGATGCTTTCGGCTGGCAGGCGGCAACAGCATCTCCAGGAATCCTATCGCTGGGTCGAGGATTACCCAGACAAGAAAGGTTGTCCCAAACGTTCCCAGTGCAATTCCCGCTGCGAATTGAGTAACCCTACTTTCGCCTATCATCCCCAGGCAGCCTGCCAATCCACCTAAAAAAGGGGCGGTGACGTAAAATATCCTGTAGTAACTCGTGCTGGTTAATGGATGTTCTGGCTCTAATGCCTGAGTGCTGCTAACACCTCTAAGAACCGCGAATATGTATAAACTAATCAACAGGAAAATAATTAATATCGAATGACCAGACAGAGAAAATATAATCCACCAATGGAGACCTGCTTGCCGCAATGCCAAGACCAAGATATAGATAATACATAATATGAACCACGCTGTGCCGGCCAGATGAATTGACTTTAATGTCCTATGTTCGGACACAAATACCTCCTCCTGCAACATCGAGTTCTTTTATCTACCCAGATACTATAACTCAATGCCTGGAAAAAATCAATCAGTAACCGCCGTATCCACCACCATAGGCCCTTTCTGTACGGCTCGGTCCTGTCTGCAGGAGGTAAGCACCTGAAAAAGCTCTCGCTATTGGTCTTATTATTTCTTCCAGCACCATAGCCACCGCAGCAAAGATTGTTGGTGGCACGTAAATTATATCACCCTCTTGCAACAACACGTCCTTACTCGTATCGCCATGAGCACTCATACGATCAAAGTTCACTTCAAAAATCTTAGGCTTAACATTCTTATCCCCCGACGGCCTTATAACCTGAACTCGTTGCTCCCAGGCCAGAATAGTCGGTTGTGCCTCAGCAAGAGCAGATAATAATGTATCCCGGCCAGTGTAGTCTTTCACGCCGGGCCTAGCTACTTGGCCCAACACATAATATACTTTGCTCAGATACGCAAAGATACGTACATCGATTGGACTGTCTCCAGGCAGTGTGTAAAGCTCTGCTACCTTTTGTTTTAGCATATCTGCAACCTCTTCTGTGGTTTTTCCTGCAACTTCTATCTCGCCTAACGACTCAAAGCTCACTTTCCCATCCGGCCGAATACGTTGACGCTGTAGATTGATTTCTGGAACGTTTGAACAATGTATCTCGATTCCATCCGGTGGCTGAAAAACATAACTCTTGGCAGTTACATTCACATCTCGGGGTATCAAAAACGCTTCTATGTCTTTTGGATGAGATGAAAAACAACCTGTGAGACCAAGCGTACTCAATGATAGTACAGCAACCCATATAGAAAATGTATACTTCTTTGTCATTACCCTTTCGCTCACATTATAGGACTGTCCACCTCCGTGTTTGGCCGTTCTCTGGGCTTGAAAGATAATCCGCAATTGCTAAAACTATAATCAATATCGTACTTTACATTAAGTTTCTTAACAATTTTTTTGAACTCGCGGAAAAAGACAACACGCTTTATTATTAACAAGCATTCTGCTTCAAACCGTAGCCGGTACAAAACACTGTGTATAATCTAAAACGAATGAGTTATCGGTTGTGCAAGTTGAAGAACTAACAATGGTATAAGCCTATGGAATGCTACCATACAAGTCAGTGGAGAGGGAAACAGAACCCGTAAACGATTTTCTGTGGAAACGCAAGCTATTTCTTAAAAAGTTAAGAAAAACGCGCCCGGCAGGACTCGAACCTGCAACCTTCGGATTCGAAGTCCGCGACTCTATCCAATTGAGCTACGGGCGCGAACATTGTCTGCCTTTAATATAATAATCAGCTATTCAAATTGTCAACTTTTTTAGCTGGTTTGAGCAATGCTGGTATAAAAAAAATGTGTCGTTTTATCGTTAATCCCAGCACAGGTTTGCCGGTTATGAATTGATATGGATCATATCATAATTAACTAATTGAAAATTCTTTTTTTCGGCTGAACATTTGAACTTTTAGACGGTCAACAATAGACGAGTGCATTTGGGAAACGCGGGACTCGGACAAATCTAATGTCGCTCCTATCTCTTTCATCGTCATCTCTTCGTAATAATACAAAACAATGATAAGCCGTTCAGCCCGTGTCAGTCCTTTAGTAAGTAAGTTTTTAAGATCCCGCTTTTGAGCTTCGAGCAGAGGATTCTCACTTTTTTTATCCTTGATTACATCTATTTCACAAACATCTTTCTCGCCGTCGTTATCGCTGCATTTGCTGTTCAACGATACCAGGCTGACCGCACTGGCATCTCGCTGAAGCCTGCTAAACTCTTCTATATCCATGTTTAGCTCTTCAGCGATTTCTTCTTCAATAGGTTTTCGGCCAAGATGCATCTCGAGAGAATGCATAACCTTTGCCAGTTGATGAGCACGGGCACGGACTAATCGTGGCACCCAGTCCATACTCCGCAACTCATCGAGAATAGAGCCTTTTATGCGAGGTGCGCAGTAAGTCTCGAACTTAACGCCTCTGGCAGGATCGAAAGCATTGATTGCGTCCATCAACCCAAAAATACCCGCGCTGATGAGGTCATCCAAGTCCACCTTATCAGGCAATTTACTGTGTAGCCGTTCAGCGCAATATTTTACTAAATCCCTGTAATGCTCCATTAAGAGATTACGGTAACAATCATCGTGAGTCTTATGAAACTGCTCCCATACCTGGTCGATATTGAGTCGCTGGTAAGTTTTCACAGCATCCCTCCCTGAAATTGATCCTGCTTTGACTTCGACGAACTCCCTTCGGGTCTGAGCCTCAGGGTCGAAGACAGCCGAGTCGCGGGGATACAGATTGTACAATTCAAAATAACTTTTTTTGTAAGCCGGGCTTAAAGTCCTATAAATACATACACCCTTACATACTAAAATCTGTACACCACACTCCTCCACATTCACTATCGACCTTTTGGCTGATAACTTTAGAAGAACAAATCAACAACCTTCTAAAAGATTCTTAAAATTAATCCAAACGACTCAGCCATCAAGTAACCATTCACGGAGACAAATCGACGTTTTTTATGTAATTGCGAAGCCCTCAGGCCGATATTTGGCCCTCGTGCTTTCTTGCCCGCCGCCCTGACTCGCGTTGGGAGACGCAGGGCAGACGAAAGCAAAAACAAGGGCCTCGCTCGCAATGATGTAAAACAAACAAGAACAACATAATAAGCCGTGAACAGTTATGTCTGTGTTTTCCTATCCAGTTATTGTCCGATAACTAATTATTAATTGTTGCGTTCTCTCGTTTTAGCTTTAGCAGCTCTGCTGCCACTCTTTGATTGAGTGAGTTTTCAAAAAGTTTATTTACTTGCGACTTAACATATTCATCTCGGTTTTCTTCAAGCAGTTGCCTGGCGAATTCATCAACTACCGATTTCACTTGTAAACCACTGCTAATACGGAAATTAATATTTTCGGTGTCACGAAGTATAGCTTGTCGGCTTTGTATATGCTCGTCGATCGCATCGTTCAAAAGACTGCAGAACTCATCTACCTCTAAATCCTTTGGGACAAATCCAGGACTCTGGATGTTTTTTATGTTTTGGATGAGAATCTTCTGACGTACATGTGTGAACTCGATTATTTTAATCAATAGCGTAGTTATATCTTCGGTTATCAATATCAACAGATCCATATGCAATCCTTAATACTCCGGTTGTGCGCTATAATAAGCTCATAAAATTTCTGTTCCTGTTGTAGGGAAATTAGCAGGCTGTAAACACAAGAAAAAACAAGAAGGAAAGCTCTTAAAGGGGCAAGCTATGTCTATCATCCTTGATCCTTTCAATTCTTCCCTGAATTTTCAAAGCAAGGTAAAAAGCAAAACTTGCGACGCTAAAAACTGGTTTTTTTACCTTTTGAGTAAGTAAGGTTATATCAAAAAACCATCTGTTCTCTTACAGTCGTTTCTACAAATTATGGCCAATAAACCTGCACTGTGGTTTGTTTGCTCGGCCAATGAGAATTTCAAGTCGGTCTGATTAGTATCCAAATGCGATTGCCCTTACTAAAAGTTTTTTCACTTAGTAGTTGAAACTCTCGTAACCGCTTATCGAGATAAACCGGCGGTTTGCATCATTGCGAGCCCCGCTGGCTTGCTTCGCAAACGCGAAGTAGCGGGTCGAAGCAATCTCAAATTTTCGCAACAGAGAGATTGCCACGCTCGGCCCTCCTATGGAGTCCTTACGGACTGCCTCACTCGCAATGACATAAAATGGCCAAAATTCAACATATTAACTCGTGAACGATTACAAACTTTTTTAGATTTCTTCACTTCTGAAGATGCCTTCGAATTTGGCAGATTTATTCGTAATGAAAAATGATTGTGACAAGACGACTATTCTCAAACAGAAACGTGATCGACAACCAGCATATCTTCTCGCGTGATATATGAAGCTTTTTAGACCCATATACATATCTTGGATGAAAATAACTATAGCTAAACTTCAAATTAATAATTTATATTTTACAAAATGTAAAAGCTATTTTAATTGATGTCAACTCTTTTTTGATTTTTTTTGAAAAATTTACCCGCCTTCGCAGAAAGCCACGGGTGTAAAGCCTTTGATGAATGCGAAAAGGGTAATCCTCCACAGCCTTGGCGAAGGAGGGTATGCTTCGGCGGGTTTCGCTGAAGTTTGCCTTCGCCGAAGTTCATCCTTCGCAGTGCCTATTCCGCCGAAGTGGCTGCGAAGGCTGGAAGCGCTGCTACGGAGAATTGACGGTTACATGCAGGCAGGCATATTTGGATGCCATCCGCCATAGGCGGATAAAGTCGTGGAGCTTCACTTGCTTAAAATGAATTTATACTAATCGTAGATACCCACGCCCTTACAGGCATGGCACTTATGGGTTTCAAGCAAAGCTCGTCCTGCCACACAGGATATTGCTCACATCCCCACCCGCACAGGTGGGCAGTTCCCGCTAAATTAAAACAGAGACTTTTATACAGTTTTTTTTAGAGTCAATGCTTTTTCCGAAAATCGCATGCACAAATATCCGATAAAAGGTAATTAGCCCTTTAATTAATTTAGCCATTAAGCTGGTATTAACAAGTTAAAGACGAATTTTTGATATCTATGATTCAAAGTAAGAAAAGCTTGCAAGAGAACTTAAACATCACCGATGATGGTATTTCTTTGCTCCAGCAGATAACTCCATTAGCTCGGCAAATAAATTGCCTCGATATCGAGCGAATAGCCGAGATTTGCATAACAAAAATCCCCAATTTGGTCGGAGTTAGATATGCTTCAATATACACACTTGATGAGACAAACAATATTTTACATCTGCTCAAACATAATCACGAGTTTCCGATAAATAAAATAGTCTCGTTGAATCAGAATCCGCCCTCCCCTATGATTATGGCTATCAGAAGCGAAGAGATTATCCTAATTAGAGATATAGACACCCATAAAAAGCCTATAATCAGGAAATCACAACGGGCCTTTGCCAACAATTATAAAACCAGTAATTGCGCTATTGTTCCTCTTATCTGTCAGGATAGAGCCGTTGGAGTGCTCAATTTAGCCGATACGGTGCATAGCGATGGCTTCGATTGCGAGGATATCGCACTGATAGAGCTGTTCGGCCAATTAGTCGGTGCTTCGATCGGTAATATAAAGTTATTTGAGAAAATACAGCGTCAAGCCACGACAGATGGTCTAACTGGTCTTGCAAATCATAAAACATTCTATGAAATCCTGGAAAAGGAACTATGGCGGTCCCGTCGATATGGTGGGCAGTTCTCTCTGATTATGATTGATATTGATAACCTCAAGAAGATAAACGACGCTTACGGCCACCGTGCAGGTGACCGAGCAATCAAGGAAATTATCAAAAGAATCAAGGAATGTATTCGACAAATCGACATAGCAGCACGGTATGGAGGTGATGAGTTTGCGATCATTTTGCCGAATACCTCGCCCAGCGATGCCACTGTCGTGGCTGAGCGTATGGTAGATGCGGTTGCGCGGTCTCCTATTACATGGCAAAAAGAGCAAATAAAACTATCTATCAGTGTGGGTCTTGGTCAATATGACGCTGATACCAATCCCGAAGATATCACACACCGCTCCGATTTGGCCCTATACAAAGCCAAGCAGGCAGGTAAAAATACGGTAAGAATCTACGAACATTACAGCGAATCATAGAGGGATTTTCCTTTTTGCAAAATGTCAAAATTCCTAAGAATCTGAGGATATAACCAATCCGCTTAGCTGTGTTATCAGACTTCATTTCCATTTATTAACCAGCATCGTAGCTGATAAGTTACGGCACAAATAATAATGAAAACCAGCTCATCTCGCTCGTATGGCTACGCTGATTGTTGCTTAAGAGAGGGATTTTCGCTTTCGTGGAGATGCAATGGCTTTACGACTGGAATTGCGGTTACCACCCTAATAAGTAACTTAGCTGGCTGTTTACTCTTTTGTCCCCAATTTTCGAACCTCCTAACTAAACCTAAGAGTGTGTTTTCGGGTGGAAAAAGCCATTTTATTCGCCTTATTCCAAAACGGGTAATCACCCGGATAATTCTCTTGGATTGTGAGTGTCTTTTTGGTATAAATAAATTTATCAAGGTATATAGATTGTATCTTTCTGAGCAGATATGTTCTTCAAAATTTGCTGCGGTCGTTATGATGTAGAAATGATACAATTACATCTCAGCGTCGAAGGAGGAAGACTATGTGCAAAAATCTGAAAACCAGCCTTTATGGAAAGAAATCCACCTGTGGCGGATTGATTTATCTAATTCCTATTATGCTGGTGCTCAGTCCGGCATCCATAACATACGGCTATCTGCTGGGTGACTGGGAAAATGATATGGATGATTGGTCCAACGCCAATGCTGGTGCCCAGATTAGCTATAGCACAACCGGCGCCACATTAAACGAGTATAGCCTCAGGATCAGCGCTCCGGGAAACTGGACTAATGCTATAATATACGACATTATAAGCAACAATATGATCGACGAATTCAGAGACAGCCGGAAGATATCGGTGGATATTACCCGGCCGGCTTCCGAGTGGATGGGTTCAGGCGCCTATTGCGAAATCTTTCTTTGCGTCAATGCAGGTGGTAATGGATGGAGCCTATGGCAAAACATCGAGCAGACAGCACCCTGGAGTCCTGCACAGGGCGACGAGCCGATTAACTTCACTTACGACTACACTATAGCTGTGCCTCAAATCGATCTTGATAACCTCACATACTTGCAGCTTTTCTTCTGCACGAATTACGATCCCCTGTACACCAGCGGCGTTTACTACATCGATAACCTGCGAATGTACAGCAATTTGGTGGCCTATAATCCGAATCCGGAAGACAGCTCTCCAGAGGTGCGGATTGATCCGACACTGAGCTGGATGCCGGGCTTGTTCGCTGATATCCACAACGTATATTTCGGGTCTGTTTTTGATGATGTCAATGACGTCAATACAGCCAGCTTAGCTGACTATCAAGACGTCACTTTCGCCAATATTGACGTCAGTAACTTTAAGCCCGGAACCTTGGAATTCAACTCAACCTACCACTGGCGTGTCGATGAGGTTAATGACGCTCATCCAGATGAACTTTGGAAAGGTACTGTCTGGAGCTTTACTACGGGAAATTTCATCGTTGTAGATGACTTTGAAGACTATAACGACACAACCAATAGGATATACTATACATGGGCGGACTATGGTGTGAATAACACCGGCATGACTGTGGGGCACATTGCTCCGCCATTTGCCGAAAAGCAGATAGTTCATAGTGATTATCAATCAATGTACATGCGTTACGACAACGATGGCACTGTAAACGAGGGGACAGACCTGGAACAGGCTGGGACACTACTTTATTCTGAGGCTCAACGAACGTGGGAAGCTCCGCAGGATTGGACAAGAGAAAACGCCGAGTCCTTAACGCTGTGGTTCAGAGGTATTCCTGCATCTGTCGGCAGCTTTTCCTTCGACCCGGCTCAGGACGGGACGGCTGGGCCACCAATCATAATGACAGCAGCCGGTGCGGATATCTGGGGCACGTCAGATGAGTTTCACTTCGCCTATAAACAATTCTCCGGCGTTGGGAGCATAACAGCTAAGGTAGTCAGCGTAAGTAACACTAACTCCTGGGCCAAGGCAGGTGTGATGCTTCGCGAGACGTTGTCTGCGGATTCCAAATACACTATGATGGTCGTCACGCCCGGTAACGGAATTTCTTTCCAATACCGTAGTACCGTTAGCGGTGGCAGTGAGGAAGTTACACAAGCTGGGCTTACCGCACCGTACTGGGTTAGATTGACCCGCAGCGGTAACACATTCACAGGTGAATATTCTGCCAACGGCGCTACCTGGCAAATATTGGATTCGTTGACAATACCAATGTTCTCGAACGTCTATGCAGGCTTAGCCTTAACCAGCCACAACACTATTGAAACATGCACAGCCGAGTTCTCTGATGTTGTTATTAGCGGTACAGTCACAGGTGATTGGCAGTCGCAGGATATTGGTATAGAAAGTAATATTCCTGAGCCAATGTACATAGTTCTGGCCGACAGTGCCGGCAATAGTGCATTGATTAAAAACCCCGACCCGGCTGCATCAGCCATAGGGAGCTGGACGGAGTGGAATATTCCTTTTGCTGACTTTACCAGTGTGAATCCACAAGATATCAAGAAGATAACCATTGGTGTCGGTGATGAAGCCGATACACCCCTTAGGGGTGCAGGTACGCTGTACATTGATGATATAAGGCTATATAGGCCCACACCTGTGCAATAACATTGATTTGACTCCGGCCAATGCCAGCCGGAGCCGGACGATTGAAAATTTTTGATGTTTGCCTTATGCTGGAAATTGCTGTGGATAGCAAGTGCTTTAGCCCGTCCCTTCGACAAGCTCAGGGCAGGCTCTGAGCCGTGGACTAAGCCATCTCCGCCTGGGGACCCCTTACGGGGCCTTACGGCAGGTCGAAGGATGTGTGGCCAAAGCATGTTGATAATAATTTTAGTTTTTTTGCCCGCTGCCCCCCCGCTCTTGTCTTCGACAAGAAGACGCAGGGGGAGACGCAGGGGCATGAGAGGAGAAGTGTTATGTGTAGAAAATTGATTTATGCGCAGCATGGCATGCGCCATTTGGTTTGTTTTGGTTTGGTGATGAGCCTGCTTGCTATAAGCATAGCTGAAGGTGTTGACCCAAGCCTTGTCGGCTGGTGGAAGCTCGACGAAACCTCCGGCACTATTGCTGCTGATTCATCCGGCAATGGCAACGATGGCACCGTCCATGGCGATCCGCAGTGGGCGCAAGGCAAGATAGACGGTGCACTGGATTTTGACGGTAATGGAGACTATGTGGATTGTGGCTATGATCCGCTCTTCGATATTACCACCAACGAGATGACGGTCTCTGCATGGGTAACTATTAGGTCGATCGCCAATCAGTGGGCGGCTATCGCTGTTAAGGGTGAATCCGCCTGGAGGCTTGGTAACGCGAACTGGGATCCGAGGTTCCACTTTGGCATCACTATCTGGACTGCCCCCGATGCCTCTTCAATGGACGGAGTCACTGCGGTTGGTTATGACGAATGGCATCACGTCGCCGGTATGTTTGATGGCTCAAATATCTTGTTATATTTGGACGGAGTGCTTGACACCAGCGCTACCACTACTGAGCCGATAGGTGTCAATACGGCGAATATGTTTATTGGCGATAATCCGGAATCGACCGGACGCTACTGGGATGGCCTCATCGACGATGTGCATATTTACAACCGGCTGCTAATGGAGGCTGAGATGCAGCGGGTTATGCGAGGTACGGTTGGCACTGCCTCCAAACCAAACCCTGAAGAGGAAGCCACAGACGTACAGAGGGATATTATCCTTGGCTGGATGCCGGGAGATTATGCTAAGACGCACGATGTGTACTTCGGAACAGTTTTTAACAATGTCAATAATGCTGATACCACCAATACGCTGGACGTGCTGGCCAGTAAAAACCAGAATGCTAACAGTTATGATCCTGCCGGCCTTCTCGAATTCGGCCAGACCTATTACTGGCGGATTGATGAGGTCAACAACCTTAACCCGGACAGCCCGTGGAAAGGCGACGTATGGAGCTTTACTGCTGAGCCTTTTGTTTATCCAGTTGAGAATATTACCGTTACAGCCTCCAGTTGGCAAACTGGAATGGAACCCGAAAATACGGTCAACGGCTCCGGATTGGATGATAATGACCTGCACTCGACAGAGAATGCGGCTATGTGGCTAAGTGGTACCGCCGGGCCACAGCCGACATGGATACAATATGAGTTTGATAGTGTTTACAAGCTGCATGAGATGTGGGTGTGGAACTCCAATATGGCGATTGAGCCTCTTTTCGGTCTGGGAATAAAGGACGTTACGGTTGAGTACTCGACCAACGGCAGCGACTGGACGATATTGAGCAGCGTATCGGAATTCGCTCAAGGACTGGGAACAAACGGTTACGCTCACAATGCTCCCATTGATTTAAGCGGTGTAGTAGCAAAATATGTCAAGATTACCGCTAACAGCAGTTGGGGCGGAATGAGCCAATACGGTTTAAGCGAAGTCCGGTTCTTATATAAGCCCGTCCGTGCAAGAGTACCTCAGCCGGCTTCCGGACAAGCAGATGTGGCTCAGAATGTAGTCCTTAGCTGGCGAGAGGCAAGAGAGGCAGCCTCACACGAAGTGTACTTTAGTACCGATAGACAGGCTGTAATAGATGGTTCGGCCCTTGTCGATACAGTAAATGAAAACAGCTACGATCCCGGCCCACTTGAATTACGAAAGACTTACTATTGGAAGATTAATGAGGTCAATGACGTTGAGAGCCCCACGTCTTGGCAAGGCGATGTATGGAGCTTTTCTACATTAGAGTACTCTGTCGTGGATGACTTTGAGCAGTACAACGACACTAATAATATAATATATAATGTGTGGGCGGATTATGCTGTGAATAATACCGGCGCTACTGTGGGTTACCTTGAGGCTCCGTTTGCCGAGCGAAGTATAGTTCACGAGGGCTTGCAATCCATGCCTTTTCGTTACGACAACGATGGTACTGTGAACGAGGGTACCACCTACGAACAAGCTGGAACAATGTATTATTCTGAAGCTGAACGTGAGTGGGCGGTTCCGCAGGATTGGACCAGAGATAACGCCGAGGTTCTGACGCTGTTCTTTAGGGGCAATCCACAGGCCTTCGTAGAGTTATCGCCCGGCAACATCGTGATGAGCGGTACCGGGGAGGATATCTACCAAACGACCGACGAGTTCCGATATGCCTACAAGCGTCTTGACGGAGATGGCTCAATCACGGCCAGGATTGAAAGCATACAATACACCAACGAATGGGCAAAGGCTGGAGTGATGATTCGTCCGCGTCTGGAGCCACTTACCATGCAGGCACAAATGATCGGCTCGCCCAGCAACAGGGTTGAGTGGATGTATCGCCCTATGGCTGGAGCGATAACCACGGAGATCGCTACGGATGTGAATTCGACACCGTTACCTCATTGGGTCAGGCTCACGCGTCAGGGTAACACATTCATCGGCGAGCACTCTGCTGATGGACTCAACTGGTCCAGCATAACAGAGGGCGATCCCACATCCTCTTCCATAGAGCTGCAGATGCCTGCTACCGTTTATATCGGCCTGGCCGTGACCAGCCACGAGAGCGGCATATTATGTAAGGCTGAATTCTCCGAGGTCTCAACGACAGGCAACGTCACTGGACAATGGCAGTTGGCCGACGTCGGCGTCGCTCAAGGCGGCAATGAAGCTGAGCAGTTGTATGTGGCTGTGGAAGATAGTGCCGGTAATGTTAAGATAGTCAACCACCCCGACAATCCCGATGCGGTGCTGGCAACCGACTGGCAGCAGTGGGATATCCCGCTTACTGTTTTTAGCGATGCCGGTGTGGACCTGACTGCGGTCAATACAATATATATTGGCGTTGGTAATCCGGCGGACTCACAGGCTGGTGGCGAAGGTATGCTGTACGTTGATGATATCAGACTGTATCCTCCTCCGCCAGCGGAATAGTGTTTGGCCACTTGTAGGCTGAATTGCTGATAGTATTGCAACAATGCGGGGCCTATACCGATGCTACTCTGCGAAGTTTTTCTTCGTAGCGCGAGCTGATTCGGTATAGGCCCTGTTTATTTTTTAGTATTGCGTCTGTCCGCTTATCTCATTAAATGTAACGGTGTTTTAGGTGAAGAATGGTAGAGAAGAACAGGAAAATCAGCGGCGCCACTCTGGCTTGCGTACCATCAATGGCGGCATTTGTTGAGGTCTGGGCCTTCGGCTGCCTATGCTCAGGCAGCTTCTACTACTTGGATACCAGCGAATAGTAAAAAGCTGAGGTCTCCAGGGTAATTTGTATTTTGCTAATTTGCCAAACATCGCTGCATTTTTTTAAGAACAACACGATAGAATCTGCACCCTCCTCCTATCGGTCAATTTATGCAGCAACTTTTGAAAAATGTCTGAAAGCGGCTCGTATCAGCATAAGAGCCGAAAAACGCAAGACAAGGGGCTATAAGTAATGCAATTGGGCTCCCGCAAAGCGGGGCCCCTTCAGAGGTTCACGGGTATCTGGCGTTCAGCCAGGTACTCTTTCATTTCTCTGATGGTGTACTTGCCGAAGTGTGCGATTGAGGCTACAAGAACGGCATCTGCATGGCCTTCCATGATGGCCTGGTAGAGATGTTCCAGCGTACCGGCTCCGCCGGATGCGATTACAGTTATTGATACGGCGTCAGCGATAGCTCTGGTCATTGGAATATCATATCCGGCTTGTGTGCCGTCGGTATCTTTGCTTGTCGGCAGGATTTGACCTGTGCCCAGGTCTTCAACTCTTTTCGCCCACTGAACGGCGTCAATCCCTGTTCCTGTTGTGCCGCTTGCGACCATGACTTCAAAACCGGATGGCAGCTCCGAGTTGCCGGCGGTATCTATCGCAACCGTAATTTTTTCACTGCCGAATTCCTTTGCAGCTTCTTTCACCAATTCCGGATTGCGTACAGCCGCCGTGTTAATTGATACTTTTGCTGTGCCCATATCGAGCAATTCCTCAATCGCCTGGCAGCTTCCTATCCCGCCACCGACGGTCAATGGCACTGAAGTCCTCTCGACGGTTCTTTGTACTACATCGAGTAATGTCTTTCTCTTTTCAAGCGTAGCGGTGATATCAAGAAAGACCAGCTCGTCCGCGCCGGCTTGGCTGTAAGCAGCAGCGTTTTCCGCCGGGTCGCCCACATCTTTGAGCTCGACAAATTTAATGCCTTTAACTAATCGGCCATCTTTCACGTCCAAACACGGAATGATTCTTCTGTAATCCATCGGTTTTCTCTCCTAAGATAGTTAGTGCCTAAAGTGAGCTAAAGAGCGCGTTATTCGTGTTCCGGTTGCGCTACTCGTTTCGTCCTTCGTCATACGTTAAACGCAACCGTAACGAGTGGCGCAACCACATTACGAACTTTAGGCACTCCGAACTTTAGTTCACTTATGTATAAGAAATATACCAAACCAAGGCCTATCGGTCGAGTAAATGTTCTAAAAAAGTAACGTGAACAAATACCGTTGCAAATCATATATAATATTTGTATATGTGAAAAATTGATTAACTAAATAACGACTGATAACCTATATAGGGGAATTTATGAAGTTAGTACTGGTAAGGCATGGACAGAGCACGTGGAATCTGGAGAATAAATTTACCGGCTGGACCGATGTGGACCTCTCAGAGCAGGGCATTCGCGAGGCTCATGAGGCAGCCGAGGCGCTCATGAAAAATGGCTATACCTTTGACGTGGCCTTTACCTCTGTGCTAAAGCGTGCCATCAGGACGCTGTGGATGATACTCGACGATATGGACCTTATGTGGCTTCCGGTCCACCGCTCGTGGCGGCTTAATGAGCGTCATTACGGTGCTCTGCAGGGCCTTGACAAGAAGCAAACCGCTGCTAAATACGGCGTTGAGCAGGTTCAACTGTGGCGTCGCAGCTATGATACCCTGCCGCCGGCCCTTTCAGAAACGGACAGCCGACACCCGCGTTTAGACCCGCGCTATGCAGATGTGCCGGCAGATTTGCTACCGGCTACCGAGTCTCTGAAAACAACTCTTGAGCGGGTTTTGCCATACTGGCATCAGCAAATCGTGCCGCAGCTAAAAGAGGGTAAAAAAGTGTTGATATCGGCTCACGGCAATAGTATGAGAGCGCTGGTCAAACATCTGGATTCTGTATCCGATGAGCAGATTTCCGGCTTGAACATTCCGACGGGAATTCCGTTAGTCTATGAGCTGGATGAGCAGCTCAAGGCAAAGACACATTACTACTTGGCGGACGAGGAAAAAGTCAAAAAGGCAACCGCCGCGGTGGCGTCACAATTAAGCGGTTCGCCAAAAAGCTCGTGACGGTCGCTGTCACGCGCTCGCCGTCATTGCGAGGAGGCCGCATAACGGCCGACGCGGCAATCTCGAAATATTTGATACTGATTTACACAGAATTAACACGGATTTACTTTTTATATTTAGCCCCGCAATCCCTCGACCAGGCTCGGGACAGGTTTATTGCGGGTTTCTTGATTTCAGGTTAGCCCCCCAAATTTATTTGGGGGGTCTTCTTTTACATTGCCGCAATTTAATTTAGCATGTAGGGTGCGGTGTTTCGCACCACTGAATATTGCGTTGCCCTTCAGTCGGAGCGAAACAAAGATCCCACACCAATTGAGCGTAAGCTCACGTATAATTGGTGCGGGTAAAAAATCGAATATTTCGCTTGAAAACAATAGTTGACTTTTCCTTGTTCTCCCGTGGAACAACTATTTTTTTTGCCTTAAAAATATGCC
>Ga0315543_1000396_pt1 | contig 54123 bp, 55 predicted proteins | sample SalMarSW160210MG_2_FD_203098 | JGI IMG/M metagenome (GOLD analysis project Ga0315543, IMG submission 203098) | Salt marsh sediment microbial communities from the Plum Island Ecosystem LTER, Massachusetts, United States - Salt Marsh Sediment SW1601-210 ... | reverse complement strand
TAGTGATGGCCAAAGATGCGCACCCCGTTAGCGAAAAGGGCCGAGGCGATGGTCTCCCCCTCGCGGGCTTGCATCGTCTGGCCCTGCCAGGTGAACTCGAACCCCAATCGCTCCTCGACCGGGAGGATGGGGTGTTCACGAATGCGGTAATCCGCCATAACGTCCTCCTCGGAATGGGATGGGTATATGATACGCCCAAGTGTGCCAGGAGGCAAGCCGGGGGGACACTACAACGGATAAAGACAAAAACGGAAAGAAAGTGGAATGCTTGCTTCCCCTCCGCCTCAACCTGGTGTACAATTCAAGCCCCCCACGCGGTGGGGGGTCTGGTGACAGCCAGCCCAGTCATTCGTCGGTGTACTTTGAGGACCAGCCAATGAAACCGAAACCCCAGTTCACTCACGAGACATATCTCTCCCCCCTCACCTGGCGCTACGGTTCCAGCGAGATGCGCCACGTCTGGTCGGAGGAACACAAGCGACGACTATGGCGCCGCGTGTGGGTCGCGCTGGCCGCCGCGCAGCACCAGGCCGGACTGGTCACCGCCGAGCAACTGGCCGACCTGCGCGCGCATCAGGAGGACGTGGACCTGGCCCGCGCCGCCGAGATCGAGTCCGAGATCCACCACGACCTGATGGCCGAACTCCGCACCTTCGCCGAACAGTGCCCCGCCGGCGGGCCAGTGCTCCACCTGGGGGCCACCAGCGCCGACGTAGAGGACAACGGTGACGCGTTGCGCATCCGCGAGTCGCTCGACCTGCTGCTAGGGCGGCTGCGCGTGCTCCTTTCGGGCCTGGCCGATCTGATTGAGGCCCGCGCCGATCAGGTCTGCATGGGCTTCACTCACCTCCAGCCCGCCGAACCCACCACCGTCGGCTACCGGCTGGCGGTCTACGGCCAGGATCTGCTGGAGGACTACGTTGAACTGCGCCGCGTGCGGGCCAGTATCCGGGGCAAAGGCATCAAGGGGGCGGTGGGCACCGCTGCCTCCTACGCCCAACTGCTCGATGGCACCGGGATGACCCCTACCGAACTTGAGACCCGCGTGATGGCGGAACTGGGGCTGGGAGCCTTCCCCATCGCCACCCAGGTCTATCCGCGCCAGCAGGACTACCGCGTGTTGGCGGCGCTGGCGGGGTTGGCGGCCTCGCTCTACCGCTTCGCTTTCGACCTGCGGCTGCTGCAGTCGCCGTCCATCGGGGAGTGGAGCGAGCCCTTCGGGGCGCGGCAGGTGGGCTCGTCGGCGATGCCCTTCAAGCGCAACCCGGTCAACGCGGAGAACATGGACAGCCTGGCCAGGTACGTCGCTGCGCTGGCCCGCGTGGCCTGGGACAACGCGGCCCATAGCCTGCTGGAGCGCACGCTGGATGACTCGGCCAACCGCCGCCTCATCCTGCCGGGGGCGTTCCTGGCGAGCGACGAATTGTTGCGCCGTGCCCAGCGCATCCTGCGCGGTCTGCGTATCAACGACATGGCTGTGGCCCGCAACCTGGCCGCCTACGGCACCTTCGCCGCCACTGAGCCCCTCCTGATGGAACTGGCGCGAGCCGGCGCCGGCCGCCAGGCGATGCACGAACTGATCCGCGGGCACGCCATGGCTGCCTGGGATGCTGTGCAGCAGGGGGAGACTAACCCGCTGGCTGACCGTCTGGCCGCCGACCCGGAGGTGCTGCGTTACCTGCCCGCCGGCCGCGTGCGCGAGTTACTCGACGCCACCGCCCACGTCGGCGACGCGCCGGAGCGGGCGCGACGGATGGCGGCTGCGATACGCGAACACGTTAGGAAATGATCGGTACAGGCACTCTTATCAACGTCATCACCGTTCTGGTGGGCGGGACGCTGGGTACGCTGTTGGGCGCTCGCCTGCCCGAGAGGGTGCGCGAGACGATTATGCACGGCTTGGGTCTGTTGACCCTCGTTATTGGCGTTCAACTCTCCTTCGAAACCGATAACATCCTTGTCGTCCTGGGCAGTCTGCTGCTGGGAGGCATCACAGGAGAGTTGTTGCGCATAGAGGACCGGATCAACCAGTTGGGGCGCTGGCTTGAGCGCAAGACCACGAGGAGCGGCGGCCTGCCCGCTTCTGATCTGCCGCAGGATGCGACCCGCCCCGGTGCGTCCCGGTTCAGCCGCGCCTTTCTGACGGCGAGCCTGGTATTCTGCGTCGGTCCGATGACCATCCTGGGCTCCATCCAGGATGGCCTGACCGGTGACTACACCTTGCTGGCGGTCAAGGCGACGCTGGATGGATTTGCGTCGTTAGCCTTTGCGTCCACGCTGGGGCCCGGCGTGATCTTCGCTGCTCTCACCGTGTTGGTCTATCAGGGCGCGCTGACGCTGGGTGCTGGGTGGGCCAGCGTGGTGCTCACCGACCCTATGGTCGCCGAGATGACGGCCACGGGGGGCGTGCTGATGCTGGCATTGGGGCTGGGGCTCCTGGAGATCAAACAAGTCCGGGCCGGCAACCTCCTCCCTGCGATCGTCATAGCGCCGATCATCGTCGCTGTGATCGGATAAGGCATCCACTGGACCATCGTAGTGACGACTTTAGTTGTTCTGGTGGCGCAAAAGCGACTGAAGTCGCTACTACATCTGCGCATAGGGTGGTTTGAGGCTGCTCTATAGGCGTGATGGCTCGTGACCGCTGATTTGACCGCTTGCGCCGCTTGGGGTATAATGGCGCGGCTGTTGGCAATTGGCTAATCGCTAACCGCTAATTATGGAGGTATGGATGCCTAAGCGAACGTACCAACCCAAGAAACGCAAGCGCAAGCGCACCCATGGTTTCCGGGCCCGTATGTCCACGCTGGGTGGGAGGCGAGTGCTCAAGGCGCGTCGGCGGAAGGGCCGCCAACGCCTGACTGTGCATAGGGAGTGGGCTAAGAAATCGAACTGGAAGGAAAGTGCGCAACGACCCCGACGCCGGGCCTAGGGGTTCAAGACGGTCAACCCTACGCGATGGAGCGGCGGATTCGACTGCGGCGAACGACCGATGTGCAGCGAGTGTACGATGAAGGGAGATCGTGGGCTGACCCCTTACTTGTGCTGGTCGCGCGGTCCAACGGCCTTGATTTTAGCCGTGTGGGAGTTACAGCCAGCCGGAGGGTGGGGAAGGCAGTGGCGCGCAACCGGGCCAAGCGGCTCCTGCGCGAAGCGGCACGTCGCCTCTACCCCCAGTTTGGGGTTGGGTGGGACGTGGTGTTGATCGCACGCGCGGGGATCCTTAAGGTGCAAGAGCAGCAGGTCGAAGAGGCATTGGTGTTGTTGCTGAGACGAGCCGGATTGAGTACATAGGGGGTTCGGGTTCACACGAGAGGAAAAAGGAATGAGGTCTGTTCTTTTGGGTACAATTCGTCTCTATCAGATGACCCTCTCTCGCGCGCTCCCTCCCACGTGTCGCTTCGTTCCCTCCTGTTCCCAGTACGGCTACGAAGCCATCGCCCGCTACGGAGTCTGGCGCGGTGGCTGGCTGGCTGTCAAGCGGGTGGCCCGTTGCCACCCCTTCAACCCAGGGGGGTACGACCCCCTTCCCAATCTGGAGGAGGATAAGTAATTGGACCAATCCTGGATGCGGCGCTGGCCCAGCGCACTGGTGGTGTTGGCGCTACTCTTGAGCGCGAGCGGCTGTACGGGCGGGGCTGCACAGCCCACGAGTTGGACGGGGCTGACCGTCGTAGGAGAGAGGCTGTATGCGGCTGACCTGGAGCAGGTCGTGGCGCTGAATGTAGCAGATGGTAGTCCCCTGTGGACTTTCCCAGACGATCCGGAAGGGGAGAAACGCGGGGTGTTTCACGTTACCCCGGCAGTAGGCGGGGGCTGCGTGATTGTGGCCTCGCAGGTGCCCGGGGGAGGTTTCTTCAGCCAGCCCAGGGACATTGTTTGGGCGTTGGATGCCGACAACGGCAGTATATTGTGGCACTTCGATGGCGCTGCTGGTCAATACGTCGAAGGCGGGGCCATAAGCGGCGGTGTCTTCGTCATCGGCAACAGCGACGGCAACATCTATGCGCTGGATGTGGAGAGCGGGGCCCTCAGGTGGGTTTTCGAGACGGGGCACCGCGTGTGGGCCACGCCTCTCATCGTCTCGGACATCGTCTACATCGGCTCAATGGACCGCCGCCTCTATGCTCTGGATTTGTCTGACGGTGAGGTGCGCTGGGTTTTCTATGCCGAGGGGGCCTTCGCCAGCACGCCAGTGCTGCGAGACGACACGCTCTACATTGGCGCCTTTGACGACCGGCTCTACGCCGTAGACGCGCTTATGGGGACCGAGCGTTGGCGCTTCCCAGGCGAGAATTGGTTCTGGGGCGGGCCGGTGGTTTACGACCACACCGTCTATGCGACCGACGTAAACGGCAACGTCTACGCTGTGGATGCCGAGACCGGTGAGCAAATCTGGCATAAGCCTCTTGACGTACCCGTGCGCGCAGGGCCGGCGCTGACAGGAGATGGAAGCAGGTTGTTCGTCGGCGGTCAGAATGGTACTTTGTATGCACTGGACACTGCTGATGGCTTTATGCCGTGGTCACGGGAGAGCGAAGGGCAGGCGCTTTCGACACCTGTGGTGAGTGGGCCCGTGGTGTACGATGCGCAGATCAATGGGCCGTATCGGATACGAGCGCTATATGTGGATAACGGGCGCGAGGTGTGGGCCTATCCGCCCGTCGTTGAAGGACAAGAATAGGAAGGGCAGACTGTGATTGATTCTATCGCCTATCCGCTAGCCAACTTATTATTACTCTTTTATAACTTCCTGGGGCATCAGACCGTCATAGCCATTGCCGCGCTGACCATCTTGATCCGTCTGCTCATCCTGCCGCTGACGCTGGGGCAGCAGAAGTCAGCACGCAAGATGCAGGAACTCCAGCCGAAGATCGCGAAGTTACAGAAGAAGTACGGCAAAGACAAGGAACGACTGACACAGGAACAGATGAAGTTGTACAAGGAAGCAGGCATCAACCCTATGGGGGGGTGCCTGCCGCTGCTGATCCAGTTCCCAATTATGTTCGGTCTCTACCGGGCGATCATGTACTGTGTGCCCACGACACCTTTGCAACTGTTTCAGTTCTCTCAGCACATCTACAAGTGGCTGCCTGGCGTTGTGGGGCTTGTTCCGCTGCAGAGTGCGTTCCTGGGGATGGACCTGGGCCGCCCCCCCACTATGGCTCAGTGGTGGTCGTACGCTTTGCCTGCTCTGGTCTTGGCCACGTCCTGGTTACAGCAGAAGTTATTGACCCCGCCCGCTGCTGGCGATGACCAATCGCAGTCGGGGATGATGAATCAGCAGATGCAGATCATGATGCCGTTGATGTTCGGGCTTATGTCCCTCCAGTTCGCAACGGGGCTCTCTGTCTATTTCATCATCTCCAACCTGATCGGGATTGCCCAGTTTTACCTCGTTCGGGTGAATCGAGGCGGTGAGGGGACAAGGGCAAGTAGCAGCAGCGACTGAAGCAGCGGAAGCGATAGATGGCTCGCAAGGTGGCTTGCGTTAGGCATTTGTTTAAGGAGTGAGACAGATGGCGGAGATGGAACGGGCAATCGAGGTGACCGGGGCAGACGTTGAAGCCGCGATTGCCACAGGCCTGGCACGCCTGGGGGTTGATCGAGATGCGGTGGATGTCGAGGTGTTGGATGAGGGCAGCCGGGGCGTATTCGGGCTGGGTGGGCGAGAGACCCGCGTGCGCCTGACGGTTAGGCCGCGCCCGGCTCCCGCAGTACCATCCGAGCCGGTCGCTCCGCTCGCCGTTGAACCGGTCGTGCCGGCCATGGTGGAGAAAGGTGAAGCCGAGGTATCTCGGGGGGTGCTGCTGGAACTGCTGACTCTTCTGGGTATGGACGAGGCCCAGGTTGACGTGCGGCGAGCCGAACTGGCCCCAGGTGATAAGGAGCCGCCGTTGGTGCTCGATGTGCATGGCCCAGGCGTCAATGCATTGATAGGCTACCGTGGGGAGACGCTGGCTGCGTTGCAGCATATTACCCGGCTGATCGTTGGGCGGGAGATGGCAGGCCGGGTATGGCTGATGGTGGACGTGGAGGGTTTCAAGGCACGTCGGGAAAAGTCGCTGCGCCACCTGGCTCAACGTATGGCGGAGCAGGTAGTGCGCACCGACCGCACGGTGGTGTTGGAACCTATGCCCCCTCGCGAGCGTCGCATCATCCACTTGGCATTGCGCGATCATTCCCAGGTGACCACCCGCAGCATCGGTGAGGGGGACCGGCGCAAGGTCACCATCATCCCACAATGACAATAAGGGGCTTCCAGAATTCAAACTATCCCATCTTGCAGCGCGTCATTCTGAGCGTAGCGAAGAATCTCGCCCTGGGTGGGCTTTAAGGCACTGTGGCATGAGATTCTTCGCTCCACTGCGTTCCGCTCAGAATGACATTGGGATGATTATTTTTCTGGAACAGCCTAATCCATTAGCCCGTAGCCCCGCGCTGCTGATGGCTGACTGCTATGTTTGAACTGGACTACCTGGTCATTGGGCACGTGACTCGTGACCTGGTAGACGGTGCCTTCGTAGTTGGTGGGACGGTTTCCTACGCTGCTCGCACTGCGCGTGCGTTGGGCTGTCGCGCTGGCATCATTACCAGTGCCAGCCCTGACCTCGATCTGGGCGGGGTGCTGGACGGTGTGGCAATCGCCCGCTTCCCGGCCGCTGCGACGACCACATTTGAGAATATTTACACCTCCGACGGGCGACGCCAGATGCTGCACAGCGTCGCCGAGACGCTGATGCCAGCGATGGTGCCACCGCACTGGCGGGCGACCATTGCCCACCTGGGGCCGGTCGCCCAGGAGTGCGACCCGGCGCTGGCCAATGTCTTTGGAGACGCCTTTGTGGGCTTGACCCCTCAGGGGTGGATGCGGCGTTGGGATCAAGCCGGGCACGTGAATCCCTGCCGGTGGGAGAGGGCCGGGGAGTTGCTCGCCCGCGCCGACGCCGTGGTGCTGAGCGAGGAGGACGTGGCGGGCGACAAAGCACTGGTGGCCCAATACGCCGCCCAGACACGGCTGCTGGTTGTGACCCAGGCGGTGGCGGGCTGCACTGTATACGTGGCGGGCCAGGCCCGCCACTTCCCGGCCCCAGCCGTGCGCGAGGTGGACCCTACCGGTGTCGGCGACATCTTCGCGGCGGCCTTCTTCGTGTGGCTGCAGCGAGGGGGCGACCCCTGGACGGCTGCTCGCTTCGCCAACTGCGTCGCCGCTCGCTCGGTGACACAGGCGGGACTGTCTGGCACGCCTGGCCCGCAGGAGGTCTCCCGCTGCGAGCGGGCCTTGGGGGGATAGGGCAGTTTTTGATGCAAGACGCCGTGTGGGGCAGGCTTTCTAGCCTGTCTGGGCGGCAGACTGGAAAGTCTGCTCCACCTTCGCACCAGAAAATGGGGTAGGCCAGGATGCCGATCATCTACACGCTGGCTAACCAGAAAGGCGGTGTTGGCAAGACCACCACGGCGGTCAACGTAGGGGCCTACCTGGCAGAGTGGGGCCAGCGTGTCCTGGTGGTGGACATTGACCCGCAGGCTAATGCCACCTCCTCCCTGGGGATAGATAAGCGCGCCGTGCCACTCTCTATCTACGACCTGCTGGTGCGCGAGGTTCCGTTGGCCCGTATTGTGCAACTCACCGGTCGGGTGCGGCTCGACCTGGCCCCGGCCTCGCCGTCCCTGGCCGGTGCGACGGTGGAAATGATCAGCCTGCCACGGCGGGAGTACCGCTTGCGGCAGATGCTGGTAGGGCTGGATCAGCGATATGATTACGTGCTGATTGACTGCCCGCCCAGCCTGGGCATTTTGACGGTGAACGGCCTGGCGGCTGCAACCGATGGGGTGATCATCCCCGTGCAGTGCGAATACCTGGCGCTGGAGGGCCTCTCACAATTGATGCGCGCGATTGAGTTGGTGCGCCGCGCCCTCAACCCGGGGCTGCGGCTGCGGGGGCTGGTGATGACGATGTATGACGCCCGCACCACGCTGTCGCGACAGGTCGTCGAGGAGGTACGGCGACACTTCCCCGAGCGGGTCTTTCGCACGATTATCCCGCGCAGCGTGCGCCTGAGCGAGGCGCCTAGTTATGGCGAGCCCATCATATCTTACGCACCCCGTTCGGCGGGGGCACTGGCCTACGCGGCGCTGGCGCGAGAGTTGCTGGTGGGCGATCATAGCCGCTGACTGCTGAGGTAAGAGATGTCACCACGCAAGAGCGGGCTGGGTAGGGGGTTGGAAGCGCTGATCCCTCTCGCCGAGGAAGGGGCGGCGGCGCAGGGTGTGATCGAGGCCCCCCTCGCTTCTATCTTGCCCAACCCTCACCAGCCGCGTGCGCCGATCCGTGATCAAGACCTGGTGGAACTGGCTGCCTCAATTGAGGAGCATGGGATCATCCAGCCGCTTATTGTCACCAGAGCGGTGGATGGGTATCAGATGATTGCCGGCGAGCGCCGCTGGCGGGCGGCGCGGCTGGCTGGGTTGTCCACCGTCCCCGTCGTGGTGAAAGACGTGGCCCCCAGCGAGATGCTCGAACTGGCGCTGGTGGAGAACATCCAGCGGTCCGACCTGAATCCGCTGGAAGAGGCCATGGCCTACTGCCAGTTGACCGATGAGTTTGGGTTGACGCAGGAGCAGGTGGCGCGGCGAGTGGGGAAGAGCCGGGTGGCGGTCTCCAACACGCTGCGGTTGTTGAAGGCAATCCGGCCCGTACAGGAGGCGCTGCTGGCAGGAAAGATCAGCGAAGGGCACGCCCGGGCGCTTTTGGGCCTGGAGCGGGCTGAGGCACAGGAAGCCGCGCTCAAGACGGTTCTGAAGCAGGGGCTGAACGTGCGGCAGACGGAGGAGTTGGTACGGCGCTTGCTCGGCCTGCGCCGCGAGGAACAGCGACCTGCACGTACGGTTGCGCCAGAGACGCGGGCGCTGGAATCCCGCTTCCGCGAGGCGTTGGGCACCAAAGTGCGCCTGACGCGCGGCGGCAAAGGTGGGCGCATCGTGATTTACTTCTATTCGGAGGAGGAACTGGACGCGCTATACGAGCGCATCGTCGGAAGCGAATGATAAATGCTGGCTGATCAACTCCTGGTCAACGGGCAAGTGTACACGATGGACGCCGGGTGCCCTCGGGCCTCGGCGTTGGCTATTGCCGGGAAGCGCATCCTGGCTGTAGGGGACGATTCTTCGACAGGCTCAGGGCACCGCCTGCGTGACCTCCTGATCCCCGGCCGGAAGGCGTTCGACCTGGGCGGGCGCTGTGTTCTCCCTGGCCTGACCGATAGCCACATTCACTTCACCTGGTATGCCCTGAGCCTGCGCGCACTGGATCTGAGCAAGGCTGCGACGCTGGATGAGATGCTGGCGCTGGTGGCGGAGCGGGCGCGGGAGACGGGGCCGGGCGAGTGGATACTGGGGATGCGATGGGACCAGGAACAGTGGCCTGAGCGTCGCTTTCCCACAGCCGCCGACCTGGACACCGTCGCGCCGGTCCATCCGGTTGTGCTCAGGGCCAAGAGCGGCCACGCACTGGTGACGAACTCAGTTGTGCTCGACCTGGCTCGCATCACCGCCGAGACGCCCGACCCGCCTGGCGGGCGCATCGGGCGCGATGCCAGCGGGCGGCCCGACGGGATGCTTTTCGAGGACAGTGCGATGGAGTTGGTCACTGGCCTCATTCCACCACCCGAGCCGGAGGAGACCGACGATGCGCTGCGAGAGGCCTTCCCGAGCGCGTGGCGCGTGGGACTGACGACCATCCACGACATGGACGGCCCCCCGGCCTTCGCGGCCTACCAGCGGCTGCACGTCCGGGGCGAACTGGGCCTGCGGGTGGTCAAGTATCTTCCCGCCGACGCGCTCGACTGCGCATTGGAGGTCGGCCTGCGTGCAAGGCTAGGCGACGATTGGCTGCGGGTGGGTGGTATCAAGGTCTTCGCCGACGGTGCGCTGGGCCCCCGCACGGCGGCGATGTTGGCCCCCTACGCTGGGGAGCCGGGGAACGTGGGTGTCCTGACCACGGACGGGGATGCGCTGCGCGAGTTGGCGCGCAGGGCGGTGGCGGGTGGCCTGCCGCTGGCCGTGCACGCCATCGGCGATCGGGCCAACCGCATGGTGCTGGACGTGCTGCAGGACGTGGGCGGAGGGAGCAGGGACGTGCCCAGGGGCAGGGACGAGCCCGGGGGCCGGGACAAGCCCAGCCCCTACCGCCATCGCATCGAGCACGTGCAACTGCTCCACCCCGACGATGTGGGCCGGTTGGCCGTGCTGGGCGTCGTGGCCTCGATGCAGCCCATCCACGCCACGCAGGACTCCGAGATGGCCGACCGTTATTGGGGCGAGCGCTGCGCCGCCGCTTACGCCTGGCGCAGCCTGCTGGAGGCCGGCACGATGCTGGCCTTCGGCTCCGATTGCCCCGTGGAGGACCTTAACCCCTTCCTCGGTATCCACGCCGCCGTGACGCGGCGCCGCACCGATGGCTTCCCTGGCCCGGAGGGCTGGTATCCCGAGCAGCGGTTGACGGTGGAGGAAGCGGTGCGCGCCTACACGCTGGGCGCGGCCTGCGCTGCCGGCCTGGAGGATCGGCTGGGCTCGCTGGCCCCCGGCAAACTGGCCGACCTGGTTGTGCTCGACCGGGACGTCTTCACCTGTGATCCAATGGCCATCGCGGAGACGCGGGTGGTGGCGACGATGATCGGCGGGCGATTCCTAGCAGTCAGCAGTTAGCAGTCAGCCAATTACCAACTGTCTCCCTTGCTCCTCGTAGGGGGAAGGGCCGGGGATGGGGGTCAAGTGTCACAGGTCAACGGTGCAGCCCAGGCCGGGTACGTCGGTGGCGATGAGCCAGCCCTCCTTCAAAAGAAAACCGGGCACGGTGGGATCGTCCACCAGGTCAAAATGACCATCCAGGTCCCCGTAGCGGACGTTGGGGCTGCTCAGAGCGAAACTCAGCCCGGCGGCAGTGAGCAGCGCTGGTTCGTTGACGCAACTGACCATCGTGGCCATCCTGGCGGCGCGAGCGATGGTGTCCACCTGGCGCGCACAACGCAGCCCCCCACACGTGGCCAGTTTGACGCTCATCCCGTCGGCGGCTCGACGGGCGGCGATTTCCAGTGCCGAGGAGGGGTCTGTCACGCTTTGGTCGGCCAGGATGGGTACCGGGCTGTGCTTCGTGACCTGGAGCAGTCCGTCCAGGTCGTCGGCGGGCGTGGGCTGTTCCAGCATCTCCAGTTTCCCCTCCAGCGCGCGGGCCACGTCCAGCGCCTGTTGGACGGTGTACCCCTGGTCGGCGTCCAGGCGCAGGGTGATATGGGGCAGGGCTTTATGGATCGCCCGCACCCGGCGCACGTCCTCGTCGGGGTCGAGGCCGCCCTTGACCTTGAGGATGCGGAACCCTTGTCGGGCGCGGTCGCGGGCCAACTTGACGGTCTCCTTGACCGGCGCGATGCCGATGGTCACGGACGTCTGGATGCGATTGCGGTAGCCGCCCAGCAGGCGATAGAGGGGCAGCCCGGCGGCCAGGCCCAGGAGGTCGTGAAAGGCGAGGTCGAACGCGCACAGGGCCGACGGGGTGCGTTCGGTCAGTTGGGCCAGTTCCTCCAACGCGTACTCGGTGTTGAGCGGGTTCAGGTCGCGGGCGCGGCTGGCGCAGGCCCGGCAGGCCCGGACGACGTCCTCCAGCGTCTCGCCGGTTAAGCCCTCATCAAAGGCGGCGCAGCCCCAGGCGGCCCGTCCCTGGCGCGTCTCGATGTGCACGAACACCACCGTCACGCGGTCAATCTCCGGGTGGTAGGCCGTCCGATAGGGCAGACGCAGACTCAATTCGACCGGGACAACTTCGACGTTCGTGATCTGCATGGGGCATCTCCTCACTCTAGAAGCGTATCACCAACATGGCAACTATTCGCCCAGGAAATCCATAAAGTGGAGGGCTGTCTCAATTCCCTTGTAGAAATTGGGCAGGTGAAACTTTTCGTTGGGGGAGTGCAGCCGATCATCGGGCAGCCCAAAGCCCATCAAGATCGTCTCAATCCCCAGGACTCTTTGGAACGTGGCGACGACGGGGATTGAGCCTCCCTCGCGGACGAAGACAGGCTCCTTGCCAAAAGCCTCAGCATAGGCCCGAAAGGCGGCCTTCATCGCCGGGCTATCGCGGCGGAGGATAGCACCCTCGCCGCCGTGTAGATCACGCACCTCAACGCTGACCGTGGGCGGCGCGATCTCGGCCAGGTAATCACGGAACAGTTGCGTGATCTCCGCCGGTTCCTGGTCCGGCACCAGGCGCATCGAGATCTTGGCGAACGCCTTGCTGGGCAGCACCGTCTTTGCACCCGGCTGGATGTACCCGCCCCATAAGCCGTTGACGTCCAGCGTGGGCCGGGCCGTCGTGCGCTCGACGATGGTGTACGCTGGCTCGCCCCAATCGGTCTTCACGCCCGCTTCGTCGAGCCACGCTTCGCGCTCGAAGGGGACCTTCGCCAGTTCTGCGCGTTCCTCGGGTGACAGTGCCCGCACCTGATCGTAGAAGCCGGGAATGGTGATACGCCCATTCTCGTCCTGCAGCCTGGCGATCATCGCGCAGAGCGCGTTAATCGGGTTATGCACCGCGCCCCCGTAGATGCCGGAGTGCAAATCGTGATCGGGGCCGGTCACCTCGACCTCGACGTAGGCCAGCCCGCGCAGCGCATAGACGATGGAAGGCGTATCTTTGCCCAGGATATGCGTATCGGAGATCACTGCCACGCCGGCGGCCAATAGTCCAGTGTGCTCGCGGATGAACGGCTCCAGGCTGGGGCTGCCGGTTTCCTCCTCGCCCTCGAAGATGCACTTGACGTTGACCGGCGGCGTGCCCACCGTCTCCCTGAACGCTTCCGCTGCCTTGACGTGAATATACAACTGCCCCTTATCATCCGACGCCCCGCGACAGAAGATGTCGTCGCCCACGATGGTGGGCTCAAACGGCGGGGTATTCCACTCCTCCAGCGGATCGGGCGGCTGCACGTCGTAGTGCCCGTAGACCAGGACGGTGGGAGTCTCGGGCCCGGCCGCCAGCCACTCCGCGTAGACGACAGGATGGCCCGGCGTGGGCATCACCTCCGCCTTGGGGAACCCGGCCAGCAGCAGTTTGTCCCGCAGCCACACCGCCGCGCGCTCGATGTCCGGCTTGTGCTCTATCTGCGTGCTGACGCTGGGGATGCTCAAGAATTCCTTCAGTTCTGCCACAAACCGATCCTGATTTGCCCGTGCGTACTCTGAAGCCTTCATTTGTCACCTCTTATGGCACGCTTGCAAGTGAGCAGCCGTCCGGCGCGGCTGGAAACCCGGCAGGTCATTGTCAGCATCTGTCGTGGCCGAAGCCGTTGTACTGAACGCCGCCCTGTGGTTCGCCTATGCCTCGACCGCCGCTGAGGGTGGGAGTGCAGGTATGGGCATGAGTATGCTCAGGAAAACTCTCCATTGCCTTCCAACGCTGCGTCCAGTGCTGATGTGAACGGGTCATAATTCCCATCTCGCAGCTTCTGGAAAAACTTGTCGTAATCGCGGAGAGTCAAGAAGTGGAAAAGGTAAGTACACCCTGTTTGCTGCTGGTTGAGTGTCCGAAAGTGCTGCCGGGCGTACTTGTATTTACCCTTATTCTCCGGCGATGGCTCGGCGATTTCCTCATCCCCTTTGATCTCAATGACCAGAATATGGTTGCCTTTCTTGACAAAAAAGTCGGGGTTAAAGTAGCCTCGCTTGGGATGTTCCCCCTTGCGCCAGGCATATTCGATGGGGTAGAAGCCCTGGTCCGTGGACTTGATCCAGGCGTCTATGACCTGGGCGTTCTCTGGTCTGATCAACTGCCTGACGAAATCACGTTCTGGCTTGTGGTCGGCCAGCATGATGTTCAGCGGCGTCTTGAAGAGAAAAGCATTGCTCACGTACTGCCAGGCTGCACGGGGCAGGGTCTCATCGTCGCGCACTTCCTCCAGCAATGGCTGCGTCTCCTCGTCGCTCAATCGGAAGGAATGTTCATCGGCAAAAACTGTCACCTCGGCCCGGCGCAATGATGCCATCCCAACACTGTCGCGTGCTCTGTCCGCCGTGCTCAGTGTTTCGACTGCCTTGGGCGTCATCTTATAGCGCACGCGCTTGGCCGCGCCACGCATGGTGACGCCAAATGCAGCCAATATCTTCTGCTTGTTCTCAGCACTCACTTGATCTTGGGTCTCACCGACTCTCCTGAGCGATTTACGAATCAGTTCTTTGAGCCATTCCAATGGATACCGCTGCTCAAAGGCGGTCTCCCCCCCTGTTTCCATATCAATGGCCCCATATTTGTTATGGATGTCCTCAGCCACTTCATCCACCGTGTACATCTTATACCGCACCAGCGTCTTCTTGGTGCGCCGATCGCCGGTCACAGCGCGTTCGTAGGTCGTCTCTCGTTCCAGGGCGGGCACCTGAGAAATGAGAGTGATAAAACCCCTGCCAAAGTCATATTTGCCCTTTTGCTCAAACTCTTCAACCGTCTGGGTCTTGCTGTAGTCCAGGTGATGCAGGACGAAACTGTAGTCGGGTGTCTTGGCGACGGGGTAGGAATAGAGTCGTTTTTCGACTTCCATTACCTCGTCCACCAGGTGCTTGATGCGGCTGGACCAGGCGTCGTGGTTGAAGACGGTGACCACCGGCCACTCGCCCCGGTAGGCGTCCGGCACACGCAACCCCCGGCCCAACACCTGGGCGATGAGCAGTTTGCTGTTGAAAGCACGCTCCTCGTGGGGCACCACCTGGAAGACGTTCTGCACGTCCCAGCCCTCGGTGAGCATGCTGACCGAGGTGATCCACTCCACCGGATTGTCGAGCCGGTCCACATCGGCCAGCGCCCGCACGTTGGCCTGGTGTTCTCGCGCCGAGGTGACGATGAGCACCTTCCTGGCCGCGTCCTCGACCGGTATCCCCTCCTGCCCGGCCAGGAACTCGATCAGATCGCCGGTCAGACGTTTGCAGGCGGAAATGTCCCGCGTCACCAGAATGGTCAGGGGCCTGACTTTCCGGTAGCGGGCGGTCTTGTGCTCCAGGTGGTTGTCGTAGATTTTCTGGAACTTCTCGTACTGCGACTGTGAGGTGTCTTCCGCCACGTAATCAATGCGCTTGGCGAAGCCTTGCTCAATCGCCTCGCGCAACGAGTAGCGATAGATCACGTCGGCAAAGTAATCGTTGCCGATGTAACAGGTACCCGAACCGCCGACGAGATAGCGGAAGCCGAATTCGGGGTCAAGGAGAAACTCCTTCCACCGCTTGAGGCTGCGGCTGGTGGCGTCCCGGCCTATCGGCTTGTTGTAGACGTGGTGCACCTCGTCGTTCAAGACCAGTGTGCGGTCGCCTTTGCCGTCCAGGCTGTCGCGGATGGACGATTTGACGTGTCTGAGCGTGGCGTGAAAGTTCTCGATGCAAATCGTGCCGTCCACGATGGATTCGGTGGCGTTGATGATGTGCGGGTTGCGTACGCGGGCGTCTTCCGGTATGAGGTCCCTGAGGGTAACGTCGGTGGAGAGGCGTCGAAACTTGCCCATAAGCCCCGCTTCGATGGTGCGGGATGGGCAGAGCACCAGCACCCGATCCACCGCGCCTTTGGCCAACATGATGCGGGCGATGCCGTACATGACGTAACTCTTGCCCGTGGCGGTGGCCAGGTCAATGGAGCAAGAGAGTTGATCGGGCAGTTGCAGGTGACGCTCCATCTCGTGGAACGAGCCATATCGCTCCCGCAACTTTTCGTTGGAATGAAAGTTCTCCTCAGCCAAAGCACGCAGGTTGACGTAGCGCCCGCCCAGCAGGTAGCGCAGCGCGACCCGGATGGCCTCTTTCTGGTATTCCCGCGCACCGCACAGAACATCTATGAATGGCTCGTAGGGAGTGACGTCGAAACGGGCCGGATCCACGCTGGGACTGACGCGCAATACCAGGTCTTGATTCAAAAAGGTCTGGCGGTCTGGCATGGGCTTACTCCAATCCTAACCGGGAACGAACCCACGCTCGTACAGCATAGGCAGCCTCAACCGCCTCTGCCTTTTGAAACCAGCGTTCGGCCAATGCTTGAGAAGGATCACTCGGCACGTTCATACAGCACCTTCCCTTCCCGTAACACTGAGGCCACCAGTGAGGCCGGGGCCTGTTTCCAATACGCTACTTCTTCCGGTGAGTAGACCACAATGTCCATCGGGCAGGGGTAGGGGTCAAACAGCCGCTTGATCTGGCTGCCCCGGCCACGCGCGGGCAATGGGGGGTCCAATTCCACAAAGATGTCCAGATCGCTATCCGGCCCGCTCTCCCCACGCGCATAGGAGCCAAATAGGATAATCCGCCGGGGAGAGAGATGCGTGGCGATGACCTCCACAATGTGCTGAATGGTTTCCTCGTTCACCATAGGCTCAACCTCCAGAGAAATCCGCCCGGGTCTTGATTTCCCGGTACTCGTTGCCGTAGATGTCCATGTAGATAATCATCGCCTGCCGGCCCAGCGATTCCAGTGGCAGATGCACTTCCCAACCGTTCTTTTCGATCTCGCTGGCGTAGAACACCCGGTCCGGCTCAAACGGCGGCGGCTCTTGCTCATCGGGTTTCTTGAGGGGATAGTCGTAGTCCACCATCACCATCGAAAGCGTCTCCAGGTTGCCCTTCTGCGTCGCCCCCTTGACCATCGCCTTGCTCTTGAAAGTCTTAACGTGGATGACCGCCTCGTCGAGCAATTCTCCCTGCCGGGGCCTGACCAGGTACTCACATTCCACCTCCGGCAGGCGGATGAAGTCAAAGCCGACGGCCTCCACCGTCTCATTGACCTGGCTCTCGTCCACCGGCTGGGTGATGGCCTCAAAGTCGTGGGTGTGGAGTTCGTTGATGATGGAATAGGGGATGCGCAGAATGTAGTAGCGAGTGCGGCCTTTGTCAACGTAATCCTCCAGGAAGGTGACGCTGGCCGCTGGGGCGACGATAAAGAAGCGGGGGCCGACTTTGCCGCCGATCTGGTTGTGCAGGTCGTCAATGAAGCCATAGTCAAGCACTGCGCCGCCGCCCAGCAGGTGGTTGAAGACCAGGGCGTCGTCGGCGCCGCGGTAGCCGTCCAGTTGCACGCCGCCGACGGTGTGGGGCTCGTCGCGGCACTGGAAGAGGTGCAGGCCGAAGAAGCGCCAGTCCTCCCAGGGCAGACGCTTGAGTTTGGAAAAGTCGTACAGGCCGGCGTTGTAGAGGGTGAAGGGCTGGGGTTCGAGCCGCTTGCCCTTGTTGCCGATCTTTTCCCGCAGGTTGAGCAAACGCTTCTGGATGGTGTAGATGGCCAGTTTGCCACAGTCAATCCCGATCCAGCGCCGGCCCAGTTTTTCGGCCACGGCCAGCGTGGTGCCGGAACCGGCAAAGGCGTCGAGGACGATGTCACCTTCGTCTGTGACCGACTCCATCGCTCTCCTTAACAATTCCTCTGGTTTCTGGGTAGGATAGCCAATGTACTCCCTACTTCTCCTTTTGGTTACGCTGCTCTGACCGATGGTCCAAACATCGTCTGCCCACTTGTGGGTAAACTCCCGATAGATGATATTGCCATCCTCATCCCGTGCAGCCACCAGACTTTGCGTCTCTTTGTCCCATACTCGTACATCTCTCTTTCGTGGCTTTTTCAATGGTATAGCAACCCGCTTGAAGCGTGTTCGCTCTGACCGTGAGTAGAGATACACCACATTGTGATTGTTCGGAAACCTATTCACGTTTCCCTGAAAGTTATCTGGATAGTGCCATACAATCTCGTTTTCAAACCGATGTTCGCCAAAAACCTCATCCAAGATTGCCTTGACGTAGTGTCCTTTCTTCCAATCAAGGTGTACAAAGATAGCCCCATGATCTGTCAACAGCTCACGGAGAAATACGAGTCGCCTGCGCAAAAACTCAACGAATCTGGCTCCCACAATCTTGTCCTGATAGGCTCTTTCGCCTCCGGCCCCTCGAAATTCCTGCTTCGTTGCAAACGGCGGGTCAATGTAAACCAACTTCACTCCGTAGGAGCCGTCGGCGTTGACCAGTCTGCCCTCCTCCTTCATCCGCAGCAGCGTCTTCATCGCCTGCAAATTATCGCCAAATATGAGCATATTGCGCCAATCGTCGTCGCCGTCACTCCCAAAGGTCTTGATGGGCTGGAGCGGCACACCCATCGTCTCGGCCAGGATGTCCTCCTCCCGCTCTTTGCCCGCGTACACCAGTTCGTATTCCTTCCGCTCCGGCGGGAATAGGAGGTGCTTGTAGTCCAGAGGCAGGTCTTCGCCTTGCTCAAGCAGTTCGACGATGTGCTGGCGTTGGTGTTCGGTCAGGTTACTGGACATTCAGCACTCCTTGATAATTTAAAAAGGAATTTCTATTTCCTCAAAAGTATTAGCGTAGGCGAGATGATTGTCAAGGTAAAGACGAATGGTGTAGCCGTCAGATAGCGACGGCAAAGGAATCGCCAAAATATAAGGTCTTTCCAACTGGAAATCCTCTGCACCAAGACAGTGCCGACCAGAGGCGACTTCAAGCTCAACTCGCAAGTGAAATGGCCCCGGAGATTTGGTTTCCGGTGAAAAGTGAAAGTAAGCGGCCTCTGAAGACAGGCGAACCGTCTCCACGAAGGTTTGCTGGCGATAGAAAAGAGTGCTACGAGTGCTGGCAATAATCTTGTCCCGGTATCGCTTTTGCAAATCCGGTGGAAGCAGATGCAGCAAAGTCTCTCTTTCTGCCTCAGAACGGCAATAGATGTAACGCAGAGCACTCAGGTCTAGTCTTCGTGGAACAATGACTTCTGCATTTCTTCGAAAAGCAATGTCGGACTGTTCTGCTTGGTGGGGATTGAACCGACCTGTATGGTAGATCTTTTTCCAGGGCAATTGCTCAAGATCCACTGCTGTCGAAAGAATACGGGCCTCGGATGAGTTGAGTCCTCCGTCAGAGAACCGACAGTCTGCACGTGAAAGAATCTCGGTTGAGTCAAACAGGAAAAAAAAAAGGACAGGGCAATGGGCATCACGAAACTTTGACTTTGAGAGCGTGGCCTGGGAGCAGATCCCTTCCGCGTAATATTGCGTTGGCGTTTTCGGGCGGAAGTACAAACGCACGCAATCTTTGATAGCGATGTTCGTGCCGGCCAACACAGAGGTACTACCACTACTGACTTTCAGTTTATCTTGGCTTTCTGCATATTGTCGGCTGTACAGTTGTCCATCCTGCAGAATACCAACAGCATTTCTGATATCCGTGTAGTGGAAGACAAACAGGGGCCACCAACGCCGCTCTGTACGCTTTACCCAATCTTGCCCTGCCAGATTGTTCAGGACATTCTTGATTTGCTCGGCGTCTGGCTTCAAGTCCATGGGGGTTAGCCCGGTTAGAACAGTGACAGTTGGGCAAACTGAGGGGACTCACGAATGAACGCAGAAGGAAGTACCTGCAAGCCAGTGACAACGGCGTCCTGGAGGCTGTCGTAGGTATCCGCTACGTGTACAGGCGTCACATAATCCAGTGTGGCAAAGATGGGGAGTAGATAAGATGTCTGCCTGTCCAGGCCCGGCGCAATGTGCCGCATAGAAAAGCCGTGCGTCCTAAGCTGCTGCCAGAAAGCCACCAGCGTTTCATATTGGATAGTGTATCGCCGTCCGGCAGCGATGATTTCTATGCCCGATGGATTCCTAGATATTCGGGCCATGAACGGCTTGTGCCGGGCAATGGTCTCGAAGCGATCCCTTTGATTCAACAACTGGGTCAAATCGTCCCACACTTCGGCGAAAGGCAGGCTAGTCGGTTCGGAACGCAACCACTTTTTCATTTCCTCTGGATTTAGATGTTCGACGAACGTGCTCTTTTGGCCGGGGTAGATGAACACCTCGATGGGCAGTTGGCGCAGGTACTTTTCCATCAGCGGTTTCACCTGCGTCTCAAAGTCCAACTGGCCATTGCCGCAGCCGAGCGCGGGAAAAGCAATGCTGTGAGTTCCCAAGTCGGCGTAACTGTTGACAAACTTTTGTAGTCCGGCATCAACGTATTCGACACGCGAGGGACTACGCCAGTGCTTCTTGGTGGGAAAATTCAGCACCCATTTGTTAGGGCTTTTGTACAGCCACAACGTGCCAATTTGGAACTGCCCGCGCTCACACAATTCACGGTACTGGCGATACATGTCGGGGAACAGCCGCTTGAACTCGAGGGCAATCCCCTTGCCCATCACGCCCACCGTATTGACGGTGTTGACCAAAACCTGGGCTGGCGATTGGAGCAAATTGCCTCTTACATACAGTATCATCTTACTTAACCTCACGCGGATGGTGGTCTTATCCGGGCCTGCTTCTCTGATACGACAAGACGCCTCTACTCTTGATTATAGCCCAATCTTAACACTTGCACAAACCAAAGAGATCCGCCGCAAGTCCCTGATGCGCCGGGGGGGGAACAAGGCTGCCTAGATCAGAATAGCCCGCCGTTCGTATTCCTCAATCAACCCCTCATCGGCGAAACTAAAGTAGCGCCCGTCGCCGATGATCAGGTGGTCAAAGACACGTATATCCATTGCCCGCCCGGCGATCACCAGGTCGCGGGTGAGGAGTTTGTCCTGCTCGCTGGGCGTCGGGTCGCCGGACGGGTGGTTGTGGACGGCGATTATCGCGGCGGCATACGCCTGGGCCGCCCGCAGCATGATCTTGCGGATGGAAGGCTGAGTCCTGGCTACGTCGCCTTCGTCAACGTCCACCACGTCCAGCACGCTGTTGCGCCGGTCCAGCAGCACTACCTTGAACACCTCGTGCTTCAAATCGCGCAATAGGGGCATCAGGTAATCGGCCACATCGGACGAGGAACGGATGGGGCCTTCCAATGCCCGCTCCTCACTCATCATCCGCCGCCCCAGTTCCACTGCCGCTTTGATCTGCGCGACTTTGGCAGTGCTCAACCCCTTAATCTCGTGCAACTCAGCCGGGTCACAGGCACTGATGGCGCGCAGCGTTTTGAACTTGCGCATCAGTTCGCGGCCCAGGTCTACGGCACTGGAGCCTTTCACCCCGATGCGGATCAGGATAGCCAGCAATTCAGCACTGCTCAAGGTGTGAGCGCCGTACTTGAGCAACTTCTCGCGGGGGCGATCTTCTTCTGGCCAGTTGAGGATGGCGCGTTCGTAGACTTCCTTCGGCGTCATTGCTTTCGCCCTATCTGCCTGCAATGATCAACCAGCAGGCCTGCCCCAATTATATCCCAACGGTGGCGCTTGCACAAGCAACAATGCCCGCCGCCCCGCTTTCCTCACTCCGACCGGTGCCGGTGGGCGAAAAACACAGGGACGGCGGGCTTGCCTTGCAGCGCTTGTCTGATCTTACATAAAGCGCCCAAGCAGGGATTCCTTGGCGGCGTCAAGACTCCTTAACCTGTTCGACTGTCTGAGCCTGAAACCAAGCTCCTCGGCCAATGGCTGGAGCAATTGAAAAAGCAACTCTGAGCGCACTGTGACTTCTCCTGGAACGATACCGAATCTCGCAAATTGGCGCACGATATTCAGTGGAATCAGGCCCCACATGGCTTCCAGAGATGGATCGGGGGATAGCAATTCAGTGCCAAGAATGAAGCCGCTCCGAGATTCTACCGTCAGCAGCATATAGGGAAAAGCGGGCCGGGCACCTTTTTCTTCCTGAACGGGATTCGGGAACATGAAAAAATCGGCTTCGATTTTGCGCTTGCCCTTTGGGAGCCGTTTGAGGCTTTCGAGCAATCGAACATCCATGGCAATTGGGATGGGCGGAGGCTCCGGCGGTGGCACGTCCATGATGCGGTCTTCCCAAAAGAGAGCGCTATCTTTCTGACGCGAAACACGTACCAGGTAACTCTCGCCAGCAACGGGCTTCAGCAATGAGAGGTCCTCTCTGAACCTTGGGGTCACATCCAGCACCTGCTCCAGCACAACCGTCAGGAAACGGGCCTCTTCTGCTTCCAGGAACCAGGGCAAAAAGCCAGGACGATAGCTGCGGAACATCGGCCAGGCTTGCCGTCCTCTGAACTTGAGCCCCAGCCGCTTGATGATTTCACGGTCTTTACCCCGCAGCACGTTGCGATCTTCAAAAGAGGCTTGCAGTTGGGGGATTTCGATCAGGCGTTCAGCAGGTGTAGAGGGCCCTGCCCCTTCAAAATCCCAGAAATCATAAAGTCCCTTCGCACCGAGGTAAACGGCTATGGAATAATGCTCGCCCAGCAAGCCCATCACGCTGACGAATCCAGGTTCGCCCGTTTCCGGATTTTGCACACCAAAAACGTCTGTCTCTGTCATCCATTCCCATGGCGCGATCTCTTTCACGCTGATTGCCGCTGCGTAGAGCCTGCGCCACTCTTCAAGGGTGGGTAGGTTTTCGGCCATGATGCACTCCTTTCATCCTACAAAGAACCGAGAGCCGGTCATCCGCTCACCATCTATCCTCGTTAGTGAGCTACTGAGAAAGACAAGCCGCGCATCATCTTTCCGCCCACACGCGCGCGTTCACGAACCGCACCGCCACGCCCCCATCTCCGAAATCGCGCACCCACAATCCCACGTCCCCCACCAGCCAGGTGCCGTCCTCGACGGTGGTGGCGTATTCGTCGTTGACGTAGAAGCGGCAGGTCGCGCCCGCGCAGGACACGCGCAGCCGGTTGGCCTTTTGGCCCCGATGGACGTGGGGGAACTGCTGCCAGTCCACCAGCGGGGTCTCCTCGTCCCCCGTCACCCGCAGGATCGCGTAGTAGCCGTCGCTGCCGACGGCGAAGGCGTAGTAGTGGGCGGAATCTTGGGCGCGGCAGGTCAGGCCACAGCCGTTGAAGTCGGGGCCTGAGAGCGGGACGGCCTCTACCTCCAAAATGAAATCGCCGCTGGAATAGCCCAGCAGCGACGTCGCGGTTTCGTTTGGAGGGGCTTTCAGGTTCAGAGACAGGCCAGTCGCCTCCCAGTCGGGCGGGCGGGTGGGGCGCGGGCTGTTCCAGCCCAGGGCCAGCGCGGCGATCAGCGCCAGCGCGCCCGCCAGCACCAGCGTTATCAACCCCAGCGTGTCTCTCCACAGCCGTTTATCATTGCTCATTTGTCACTTCATCACCCGTCCCACCAGCGACTTGAGCCGCCAGTACCGCTTGGTCATAATCACTGTCTTGGTCGCCTCCCGCGCCACTCGCTCCGGGATGGAGCCGAAGAGCCGCTGCTCGAACAGCCGCTCACCGGTCGCGCCAACCATCAGCAGGTTGCAGGTCTCGGCCTCCTGCAGGATGCCCGCCACCACGTCCGGCGCGCCCACGACCTTCTGGGCCAGTGGGTAATCGTAATGGTTGGCAACGTCGGACAGCAGCCGCTCGGCGCGGGCCAGCGCTACCTCGTCGGCATCCTCCGGCACGACGTGTAGCAGGGTGATGGTCGCATCCTCACCGCTTTCGGCCTGGAACTGGCGAGCCTGAGAGATAGCCAGTCCGATGGCTACCTCGGCGTGGGGGCCGCCAGCAGTGGCGACCAGGATGCAGCGGGGTGGCTCCCGCTTGCGGAAACGGATCACCGCCAGGTCGCAGGGCGGGTTCTTTGCTATCAGGTCAATCACGCTGCCAAAAGCGGCATCCGGCGTTTGGGTGTAGCCAGGCCAACTCAGGATCATCAGGTCGGTTCCTCGTTCGCGGGCCGTCTCCAGGATCGCGCTGGCGGGGGTGCGTCCCAGCCGGATCATCGTGCGCACTGGCACGTCCAGTTTGCTGGCCTCCTCGATTACCGTCTCCAGGATGGGCTTGCCCTGGCGCAGGAAATAGCGTCCATCAGTTATGTCAAGTTGAGGAGGAACGCGCACGACGTGAAGCGCGAAGAGTTCGCCACTCCGGTCCTTCGCCACCGTCGAGCCGAGAGCCGCTAACAGCCGCGCCTGGTGTACGTCGGCGACGGGGATGAGGACGGAGTATTCGGTCACGGCGACGATCTCCTCGTGGATGATGCGTGCCGGTTCCGGCATCGCCTCGGCGCGGGCAGCGTGAGCCACGTAGAACAGTATCCCCACCCCGATCCAGATCAGCGTCGTGTACCAGGCGATGGGGCTGAGGTTGAACAGGTAGACCGAGAGGAACAACTGGGACGCGATCCCCAGGAGGGGGAACAAGGGCAGCAACGGCACCTTGAAGGGACGTTCCAGGTCAGGTCGGCGACGGCGGAGGGTAATGACGGATACGTTGACCATCATGAAGAGCAGCATGAACATGATGTCGGCCGAACTGGCCACGTCCTGGATCGGCAACAGCACCGCCATCAGGATGACCAGCACGCCGGAGAAGAGGATCGCCCAATGAGGGGTGTGACGGATTGGGTGGATGTGTCCGAAGAAATCCGGCAGGTCACGGTTGCGCCCCATGGCGAAGCAGACCCGCGACGATGAGTAGACAGTCGCATTGAGGGCCGAGAGGGTGGACATCAACCCGCCGATGAGCAACACGAGTGAACCGTAGGGCATCAACTGATCCGACGCCTCCACTACCGCCTGTTCTGCGTACCGGCTCAGGAATTGCCAGGAAGGAGAGCCGTCCGGAGTCTGGATCCCGCCCAGGAGCACGAAGGCGAGGACGACGTAGATGACGACCACGATGCCGACGGCCGCAAAGATAGCGCGAGGGATGTTGCGCTTGGGGTTCACCACCTCCTCGCCGGACTGGGCGATAACCTCGTATCCCTGGAAAGCGATGGTGGTCAACCCCATCGCCATAAACATGCCGCCCATGCCATTGGGGAAAAAGGGGTTGAATTCGGAGGCCCAATCAGGGTGATTCAGCAGCGCCTTTAGTCCGAAGAGAGCCAGAACACCCAGGATGATGATCTTGGCCATGGTGACGACGTTGCCCACCTTGCCCGTCTCTGAGGCACCCCGATAGTTGACATACGTGAAAAGCGCCGCAGCCAGGACAGCCAAAATGACTACCAGGGTGGATTCGGGCAGGCCGAACAGTGAGACGCTCGCCATATCCAAGAGACGGGCGGCGAACGCACCGAAGCCGAGTGAGTACATGCTGCAAGCCACGGCGTGTGCAAACCAGGACATCCACCCGCTGAGGAAGCCAAAGTAAGGGGAGATGCCTTCTCGAACCCAGAGATAGCCACCGCCGGCCTCGGGAAAGGCAGCTCCCAGCTCGGCGTAACTGGCAGCCGTGAACAGGGTAATCAGTCCATTGAGGAGGAAGGCCAGCAGCAGGGCCGGCCCGGCGTGGCCCGCTGCGCTGCCGGTCAGCACGAAGATGCCCGCGCCGATCATCGCGCCGACGCCGATCATCGTGACGTCGAACAGGCCCAGGTCGCGGGTGAGGGTTATCTTGACAGCGGATCTATTGTTGGCTGTGGAGTTATTCATGTGGTCGCTTACCGTGCATAAATTGCAGGTTGCGGGTTGCAGGTTGCAGATTGCAGATTGCAGATTGCAGATTGCAGATTATGGCTCACGCGGTGGGCGATACCGTTTTTGCTGGTTGAGAGCGACGACGATGAGAGCGGTGATCTGGCTTAACAAGTCATAGAGCGATGCTTTATCACTTCTGGAGCCAGGAGTTTGCGTCCTCGATAGTACCAACCCCGCGTCTCTCGCGTAGAACCGAGGGAATAGCGCAGGAACAAGGCGAAAGGCTTGCCGAATCCCCGGCCATAGCCTTCCTCGATATTCGCACCAATGGAGCCGGCACTTCTAATCAGTTGGTCGGTAATGGCTTTCCCCCGCCGGTCTTCCATCATCTGCGCGCAATCCTCCCATGCCAGGTCGTGCAGAAACAGCGCCAGGCGGTACGCCTCCATCTGCCAAAGGGGGTCATTCCGAATCTCATCCGGCACCTGTTCCTGCCACTCCTCGTAAGTCATCGCTCCCTCCTCGAATTTGCAATTTGCAATCTCGAATTTGCAATCTCGAATTTGCAATCTAAAACTCCGTCGCTCCCGTGAAGCGGAAGGCGGCCAGTTTGAGGGCGGGCGCGCTGAGGATACCTGGGTCGGACCAGACGCGGCGTGCCTTTCGCCCCACCGCCTCCGTCCCTGCCAGCGCCTCGACGTAACTCTGGGTGAAGCGCAGGTTGTGCACCGGCGTCGTCAGTTCGCCGTGTTCGATGAGGAATGTGCCGTCGCGGGTCATCCCGGTCATCACCGCCTCGCGGGGGTGGACAGTGCGCGTGTAGTGGAAGCGGGTCACGTACAGGCCCCGTTCCGTCCCCGCGATCATTTCCTCCAGTTGGCTCTCCCCCGTGCTCATAAGGGCGTGCAGCGGGATAGGGCCAAGCCGGGCGGCATTGAGCCCGGGGGTGAACGGGTTAGCGGCTGGCAGCGCGTGGCCTGTGGAAACCTTCCCCTCCCTGGCCGCCCGCGTCCGGTCGTAGACCGCGTCCCCGACCACTCCGTTGCGCACGATCTCCACCCGTTGGCGGGGCAATCCCTCAAAGTCGAATGGCAGGGGCCAGCCGGCCGGGTCACAGCCGTCGTCCCATAAGGAGATGAGCGGCGACATCAGGCGCTCCCCCTGCCGCCCGCTCATCCAACTTCTTCCTTCCTGTACTGCGTTTGCGCCGGCAGCAAAGGCCAGTGTCGCGAGCAGGTCGTGGGTGGCGTAGGGTTCCAGCACGACCGGGTAGATGCCTGGCTCCAGGGGTTGCGGGTTGCGGCTGCGCAGTGCTTTAGCGATGGCTTCCTCGCCCAGTGCGACGACGTTCACCTCCGCCACTTTCCACGACGCACCGGCAGCGAAGCCTGAGCTATCCCCGGTCATCACCACCGTCGTCAGGTCGGCCTCCGTGGTGGGCTGGTAGGCGAAGAGGCCGTGGCTGTTGGCGACGGCCCACTCGTGGACGGCGGTGCGGAAGGCTCCGGCGGCGATGCAGCCCATCTCCCCCGCCCGCTGGCAGACCGCGCGCACGGTTTGCGCCCGCTCGGCGGGGCTGCACCCGGCGGTGGCCTCGTCGAAGCCGGTGACCTCCGGCACGCTGACGGGGTCCGGCAGGCCGGGGAAGTCGGGGTCCTCGGGCCGGAGTTTGGCGACGGCGATGGCGGCCTCGACCGTCCGCTCCAGCCCAGCGTCGGTCAGGTCGTTGGTCGCTGCCACGCCCACGCGCCGCCCCAGCGCAGCGCGAACCACCAGGTAATGGTTGGTCTCCGCCACGTGCTGGTGGATACCGTTGTTAGCGAAGCGGGTCAGTTGCTCCTCCAATCCCAGCAATACCACCTCGGTCTCGTCGGCTGAGGAGAGCGAAAGCGCCCGCTTGAGTAGAATTTCGGTCTGTCTACATCCGATCATATCTCACCTCCCTCGACCGCATCACCGCATTGTTCATTGGTTCATTGTTCATTGACCCTGCCAATCCAGTACGGCGTGGCGCTGCACGACGGTGAGAGGCCCGCCGCCCTCGGATTCCAGCCCGAAGGCCCCCAGGTCCCACCAGCGCACCCGGCCAGCCAGCGTCTCGCCAGTGCGCAGTTCGAAGCGGGCGGTCGTCTCCGCTTCCATCGCCTGTTGCAGGTAAGCGCTGATCGCTTTGCGATACCGTTCCCGGTGATATTGCAGCGTTCCAAGCGGGACGTCGTAGTAGGCAGCAATCTTCGCCAGTACCTCGTCGTCCTCGCCCACGCAGCGGTAGCGCTGTTCCATGTAGCGCAGCGTGCCGGGCTTGAGGCCGATTTCGTCCTCTATTTCCATCAAGTTGCCGCCGCCGTGGAACGCGCGCAGATAGCGCAGTTCGTCGCCCAGGCTCATGCTGCACCTCCAGCCGCATCTCCGGCCTTGCGATAGTAGGCGAGGGCGAGTTTGTTGAGCGTGATCTCGTTCCCGCCGGGCTCGCGGATGGTGATCTGGTAGGGGCTGAAGCCGACCACCACCCCCTCGAAGGTCTGGCCGTCGAAGAGGGTGAAGTGCAGTGGTATGCCGGCCTCCTGCTGTTCCTGCAAGTAGGCCAGTTCGAAGCCATCCACCCCCTCTGGCAGGTAGGCTCGTTTGCGGTCAATGGCTCGCTTGGGCGGCTGTTCCTCGGCCATGCGACGCATGAAACGGCCGTTCCAGTAGCGGGCTTCCTTCTGCGTCAGTTCCTCCAGCGGCTTGCCGATTTCCGCCTCCAGCGCGGCCCGGTCTACGTCGAAGCGGGCCGCCAGCGCCAGCAGATGCACGATCTGCGTATTCCGCGCTGGCGGAGACCTGGGCGGGGGCTTCTTTTCCTTCGGCGGCTCCTTCTTTGGTCGGGGTGGTTTGGCAGGTCGCTCCTTGCGGGGCGGCGGGGACGAGCGGGGGTTGATGTCCCATTCGTCAACGTAGAGCATTTTGGCCAGCCGGCGCAGGTCACCAGGGTGAATCTCTTGTTCCCCCTTTTCGTATTGGATGAGCGTGGCGATGGAAATGCCGGACCGTGAGGCCAGTTGATTTACGCTCATCCCCTTTCGGTCGCGGATCGTTCGCAAGTCTTCAGGCATTTTCTCTCCCTCCAATGTTACTGCTCAGGTTGGTCCGCTTTTTGAGCCGCACCACCGTAAACAGGCAGTGCTGGGTATCCAGCTCGACCTAGCACCGGCTCTTCCAGGCCGGTGCGGCTTTGGTCAGCAGTCAGCAATTTGGTCATTGGTCATTTGTCATTGGTCATTCACTTCATCACCCCTACCTGGATATTGCGGAACCTGGCCGGTGCCGCCCCGTGGCCAGTGTGGGCGATCTGGCTGGGCTGCCCCTTGCCGCAGTTAGGCGTGCCCCACACCTCCCAATGGTCCCGGTTGCAGACCGCGTCGCACGAGCCCCAGAACTGCGGCGTCATCCCGGTGTAGGTGCAGTTCTTCAACATCCGGCCCAGTTTGCCCCTCTTGATCTCGTAGCCGATTTCGGTGCCGAACTGGAAGTTGAGCCGCTTGTCGTCAATGGACCAACTGCGGTTCATCTCCATGTAGATGCCATCGCCGGTATCGGCGATCAGGTCGTCGAAGGTCCACTCGCCCGGCTCGATGGAGACGTTGGTCATGCGTATGAGGGGGATGCGATTCCAGCCGGAGGCGCGCATCGCGCCACCGGAGCGGGCCTGTGTTGTGTCCCAGCCCTTGAGCCGCGCCAGTTGCACCGCTGTCTCCCGCGAGGTCAGGTAGCCGACGAACAGCCCATCCCGCACCAGTTCCACCCGCCGGGCCAGCACGCCCTCGTCGTCCCAGCCGAAGGTGCCCAGGCCCCCCGGCAGCGTGGCGTCGGCGGTGAGGTTGACGACCGGGGAGCCATAATGGAGCGTGCCGAGTTTGTCGGGCGTGAGGAAACTGGTGCCGGCGTAGGCTGCCTCGGTGCCGAAGACGCGGTCCAGTTCGGTGGGGTGGCCGCACGATTCGTGGACCTGCAGCGCCAACTGGGTGGGGCCAAGGATGAGCGTGGTCACGGTGCCGGGGCAGGGGGCGGCAGTCAAGAGCGCCACCGCCTCGCTGGCGACCCGTTCGGCGTGGCCGGGGAAATCCACCTTCTGGATGTACTCCCAGCCGGCCGTGCGCTGGTCGCGCCCGAAGGAGTTGGGATAGGAGCGCTGCTGCACCTCCCCGTCCCCCACGGCCAGCGTGACGATGCCCCCGCCGGTCTCAATAATCTCCTGCTCGGTGAACGCGCCCTCGGTGTTGGCGAACATCTTGCGTCCCCGCAGGCAGACCAGCGTGCCCCGTGTCACCTTGACCCCCGCCACGCGACGCATAGCGCGGTCGGCCTCCAGCAGCAGCGCGATCTTCTCCTCGACCGGCACGCTGAAGGGGTCAATCTGGACCGGTGTGCGGTAGGCGCCGGTACTGGTCACCGGCGGGCCGATGTCCACCGGCCCCCGCCGGGTGAGCGCGCTGGCGCGAGCGATCTCTACCGCCAGCGCTGCCATCCGCTCTACCTCCTCCTTGCTGAGGACGGCGCTGGAGGCGAAGCCCCAGGCTCCCTCGGCGATGACGCGCACGCCGAAGCCGTGATCCTCCGTCTCACTCAACGCTTCGACCGCGCCGTTCTTGACGCCGATGGTCTGCTCGCGGTGCTCGATGATGCGCACGTCAGCGTAAGTCGCGCCGCGCGTGCGCGCTGTGTCTAGCGCCAGGCCGGTCAACTTTCTCAAGGTGCACCTCCGGTGTGGTCTGAGTGGTGGGGCTTGCCCACAGTGAAGCCGATTATGCCACCAAGAGGCCAATTTGTCCAGTCACTTCCTGTGATCCCCCATCGTGGCCTGACCCCTGAACTGGGGTCTTGGATGCGGCGCTTCGCTGTGCGTGGTCATCTCAGCTATGTGCGCCTCGGCATGGAAATCTTGCGCACCGGCGACTTGGCCAATCTGGTGCGCCGGGCCATCCGTTGGCTGGCCATTTACCTTTGGGCAGGCGTCCCATGTGGCGGCCCTGGCAAATCCGTTACCGCCTCAACCACTGGTGGCCCCTCCCTACCTGAAAGCAGGGTACTGCAAGCGTACACCCCCATTGACTTTTCATACACCCGGTGTTATCATAGCCACAGTTGGGGAAACAGGCCTACGTACCGGATTACAGAGCTGGTGACAAAATGCACATTCTTATCCTCGCGTCAGCCTCCAGCGTTGCGGAGGAGATGCAGGTTACACTGGGTGACGTGGCGGACCGTTACACTGTTGTTGCTGCCTGGTCAGACGCCATCTCTTCCCTCGAACACGACCGTCCCGATCTGATCCTCATCGAGCGGGGTGCCCTGACTCGAATGGAACTCGCCATCCTGTCCGACCTGGCGAAACCTGGTCGCTGGCCCCCCTTGCTCCTCGTGGATGCGCCAGCCGCAGATGCCAGGGATGGGGTCATGGTGACCCGGCGTTTCGTCCAATCAGTGCCCCAGTACTATCGAATCGGAGAACTACGCATTGATACACGCAGGAAGCGAGCGGGGCTTGGTGGGCGCTGGGTTGCTCTGCCTCCGATCCAGTATCGCCTGCTGTTGGCGCTGGCTGAACGCGCCGGTGAAGTCATCGCCTGCCAGCAACTGCTACGATTGGTCTGGGGGTACGATGCCGGAGAGATCGAAGCCCGTGAGTTGGTCAAGGTGCACATTCGTCAAATCCGCCGACGGCTGGGACTGGACCCGGAGGAACATCCCTATATCCGCTCCGTGCGTGGCTTCGGCTATGTGCTCGCCCCGCCCGACGAGGATTGAGCAGTGCGGGAGCAGCCGCACCTTTTCCTGGCGGACTGGTTTTTTGATGGTGAGACTCTGGTTGAAATCAGGCTGCAGAAATCTCACTTCCTGGCAGAACCTGTGCTTGACTGCCAGGTGCGCTTATGGGAGGACGACGAAACCTTGTCATCAGGGCCGACAAACGGGGTGGAATGCCCCCCCCGAATTTTGCGCAAAATTCAGGTCCGACTCAAACAAAAAGACCGCTTGTGGGGCAGTCTTCGCTACATCAGATGACCGAGTTGCCTGCGACCAATGACACAGTTCCTGCCGATTGTGGCTCGCTGGGCTGCAGAATGTGGCGGGAGAATCTGCGCGTAGCCTTGCCCGTTCAGTCGAACGCTCGCAGATAAGCCACCGCGTTTTCGCCGAGAGTATCCAACAGATATCCCCCCTCCTGCACGATGACAGTGGGCAGGTTCAGCCCGGCAATACGCCGGCCGATTTCGCGCAGTCCCTCGGTGGTCACGCGGAACCCGCCAACGGGATCACCTGCCACGATGTCGAATCCAGCCGACACGACGAGATACCCGGGTGCAAACTCGCGGATGACGGCGAGGGCAGCATCCAGGGTGATGAGATAGCGTGCATCGTCCGTTCCCTGCGGGAGGGGCCAGTTTCGGTTGTAACCCACACCTGCTCCCTCGCCGCACTCGTCGGCCTCGCCCCAGTAGTAGGGGTAATCATCGTCCGGGTGGGCGTGCAGGGAGCAGAACAGCACCGAGGGGTCGGAATAGAATATCGCTTGCGTCCCATTCCTGTGGTGGTAGTCAATATCCAGGATGGCGACCCTGCCGCTTGGCTGGAGATGGCGCGCTGCGATGGCTGCGTTGTTGAGATAGCAAAAGCCGCCATACAGGTCGGCAGCGGCGTGATGGCCAGGTGGACGACACAAAGCGTAGACTGCTTGCTCACCAGTGCGGACGAGGTCTGCCGCAGAGAGCGCGCACTGGGCACTCCAATAGGCCGCCTCCCAGGTTCCCTCCAAAATGGGAGTGCCCCAACTGAAGGCATAGTAACCCAGGAGCCCGAGAAAGCTCTTGGGTTTTCGTCTGGTGTCCCGGGTGGCAAAGGTCCACGCAAAGACCGATCCGTTCTCCCGGTAGTAGGCTGCATGCTCAGCGTAGACAGTGCGCAGAAAATCCACGAAGCCTCCATCGTGGACAGCGAGAATCGGTTCGATTCCGTGGTCGGTAGGAGCCGTCACCGGCCCAAGCCGCGCAGCCTGTACCACGTCCAGAATGATCTCTGCCCGCGCCGGGACCTCTTCCGTGACGAAGGGATGACCCTCGAACCGGACATCGTCGGTGGCGTGCTGTTTGTGCTGATCGGTGTAGATGATGTGCATGGGCGGGGCTATACGACTGCTCCAGGTGCTGTTCCGGGCCACGGCTCCAGGCAATGCTCATACCACCGGGGCTCACACGGCCGGCCACGTCGCCAGCCCTTGAGCAACTTTCAGGTTCTTGGAGAAGATCAGTAGATCGTCTCCCTGTGTGTAGAAGTTGGGGATGACAGCCTCGCAGCGGTAGCCGCTGGTTTCGTAAAGCCGGCGCGCTGGAGCATAGGCCGGCGTATCAGACGTTTCAATCATCAGCAAACAGCCCCCTCGAGCCCGCACTTCGGCCTCTACCTGGGCCAGCAGGGCGTGCCCAACGCCGCATCCCTGAGCGCTCGGAGCCATGGCAATCCAGTAGAGATCGTAGGTGCCCTGGGTCAGCGGGTGGGGGCCAAAGCAGACATATCCTCGTATTCGACCGTCATCGTCACGGTAGACCAGAAAGACATAACCGCTGGACTCCCCCTCATCCTGGTATGCGTTCCAGAGTTCCTCGACGCAGCCCAACTCTGTGGGGTTGAAGACGTCGACCATGGCCGTTATCTCCAGGATGGACTGACCGTCGGCGTTTGAGGCTTGCTCGATCGTAGGCATTGGACTGACTCCTTGCAGTTTCCAATATGTGCACCACCATGCTCTCGTAACTATGCCCGGCAGCGCGGGCTGCGCGGTAGAACCCGGCGTCGGGTGAAAGATCCGGGTTGCAGTTCACTTCCACGACATAGGGCATTCCCTCGTCACTCACACGTATGTCCACCCGGGCATACCCCCGGCAACCAATCGCCGCCCAGGCGCGGCGGGCAGCGTCGGCGATGCGGTTGCGCAGGCGACTATCCACCGGAGCCGGGCAGAGGACAGGAGTGTGATGGTACTCGAAAGAATCCACTTCCCACTTGGCGGCGAAAGACACGATGCGGGCGTATGGATTTGCGAAGGCACTGAAATCTATCTCGGCCAGCGGCAAGACCTGGGGTGGATCTCCCCACAGCGCGATGTTGAACTCCCGGCCGTCAACGAAGACCTCGACCAGGGCGGCCTGACGGTAGCACTCGACCACGAAAGCCACGCGGTCGCGCAGCGCCGAAACCGTGTGCACCACCGCGTCCGGCCCGACGCCGATACTGGCATCCTCGGCCACGGGCTTGACGATGAGCGGGAAGGGCAGAGCGGCCGCCAGTCCCTCCACCTCGTCGGGGTGTCGAAAGAGCCACGAGGGCGGCGTGCTCACGCCGTTGGCTGCCAGGAGGGTCTTGGCCCGCGCCTTGTGCGTAGAGCGGGCAATAGTGTCACCCCCCGACCCGGTGAAGCAGTAGCCCTTGGCCTCCAGCGCCCAGGCGATGCGCGCTTCTTCGAACAGCCGTCCATTCAGGCCCTCCCCCAGGTTGAAGACCAGCCATCGGGTGGATGGATAAAGGGCCAGGGCCGATTCCACACTATCGTGGATCGGCACCCGTGCCACCCGATACCCTGCCCCCTGCAGCGCGTCGGCTACTGCCTGCGCACAGGCGATGACCCCCTGCTCCGCCAACAGGTCGCGTGGCTGGCCCTTCACCAGCCGCGTGTTGTGGTTGTACAATACAATCACACCTGAAGGATCGCCATCTGGGTACATTCCACCCTTCATCATAGGACAGATCGTTGGAAAGGCCGATGGGAAATGATGCCCCGATCCCACACCAACCCGTAGCGATCCACTGCCAGGTACAGGATCTCGTTGATCAGGTCCGTGTGGTGTATTCCCTCCGCCTTGGCCATGATGCACAGATCGCTCACCTTAGGGTTCAGGCCGGGCAGGGTATTGATCTCCAGCAGATAGGGCCGGCCATTATCTCCCAGCCGAAAATCCACACGACCCAGATCAAGTGCCCCGATGGCTTCGAAGGCCGCTACCGCCAATTGCTTCATCTCCGCTTCCAGGGTCGGCGGGATGTCTGCCGGGCAGAGGTAGAGCGGAGCCCCCTCCTCGCCAGGAACATACGACTTGGCAGCGGTGTTGTAGAGACCCTGACCGGCACTCAGATGGGCATCAATCTCCAGCACAGGGAAGAGATGGAAGCCCCGTTCATCGTACAGACGGTGTCCTGAGCTTGTAGAAGGGCCATTCCACCGCCTCTCTCCCGGCGACAAGGTGTTACCGATGAGGCCCACGGTGAATTCCTGCCCGGGCAGGTAGTCCTCCACCAATGCCGGCTGGCGGTAGGTCTGGATCACCCAGCGCGCCTGCTCTCGTAGTTCGGCCTCGTCGTGGACGACCGAATGACCGTTGATGCCCATCCCTGTGCCTTCGTGGACCGGCTTGACAAAGAGCGGGAAGGCCAGCTGACGATCCAGCGGTTCATCCCCCCGGCGGAAGACCTGGAAGGGAACCGTGGGCAGGCCCGCGTCGCGCCAGATGCGTTTAGTCATCGCCTTGTCCAGAGAGAGCGCGTGGGCCAGTACCTTGGAGCCGGTGTAGGGGATGCCCAGCATTTCCAGCAGCGCCGGCACCTGGGATTCGCGCGCGTCGCCCCTGAGTCCCTCGGCGATGTTGAAGCAGATGTCAGGTGCGGCCTGACGTACCGTGTCTGGCAGGGTCTCGTTGGCCTCCAGGCAGATGACCTGGTGCCCACCGGCCAGCAAGGCATCCTCAAGAGCCTGCACCGTCTCGATCGAGTCGTACTCGGCCAGGGCATCGGGTGGAGCATCGGGCTCCACCGGGACACGACATTTCAGATTGTAGATTAGCCCTACACGCAATCTGGTATCCACTTTTCCCTTCCCCGATCAGGATCTACGAACATCAAGGCCATGCGTGGGTTCTGTTGTGGGCCGCACAACGACAAGTTCCTGCGGGGACACGTCCGGTTGAAGCTGCGATTGACTCTTGCCATTACCGTCTGGCAACGGACTTACCTGAACCAGGAGACTCGGCGAGACAACGCCTCGCTGGTGCAAAGTACGCCATCCCTCTGGCGCGATGGTCAGCACCTGGCCTGCCAGCAGTCCGGCTACGCCTTCCTGACCACCCTCGCTGCGACGGGCCTGGCAGTAGATGCACGTAACCGTGTCGTGAGGCTGGTAATCCGTCGGCTGGACGTAGGTGCTGATGAGACCTTCATAGTTGCGCACCACCACCTGGCTATCAGACATGCTGAGCAGATAATTGGGCAGGATGGGCACCTTGCCCCCACCTTCAGGGGCGTCGATCACGTAGGCCGGAATTGCGAAGCCCGAGGTATGGCCACGCAGCGCTTCCATGATCTCGATTCCCTTGGACACCGGCGTTCGGAAGTGACCGGCGCCGTGAACTAAGTCACATTGGTAGAGATAGTACGGGCGCACACGGTTCTTCACCAGTTTCTGAACCAGGGTCATTATGATGTTAGGACAGTCGTTGATGCCGGCCAAGAGAATCGTCTGGCTGCCCAAGGGAATCCCGGCGTCGGCCAGACGGGCCAGGGCCGTTTCGACTTCGGGGGTGATCTCCTTTGGATGGTTGAAGTGGATATTCATCCACAGCGGGTGATACTGGCGCAGCATCGTCACCAGGTCATCCGTGATGCGTTGGGGCAAGAAGACCGGCACCCGGGTGCCGATGCGAATGATCTCCACGTGGGGGATGGCTCTCAAGCGCTTGAGCAGCCCTTCCAGCACCCGCTGAGACAAGGTCAACGGATCGCCGCCGGAAAGCAGCACATCGCGGATCTGGGGCGTGGCGGCGATGTAGGCCAGTTGTCGCTCGTAGGCAGCGGAGTTGAACTGGGCGTGGGAGTCTCCCACGATGCGGCTGCGGGTGCAGAAGCGGCAGTAACTGGCACACTGGGTGGTGACCAGCATAAGCACCCGGTCAGGATAGCGATGCACCAGGCCAGGGACAGGAGAGTGGGCATCTTCGGCCAGGGAGTCAACCATGCCGCCGTCAAAAGGCATCATCTCGTGGGCTGTGGGGATGACTTGCCGCCGGATGGGGCACGTAGGGTGCTCGGGGTCCATCAGACTGGCGAAGTAGGGAGTGACGTCCACACGAAAATGCCCGGGTGCGGAAAGGCCCACTACCTCATCAGGTGTAGGGCGAATCACCCGGGCAAAATCCTCAACTGTATTCAGACGGTGTGACAGTTGCCAGCGCCAATCATTCCATTGCGCCAGCGGCACATCCTCCCAGGGGTGAGGTGGCCTACCTTGACCAGGAGGCTCCTCGGACTCAGTATGAGTACTTTCCTTCATAGTAATTCTTACCTCCGTATGCAAGAGTTTGCGCCTATCCCCACCATCGTCTCCAGCCTGGGCCTCTGTCCCAAGGCGGTGGAAACCCTGCAAGTTCGGCCTCCTCGTAGGCCCAATCGAGCAGTGGGGGATCCGGGCTGATCACCTCGATGTCGGCCGCCTTGCAGTGGGGACAGGTTATCCAATCGCTCTTTTTGACGTGTTGCTCCAGATCAATTTCTCGCCCACATTCCGGGCAGATTGCTTTCGCCACAGGCATTACTCCCATTCTGGATCGGCCATGCTGATCACAACATTGCATTCGGGACAATGTATGTATTTGGCCATTTCGTACTTCTTTTTTGTTGTTTAGCTTCCCGCTCAGCTACGTGCGAAGCTCCATTGTCGTACTTCTTCGTCACTCCATTCCTCATTGTCACCATCCTCGCCGTAGTCGAGGGGAAAATCCACCTCGAAGGGATTGATGCTGATGACCTCCAGTTCCGTGTCGCATTCGCGGCACCTGACCATCGCACCTATCCGGGGATTCTCTATGCTGAGCACAGCATCACAATTGGGACAATACGTCTTGGGCATTTTTTAAACTCCGTTTATCTTGTATTATATTTCCGCTCGATTGAGTTAGCTCCCAGCGAGTCGCGTGAAGTATAGCACATAATAGGCACAAGTGAGGTAAGCAATTGGTGAGGTTTTGGTGAAAACTCAGTGTACGTCTACCGAGGTAGTGGGGGCATGCAAATGGTACCCTGATGAACCGCTGTCACCTGACGATCTTCTATCCGGCGTCCTGCTTAGCCTCCTACTTAACCTCCTACTTAACCTCTTTATTTTTCTAGACACCTTTCTGCTGATCCTGGTCTGCCTCTTGGCCCTGGGCGTTACCTTTCTCCTGGTCATCATGTGGCATTACCTCCATCAGGATTCTGCCGTCATTGCTTCTGCGTCGTCACCATTCCAGGCCGCGGGCAGACCCAGGCCCCTACCGGGTCGCCCGCTGCCTCACAAAAAACCCTGTAGCCTGCGATGATAAGCAGGGTGGCGCAGCCTTCTGAGTGCCTGGGCCTCTATCTGGCGCACTCGTTCACGAGTCACGCCAAGTTTCTTGCCCACTTCCTCAAGCGTGTATGTTTGACCATCTACCAGTCCATAGCGTAATCTTAGGATACAAGCCTCCCGCGGCGGGAGATGCTGTAGCATATCTCTGAGCAACTCCCGTAACATCGCAGAGGTCACTTCCTCGTCCGGCGCGGCGACTGCTTCATCTTCGATGAAGTCGCCGAACTCGCTTTCCCCCTCATCGTCCGTAAGCATCTCCAGTGAGATAGGAGGGGATGCTGCCTTCAGCATCTCCTCCGCTTTGTGCCTGGGAATGTCCAGCGCAACGGCCAACTCCTCGGAGGCAGGTTCACGTCCCAGCTCCTGCGTCAGTCGGTGGGTGGTTCGCAATAGCCTGCTGATCTGATCTCCTATGTAAACCGGCAGGCGGATGGTGCGGCTTTGATCAGCGATGGCGCGCGTGATCGCCTGCCGAATCCACCAGGTGGCATGGGTCGAGAATCTGATCCCCCTCCGATAATCGAACTTGCTGACGGCCTGTATAAGCCCGATATTGCCCTCCTGGATCAGGTCGAGGAAGGGCACCCCACGGTTGATGTACTTCTTGGCGATGCTGATCACCAGGCGGGAGTTGGCACAGACAAGATGATCACGAGCCGCCAGGCCGTCTAGCACAACTTTCCTCAATTTGGCCTGTTTTTCAGGGTCGAGGCTGTTGTTCAACTTCTCCAGGGCAATTCGACCCGCCTCCATACGCCTGGCTAGTACGGCTTCCTCTTCAGCCGTGAGCAGTGGCACATGTCTAATCTCTTTGAGATAGAGAGTTATCGCATCGTCTATCGCGATTGTGTCGAAGTATGCTTCCCGGTCGGCCACTACATCAGCCTGTTCAGGTTTCTGCGACACTTTACCTTCTCGCTTTTCTCTCTCTTTCGGTGATCTTACCTCGACGCCGGCTTCTATCAGGGTAGCGAGGATGTCCTCAAGTTCCTCAAGCTTCTCTTCGGGCTGGGGAAACACGGTCAGAACGTCATCATACGTGACGAACCCTTGCTCAGCCGCCCTGGTCAGCAGGTACTCCTCGCCAGGACATTCGTTATCCGCGGTCGCTTCTTCATCGATTTCTACCAGGTCGTTTTCTTGATATGATCGCATCTTGCACTCAGTGTTTACGGAACCTGGTGCTCAGGACTACTGAGTGTTCTTGGGCTTCTTCGGCTTCTTCTTGGCCATCTTGCCATCTCCAATTGTATTAGTAGTGATCGGCACGGTCCCTTGTCCACAGCGGACCTTACGTGGCGCTATTATACTATCTATTGCACGGCTGTCAGTAATAACACGGTAAGTCTTTAATGAGCATTGGGTGAATACATCACTGGTGTCAGGTAAAGCTCCGTTTTGCTCCGCCGCTTGCCTCATCCTCAGCGAGGCGGTGTCTTACCCCAAACACTCACCGTAGTTTCACCAATTCATTACCGCTGCGGAGCCTGTTTTGTGGTATAGTATTGACAGTTCATTCATAGGCGCTACGGTCATCCGTTCCGAGCGAGGTGTGCAACCAGGGGGCATCGGCACCGCCTCCTGAGTCAATCTGTAAATAGAGTGCCAAGTAAGGCCGTAAGCGCCTCCCGCAAGCGCCCCGTCTTTTCAGACGGGGCGCTTCCTTCTTTCTTTACCTCTTACCACGTACAAGTCAGAGAGGCATTTGCTCTTCCTCCCCTTCGTCCTGCCAGTCCTCGGTGAAATCCACCTCGAAGGGATCGCTGCTGACGATCTCCAGCTCCACACCACAGCCAGGACAAGTGATCACGGCACCCTCGCGCGGCCTGTCCAGCTTGATGATGGAGTCACAATTGGGGCAATGCGTCTTGGGCATTTCTTGCCTCTCTTTTTGCTTTGTGCTTTGCCTCCATTAGATACCCCGTTCGTAGTCTTCGTCGTTCCAATCATCAGCGTGAGGGAAATCCACCTCGAAGGGATCGCTACTGACGATCTCCAGTTCCACGCCACATTCGGGACATTTGATCTGAGCGCCCTCGCGCGGGTTCTCTATGCCAATGACCGCATCACATTCGGGGCAATATGCCTCAGGCATTTCCTATCTCGCTTTCCGGTTTGGCATACCCGCTCAATTGGGTATACAGTTCTCATTCTCCTTCGCCTTCTTCCCCCCCTTCTTCTTCTTCTTCTTCTTCGAGGTCGAGGGGAAAGTCCACCTCGAAGGGATTGATGCTGATGATCTCCAGTTCCACATCGCATTCGGAACATTTGATCATGGCACCCTTGCGTGGATTGCCCACGCTAATGACGGCGTCACAATTGGGACAATACGTCTTAGGCATTTCATACCTCCCTTTTTGTTTTGTATTTGGCATTCCCGCCTGATTGGGTTTTAGGCGGGTCGTACGTAGTATAGCACAAAACAAGCCCTAAAGAGGTAAGCCATTGGTGAGACTCTGGTAAAGATTCGGTGTACACCCCCTGTACCAAACCTCAATATGTCCTACCTGCACCGGCCTGCCACAGCGGCGCAGTGAACAGGATCAAGGTGATCAGCACGATCAGCCCAGTCAATCCCCAGGCCAGGAAGTTGGTCATACGGCTATTTCGATGCGCCCCCATCAGGTGCGGGTCGTTGGCCAATCGCAGCATCAACACCAACAACACGGGCAGCAGGATGGCGTTGAGCGTTTGCGACAGCCACATCAATGGGAATAGGGGCACGCCGGGCAGCAGCACCACCGCCGCGCTTAGCATGACCAGACCGGTGTAGAGGCCATAGAAAACCGGCGCTTCCTGTGTCCGGTTGTTCATGCCCCGCTCCCAGCCGAACGCTTCGCAGACGGCGTAGGTCGTCGCCAGCGGCAGCACCGACGCGGCCAGCAGCGAAGCGCCCAGCAATCCCACGTTGAACAGATATTTGGCCCACGGCCCGGCCAGTGGAGCCAGCGCCAATGCCGCCTGCTCCGCTGTCTCCACCTGGACGCCATGGACGAAGAGCGTTGCAGCGGTGCAGATGATGACGAAGGCGGAGATGACGTTGCCGAAGGCCACGCCCGTCACCACGTCCAGACGGGTGTAGCGGTACTTCTGCGGCGTCACCCCCTTGTCCACGACAGAGGCCTGCAAGTAGACGCAGCCCCAGGGAGTGATGGTCGTGCCGACCGTCGCCAGCAGGGCCAGCACGTAGCCCGTCTCGAAGTGAAAAGCGGGCGTGACTGCCTGTTGCAACACCACGCCCCACGGGGGGCGTATCATAAAGGCGGAGACGACGTAACTTAGAGAGGCCAGGCAGAGGGTCAGCAGGAACTTTTCCACCCGTGTGTAGGAGCCACGGGTGACGAGCAGCCAGACCAGCAGCGCGGCGACGGGTACCGCCAGGTAGCGTGAGATACCCAACAATTCCATTCCAGCCGCGATGCCTGCGAACTGGGCCACAGTAGTACCAAAATTCGCCAGCAGCAGGCAGAACATGGCAAAAGCGGTCACTTTGACGCCGAACCGCTCGCGGATCAGGTCGGCCAGCCCCTTGCCCGTCGTGGCTCCCATGCGGGCGGCCATCTCCTGCACCACGACCTCCCCCACGGTGACCACCAGGATCATCCACAGAAAGGCGTAGCCGTAGGTCGAGCCGGCCATCGAGTAGGTGGCGATGCCCGGCGCGTCGTTGTCGGCGCTGGCAGTGATCAACCCCGGCCCGATGATGGTCAGGTAGAATAGGACTCGCTGCGCGGCTCGTTTGACGCTATTCTGCAGTGTCATCTTCGTCCTCCACTTTGGCCCTAGAAGAAGCGCGGCAGTCGTTTCTTCCAGGCGGTGGGGATAAAGGCGTCAAGCGCATCGTCCACGGCGACGATGCCGTGCAGCATGCCTTCCTCGTCCACGACCGGCACGGCCAACAGGTCGTACTTGGCGACCAGGTGCGCCACGTCACGTTGCGGCGTGTAAAGATCCGCCGTCACCAGGTCGGTCTCGGCCACGTCAGCCAGCGGCGTGTCCGGCGCGCACATAACCAAATCGCGCAGGCTCAACGCACCCTTCAAGTGACCGGATGCGTCGGTTACGTAGACGTAGTAGAGCGCCTCGTCCTCCTGCGCGGCCTCGGAACGGCGCAGGTAGTCCAGCGCCTGCCCGGCGGTGTACCCCTCGGGGACGGTGGCGAACTCGGTGGTCATGATACCGCCGGCGCTGTCTTCGGGGTAGGCCAGCAGGCGACGCACGTCCGCGGCGTCTTCGTCCTCCATCAGTTCCAGGAGACGCCTGCTGGTCTGGTCGGGCAGGTCGGCCAGCAGGTCGGCGGCCTCGTCGGGCCCCATCTCCTCCAGGATGTCGGCGGCGCGCTCCGGCTCCAGGTGGTTCAGCACGGCCACCTGCAACTCGGCCGGGCTCTCCTCCAGCGTGGCGGCCAGCCTCTCGTCGTCCAGGGCTGCGATCAGCGCCCGGCCGGTGCGCCGGTCCAGATCACTAACGACGGCGGCGATGTCGGCCGGATGGAGTTTGCCGAGGCGCTCCCGCGATACGCGCAGGCGGATGGGCTCGTCGGCCTGGAGTGGTGCCACGTCCTCCCAGGGGATGATGGCTTCGGACGGCTGGCGCCGCAAGGTGGAGAAGAGCGCGCGGGCCGGTCGTTCCACTCCCAGGCGGCGCAGCAGCGCCATCGTCCCCACGTCGGCGCCGACGAGGCAGAGGTGGTCGCCCACCCGGGCCAGTTGCAGGTCGTTGACCCGCACCACACGCCGTCCGTCCACGTCCACGACCTGCCGGTCGAGCACATGGCGGGCCAGCCACAGTTCGTCGCCCTGCGGCTCGTAGGGCGACAGTTTGGACCGGTCGGTCGTGAGCAGGATGGAGGGGCGCAGCCAGCCTATCTGCTCCGCCACGACGAAGGGAGGAGCGTCGGCCTTGGCACGGAGCGCCAGCGCGCATACGCGGGGGAAGGGTTGTCCTGCACCTCTCACCAGCACGTCCACGCAGCGCCCGACGCGCTCGCCCTGCGTATCCCAGACCGGTTCTTTTTGAACTTCACTGAGAAAGATGGGGGGCATGTCGTTTCTCCTTTCGCTTGTGTCGTCTTTTACCAATCCGGCCTGATTCCGTAAGCGTGGTTCTGAACTTCACCTGCCACCAGCCTGCCCCAGAGGCGTGTCTGGCGGGCGTCCAGCAACCGGAAGCCTAGCGCTTCGTACAGGTGACAGGCGGCCCGGTTGTGATCGGTCGTCATCAGGTGAACGCCGCTTACGCCCGTCGCCCAGAACTGCGCCAGGCAGGTCTCCAGCAGTGCACGGCCGATCCCATGTCCCCGCGCCGGCGCGGCTACGTTGAGGTGCAGGTGACCGGGGAAGCGTTCGAGTGGGACGGTTGGGACTGCGCGTTCCAGTAGTTCCTGTAACAGCCGCAAACCGAAGCGCAGTGTCTTTCCCCTGACGTGGTAACGTCCCTGCAGCACCCCGCGCAGCACTGCCGGCAGGATGCGGGCACGGAGTATCAACGCCCGTCGCCGGCTGTCGCCGCAGCCCATCACGTAGCCCACCACAGCCCCGGCCGCTTCGGCCACCCACAGTCGCGTCGGCTCGTAGTCGGTATAGTAGGCCGCGAATGCCGCGCAGAACAGCGCGCGGTCGTCCAGAAACGATTCGAGCGGAGCGCCAAAAAAGGCAGTATCGGCCGCCAGCGTCAAGACGGCCTCTCGATCTTGCGGACAGTAGGGACGGACCTGGTACATCTGCATCTTCCACCGACGATAGGCAAGCAAAAAGCCGCAGACCAGGCTGCGGCTTTCTCAGGCGCACGTGTCGAGAGTGCCGGTCAGTCTGCTTCGCCCATCGGGGGTAAGAATGGATTGGTACTGAACGGACTGTCAGAGTCGCTATCTATGCTATCGGTATCCATACGTATTTTCATCGGGCTAGTCGTAACCATCGCGCGTTTCCATGTCGGGGCTTATTATACTCCAGATAGGGCGGCTGGCAAGCCCGCCCAGGGGATCGTCCTCCAGGCGGATCAGGTACCAGGCGGTGCGGTCGAGTACGATGCCCTGGCGCGTCTCGGCGGCCAGGGCCAGCCGGACTGGCTGGCCCAGCGCGTCACAATCGAGCCGGTACCAGGCGATGTGGCCGTGCGCCAGCACGCCATCCGTGCTCGTCCGCCCGTAGTGACCGCTCCAGGTCGTGGTATCCTCAGGCGTGATCGCCCGGACGTAGAGGGTGTAGCCGTAGGCGCGGCTCACGCGCCCGCGCGTCTCCAGCGCCACCCACAGGCTGTCGCCCAGGCGGAGCACGTGCAGGCCGGTGATGTCGGCTCCGCCGCGCACACGACGCACGACGCTGTCGTTCACGGGGTCGTCGCGCCCCGGCAGCGTGACGTCGTCCGGGATCGCCGGACCGCTGTCGGTGTCGGCGAAGGTTTCGCCCTCGATGATGCCAAGCGCGGTGACGGCATCCACTTCCATGTACAGTTCGTTCTGGCGCACGAAGCTGCGCAGGTATTGGCTCCGCATTCGTTGCTGAGAAGGATAGGCCTCTACCGCCTCGCGTTTGGCTGCCAGTTCCTCGGCAGACAGCCGCCACTGTAACCATTCACCGATGGGTTCGAGTTGCCGTGGCGGGTGCAGACTCTCCCCTGGCTTCAGGCCACGGGGTTGAGGGTACAGCCCGTAGTGTACCAGGTATCCCAACAGTCGCGGCTGAAAGGTCGGATCTTCCGCCCGCTCCATTTCCACAGCCAGCGCGACGAACGCGCTTAACGTCCGGTGGTCAACGTGCGCGTCATTGGGATGTGGCATCACGATCAGGTCGGGGCGCTGCGCCGTCAGGATGGCACGCAGGTCGCCCAGCAGCGCCTCGCCGCTGTACGGTGCCCCTGGGTGGAAAGTGGACGCGTAGGGACTCTGTTCGCGCTGTGAGTAGGGCGAACGGTACGGCTGTTCGCTCTCCCAGTGGTTCCACCATAGCGCGGTCAGCCCCACGTCGGGGTATCCCAGGAAAGTGACGGCGTCTGCGTCCAACCCCAGCCTGGCGACCGCGTCCAGTGACTCCTGCTGGCGACGCTCTCCCATGGCGATGAAATCTTCCGGTCTGGGGAAAGCACGGCGGAACTCTTCCATAGTGGCAAAGATATGCCCGTCACCATTGGTGGCGATGACCACCTGGACGTCCAATCCCTGCCGGCGTGCGGCCTGGATCAGTCCGCCCGCGCCCAACACCTCGTCGTCGCAGTGGGGGGCGAGGACCAACAGGCTGTGGTATTCGTCGAGCGCTAGCACAGGGTACGTCTCCGGCAGCCGGTTGGAGCCAGCCAGGTAATGTTCTTGTTCCACTGCGCCCATTGTCAGCAGGATGATTAGCGCCAGCCCGGCAGTCCAGACTCCGCGAGAGTGCAGAGCCCGGCGTGCCACCCTCCGCGCGCGGGCCCACGCGGCCCGAAACCAGCGGGCAACGATTCTGACGCACATCCGCCCCTGCTCGTTGAGCTTGTGCCACAGTTTCATATTTTCTTCGCGTGTTACGTGTGTCCTGGTCACAGTAAAACCAATTATGCCACTAAGACCAGTTTGTCCAGTAGGGGCGAAGCATCCCACTAGCGGGCGACCCTTCAGCAAGGTACTGTACCGGGAATGTGTAGCCCCTGCTCTGGCGCAGACCCCCTTGACAAGAATTAAGTTATATGTTATGATTATTCATAGATGACTTAATATTCTTCAGGAGGATGCAATGTACCCCGTCCCAACCGAATGTCCCATCTGCCACGATGACCTGCTGGTCGCCCGGCTGGTCTGCCGCAACTGCGGCACTGCCCTGGAGGGTCGCTTCACCATGGGGCGGCTCTTCCAACTCACGCCCGACCAACTCCACTTCGTGGAGGTCTTCCTCCGCTGTGAGGGCAAGATCAACCGCGTGCAGGAGGAACTGGGCCTTTCCTACCCCACCGTCCGCAGCCGCCTGGAAGAGATCATCCGCGCTCTGGGCTACGAAGTGGGTGAGGAGCAGGAGGCCAAAGACGAGCGCCGCCAGGAAGTCCTGGAACGGCTGGCCCGCCGGGAGATCTCCTCGGAAGAGGCATTTCGGCTTCTGTAAGAGGATCAACCGCAAGAGAATTCGTGGGAGGAGGCGTCAAATGTCCGTACAAGTGCTCAGGATTCGTTTCCCCGGTCTGTTGGTGGCTGTCTCCGTGGAGCGGCCTCACCGTCGAAAGAGGGAGTGCCCCCCAGGAAGTGCTTCCGCACGGGCAGAGCACGACTACGTGGCCCGACGCTTTCCCTCTATTGCAGGGATAGAGCCCAACTTGATGAAGTTGCAAGCGTAGGAGGAGTAAGAATGCTCGAACAGACTATTGAAACATCGGCGACTCCCCACGTCACCGTCACCGAGTGCATAGGCAACCTGGTGGTGCGGGGGTCGGAGGAGCGGCGGATTACCATTCAAGTGCAGGGTGGGGCCGACGACGCGACCGTGGAGCGAGAGGGGGAGACCTTTACGCTTGCATCCCGCGCCGGCTGCCGCCTCACCTGCCCCCCGAACACGACCCTCACCGTCGGCGTTGTGCGGGGGAATCTGAAGATCAAGGGAGTGGAGGGGCCGGTCGCCATCGGCAGCGCCTACGGCAACGTGAACCTGCGTGCCATCGGCCCCACCGCCCTGGAGCAGACCTTTGGTAATCTGAGCGCCCGCCAGGTGGCAGGGAACCTGCACGTGCAGACCACGAGGGGGAACGCGCGGATCGGCCAGGTGGAAGGCTCTCTCTCCCTGAGCCAGGTGGGCGGCAATCTTATCGCCGAGGGGCTTCAGGGTGGGGTAGCAGCGGAACGGGTCGAGGGGAACGCCCGGCTGGGGCCGCCTTTCTTCCCCGGCCAGACCTACCAACTAAGCGCTGACGGCAACCTGACAGTTCTCCTCCCTGCCGACGCCAGTCTCCGCCTGACCCTTCGCGCTGGTGGCGGGGTTCGCTCTACCTTCCCTGGCCTGACCCTGGAGGAGGCGGAGGGGGAGACGAGGGGCATCCTGGGGGCCGGTGAGGCCAACCTGACGGCGCAGGTTGACGGGCGTGCATACCTGCGGCCTTTAGGGCCGAAAGGAGCGCCTGCCGGGCATCTGGATTTCGATTTCACGGCTGACCTGGAAGGGTTGGGTGCACAGATCGAAACCCATATCGCCGAGGTGATGGCGGACGTGGAAGCCAGCCTGGAGGAGAGCCTGGGCCGCATTGATGACCAGAGGCTTCGCCAGCGGGTGGAGCAAGCGGCGGAAAAGGCTCACCGGAAGGCGGAGTGTGCGGCGGAACAGGCCCGCCGTGAGGCGGAGCGTGCGGCGGAGCGGGCTTGCCTGCGCGCGGAGCGAGCCGAGCGGCGCTGGCGGCGGGCCAGTGGCCGACGGCCTCGCCCCAAGCGGGAGCCGGCAACGGAGGAGGAGCGCATGCGGGTGCTGCGCCTGGTGGAGGAGGGGAAAATCATGCCCGAACAGGCAGCCGACCTGCTGGCTGCGCTGGAGGGGCGATGATGGGCATAGAACGCGCAGAACAGCATCGACCCAAATGGCAGATCCCGTTTTTCACCATCTGGACCGGACAGCAGTTTTCGTTGATCGGCAGCAGCGTCTTGCAGTTCGCGCTGGTGTGGTGGCTTACCCAACTGACTGGTTCGGCGACCGTGCTGGCGACGGCGACGATGATGTGGGTGATCCCCCAGGTTTTCCTGGGGCCTTTCGCGGGCGCGCTGGTGGACTGCTGGAACCGGCGCGTGGTGATGATCGTGGCGGACAGCCTGGTCGCGCTCGTGGCGTTGTGGCTGGCGTATCTATTCTGGACCGATACCATGCAGGTCTGGCACGTATACGCAGGTCTGCTGGTGCGCGCGATTGGAGGCCTCTTTCACTGGCCGGCGATGCAGGCCTCGACCTCATTGATGGTGCCCGGTGAGCACCTGACGCGCGTGGCGGGCCTCAACCAGACGATGCAAGGTGCGCTGAATATGATTGGGCCACCGCTGGGCGCGATGTTACTGGCGGTACTCCCGTTCGAAGGTATCATGCTTATGGATGTGGGTACAGCGATGCTCGCCATTTTGCCGCTGTTCTTCGTAATTATTCCGCAGCCGCAGCGTTCTTCGATCGGGACGGTGGGAGGTGGGAAAAAGCCGTCGGTCTGGTTGGACCTGCGCGAGGGGTTGCGCTACGTCTGGGGCTGGCCGGGGCTGCTGGCGGTCTTGATCATGGCGACGATCATCAATTTCGTGGTGAATCCGGCCTTTTCGCTGATGCCGTTGTTGGTGACGGAACATTTCAAGGGTGATGTCTTGCAGTTGGGCTGGCTGGAGTCGAGTTGGGGGGTTGGCCTCGTGCTGGGCGGATTGCTCTTGAGCGCGTGGGGCGGGTTTCGGCGGCGCGTCTACACCTCGTTGGCGAGCCTGGTGCTGGAGGGTCTGGGTATCATGCTGCTTGGCCTGACGCCAGCGAACGCATTCTGGCTGGCGGTGGCCAGCATGTTCGTAGCGGGCTCTATGAATGCGCTCGTCAATGGGCCGCTGTTTGCACTGCTTCAGGCGACGGTTGCTCCAGAGATGCAGGGGCGCGTGTTCACAGTGGTGGCGAGTATGTCTTCGGCTGCGTGGCCTCTGAGTCTGGCGGTCGCCGGCCCGGTTGCCGACGCGATTGGCCTGCGCCCGTGGTACGTGGTGGGCGGCATCGTTTGCGTGTTCATGGGGGTGGGCGCCTGCTTTGTGCCAGTGATTGTGAATATAGAACAGAATCATAATGGACACGGCGTCCAGAGAGAGGCATGGGGAGAAGCCGGTGTAAGTTCCAGCGGGGCGGCAGAGTGATGTCTCTCTACAGGCCACTAGAGCGCGTTTGCAATATTTACGACGAATACCCCCGGCAGTTCTGGATCCTCGTACTAGCAGGCTGTCGGAGTGAACGTTTGTTCTGCAAAAACGCTCCACTTTTGCCTATTATTGGGCCTACAACCTGTCAGAGAATGCGATTTTTGAGCGAAAACGCCTTGTCCGGGCCTGTATTTGGCTAAAAACAAGGCTCAGAGCATCACTTGGACCTCAAAAATGGGCCGAAGATGGAACGCCGAATTTCTCTCCGACAGGCTGCTAGGCACGTTCATTGATCGGATCGGTGGGGCGGTTATGTTCCCCTTCTTCACGCTCTACATCACGCGGAAGTTCGGCGTGGGCATGACGGAGGTAGGCGTGATCTTTGGTCTCTTCTTTGTCTCGGCCTACGTCTTCTTCCTGGTGGCGATGGTCATCATCACCATCGGCGAGATGCTGACTGCCCCGACCTCTCAGGCGCTGGTGGCCCGGTTTGCGCCCGAGGACATGCGGGGGCGGTACATGGCGGTCTTCGGGTTCAATTGGGTGATCCCGTCAATTATAGGCCCGCTTCTGGCCGGGCTGATCATGGACAACGGTGACCCGCGCTGGGTCTGGTATGCCGCCGGGCTGGTGGGGCTGGTGGCCGCCGGGGCCTTCGCTCTGCTGCAGCGCCGGGTTGGGCGGGTCACTGAGGTTATGGCTTTCGCCCGGCGTGGGAAAGTGCGGAGCCCGGCGAGCGAGTGAACGACAACTTGCTAGACTTTGGTAGGAGGGCCTATGGAGGAACGGTTGCGGATATTGGAATTGATCGAGGCGGGAGAGATCAGCGTCGAGGAAGGGGCGCGGCGACTGGAGGCGCTGGCAGAGGGCGTCGAGGCCCCGGATACCCCTCTCGCCCGCCCGGCCGTGGTGCGGCATCTGTGGCAGGCCGTGTTCTGGACAGGGGCCGGTCTGGTGGTAGGCGGCGGGCTGCTAGTGCAGGCCGTCTACACTCAGGCGGTCTCCGCCGGGTGGTTGACCTGGGGCTGGGTTCTCTTCGCCCTGGGCGTGCTGGGGGTGGCGCTGGGCTGGTGGCTGCGGCGTGCTCGCTGGCTCTCGCTGCGGGTGCGGCAGCCTGATGGCCCCAACATCTCCTTTGCCCTCCCACTGCCGCTGGGACCCGTCGCCTGGGTGCTGCGTATCGCCCGTCCCTCCGTCCCGCAACTGCGGGAGATGGGGGTGGACGAATTGATCCTGGCGATGCGGGAAGAGGTGCGAGACGGGCGCCCCGTCGTAGTCGAAGTAGACGAGGGAGAGAGCGGAGATCAGGTACAGATTTATTTCGGTTAGGAGGTGGAGCATGACAACGACAGGCGAAGAACGACTGAAGATCCTCCAGATGTTGGAGGAGGGGAAGGTCACGGCGGATGAGGCGGCCACCCTACTGCGAGCGCTGGAAGGGGGGCGGCGCGCTACATCGGCAGCGCCAGCGCAGGCTGGGAGGAAACAGTTCCTCCGCATCCAGGTAACCGACCTGGCCTCAGGGGCAGCGAAGGTGAACGTGACCGTTCCGATGGGCCTGGTGAGCGCAGGATTACGCATGGCAGAGCGGTTCGCCCCGGATCTTGAGGGCTTCGACATGCAGGAACTGGAGGAGTTGCTCGCCAGCGGCGCGATCGGCAAGATCGTGGAGGTAATGGACGAGGAGGACAACGAGCGGGTGGAAATCTATGTGGAGTAGGTTGTAAGCACCAAAGAATGTGCTAAAATACACTCTTGGAGGTGTCGGATGGCTACAGTGGAAGAACGGATGCAGATTCTGAAGATGATTGAGAGTGGCCAGGTCACTGCCGGGGAGGGGGCCCAACTGCTGGAAGCCTTGAAAGGGGAAGGTCGCCGGGAGGAGGAACGCCGGCTGGACAGCCGGGGGAGGGAGCCGCGCCGGCTCCGCATTCGGGTGACCGACCTGGAGACTGGCCGGCACAAGGTCAACATCAACCTGCCCTGGAGCCTGGTCAACGTGGGCACCAAGATGGGGGCTCACTTCGCGCCTGCCGAGATCAACCTGGAAGAGGTCCTGGAAGCCATCCGCGCCGGCGCCGAAGGGAAGATCGTGGACGTGGAGGACGTAGAGGACAACGAGCGGGTAGAGATCTTCGTGGAGTGATTCGAACTGGCCGGCTTTGTCCAAAGGCGCCCGTGGCGTTGAGGCTTCGGAGATGTCTGGGTTTTGCGCCATTGCTGCACAGACCAATAGGAGGGAAGGATGCGCAACCGGGGGCAACTGTTCATCGGTATCCTGCTCATCTTGATCGGGCTGATGTTTCTTGTCGGCGATCTGTTCGACGTCAACGTCTGGGCTTTCTGCTGGCCGGTCGGGCTGATCCTGTTAGGGGTATGGTTGCTGCTTCGCCCGCAACTGGTCAGTTCCGACACGGCGGTCCGGCAGAAGATATTGGGCGACATCCACCGTGACGGGGTCTGGCAAGTGGCCAACGAGGAGATCTGGATCGGCGTGGGAGACGTGGATCTGGACATGACCAGCGCAGACATACCCGTGGGCGAGACGAGGCTTCGTGTCTTCGGCTTTGTGGGCGATGTGGACGTGCTCGTACCGGAGGGCGTGGGCGTATCGGTGTCGTCCATGGCGTTCGTCACGGATGCCAGAGTATTGGGCCAGAAACGCGACAGTTTCCTGGCCCCTGTTCACCTGGCCAGCGACGACTATGGGACAGCCGAGCGCAAGGTTCGGCTGGAAACGACCTTCTTTGTAGGAGACCTCAAGGTCAAGCAGGTATAGAGCAGTCTTATTTCCGGCGCAGCACCATAAGCGTCAGGTCGTCGGAGGGAGGGGTGTCGCCGACGAAGGCGATCACCGAGTCGTCAATGGCGTCGAGCATCGCCTGGGCCGAACTGTTGTCGGCAGCCTGAATGGTTGTCCGCAGACGCTCTTCGCCATAGATCTCATCCTGTGGAGAAAAGGCCTCAGTGACGCCGTCGGTATAGAGAATCAAGTGGTCACCTGGCTCCAGAGAGACGCTCCGCTCCTCCACGCGAGTTCCCTCCACCACGCCAAGCGCCATCCCCCCTGTGCCGAATCGTTCCAGTTCCCGCGTGTGAGATCGCAACAACAAAGGCGGGTTGTGCCCGGCGTTGGCGTAGGCCAGGCCACCCGTCTCCAACGACAGAACTGCGTAAACGGCGGTGACGAACATGCCGTGTTGGGCGTCGGGTACCAGCAAATCATTGACGCGAGCCAGTGCAGCGGCGGGCGAAACTTCTTCCAGCGCCGCCGCCCGCACCAGGGCGCGCGTGAGTGCCATGAAGAGAGCGGCCGGCATCCCCTTGTCGGCCACGTCGGCGATGACCAGCCCCAACCGCCCGCCGGGCAGTTCAAAAAAGTCGTAGAAATCGCCTGCTACCTGGCGTGCCGCTCGCCAGACGACGGCCAGTTCCCACCCGGGCAGATGGGGCAATTGGCTGGGCATAAAGGTTTGCTGGATCTCGTGGGCGAGTTGCAATTCACGCTCCAGCCGCTCGCGCTCGGTCATCTCTTGCTGAAGCCAGTCGTTTTGCACGGCCAGGGCTGCCTGGTGCGCGATCCCCGTGATGATCTCCTGTCGCCTCCCGCTGAAGCCACGTGGCGTGCCGACTTCCTCTATCAGCATCACACCGAGCACGTCGCCTTTCACCGAGAGGGGGGCAGCCAGCAGCGCGCGGGGCTCTTCCTGCGGGCACCCCGCGAAGTCGGCGCTAAAGTCGGGCGGGATCAAACCGTCCTCTCTGGAGTGGACGACCAGGCTATTGCGCTCGCGGACTGTGTCGAGGAGGGGGAAGTCACCGGGCGCGTAGCGCCGGGCCAGGAACGCCGTTTCCGCGTCACGGGGAACTCCGTAGGCCTGCGCTGGCCGGAAGATAGATCGCTCGTCGTCCCACAAGAATATGGTGCACCGCTCCACGCCGACCAGGATGGGTGTGATGCGGACGATGGCTCTCAGAATGTCATCCAGGTCGTTGGAACTGACCACCACCTGCGCCACTTGGAGTAAGGCCGCCGACACGTAGGCTTCTTCCTGCTGCGCTTCCAGCAGTCGAGCGTTTTCGACGGCGGACGCCGTCTGGTAGGCGATACCCCGGATGATCGCCAGCCGTTCATCGTCGAGTTCCCCCGGGACGCTGACCTCGGGCTGGTCACTCCGATAATCAACCAGCATCGCTCCCAGCACCGCGCCGTGGGCAAGCAATGGCAGCAGCAACAGCGACTCAAAACCGAGAGCGGAGATAACTCCCCCCGGCAGCCGGGGATCAGTAGCCGCGTCGTGGATGATGGTGGGAACCTTGTTGAGACGCAGGTGATCGAAGACCAGTGTGTCGCCCGGCTGGATGTGCCACTGGTCGAAGGTGACCTGCTGCGCCGGGCTGAGCCCGTATGCAGCGGCTGGCACAAAGGCTGCGGCAGATTCATCCCACAAGAGGAGGACGCATCGGTCCACGCCGACCAGCATCGGCGTCAGGCGAACCACGGTCTCGAGTACCTGGTCGAGGGTGGTCAGCGATTGGGTGGCTTCGGCCACCTGGAGCAACACCGTCGAGACGTAGGCTTGCTCCTGTGCCGCCTGGTAGAGGCGGGTGTTCTCAATGGCAACGGCGGCGTAACTGGCGAAGGCGGCTGTCATCGCCCGGGACTCGGCCCCATAGCGTCCGGGGCTGCGGTGAACCAGGGTCAGCAGTCCTAGCCGCCGGTCGCCGATGTGCAGCGGCGCGGCGATGGCGGAGTAGTTGGGCGGAAACTCCAGAGCGGCTCCCAGCGGCTCGCCCCCCCCTCCCCCCTCCAGGGGGGATAAGAGGGGGGTCTGGGGGGTGCGGATGGTGGGTTGGCTGGCGCGCAGCGCCTGGCCGAGCCAGGGGTTGGTGTCGGGCGAGAAATCGCTGGTGCACACTTCCGCCGCGTAGCCGTGAACAGCGGCCAGGCACAGGTCGTCGTCGTGCAGAAGCCAGATGGCGGCCACGTCGCAGGGGAGGGTGCGCTCTAACTCGGCCAGGATGGCGTCGAGCACCTGGTCGAGGGCCACGCCGGCCGAGAGGAGGCCGGCTACCTCCCGCATACTATCGGCGACCTGACGCCGCCATTGTTCGGAGCGATAGAGGTTCGCGTTGCGAATCGCGATGGCCACGCTGTCGGCCAGCGCCTCGAACAGGAAGCGGTCGTCGTCGCCGAAGGCATCCCGGCGATCGCTCTGCACGTCGAGCACGCCCAGCACTCCGCCGCCAAAGACGAGGGGCACGGCCAGTTCTGCGCGTGTGTTGGCCGGCGGCAACTCCGACGGGTGGTAGCGGGGATCATGGCTCACGTCGTTGGCAAGCACTGTCTCCCCATGGCGGGCCACCCAGGAGACGATGCCCTCGGGATCGTCCAGGCTGCAAGCCAGCCCACCCCCCTCCGGCTCCCCCCTGGGAGGGGGGAGGGGTGAGCCCGCCCGATAGACGATTTGCCGACGGGCGGGGTCCACGGTGAAGAGGTGCACGAAAGGGTAACCAAACTGCTCGTGAATGAGCGTTACCACCTCGTTGAGAAGAGTGTCCAGGTCGAG
>Ga0315543_1000394_pt1 | contig 54258 bp, 50 predicted proteins | sample SalMarSW160210MG_2_FD_203098 | JGI IMG/M metagenome (GOLD analysis project Ga0315543, IMG submission 203098) | Salt marsh sediment microbial communities from the Plum Island Ecosystem LTER, Massachusetts, United States - Salt Marsh Sediment SW1601-210 ... | reverse complement strand
GAGTCATATCAGTAGTGATAGCAACGGGCTGCGCGGCAACCAATAGCTCGCCGTCAACGCTGACACTGACATAGACAGCTGGGCCTGAAACGGCAGCTCCACCCGGTGCCGGTTCGGGTTCCTGAACCACAATTTGAGACTGGGCTTTAACGACAATCAGGGGACCGCCGAACAATTGATCGGTGATGACGCCGGAAACGCACAGAATCTGGCCGATATACATCTCCCTGAGGTCTCCACTAATGGCACCTTCCTTAACCTCGATACCGACGCCTTTACCCAGCGCACCACCCATTAAAAGCACCAGGTTGGGTATCTTAACCGCAGAAACATCCTTGATTTTACCGCATACGGTGGTGGTAGCGCCGATGTAACTGGCGGCTTCCTCCCAGGTAATCGTGTCAGTTTCAGGCTGCACCACAGGTCCCGTGGGCTGCCATTCAGGCTCAGGTTCCGGCTCCGGTGCTGGTGCCGGCTCAGGTTCCGGCTCCGGTGCTGGTGCCGGCTCGGGTTCCGGTGCCGGCGCTGGCGCTGGTTCTGGCTCCGGTGCTGGCGCTGGTTCTGGTGCCGGGGCTGGCGCTGGCTCAGGTTCTTCTTCACACCCGGTAATTACCGTGCTGAAAATCAGCATCAATACCACTATTATACTTGATATTATCAGTATCTTGTGCTTCATTTCACTACCTCCCTGTAAGTTAAAATATATACTTTAAGTATAATATAACGCTCCTTCATTTTAAGGCCATTCGCACACCCCCTCATTCCACATTAATACTTTACAGGATTATAATCCTTCTTTAAGTAATATGTACAGCTTTTTTGAATTTTTTAATTATAATATATATTTCTACACATTGTATAGCTTAATTATATTACATGACTTAAAGTTTTAAAGCAATCTCAAAAGTTAAATGATATTCTCCAGCCCTTACCGAATCTCGCCTTGACACTCTTGAATCGATTCTCTATCCTCATTACAGAGAGTTAAATTTGGTTAATCCAGAAGAAGAAACAATATACCAGGTATAGCTACCTGTAATGCTGGACGCGGAATCGGTCATCAAATACCTCAGTCTCCGCTACCTGAGCGACCGCCTGGAGAAGATAGCCTGCGAGCTTACAGACATGGCGCTGGCAGCAGCCCTGGAGACGATTCTGAGAAATATCTTCCGATGAAGTAGTATAAAGTTGAATCGTCAGGCCGATACTCTATTTTTTGCCACCCGGCACCCGCTCAACATAGAATTAACTTGAATATCCAGAGCAACAATTCTATTATAGTTGTGTACCACGACACAAATAATTTTCCCGAAGGAGGTTATGATGAGTTCATTCCCCAAGGAGTATTCCGTACTGGAAAAATTCGATTTTGAAAGGATACCTGTAGGCATCAAGTACCTGTTCAACAGACCGAAGGGACTTAAAAGGCCGGACAAGGTAATGGACTTCTGCGAGATGCTGGTAGAAGCGCAGCAGGGCAACGCCTTCTACGTTGGTAAAGAGGACTTTACCTGCATAGGCCCGCTGTTGCTCGGTATGGAAGCCGAGGACACGATATTCGAAAGCGGGCGGGTGGGGCCGAAGCTGGGGGCTTACAAGGACACGCGCGCCAACCGCAGAATCTACCAGTACCTCCCCAGACTCCCCCAGAAATCCATCAATTACGTCGCTTTCGCCCCGCTGGACAAGCTTGATTTCGAGCCGGACTTACTGATTATCCTGGCTACGGTGAGTCAGGCCGAAATTTTTATCAGGGCGAAGGCTTATGTCACCGGCGAGATGTGGACGGCCAGAGGTACACCGGTGGTAGGCTGCGCCTGGCTGTACATTTACCCGTATCTAAACGGCGAAATAAATCTGTCGATAACGGGCTTCGGCTTCGGCATGATAGCACGCCGTTTATTCCCGGAGGGCCGGATACTCGTCAGCATCCCCTGGGACAAGCTCCCCGGCATATTGAAGAACCTCGAAGAGATGGAATGGGTACCGGAATCCTACAATCTGGGGCCGGAAGGCCATAAAAAGAAGATTCACAGGATAGTCGAGGAACTGGGAAAGGAATCCTGATAAAACAGAACCAAACCACAGCGTTGTTTAAAGGAGGTTCGTTCACGTGGCGGAATCGAAATACGATAAATACATGGTAGAAATAACCAAGGAAAAGCTGAAGGGACCCGGCATGTGGCTTATGAGCAACGAGCTTGTTCCCGGCTGCAATGTGAATATCATCTGCAACTGGATACGCGAACAGCCCAAGCCAAACCCGATACATCAAGCCATGGAATCGCACGACTACGATGAAATCATTCTGAATATAGGTGCCGACCCTCAACACCCCGAATACCTCGGAGCGGAAATAGAGGGCTACATGGGCGATGAAAGGCAATTAAGCACCACGACCACCGCTTTATTCATTCCCAGAGGCGTCAAACACGGCCGGGTGACCTGGAAGAGTTTCGAAAAGCCGCATTTTCAGATGGCCATTAAGCTGAGCGGCAAAATCGAGCCGATGGGGCCGCCGCCGAAGCAGTAGCCCTGTCTGCCAATTCTTGATAGCTTTTATTCGCAACGGCCGTGCCGGGTACGGGGAATTTCAGGGAGGCCGTACCGGGAGGAATGGGCTAGTTTTAAGATAAAGCCGTAGAAAAAATGAAAGGGGATTGCCATGAACTCAATACCAAGAGACTATTCCGTATTAGACAAATTCCAATTAGAAAGAAAACCTGTAGGCGTCAAGTTCATGATTGAACGACCCAAAGACATCAAGCGAATCGATAAAGAGCTGAATATGTGCGAGATGCTCAAGGAAGCCCAGGAGAATGACGCGTTTTACGTGGGCCCCGATGATTGGGTCTGCGTGGGTGTGGAACAGATGATACTGGGCATGAAAGACGCGGCGCCGGTTCTCGTCAGCGGGTTACTCGGCGGCGATGAGGACCTCTACAGAAATGCGAGTTCCTGCCGCGCTATGTACCAGTACCTCCCCACTCTGCCGAAAGGCTCGGTGCAGTACGTAGCCTTCGCTCCCATCGACCAGCTCTCGTTCGACCCGGATGTGCTTGTCATGACAGCCGATATCAACCAGGCACATACTTTGCTGTGCTCCATCAACTACTCCACAGGGAAGCCTTTCGTCAGCAAGGCGACACCGGTGGTAGCCTGCGCCTGGATTTACATTTATCCCGTCGTTAGCGGCGAGTTGAATTACTACATCACCGGCCTGGGGACGGGTATGAACCAACTGAACATTTTTCCACCGGGGCTATTCCTGATATCGGTACCCTTCCAGCTTATTCCCACCATGCTGGACAACCTCAAAGATATGTCATACAGTCCGGTGATGGAGCCGGGACCGGGCGGGGATGCCCACAGGAAACGTGTCAATAAATTACTGGAAGACATGAGGAAAAGGATAAAGGATTAACATTCTATCAAATATAAATTTGAGAGGAGTGAAATATGGCCGAAACTAAATACGGAAAACACCTGGTCACCATACCCTTCCATAAGACGCCGCGGGGGGCGTTGTTTTCCACCGGAGGCGATATCCTGGGGGGATTTGAACTCAATATTATCTATGCCTGCGCCTATGAAACCGGCATCACCGGCATGTCAACCAAGCCGCACGTACACAACTACGATGAAGCCGTGTTCTTCATCGGCTCAGACCCATATCACCTCGATGATTTAGGCGCCGAAGTGGAAATGTCCATCGGCGAGCCGGGTAAAGAGGAAAAACACACCTTCGATAAACCCACGGTGCTGGTAGCCCCTAAAGGACTCCATCACTGCCCGATAGTCACCAAGAGAATCGATAAACCCTACGTCTGCATGGCGGTATCGCTTACCGGAAAGAGGTCCGACTAAGCGGATATTTCCGAGCCGTTTACTAAATCGGTATTGTCTGGAGGTCAAACGTGGCTGAATTCGGATACGCCGGAGAAATTCTGAAAATCGATTTATCTGATGGTAAAATCACCAGGCTGTCTACTGCGGAATACGCCGACAGGTTCCTGGGTGGAAGAGGCATCGCCGCCAGGCTTTACTGGGAGATGGTGCCCCCGGAGACCAAGGTTTACGACCCGGAGAACTGCCTGATATATATCACCGGTCCCGTCACCGGTTTTAACAGGTTCGCCGGGTGCCGGTGGCAGGTCTGCGGGAAAGCGCCGGTCATGGAGCCGGAGGCATTCTCCTACGCCAATCTGGGAGAAAAGTGGGGGTCCTACCTTAAGTACGCCGGCTATGACGGCCTGGCGGTCACCGGTAAAGCCGATAAGCCTGCCTATATTTATATCCACGACGGCGCTATCGAAATCAAGGACGCCTCAGCGCTGTGGGGCAGGTCATCCTTCGAGTCAATCGACATTTTAAAAGGGGAGCTGGGTAAAGGGGTAAGCGTCCTGACCATCGGGCCGGCCGCCGAGAACCTGGTCTCCTTCGCCACCATGCTCACCGATGACGGCGCCTCCGGCGCCAGCGGACTCGGCAGTGTGATGGGGTCGAAGAACCTCAAAGCCATCGTCGTCACCGGTGATAAGCGACCGCAAGCCGCCGACCCCGAAAGGCTCAGCGACTTAGCCGACCAGATACTCAAGATAAGAAAAGACACCTGGAAAAACTGGCTCGAAGACATACCGGGTCTGACCAGACTCCACGCCTGCTATAACTGCGGTATCGGCTGTTTCCGAAAATCGTACATGGAGGGCGGACGTCGTTTCAAGTTCTTCTGCCAGGCGACGCACGTATATGGTGGACCGGCGCACAGTTACGGTGGCAACGGCACCGACATTTCGCTGTTGGCTGTCAGGTTATGCGACCGTTATGGGCTGGATACCACCGTAATGCAGCCGTTAATCGACTGGCTTACCGCCTGCTACCGGGAAGGCGTCCTGCGGGAGGAAGACACCGGGCTGCCGCTTTCCAAGATAGGCAGCGCCGAGTTTATCGAGACATTAACCAGGAAAATTACCTACCGGGAAGGTTTCGGTGATTTGCTGGCTCAGGGTACGCTAAAAGCCGCCGAGAAAGCGGGTAAGAAAGCGCAGGAACTGGCACATGCCCACGTTATCACCAGCGCAGGGGAGACCAGGGACTACGACCCCAGGCTGATATTGACCAACGGGCTTCTCTATGCCACCGAGCAGAGGAGGCCGATTAACCAGCTTCACGAGACGAGCCACTCGCTATGGCTGTGGTGCAAATGGGTCCGCAAGGAGGAGGATGCGTTCCTGTCTTATAATGATTTTTTGAACGTGGGTAAAAACTTCTGGGGCAGCGCCGCCGCGTCCGACTATTCCACCTACGAAGGAAAAGCTCTGGCCGCCAAGAAAATACAGGACCGCACCCACGCCAAGGAAAGCACCATACTCTGCGACTTCCTCTGGCCGATAATCTGGGTGAGGTTCGCCGACGACCATACGGGAGACCCCGCCATGGAGAGCCGGGTAATTTCCGCAATTACGGGCAAAGAAATGGACGAGACGGGGCTGAATAAAATCGGCGAGAGAGTCTTCAATCTGCAAAGGGCGATATTTCTCCGGCAGGGGTGGCCGGGGAGGCAGGGAGACAGGTTGCTGGACTACCTGCATGACGAACCCCTGGAGTTTGCTTTCTTTAACCCCGACTGCATCGTGCCGGGGAAAAACGGCGAAATCGTTTCCAGGAAAGGCGCTAAAATAGACCGGGCTGACTTCGAAAACCTGAAGAGCGAGTACTACCAGCTGCGGGGATGGGACGTAGAAAGCGGACTGCCCACGGAGAAGAAGCTGCACGAACTGGGAATCGACGATATTGCTGCCGACCTGAAAACGAGGGGTCTGTTACGCTAAAGGGACACGTTGCCCCCGTTTGACATTGTTGGGTATAATTAAACGTGAGAGCATGCCCCTGTAGCTCAGCAGGATAGAGCAGCGGTTTCCTAAACCGCGTGCCCGGGTTCGAGTCCCGGCAGGGGTACTTTCTTTTTAGATAACCTGTATCCAGTCCTCCTCCCACAGTCTTTCTTTTTATTTGACAAAGCTCAAACAGGGATATACTATATCCCCTGGCACGCAAAACCCTTCCATTTCACCATTTGATGGAGGCTACATACTTATAAGCACCTGGCACGAGTACGTTCAGAAAACCGGTAAAGTCCCCGATTGGCCTTACCCCGTTAACTACGGCAAGGAGCACGAAGTCGTTACCGACGTCCTGATTATCGGCGGCGGCTGCGTGGAAGAGTGCCCCCGGCCGGGTGCCATTACCATGCTCCACCCCACCCAGCATCGGATATCGATGAACTGGAAGCGCAAGGATACCAGTGAACTATTCCGAATCGGCATGAAGAACCCGCCGCCCCCCAATACCAGACCGCCTTCAGGTGGATAGAGGAACGTCCTGACAATGGAACCTGTACCCCACTCCGGGAATACTCACGATATACGCAGGCTCTTTCGGGTCGGCTCCATTCCTGGCGTACAATTAGTCGATATAGACGTGTAAATACCCTCTTCCAGCTTTACTCCACAGCCAAAATTTGTTATAATTAAACAGGCTAGATGTGCAGATTTACTGTTAATTGGCCGGCCAATTTTATCGTAGTAACAGGCTATGCAGGCTGCAGTGTTCCCTTTAACTACGAGCGCTTTATTTCCCGTCATCTTTTTCAGATGAGAGAGGACTCCTGATGCCAGATACCTCCCCGAAGAAGACCAGGAAACGCAACACCGGCGAATATACCGCCCAGGACATCCAGGTCCTCGGCGGGCGGGAGGCGGTACGGCGGCGTCCCGGTATGTACATCGGCAGCACAGACCAGCGCGGACTCCATCACCTTATTTACGAAATCGCTTATAACAGCGTCGATGAAGCTATGGCTGGCTGTTGTGACAGGATTGTCGTGACGATTAAAGCGGACAAATCTGTAAACGTCACCGATAACGGCCGCGGTATCCCGGTGGATATTCACCCTACCACCAAGGTTTCCGCTCTGGAAACGGTCATGACCGTGCTCCATGCCGGGGCCAAGTTCGGCGGCAAGTCGTACACAGTCTCCGGCGGCCTGCACGGCGTCGGCGCCTCCGTGGTCAACGCCCTCTCCGAGTGGTGCAACGTCGATGTCAGCCTTGAAGGTAAAGTCTACCACCAGGAATACAAGCGCGGTGTGCCGCAGGGGCCCGTTAAGGTAATCGGTGAAACTAACGATACCGGCACCATCTCCACCTTCCTTCCCGATACGGAGATATTCGGAAACATAAGCTATGATTTTGATACGATAAGCGAGCGCCTCCGGGAGATGGCCTATCTCAATAAAGGCGTGGAAATAACCATTATAGACGAAGCCAACGACCAGGAGCGGACATTCTACTTTGAAGGCGGTATTACCGGCTTCGTCCGCCACCTTAATCGAAACCGGATAGTCCGCAATCCGGCCCCCATTTACGTATCCAAGTCCATCAACAGCACCCAGATTGAGGTAGCCCTCCAGTATAATGAAGGTTTCAACGAGTCCGCTTTCAGCTTCGCCAACTGCGTTAACACCGTAGACGGTGGCACCCATCTCACCGGGTTCCGCTCGGCGCTGACCCGCGTGCTCAACGATTATGCCAAGAAAAACAAATTGCTGAAGGAAGACGACACCAATCTGACCGGCGAGGATGTCCGCGAAGGTCTTACCGCCATTATCAGCGTCAAGCTCCCCGAGCCGCAGTTCGAGGGGCAGACCAAGGGTAAGCTGGGCAATATCGAAATCAAGAGCCAGGTGGAAAGCGCTGTCAACGAAGGCCTGGCCCTCTACCTCGAAGAGCACCCCGACGACGCCAAGAAAATAATCGAAAAATGCGTTACCGCCTCCAAGGCCAGAGAGGCCGCCCGCAAGGCGCGCGATTTAATCATCAGGAAGAGCGGACTGGAAACCGGAACGCTGCCCGGCATACTGGCCGACTGCTCAGAGAGAGACCCGGCACAGTGCGAGTTATATATCGTGGAGGGCCCCTCCGCCGGAGGTTCAGCTAAGGAAGGCAGAAACCGCCGTTTCCAGGCAATACTGCCCCTCAGGGGTAAAATCCTCAACGTCGAGAAAGCCCCGCCGGACAAGATGCTGTCCAACGCGGAAATCCGCACCATCGTTACCGCCATCGGCGCCGGTATCGATGATGATTTCGACCCGGCCCGGCTGCGCTACCACCGCGTCATCCTGATGACGGACGCCGATGTCGACGGTTCCCATATCCGCACCCTGCTGCTGACCTTTTTCTTCCGCCATATGACCCAGCTCATCGGCGCCAAGCACCTGTACATCGCCCAGCCGCCGCTCTACCGCGTGAGTGTAGGAAAAACTCAAGAGTGGATATATTCGGACGATGGATTACACAATTATTATACGAAGCGGGCCTTAGAAAATGTGTCCGTCTATTCAACCGACGGCGCCATAAAATTGACCGGCGAGGAAATACGCGGCTTCCTCGATTCTTTAAAAGAGTTTGAACAAAGGCTTGATAGACTTGAGCAAGAAGGAATAATAACCGCAGAAGTAGCCGAGATACTTCTTAAAAAAGACAAGTCTTTTCACCGTCTTGACTTCAACAAATCTAATAAAGAAGTAATGCTCGAGGTTGCCAAATGGTTCCAGGAATTCGATTTTCCGTTCAGGATGTATTCCGTCCCTACCACAGACGAATACAGAATAGAGTTTGAAGGACAGACTGGAAAAATAAAACTGGACAAGGAAGTCCTGCAAAATTCCACTCTTCATCAATGCTTCGTTGCTTACCCTAAAGTAAAACACCTGATCGAGGGCAAATCTTACGTCATTCTCAAAGGCGCTAAAGAAGTCGAGACAGATATTTCATGGCGTCAACTGAGAAAGCATTTAGAAAAAATGTCCGACAGGTCCGGGGTCACCCTCCAGCGCTACAAGGGCCTGGGAGAAATGACGGCGGAGCAGCTCTGGGATACCACCATGAACCCGGCCACGCGTACCATCCTCGGAGTGAACGTGGAGGATGCCGCCAAGGCCGATGAAATTTTCCAGATGCTCATGGGCGGCGAGGTCCCGCCGCGCCGGGCCTTCATCCAGGCGCACGCCAAGTATGCCAACCTTGATATATAAATTACTTCCCCTGAATCAGCGAGAAGAACTCGGCGCGGGAGGCCGGGTTGCTGTGGAAAGAACCGCGGATAGCCGAGGTAATAACGTTGCTTCCCGGTTTCTTGATGCCCCGCATGACCATGCACAGGTGCTCCGCCTGAACGACTACCGCCACCCCCACCGCTTTAATTCCCTCGGCAATAGCATCGGCAATCTCGGTGGTCATCCGCTCCTGTACCTGCGGGCGGCGGGCAAGCGTCTCCACCACCCTGGCCAGCTTGCTGATGCCCACGATACGCCCCTCCTCGTTAGGTATATAGCCCACGTGAGCGACGCCGTAAAACGGCAGGAGGTGGTGCTCGCACATGGAATAGAACGGGATATCCTTTAAAACCACCATTTCCCGGTGTCCCAGTTCAAAGCCCACCTCAAGGTCATCCTTGGGGTCTTTATATATACCCGCAAAAAGCTCGGCGTACATTTCCGCCACGCGCTGGGGGGTATCTCTCAATCCCTCACGGTCGGGGTTTTCGCCGATAGCTTCGATAATATCCTGTACCGATTTTTTAATCCTGGCCTCGTCAAACATGCTCTGCCTCCTCTGGAGGTTGTTAACTACGTCCAGCCCAGTGCTTTCTCCACTGCCGAAAGGTCCGCCGGAAGCTCCAAAAAAGAAGGCGCCCCTTTCAAGGCAGTCTCGGTATCCTTAAGACCGCTGCCGGTGACGACACATACGATGGTCTTCCCGGAGAAGTCCTCGCCACGGCCTGTCAGCTTGATAAGACCCGCCAGCGGTGCCGCCGAAGCCGGCTCGCCGAAAATCCCGGCCTCCGCCGCCATGATTTTCTGGGCGGCGAGGATTTCCTCGTCGCTGACCATATCGATGATACCACCAGACTCGTCGCGGGCGGCTTCGGCTTTCTTCCAGCTGGCCGGATTGCCGATACGGATGGCCGTAGCCACCGTCTCCGGCTTCTCGATGGGGTGGCCGCGTACAATCGGCGCCGCCCCTTCGGCCTGGAAACCGTACATCTTCGGCTTCCTGGTGGCTTTATCCACCTCGTAATATTCCTTAAAGCCTTTCCAGTAGGCCGTGATATTTCCGGCATTCCCCACCGGCAAGAAGAGATAGTCCGGGGCGTCGCCGAGAACATCGATAATTTCGAAGGCGGCCGTTTTCTGTCCCTCGATGCGGTACGGATTGAGGGAGTTCACCAGTGTTACCGGGTGTTTCTCGGTCAGGGCGAGAACGATATTAAGCGCCTTATCGAAATTACCGTCAATGGCGACTATTTTAGCTCCGTGAATTACGGCCTGCGCCAGCTTGCCAATGGCGATATTTCCCCGGGGAATGACGATGACGCATTCGAGTCCGCAGTAAGCCGCGAAAGAGGCCGCGGCAGCGCTGGTGTTACCGGTGGAAGCACAGATGACGGCTTTGCTGCCGTCCTCCACCGCCTTGGCGACGGCCATCACCATGCCCCTGTCCTTGAAGGAGCCGGTGGGGTGGCACCCTTCCAGCTTGAAATACAGCTCGCCACAGGCGTATTTTTTCGCCAGCTTATCGCTCCTGACCAGCGGCGTATCCCCTTCGCCGATGGTAAACAAAGGGGTTCTGGGGGTAATCGGCAGGTACTTTTTATAGTGTTGCAGGACTCCCTTTTTCACGGCTAACCGCCTTCTATTTCCTCGACCCTGATGAAATTGCTGATTTCCTTAACCACCTCGAGATTTTTCAGCTCACCGAGCGCCTTCTGCATGGCCTTTTCCCCAGCAGGGTGGGTCATAATCACTATTTCCGCCGTCTGTGTTTTCTCGTCGGACTCCGGCTGTAGCGCCGATGAAATGCTTATCTGGTTCTTACCGAAGACAGTGGCAATCTGCGCCAGAACGCCGGGCTGGTCAGCGGCGCTCAGCCTGACGTAATACTGCGTTTCGATTTCATCCATAAGTTTAATGCTCTTGCCCGATACCGCCTTCCAGGTGGAAATGCTGCCGATACCGAGAACAATCTTCCGCGCCGAAGAAACAACGTCGGCGACGACGGCACTGCTGGTGGCCATAGGACCGGCACCCTCCCCCATGAAGAGCACCTTGCCGACCAAATCGCCCTCTACCTGAACGGCGTTATAGACGCCGCTGACCTTGGCCAAGAAAGAATCCACCGGGACAAAGACGGGGTGCACTCTGGCCTCAATAGAACCGCTGCTCTGCCTGGCTATCGCCAGCAGTTTTATGGTAAAACCCAGTTCACGGGCATAGCGGAAGTCGCGGCCGGTGAGGCGGGAAATGCCTTCACGGTAAATATCCTCCGGGCGTACCCGGGTCTGAAAAGCCAGCGAAGCCATGATAGCGAGTTTATAGTGGGCATCTATCCCCTCAATATCATTCTCCGGGTTGGCTTCGGCATAGCCCAGTGCCTGCGCCTGTTTAAGGGCTGAGGTAAAGTCCATGCCCTCCCGTTCCATCATGGTGAGAATATAATTGGTCGTGCCGTTGATGATGGCAAAAATGCCGCTGATATTATTAGCCACCAGGTCATGTTTAAAGGGGGCAATTAACGGGATTCCCCCGCCGACGCTGGCTTCATATTGCAGGCCTACTCCGTGTTGCCGGGCCAGAGCCAGCAGCTCCATGCCATGCTTGGCGACAAGCTCTTTGTTGGAAGTCACCACGTGCTTACCACCCGTGATGGCCCTTTTGTGGTAATCCAGTGCCGGATTTACACCGCCGATAGCCTCGACGACGATATCAATACCGGGTTCGTTGAAAAACACTTCATCATCGGTGGTAAAAAGTTCGGCAGGCATTTGCTTTGCCTGCGGTCGAGATAGGTCCTCCGGCAGAACCTTGGCCTTCCGCAGAACCAGGGGACAACCGACTTTTTCCGCCAGTTCGTCCGCCCTGTCCGTCAGGACCCTGGCCACCTGTCCAGCCACGACCCCCAGACCAATCAGCCCGACTCCGATACTTTCTTTATCCATTTCCGTTACCCCTCCGCTTCAGGAAAATCCTTCAACACCCGTTCTATCGCCCACTGCTTTGATTCTTCGGTCAGGTAGGTATTATCAACGATATTATTCAGGTCGGCCTGCACTTCTGCCAACCAGTTGTCAAAGAGCTGCTGTATGAGGTAATTACGGTCTTCACTGCTAATCTCCCTGTCTTCTTCCCTATCGACCACCTCTAACAGCCAGTATCCGCCTTTGCTCCAGTACCTCTCGTCACGGATGGGCTCGCACCAAACCCCCAGCTCCACCTGCGGGTCGAAAACATATGCATCAAAGGTTTCACCAGTTTGTTCCGGCATTACGAAACCCAACTCCCCGTGCTTATCCCGGGAAAGACTGTAATCCGAATATTCATCGGCGATGGGCCCGAGGTCTTCCCCCGCTTCAAGTCTCTCTTTGATTTCTCTTGCTTCATCTTCGCTGCTTAAGAAGACGGCTGATACGTTTGCCGAACCCTCCTCCGGAATATCGTTGACCCTAATCAGCCAGTAGCCCAGCTGCTTGGACTTATCTTCATCGAAAAGGGGCTCGCTTAATACCCCCGGTTCCGCGTTGAAGGCGTATCCTATGGCTACGGAAGAACCAAGCTGAACCTCATATATACTCTCCGGATGCCAGCCATAATCGCCCTGATTTATATTTTTAGCATAATAATCCAGGGCAAACTCTCCAGCCAGCGCCGTAAAGTTATCACCGCTGAGCAACCTATCTCTTATCTCAAGCGTCTGGCTCTCACTCTCCAGAAACATGGCCAGGGCATGCACCTGCTCGGTTGACTCCGGTACCTGCGCCCCGAAATATTCGGTTTTAAGTTTGTTTTGCAGCAATTGCCCCCCGATAAGGCCCTTGGAACCATCCGATACAGGAATACCTATATTTTCCAGAGTATTTTTTACCTCTTCATCCCTTACCGTAACGCTGAGTTTTTCAGCTGCCTGCCTGATTAACTCATCCTGAGTCATCTGCTGGGTCACGCTACTAGCCAGCATTTGTATCTTAGACGTTCCCTGGTCCATCGCGGCTATTTTCAGAGTGTCAATGTAATAACTCATATTAAACTTAACATCATTTACGTCGAGTACCGTCCTGTGCATGGGGACATATTCCCCAATGATCCACCCAATTAGGATGATTAAAATAACCGCGGCAATAATCGAAATTCCCCCGAAGAACACAAATCGTTGCCGCCGCCTTTGCTTTTGTAAATTTGATAGCTGCCGCCGGGTATATTCGCGATGGGGTTTCTCTACTTTCTTTTTCTTAGCCAAGATTCTTCCCTTCCATCAGATATTCTGCAGACCGCTGTTATATTTATAATGCAAAAGCCGATACTTTTTCAAATACGGCTCCCGGGGGACGCAAGTCAGGAAAACTTCCGTAGAAGACTTTTTTTATTTTCTCCAGATAATGCTGCGTTGCCACTTCGACGAACTACGGGGAAAATCAGACCGGAAGTGAGCGCCGCGGCTCTCTTCCCTGCGCAACGCTGACTCCGTCAGCAAACGTCCGGTCAATATCAGATTGCTCAGTTCGTAAGAAGGCTGGTCTACCGGCGGCCGCAGCGACTGCTGCCAGGCTGCCAGGACATCGGCGGCCTGGTTCAGGCTTTCTCTATCACGAATAATACCAGCCTTATCCCAGAGTAACTGCTGCAATGCGGCAAGCCCCGCCGGCGGAAAAACCCGGGGGACCGGCCTCTGACCGAGTGACGAATATACGTTTTTATCCTTCCCCGCGGTAGAAACCTTCTCTTTTGAACTCGTTCTGGTCCTTTCCACTATCCTCTTACTGAACACAATCGCCTCCAGCAAGGAGTTGGAGGCGAGGCGATTAGCCCCGTGGACTCCGGTGCAGGCCACTTCTCCGGTGGCGAATAAACCGTTCACATTCGTTTCTCCCCAGCTATTGGTCTTAATACCGCCAATCATATAGTGCGCGGCCGGTGCTACCGGAATAAGGTTCTTGGTAATATCCAGGCCATGGTCGAGGCAAAAGCGGTAGATATGCGGGAAACGCGTGGTGATGGTGTGGGGCGGTAAATGGGTTACGTCGAGAAACACTCTTTTAGAGTCGGTTTTTTTCATCTCGTTAACTATGCTGCGAGCCACGATATCCCTGGAGGCCAGATCTCCTTTTTCGTGATAGGCGGCCATGAAACAGCGACCTTCGGCATTACGCAGCACTCCCCCCTCACCTCGTACGGCCTCCGATATCAGAAACGGGATGACACCGGGCATGCGGAGGGCGGTGGGGTGAAACTGGAAAAATTCCATATCGGCAATCTCGGCACCGGCATTAAAGGCGAGAGCGATGCCGTCACCGGTAGCGATATCAGAATTGGTATTATATTTGTATAGCTGCCCGGCGCCGCCGGTAGCCAGAATCAGGTGCCGGCAACCGAATTCCTCAAAGGTTCCGGTGCGGCACTCCAGGGCTACGATGCCTGTAACTTTCTTTTTTTGCGTCAGGATTTCGGTCGCCAAGAAGTTTTCAAGCACTTGAATTCCGGAGGAACGCACCAAGCGACTTAATGTAACCTCGATATATTCGCCGGTGGCATCTCCCCCGGCATGAAGGACACGGGGCACGCTGTGGGCCGCTTCCATAGTCATGGCAATCTCACCATCGAGAGTATCGAAGGGCACACGGTAGTCGACAAGGTCGGCAATACGCGCCGGTGCCTCGTTAACCAGGATACGCACCGTTTCCTTATCGGACAGGCCATCACCGGCATTAATGGTGTCCCGCATATGGAGCTTCGGCGAATCTTCCTTACCGATAGCTGCGGCGATGCCGCCCTGAGCATACTTGGTATTGCAGTCGTCAATGCTGCCTTTGGTGATAACCAGCACGCTGCCGTGTTCTCTGGCCAGCAGGGCCGTATAGAGTCCGCCGATGCCGCTGCCTACTACGATATAGTCGTACTGATTCATCTAGAACTTCAACCCCTTCAGAATGTCTCCGGCGATGATACTCCTCTGTCTTTCCAGAGCCAGCTCGATGGCATTAGCTTCCAGAGCGCGCCGGCACAGCCTCTCCATAGGTAACCCCTCTATAAATGGCGGCCCGTTGAAAATATGAGCCGCCCTGTCAGCGACAGTTTGAACCATCTGGGTGGTGTACAGCTTGACCATAGCGGCTTTACGCCTTATCGATTTTCCTATATCCGAGTTCCAGGCCGCTTCATACACCATGAGCCGGGCGGCTTGAATATTCATGGCGATGTCAGCCAGCGCCGCCTGGATGCTGGTACGCTTGAAAATAAGCTGTCCAAATGTCTCCAGCGATTGTGCCTGGATAGTAGCCTCATCGAGCAGGCGGCGGGCAATACCCACACACCGCGCCCCCCTGACCACCCGCCGCTGCGGGAGCCATTTCCTGCCCAGGTGGAAAGCCCTGCCCTCTTCACCCAGGACATTTTCCTCCGGCACGCGGCAATCTTTAAAGCTCAGGGCCATCGGCTCTCTTACCGGCGCCAGCCACCCTGTCCTCTCACCGCCGCCGGTGACGCTGAATCCCGGCGTGTCCTTATCCACCAGAAAGCAGGTTACACCGCTATCCATACCGGCAAAGACCATAGCAAAATAATCGCGGCCGGCACGGGATAGCGATAGCTTGGTACCGTTCAGGAGATATCCTGCTTTCTTCTTCTCCGCTTTCATTTTCATACCGGAAGCGTCGGCTCCGCCATCCGATTCCATCAGAGCCAGATAAGGCTTCTTTTTATCGTTTAGAGCCGGCTCTAGGAACTTTCCCCGCTGTTCCGCGTTACAATCGAAGAGAACAGGTGTTACGTCGCCGAAATGAAAGGGCACCACCGTCTGGGCCAGTTCCTCTTCGACCAAGCAGACACCGAGGGTGTCCAGCCCGGCACCCCCCAGTTCTTCGGGGACGCCGACACCCCACAGTCCCATCTCCCGGACCATCTTAACCAGTTCCGCCTCTTTTTCCCCGGGAAGGCAAGCACGGGCGTCACTGAGGTCGGCGGCCCTTCCCAGAATATCCCTTTCCAGCGGCTTAAGCCGCTCGGTAACAAAGTCCCGTACCAGACTCTGTATCATCTTCAGTTCTTCAGAAAGTTCAAAGTCCATCCTTTTTCACCCTGTCAAATCAGTCGGCGCTGACGACCTCCTCAAGGAACAGGTCCAGGTCAGGTTCGTTCTCATCACCGATTCTAGCCTCAAGACGGGACATTACTTCTATCATGCGGTGGTTGACGACGTAGTTTTTAATGGTGGTATCAACCTGGGGACAAACCAGGATGCAGGCGTTACAAAGGTCGCAGTCCTCCCCGACGATGCTTTCCAGCGCCATGGAGGTACGCTGCTCTGTTTTTTCACGTCGGGACGGTTCACGGGACAGGAATGGGCAAATATCCACGCAGTTACCACAGCCCAGGCATTCCTTGTGTCCACTGATGTCCTTGGCGATATTCAGCGAATGGGCCATGCCGAACCCGCTGGAAAGAAGGCGGCACCGGCCCACCGGAGGACACCTGGTATTCAGGATTTCATTCAGAATACCTTCAATTTCTTTAATGTCCCGTTGTACAGATAGTGGCATAGCATTTCTCCAGAGTTGCGAGATTATTTAATATTGTTTTATTGCCATTCCGGCGAAAATCGGAATGACGCTATTAAACATCATTTTAAAATTCCTGCCTGGCATATCCGTGAGCGTGTCTGACATAGTCCGGCAAAAGACGCGGTGAGACCGGGCGCTTTCCGGCCAGGCCCACCCTCTCAAGTTCTTTCTGCCATCGGCGTACGTGTTCTAGAGTCGGACTGCCTCTTTTCACTTCTTTCGCATACCGGGCCGCCGCCCGTCCGGCTCTCCTCCCGAAGACAAACAGCTCCAGGGTCGAGTTACCGATGAGGCGGTTCCGCCCGTGCACGCCGCCGGTACACTCGCCGGCCGCGTAAAGTCCGGGCACATTGGTGGCGCCCTCGGTATCAATCTTAATGCCGCCGTTCTGATAATGCAGGGTGGGATATACCAGTATCGGCTCACGGATAATATCGATATTGAAGCGGCGGTACTGCCGCACCATGGCGGGCAGTTCCCGGGCAATCGTGCCTTCGCCACGGAGGATATCAATCATCGGCGAGTCAAGCCAGATACCAACCTCCCCGTGAGGGGTGCGGAGTCCCCGCTGTTGTTCCCGGCACTCGCGGATGATGGCTGAGGCGACGATATCCCGGGGTTCCAGGGGCATAATGAACTGCTCGCCGCTGCCGTTGACCAGTTGCGCTCCCAGCGTCCTGACCTTTTCCGTAACCAGCTGCCCGAGAATCTGCAGTGGATAGACGGCTCCGGTGGGGTGATACTGCATGGTATCGATAAAAATCAGTTCGGCACCGGCGCGGTAAGCCAGCACCAGGCCGTCGGCGGTGGCGCCGTAGTGATTGGTGGTAGGAAAATCCTGGATATGCAATCTACCGATGCCGCCGGTAGCTATGACCACCGCTCTGGCCCTGACGATAATCAGCTCTTCGGTCTCCAGGTTGAGCAGTATGGCACCGGCTATCTGCCCTTTATCGTCCAGTATCAACTCGACGGCCGGGGCGAATTCCAGGTAATCTATCTTCTTATTCTTGAGCTCGTCACGGAGAACGCGCATTTCTTCAAGTCCGGTATAGTCCCGTGCGGAGTGCAAACGCCGCCGTGACGTACCGCCGCCGGATAGTTCGTACATGGTGCCGTCCGGGGTCTTATCCCAGTTCACCCCCAGCTTTTCCAGCCATTTTATTGCCGAAGGGGCATCTCTTACCAGAACCTCCACAAGCTCCGGGATGTTCTCGAAGTGGCCACCTCCCATGGTATCCAGGTAGTGAATTGCCGGCGAGTCGTTGGGCCTATCGGCGGCCTGAGTGCCCGCCTGCGCTCCGACGGTATTAGCGTCACCCAGGCGTAGCTTGGTGGTGATGAGTACCCTGGCTCCGGCTTCATTTGCCAGCAGCGCCGCCGAAGCCCCCGCCCCACCACAGCCGATTACCAGGACGTCAACGTTATAATCGGGCGTGGAAGGGTCAATTCTATCCGGGTCGACGCGGCTCTTCCCCTCCAGTAAATCAGCCAGTTCTACCGGCGTGGAATCACTCTTGTTGATGCCCAACTGCAGCTGGCGCATACGCGCCGTGATATAGTCGGGATGGTACTGCCTTAGCAGGTCGGATTTCTCATCTTCGGCAAGACGCGGGATAACCTCGATGAGTCTTCTCACCCGGGTATCCTCTACAAGATGAATGATCTCTTCCAGATATGCAGGGTACATCGTTAACCAACCTTATTCCCAGTGTTGTTCCAGGGCAGGTTCCATGTCGCGTCCGGCGTAGCGTTGGCGCAGCTCTTTTTCGCCGGCTTTTTTCAATTCCTCTATTTCAGCATCGAACTTACCGGACTCTATTTCATCTATTCTGTTATCCAGGTGCTCGGAAACAGGGGCCAGGTAACGGCCATAGAGACGACGGCACAACAGGGCCACGTTATAGGGCGCCAGCCCCTGCGGGCACCGGGCCGCGCACAGGCCGCACATAACACAGTCGAAAGACTTTTCAGCCACCGCCCGGATATCACCCCTGAGAGCGTCGGTCATAAACCACATTACTTCCAGTTCCTGGGGGCAGGTCTTGGTACAGGTATTGCATCCGAAGCATTTTACTATGTCCGGGTACAGGGCTTTTATTTTCTCGCCGTCGGCCTCGAGCTTTTCCAGGTCGTAAACGGCCTCGAAGGCGGGGAAGAAAGGTATCTGCACCAGGCACATGTCCGGCTCGACAGCTTTCTGACAGGCGAGGTCGTACCTGAGCTGGGGGTCGTTTTTAAAATTATAAATGGTAGCGCAGGCGCCGCAGAAGCCGGCACGGCAGCCGCAGCCGCGCAACATACGGTAGCCGCTGTATTCCAGCGCCGTCAGGATGGTGAGCCCTTCAGGAACCTGACAGTGCCTGCCCATGATATAGATATCGATTAACCTGGCCTGTTCCGCCATTTAACTACTCTAGCCTTTATGTAAGAGACTTCGTCCGAGAAACTGGTGGTCATGGTGCCGAGGGGGAGATTTGAACTCCCACGCGCTTACGCGCACCACCCCCTCAAGATGGCGTGTCTACCGATTCCACCACCTCGGCACAATCCTTCCAAGAAGTATGGCAGGAGTGGGAGGACTCGAACCCCCGACCGGCGGTTTTGGAGACCGCTGCTCTACCAACTGAGCTACACTCCTGTGCCAGTAAAAGTATATTGTATTATAGCACGGTGGTGCAAGGTGGGGAGGAATTTATTGACTTCTATATATATACGGGACTATTATGCATTTAAAATATAAAGGAGGACATAAAATGATAGGCACATTAATGGCTAAAAGCAAGATACGCTCCGGATTCAATGCCCTGAATCAGCGTGACATTGATACATTTCTGGCTGGCTGGAAAGACGATGCAACCTGGACATATCCCGGGAATCTCTCCATAAGTGGGGAGTTTAAAGGCAAGAAAGCCATTGAGGAGTGGTTTCGTAAATTCCTGGAACAGTTCCCTCAAATCAAATTTAATGTTAAGCACATTGATGTTCAGAACATTTTTGATATGATCGGGACAAATTATGTTGCCGTGGAGTGGGACATTGACCTTAAAAACCGGGATGGGAAAGAATTTCATAATAGCGGCGTCACGGCGATTGATATTAAAATGGGCAAGGCCATCCGGGGACGTGACTATATTTCCGACCTTGAGACGACCAGGAAAGCATGGGGTGAGGGGTAAACCACAGGAGCGGGCTCATACTCAAACTGGCTTCATGCGGTGACGACTGTAACTACTGCCTGCGGTATCTGGCTACCCAGAGCGGTAACGAAGAACGTTTTAAAGAGGTGGCGGATATGTGGCTGATGATTGGCTGGCGGGATACTGCTGAACCCCCGGGAGAGTTAAGTTGTTATGGCTGCGCTTCCGTGAAAACATGCGGACTCGGTATTAAGGAATGTGTCATAGAAAAAGGGATTGATAGCTGCGGGAAATGCACGGATTATCCCTGCGAGAAATTGATAGAAATATTTAATAACAATGAAAAGGAAGCAAATATCTGTAAAGAAAAATTGTCAAAAGAAGACTATGAACTTTTCCGGCGAGCTTTCTTCTCCAAGAAAGACCAGCTGGATAGAATCCACCGGTAATTTTGGAATATTTTTAGGTTAAATCTCACGAACAAACCCTTGTCCCTCCAGGGTTTCTCTGCTATAATGTAACAAACGCACCAAAGGAGCCAATTTAGCAACCTTTAAACCCAGTCCCGCGAGGCTGGCAAGGGAACCAGAGAGAATAAGTATAACCGCAACCTCTTGCCGGCCGGAAGCAAGAGGTATTTTTATGCCCGCAAAAACAGTAATGACCGCCGAGGATATCCGGCGCACCCTCGCCCGGATCGCCCACGAAATTATCGAGCGCAACAAGTCCACCGACCGCCTGATACTGGTCGGCCTGCACACCCGCGGCGTGCCCCTGGCCAAACGCCTGGCAAAGAGCATCTCCAACTACGAAAATTCGCAGCTACCCGTCGGGGCGCTGGACTTCAGCCTGTACCGCGATGACCTCGACCCCTCGGAAGCCAGCACCGCCCTCCAGCGCACGGACATCCCCTCCGACATCAACGGCAAGTCCGTAGTCCTCGTCGATGACGTCCTGTATACCGGCCGCAGCATCCGCGCCGCCATGGACGCCCTCATCGACCTGGGGCGCCCGCGCTCCATACAGCTGGCAGTCCTCATTGACCGCGGCCACCGCGAAATGCCCATCCGCGCGGACTATGTCGGTAAAAATATACCCAGCGCCCGGCACGAAGATATCCAGGTACGCCTTTCGGAAACCGATGGCGTCGACGAGGTGGCCATCGTCTCCCCACCCAACAGCAAACCCGCTGACGGCCAATCAGAGAAGCTGGAATCCTCTGGAAGAAGGAAGGAGGAGCTACCATGAGTCTGGCAAATGGAAGTCTGGTAACTATAGACGACCTGTCCAACGGTGAAATAACGGGGCTCTTTTCCCTGGCCGACGAGATGTCGTCGAAGATGAAAGAGCAGCATAACCTGTGCCAGGGCAAGATAATGGCCAGCCTGTTCTTCGAACCGAGCACCCGCACCAGACTATCCTTCGAGGCCGCTATGCACCGCCTCGGCGGCAGTGTCATTACCGTTTCCGATGTCGGCGCCACGTCGCTGGCCAAAGGCGAAAGTATCGCCGATATGGCGAGAGTGGTGGGCGGCTACGCCGATATCATCGTTATCCGTCACCCGTGGGAAGGCGCCGCCCGCGTCATGGCCGACTACTCCGGTATTCCGGTGATAAACGCCGGCGACGGCGGCCACCAGCACCCTACCCAGACTCTCTGCGACCTTTACACCATCCAGAAGGAAAGACACACCATTAAAGGACTTAAAATTGCCCTGTGGGGCGATTTAAAATACGGCCGGACCATCCACTCGCTGATTTTCGCCCTGGCCAAATTCGGCGCCGATATGCTCTTCTGTCCGAGTCCGGGTCTGGAGGTACCCGAGCACGTCATCGATAAGCTCGTTAACGAATACGGCGGCGACCTTGAAAAATTCGATTCTCAGGACCAGAAGGTCAGAGACAATCTCTTCCCCATAGACGCTATTTATACGACGCCGAGCAGCCCACACCAGCTGGCGATGATGCCGGACATCAGCGTACAGGTCGAGTTGAAAGAGGGGGTAGATGCCCTTTATGTCACCCGACCCCAAAAAGAAAGATTTTCCCCCGGAGAAGAAGGGCAGGACTTCAAAGAAAAATACCGCGTGGTGGATAAAAAACTGCTCAAGGATAAAGCCTTCCGTAAAACGCTGGTCATGCATCCGCTGCCCAGGGTGGACGAACTGGCTTACGAGGTGGATGCCGACGAGCGGAGCATGTACTTCAAACAGGCCACCCGTGGCGTACCGGTCAGGATGGCGCTTATCTCCCTCCTGCTGGGCGCCAGGGAAATCGATATTCCAGAGGTAGATTCGCCACTACCGGTGGACTATCCCGTATACCGGCATGACATAAGCCCCGTGTGCCCCAACCCGAAGTGCGTATCGATTCAGGCTACCGAGACAAAGTACCTCAAGCCCGAGTTCAAGATAGTCAAAACGCAGCCCCTGACGCTGCGGTGCGTCTACTGCGAACACGGCTTCGAGCCGAAGTTCGTAGCCAGCACTGAATGGCACGAAGGCAAGCTGGACACCAAGAAATACCACGACGCCGACAGCCACTGGGCCAGGACCATCCGGCCGGAGAACCTGATTGTGTTCAACACGGCGAAGGAAGCGGAGGCCCACGGCTACAAGCCCAGTCACTTTACGGGAGGACATCGTTAGAGAAATGGCTAATGCTTTACTCATCCGGGGCGGCCGCATCATCGACCCCGCTCAGGAAATAGATAAGACCGGCAGTCTATTCATCAAAGAGGGTAAAATCTCCTGGCTGGGTGACGGCACGCCACCCGATGAGGATTATGCCGTCCTGAACGCTGAAGAATTGATTGTCTGTCCCGGCTTTATTGACCTGCATTGCCACCTGCGGCAGCCGGGCGACGAGGATAAAGAGACCATCGCCACGGGGACGCGGGCGGCGGCGCGGGGCGGCTTTACCACCGTCTGCTGCATGCCCAACACCAATCCTCCCCTGGACAACGAATCGATGATAAGCTACGTGAAAACAGTCGCGGCCAAAGAAAGCCCTATTCGAGTATTACCGATAGGCTGCGTTACCGTCGACCGACAGGGAGAGGAGCTGGTCGATATGAGCGAACTGGAGATGGCGGGAGCGATTGCCTACAGCGACGACGGTTCGCCGGTGGTCAGTGCCGAGGCCATGCGGCAGGCCCTCGAGTACAGCCGCGACTTCAACCGGCCGATAATCGACCACTGCGAGAACCTGTTCCTGACTCAGGGCGGCCAGGTAAACGAGGGGGTCGTTTCACTGGAGATGGGGCTGCGCGGCATACCGGCCACCGCCGAGGAACTAATCGTCCAACGCGACCTCGACCTTGCCCGCGAGACCGGCGGACACGTACACATCGCCCATGTCAGCACCGAGGGCTCGGTGGAGCTTATCCGCACTGCCAAGGAACAGGGCGTTTGGGTCACGGCGGAGGTCACTCCCCACCATCTCACCCTTACCGAGGAAGCGGTTTTAAAACATAAGACTTACGCCAAGGTCAACCCGCCTTTGAGAACACAACGGGACAACCTGGCCCTGCTGCGGGCGCTGAACGACGGCGTTATCGATATCGTGGCAACGGACCACGCCCCCCACACCGCCGCCGACAAGGACTGCGAGTTCACGCAGGCGGCCTTCGGCATCAGCGGCTTCGAGACGGCGCTGGGCAGCCTGGTGGGACTTATCTTCAACAGCGAGTTGAGTTTAAATACCCTCATCGCCGCGCTAACCATGGGCCCGGCGCGTGTCCTCGGCTACGAGAAGCTGGGCACGCTGGAAATCGGGGCGCCGGCGGATATCTGCATCTTCGACCTTCATAAAGAGTGGGTGGTCGATACATCTCAATTCGCCTCCAAGGGTAAAAATACCCCCCTGAACGGCCAGACTTTAAAGGGCAAGGTTATGGCGACGTTTTGCCTGGGGCAGCCGGCTTACATGGACGAAGCGATAAAAATAGAAGCGAGAGATAATCATGGCTAAAACGGCTATTCTGGTACTGGCGGACGGCTCGGTGTACGAAGGCTATGCTTTCGGGGCGGAGACGGATACAGTCGGGGAGGCGGTCTTCAACACCAGCATGACGGGCTACCAGGAAATGCTTACCGACCCCTCCTACGCCGGCCAGATTTTAATCCCCACCTACCCCCTCATCGGCAACTACGGCACCAACAACGATGACAACGAGTCGCGGCGGGTACAGGTAAAGGGATTCGTAGTGCGGGAGGAGTGCGACCAGCCCAATCATTACCTGAATAACAAGACCCTCCACGAATACCTCACGGAGGGCGGCATACCCGGCATCTACGGCGTGGACACCCGCGCCATCACCCGCCGGCTGCGCTCGGCGGGGGTCATGATGGGCATGATTACATCGTCGAAGACGCCGGCCGAGGCTTTAGAGGCTATCAAGAACACGCCCAACTATGGGGAAATCGACTTCGTCAGGGATGTCACCACGGAAAAGCCTTACGAGTGGCAGAACGGCGATAAAGCCCTACACCACGTGGTGGCGCTGGACTGCGGGCTGAAATACAACATTTTACGCCTGCTGGCCAAGCACGGCTGCCGCGCCACCGTCGTCCCCTGCACGACATCGGCGGAGGATATTTTAGACTTAAAGCCGGACGGCATCCTGCTTTCGCCCGGCCCCGGCGACCCCGCCCGGCTGGACTACATCGTCGGGAATGTTAAAAAGCTGGTCGGGAAGAAGCCTATCATGGGCATCTGCCTGGGCAACCAGCTCATCGCCCGCGCTTACGGGGGCAAATGCTTCAAGCTCAAGTTCGGTCACCGCGGCGGCAACCACCCGGTGCGGGAGCTGGCGACGGGCCGCATCCACATCACCGCCCAGAACCACGGCTACGCCGTCGACCCCGATTCGATAGGGAATGAGCTTGAGGTGACGCATATCAACCTGAACGACGGCACCGTGGAAGGCCTGCGGCACAAGGAACTGCCCGTCTTTTCCATCCAGTACCACTCGGAGGCGTCACCGGGGCCTCTGGATAACGTGTATTTGTTCGAGAAGTTTGTGGGGATGATGGGAACGAAAATCCCCCTTAATCCCCCTTTTTCAAAGGGGGAAACTTAAAAGGGAGTCATTGAGGAAATTAGTGTTACCCTACAACAAGAAATTGAAACAATTTACACAGCAACTCAGGGAGAATATGACAGATGCCGAAAAGCGTCTCTGGTGGAAGATAAAGATGAAACAAGTAAAAGGATTGATTTTCTATCGGCAGAAACCAATAGGTGAGTATATAGTAGATTTTTATTGCCCAAAGGCAAAGCTGGCTATTGAAATCGACGGCAGCCACCACTTTGTTGGTGAGACGATTGAATATGACAGGATAAGAGATGATTATTTGAGTAGTCTTGGTTTGAGAGTGGTGAGGTTCACTAATACCGATGTATTAAAGAATATTAAGGGGGTTTTAGAGAGAATCGAGGGAGAAATTGATAGGAAAATCCCCCTTATTCCCCCTTTTTCAAAGGGGGAAACTTAAAAAGGGTGGATAGACATATTAGCTTCTCCCTTTGGTAAAGGGAGAGTTAGAGAGGGATTTTGGCGGGACAAACTGCCGGGCTAAGCCGCAGGTGATGCGAGGGCGGCCAGGGTGGGAAAAGATAAGAAACGACAAGGGGGATAAAGGGGGTGAGGTAAATAAGATGGAAAATTGGATAATAGCTATTATAGCCACGCTTGCTGGTGTAGTTGTCGCTTTTTTACTAAATCTTTGGAGAGATATACATCACCAAAGGGAACAAAGAAGGCAAGAAAACATGGAAACTCACTTTGAAGATATCAAAGGTAAAATAACAGACAGAATGTCATCCATGGCACAAAGTTTATGTATAACTCATTACCGGCTAGTATTCGCGGGTCAGTCTCCTGTCAGAGAAAAATATGACTTCCTTGAAGAAAAAGAGGAATACATAAGTTTTCAGATACACTTCAAAGAACTTTTTAGTGAATGGGCACAACTAAATGAGAAGGCTATTGCCCATAATAAAATCCTTGAACAATTCTTCAGTTCTCAAAATGACAACAATGCAATATTACAAGCTACTGAAGAGTTAAAGCCATTACAAGAGGATTTTAGTGAATTCGCCAAAAAACTACACGAGAAAATGTACGATATAGAAAGGTATAACAAAATCGGCAAAGGTAAAGATTTTTGGTATATCAAAACGTGCCCAAAATGCAAAGAGATTTTTAGTTAGGAATTTAGTTTTTATGCCCACCAAACCGTCTAAAGTCTTAATCATCGGCAGCGGGCCCATCATCATCGGGCAGGCGGCGGAGTTCGACTACGCCGGCACGCAGGCCTGCAAAGCCATGCGGGAGGAGGGCGTCACCTCCGTGCTGGTGAACTCCAATCCCGCCACCATCATGACCGATGAAGACGTCGCCGACGTGGTCTATATCGAGCCGCTCACCGTGGACATGCTCGCCCGCATCATCGAGCGCGAACGACCGGACGGCCTGCTGCCCACGCTCGGCGGGCAGACGGGACTCAACCTCGCCGTGGAGCTTGCCGACGCGGGAGTGCTGGACAAGTATAACGTCCGGCTGCTCGGCACGCCCTTACAGACCATCAGGAACGCCGAAGACCGCGAGCTTTTCAAACAGCTTCTTCTTAAAATCGGCGAGCCGGTGCCCCGCAGCCAGACGGTCACCAGCGTCAATCAGGCGCGGAAAGTGGCTCAGGACATCGGCCTACCCCTCATCATCCGCCCCGCCTTCACGCTGGGAGGAACGGGGGGCGGAGTGGCCCACACCCCGGCAGAGCTAACCGAACGCGTCACCATCGGCCTGCGGGCCAGTCCCATCAGCCAGGTACTCCTGGAAGAATCGGTCATCGGCTGGAAGGAAATCGAATACGAGGTCATGCGGGACGCCGCCGACAACTGCATCACCGTCTGCAACATGGAAAACTTCGACCCCATGGGCGTGCACACCGGCGACAGCATCGTCGTGGCGCCCAGCCAGACCCTCACCGACAACGAGTACCAGATGCTCCGGACGGCCAGCCTCAACATCATACGCGCCCTCGGCATCGAAGGGGGCTGCAACGTACAGCTGGCCCTCGACCCCCAAAGCGAAAAATATTACGTCATCGAGGTCAACCCCAGGGTCAGCCGGAGCTCCGCCCTCGCCAGTAAGGCCACCGGCTACCCCATAGCGCGGGTCGCCGCCAAGATAGCTGTCGGCAAGACGCTCGACCAGATTCCTAACGCCGTCACGGGAAAAACGATGGCATCCTTCGAACCAGCCCTCGACTATATAGTCGTCAAAATACCGCGCTGGCCCTTCGACAAGTTCGCCACCGGCGACCGCATCATCGGCACGCAGATGAAAGCCACCGGCGAGGTCATGGCCATCGACCGCACCTTCGAGGCGGCTTTACAAAAGGCCGTGCGCTCGCTGGAATTCGGCAAGAGGTCGCTGCTCTGGGAAGACCCGCAGTGGGAGCGCGGCCAGGACATTAAAACCTACCCCCTCATGCCCCCCACCGATGTTCGATTGTGGGCTATTATGGCGGCGCTGCGGAGGGGCATCACGCCGGGAGAAATCGCCGAATATACGAAAATCGACCTCTGGTTCCTGGACAAGCTGCAGAACATCGTCGACATGGAAAAGACCCTGCTCTCGGAATCGCTGACGCCGGAATTGCTTTGGAAATCCAAGCGACTCGGCTTCTCCGACGGGCAAATCGGCACCCTGGCCGACCGCCTCCCCGAGCAGGTCAGGCAGCTGCGCTATACCTGGCACGTCCGCCCGGTCTATAAGATGGTGGACACCTGCGCCGCCGAGTTCGACGCCGCGACTCCCTATTTTTACAGCACCTACGAGCAGGAAAACGAGGCCGGGTCGCTCAAGGTCAACAAAGCGGTGGTCATCGGCAGCGGGCCAATAAGAATCGGGCAGGGCATCGAGTTCGACTACTGCTCCGTCCACTCGGCCTGGGCGTTGCAGGACGCCGGCTACAAGAGCATTATGATTAACTCCAACCCGGAGACCGTTTCCACCGACTTCGATACGTCGGACAGGCTCTACTTCGAAGCCCTGGACGAAGAGAGCGTACGCGATATCCTCGAAAACGAGAGCACGTCGCTGCGCTCCGGCTATGCCACTCCCCCGCCGTCGATAGTACAGTTCGGCGGGCAGACGGCGGTCAACCTGGCCACTCCGCTGGCGCAGGCCGGCCTGCCCATTATCGGCTCCAGCGCCGAGGCCATCGACCTCGCCGAGGACAGAAAAAGGTTCGAGCTATTCCTCGACGAGCTGTCTATCCCGCAGCCGCCGGGCGCGGGCATTACGTCATTAGACGAGGGCCTCAAGGTAGCAGAGCTTATCGGCTACCCGGTGCTGGTGCGTCCCAGCTATGTCCTCGGGGGGCGCGCCATGGAAATAGTCTATAACGCCACCGAGCTGGTGCGGTACATCGGCCTGGCCATGGAACTGGATACCGGTCACCCCGTCCTCATCGATAAATATTTGCAGGGGAAAGAGGTGGAGGTAGACGCCATCGGCGACTGCGAGACCGTGCTTATCCCGGGCGTCATGGAGCACATCGAGCGCGCCGGCGTGCACAGCGGCGACTCCATGGCGGTTTATCCCGGCGTCAGCCTCACGCAGAAAGAGGTGGACACCCTCGTCGATTACACCGTGCGTATCGGCCTGGGGCTTAAAATCAAGGGCCTCATGAACATACAGTTCGTTATTATGACCGGAGACGAAAATAAAGAGTCGTCGGTCTACGTGCTGGAAGTGAACCCCCGCGCCAGCCGCACCGTCCCCTTCATCTCCAAGGTCACCGGCGTCCCGATGATAAAGGTCGCCACCGGGGTAATGCTGGGAAAGAGCCTCGGGGAGCAGGGGTATAGCAGCGGTCTTTGGCCGGTAAGGAAGCTGGTGGCGGTTAAAGCCCCGGTCTTTTCCATGTCCAAGCTGGCCGGGGTGGATACGCACCTGGGGCCGGAAATGAAGTCGACCGGCGAAGTCATGGGCATAGATTATACCTTCGAGGCGGCGCTGGGAAAAGCGATACTGGCGGCCGGACTGGCCCTGCCGCCGCAGAGCGGCATCCTCTTCAGCATCGCCGACCGGGATAAGGCGGAGGCGCTGCCCATCATCAGGAAACTGGCGGCGGCGGGCAATAAGCTTTACGCCACGGAGGGCACCGCCAACATGATTCAAGCCGCCGGGCTGCCGGTAAAAATAACCAGTAAAAAGCTCGATGAAGGGCATCCCAACATCATCGACCTCATCAACGACGGCACCATCGCCGGCGTGGTCAATACCCTCACCGGAGGCAACGTCCCTTTCCGGGACGGCTTCTACATCCGCCGCGCTGCCGCCGAAAAACGCATCCCGTGCTTTACGTCGCTTGACACGATACGCGCCGCCACGGAAACAATCGCCCGCGGCAGCCAGATTTATACCGCCCAGCCTCTCCCCGATTACCGAACGAAGGAGCCGACATGAAGCAGGTGAAAGCTGCCATAACCTCCGCCGTGGAAGTGATGCCGGAGACTCATCTCTTCTGGCTGGACGCCCCGCCGATAGCCGCTGCCGCCGGGCCGGGCCAGTTCGTCATGGTGGGCTGCGGCGGAGATACCACCCTGCCCCGTCCTTTCAGCGTCCACCGGGTGGACGGCGACCGTCTGGCATTGCTTTTTAGAGCGGTCGGCAAGGGCACGCGCTGGCTTTCCCGGCGGGAAAAAGGCGATACCCTGGATATCTTCGGGCCGCTGGGCAACGGCTTTCGAATCGACCCTGACGTTAAAAATCTCCTGCTGGTGGCGGGGGGCATGGGCATCGCCCCGCTGTGCTTCCTGGCCGATACCGCTGCCGGAGAAGGGAAAAAGGTGACGCTTATCACGGGCGCCCGCTCCGCCGACTGCCTCCTGCCGATATCGTTATCACAGAGATTATTCGATGGAGGCATGCGCCCGGCCAGTATTAACGTCGTCAACGCCACCGAAGACGGGTCGGAGGGGTTTAAAGGGCTCGCCACCGACCTTATTCCCGCCTACCTCGAAGGGATAGACCAGATTTTCGCCTGCGGTCCGGTGGCAATGTACCGCACCATGGCGGCCAGCTACAATAATATATATAAAAAGCCCGTGCAGGTGTCTCTGGAGATAATGATGGGGTGCGGAATGGGCGTCTGCTACGGCTGCACCATTAAAACGAAAAGCGGTCTGAAGCAGGTCTGCAAGGACGGGCCGGTGTTCGAGATGGGGGAGATAGATTGGGGGGAGTCTTACCCAAGTATAAACCAGCCTTTCCAATGATTTTTATTCTTAATAACGATGAATCATTGGTATTGTAGAATCTGGTTAAGACTCTAAGCTAAAATATTACTGCCCCACTTTCATGAGGTCACTTAATTCAGATAAATTTAGTAAATCGTCTGTTTCGGGATTAAATACATAGACATCGCCCCCAGCAACAGCCTCTAAGATAATCATATATTCTCCTGTATCGGAATAGTAGTCAATGTAACTAGAAATAATAAAACCATCCTTAAGTGCGGCCTCTTGTATATCCAGCGCTTTTTCGTACAATGGCTCAGCAATAGTCGAAGCCGGTCTATCGGATACGTCATTTGCATACAACCAGTCCTGTAACTCCTTCTTTGAAGAAAAATATCGCGCCGGGTAAACCTCCTTAATGTCCGTCAGTTCCTGCATTACCGCGCTATTCTCACCATTCAGTTCATCATAGCTGGCCTGCAAGGCTTCCTTCTCGGATATTAAGGAATTTTTCTCCGTTTCCAAGGATGCTATTTCAGATTCCGCCGACTCCAGTTCAGCGTTCCTTGCTGTCAGTTCGTCTCCAGTCGTTTCTAGTTCAGCTTGAACACTCGCAAGCTCAGCCTTAATAGATTGCAGTTCCTGCTGCGCTTCGCTAAGGTCAGCTACCACAGCATCATGCAGCTCCTGCTTGACGCCACATCCAGCCAATAAACAAGAAAATAACAAGACCGATACTCCAACCAGAAACCATCGTTTCCTCATGCTATACCTCCCCAACTTTTATTCCTAATATATAAAAAGGGCGCCAGCCCCCGCTATTAAAGCGGTTTCAGTGCCCTTGTTACACCCACCCTCACCCCCAACAAACTTATTTTTGTTCAAGTTATATCATATCAAGCAGATTAATTATATTCATATATAAACTTTTGTCAATGCTCACGTTCTTAGACTCTCTATTTCTAGTAGGCTAAAGGGGGGTGGGGGTGAGGGCTTAAAATCCCCCTTAATCCCTCCTTACGAAGGAGGGAGACAGATTGGGGAGAGTTTGGGGGAGTGTGAGGTAAGTTTGCTTGACCTTCAGATGTTCTCGACTATTTTATCGAAATCATTATCAAGAAAAATGGTCAAATTTTTCTTTCTTTCCAAATATCCTCATGCATTTGTTTATCAATTGTGCATTCAACCAGACCGATGAATTCCTTTTTTGTTAATTTCAAACGTCTTGCTGTATCTGAAATTACATGGTCAGGTGCTTGTCCACGGGCACTGTGGGACAGTTTCCCAACCCTGTACTCGTGGTCATTAATATTTAGCCAAAAATAAATATGGTGACCAGTTCTATCTTCCGATGCATACAGCTTGGTCACCAACGTACTTCGTATTTCCCGATTGTCCATTACATCATTGAGATTGTTTCACTAATATATCTCTAAGGGCTTGCAGATTTTGGCGCTCCCTGTCTCCAAGCCTATCCTCTCTCTTCTCTAGAGAATGAAGATACTCAACTAATGAATTAAACAAGTCCTGTTGAGCCTCTTCCATAGATTGTCCAACACCATACTCGTCTGTTCGGTTTTCTACTATTACGTAATTTTCATCTTCCAACTTTACTATGGCTATAATCGTTTCTCTTAGCTTATATTCATCGGTGATATGCTCATCCTCTTTTACAGTCATCACCCCAATGGTACTAATCAGGTTTAATTGACCACTTGTACCACTATTTGTGGGGAACGCTTCTGGCAGGGTATCAGTATAATACACAATATTTTGAACCGGCATAATTAATTACCAACTCTCTTTATAAGTTAATATCTGAGGATTTCCAAAATTCTTCCCAATCGTCGGGAGAAATACCAAGGCTATTTAGTACTCGTCTGTCTAAATTAATTTTAACCCCCGTATCAGATTCCATTTTCTTAACCTGCTTTACGATAATCATGGTCATCACTTTCAAATGTTCGATGCTCATTCTTATCGTAGCAAGCTTCTCAGCTGCAACAGGTTTGGTCTGTTCGGGATGAGGCGTATTTACGTAGAACGACAAATTAGCACCGAATGCAGTTGTTGTTACCATGAATTGGTCGGAGTATACATCAATTGGCTCTTCCATACCTTACCTCCTCTTATATCAGCCAAAAACCAACATGAAAGATACACATCAGATTATCAGACATAAATTATTTTGTCAACGGTGCTACCACCATTTATATGCACATAAGGTTGCCACGACTCCCTATATTATACACCATATATTGCCTTATCGTACCGATAGGACGGGACTTCCTTGCAATGACATTCATGGGAAGCACATACGGGCTAAGCCGCCGATGATACTGGGCGGCTTGGGTGGGAAAAGATAACAAATGGGGGGCGGTTTGACACGGGGGCAGGTCCAAGCGTATACTTCATGGCCGTAGCTAAGCTTTAGTATCTTTATTAAGGAGGAAACCCTACCAATGAAAAAAGTGCTCATCATTTACCATTCCCAGACCGGCAACACCGAGGCAATGGCGAAAGCGGTGGCGGAGGGCGCCCTTGCCGCGGGGTCGAATGTCACCATGAAAAAAGCCGTCGAAGCCAACGACAAAGACATACTCGGCTGTGACGTCGTCGCCTTCGGCACGCCCAACAACTTCAGCTACATGGCGGGGATGGTCAAGGACTTCTTCGACCGTGCCTGGCCTATCATAAGGGAGAAAATGGCCAACAAGCCGTACGTGGCCTTCGGTAGCTACGGGGGCGGGGGCATGCCGGCCATCGAGACCGTGGAGAAAATTTGCGACAACATGGGTATGAAGAGGCTCTTCGACAGCATCGGCGTCCAGCGGCAGCCCACGGCGGAGAATTTGAAGGCATGTGAAGAACTCGGCAAAAAGATAGCCGAGGCATAGCCTCAACGGCGGGTAATACTCAAGAGGGGCGCAAGCCCCTCTTCCTTTTTCATCGCTCTGGCAGCGTTTCCTCGACGAAGCCGTGGACCATGAAAACCTGCAACTGGGCTACCACCTGCTCCCTGGGAAGCCCGGTAGCAGCGCCGATTTCTTCTATCGCTCCGGGGCCTCTCTCGTAGAGATACTCAAGTACTTTATAACCGTCCGTCACGGTCGACGCATCTACACTCAGTCTCATGCGCCGGAACCGTGCCCTCCCCTCACCTATCAGCAAATATTTATCCATCGGCCCAACCCAGGCGATTTTGATTATACTCCTATCCCCATAATTGTCAATAGTACTTATTGTGGCCTACGCTGGGTAACAGCTTTGACAATGCCCGTACTTTCGGCTTATAATATTTACAGATAAAGTCTCTCAAAGAGGTGGTGCAACATGGCAAATCAGGTAGGTAAAAGGTACCGCTGTTTAAAGTGCGGGGCTGAGATGATTATCACCAAGGGAGGCAATGGCATCATCACCTGCTGTGGCCAGCCCATGGAGCTTAAGCAATAAACAACCCAGTTTGCGGGAGGTCAGAAAATGGCAAGCCAACTAGGTAAAAGATATCGCTGCCAGAAATGTGGCACTGAAGCATTATGCACTAAAGCCGGTGCTGGTGAGCTTACCTGCTGCGACCAGCCGATGGAAGTCCAGGAGGCCCGCCCTATTCCTTCCTCGGATTAAACCAGGCCTTCCTAACCTCTGGAATACACAGCAGTCGTATTTCTACGCGGAAATCAGGCGACTACGCAGCTTTTTCCGGTTCGGGTTCAGGTTCAGCTTCCGATTGAGCTACAGCCTGATTTAGTTTTTTCAGCAGCCTCGCTTTGCGCCGGGCAGCATTATTCGCATGAAGAATCTTTTTCTCCGCCGCCTTATCCAGGGTGCTGACGGCTTTCGTCACCGCTTCCTGAGCATCCTTAAGTTCACCAGCGAAGATAAGTTTTTCCGCCCTGGTGATATTGGTTTTCACCTCACTGCGGACAGACTTATTTCGCTGCTGTCTCCTCGAGGCAGTACGTGTCTGTTTCTCTGCCGATTTACTTGCCAAGACCTACCTCCACTTATTTTTTACTTGAGCCGGCATCCTCGGTTTTGGTTAACGGAGCCGAAGAATCGGCGTTGCTTTGTCCGGGTACATTATCGCCGATACGGGTAACATTAATCACCCCTTTCACGGCGTCTACCTTTTTTAAAATCCGGCTTAAATGCGCCAGGCCTTTAGTCTCCAGAGTCAGAAACATGGTAATGGTACGCCCGTCACCCTCGGCGAGGCTCACCGAGGCGATATTCACCTTCTCCTCCGCCACCACCGTGGTGACATCGCGCATCAGGCCTACCCTGTCCCAGGCCTCGACCTGGACATTAACCGGGTAAAGAAGGTCCTCGCTATGTCCCCACTCTACCGGTATCAGCCTCTCTTTCTCGTCCTCATGGCGGATATTGCGGCAGTCCTCGCGGTGGATGGTAACGCCGCGGCTCCGCGTGATATAGCCGATTATCTTATCGCCGGGGACGGGGTGACAGCACTGGGCGATATTGGTGACGAGGTCGCCGACCCCCAGCACCTGCACCGACGAAGGCGCCGTCCGGGAGGGAGCGGCTTCGGGTGGCGGTGCCTCTTTTTCTTCCTGCGCCGCCATTTTCAGGACAATCTGATGGGCGGTAATGGTGCCATTACCGACCGCCGCCAGAAAGTCGTCCAGATTACCGTAAGCAAACATTTCCGCCAGCGCCTGACGCTCAATCTTTATGCCGAGTCGACGCAGCTCTTTATCCAGAATCTGCCGGCCTCGCTCTATGTTCTCCGTCCGCTCCTGCTTATTGAACCACTGCCTTATTTTCGCCCTGGCATGAGATGTGTTGACATACCCCAGGTTAGGGTTGAGCCAGTCCAGGCTCGGCCCCCGGGAACCCTTCGCCGAGATGATTTCTAGAACGTCCCCGTTCTTGAGCTGATAGCTAAAAGGCACCAGCTTGCCGTTCACCTTGGCGCCGACGCACCTATGCCCGAGGTCGGTGTGGACACGGTAGGCGAAATCGAGGGGGGTGGAACCGCGGGGCAGGTCTTTTATCTCTCCCCTGGGAGTATAGACGAAAACCTGGTCGATAAAGATATCCGTCTTGACCGATTCCAAGAATTCCTCGGCGCCGGCGAGCTCGCGGTGCCATTCGATGAGCTGGCGCAGCCAGGCAACCCTGTCTTCAAACTGCATATCCTTCTTTTCGCCCTCTTTATAGCGCCAGTGGGCGGCCATGCCGTATTCGGCGACATGGTGCATCTCGCGGGTGCGTATCTGGATTTCCAGGGGCGTCGTGCCGAGGGCCATCACCGCCGTGTGCAGTGCCTGGTAGCCGTTGTGCTTGGGATTGGCTAAATAATCGTCGAAAGCGTCGGGGAGGGGGTGCCACAGACTGTGGATAACCCCGACGGTGCTGTAGCATTCCGGCTCACTGCCGACGAGTACTCTCAGGGCGAGCAGGTCGTATATCTCGTCGAAGTGCCGGCCCACGGCGGTATATCTTTCTATTTTCTGGTGAATGCTGTAGATATGCTTGGGTCGACCGGAGATATCCGCCACCAGATTTACTTTTTTGAATTCTTTTTTCAGGAGTTCTATGGCCCTTTCGATAAATTTTTCGCGTTTGGCACGTCCGGTATCCACCAGCCGGGCGATACGCTGGTACTGCTGCGGCTGCAAATACTGGAAGGAGAGGTCTTCCAGCTGCCATTTCAACTCCCATATTCCCAGTCGGTGCGCCAGCGGCGCGTATATTTCCAGCGTTTCCTGGGCGTTAACGAGCTGACGGTCCTTGGGGAGGGCATCCAGGGTACGCATGTTGTGAAGTCGGTCGGCAAGCTTGATAAAGACCACCCGCAGGTCCTCGGCCATGGCCACCAGCATCTTCCGCAGGTTTTCCGCCTGGGATTCACCCGCGGCTGCCCCGGTGGTAACCAGAGAGACTTTACCCAGCTTGGTGGTGCCATCTACGAGCCTGGCTATCTCCGCCCCGAATTTAGCCTCGATATCGGCGATGGGGAGACCGGTGTCCTCCGGGATATCGTGCAGCAGGGCCGCCGCCAGAGAGCTGGCATCGAGCTGAAGCTCGGCCAGAATATAGGCCGTCTGCAGCGGGTGCTCTAGATAAGGGTCTCCGGAGAGGCGTACCTGGCCCTCGTGCTTTTCAGCGGCGAATTTATAGGCTTCTTCCACGACGGGAAGCTTCTCCGCCGGAAGATATTCCTTTGCCCTCTCCAGAAGTCTGCTGAATTCCATTTCACCCCGCCACAAGCCGGAAACCGGGAGTTCTTTTTCCCTTAATAACATAAATAGAGATATTTTCAGTATATCCCAAAAGGGGAGGTGTGTAAAATGGGGGGAAGGAGAAGGAAATACCAAGTAACAATGGACAAGTATCAAGGGGAGGTGGGTGAACTAAAATCCCCCTTTAGTCCCCCTTTTTCAAAGGGGGAAACTGGGTGGGGAAAATCTCCCTTAATCCCTCCTTACAAAGGAGGGAGACAGATTGGGTTAAGGCATTGATAGAAGTGTTTGTGCAAACATCCTCTCCCTTTGGTAAAGGGAGAGCGAGAGGGATTTTTTAGCGGGGGCAAATTAACGGGCTAAGCCGAAGGTGATGCGAGGGCGGCGTGGGTGGGAATAGATAAGAAACGAGGGGGGTGGGGAGGGTAGATTAACAGTTGTTTATTGTATATAAGAAAAATATCAATCCAGAATTTTAAATGTTTTAAGAATATGTGCGAAATCCTCTCCGGTTTCTTCTTCCGCCTCTTCCGTCGAGTCCATCCTAATTATCCATACCAGGCCGCCCTGGTCAAAGTATGCACTTCTACCTATCATCATAAGGCTGGGCTGCTGGGGAGTCCCTTCAAACGGCCCATCAGGTAAAGACATTCGAGGGGACATCATATCCCATGAGGTTACAACCAATTCCCCCGAAATCCCACCAATGTTTACCGGGGACCTTTCCAGAACCTTAGATACTTCAAAAGCCTCATCCAAGCGTATTATATCCTGCTCAAGTAAGGTCTTGGCATCACTGATACTTAACTCATTGAAGCCTGGAGGCTTGAACGCAGCAATGTATAAATCTTTATCAAACCAACCGTCTTCGACTATTTCTCTTCTAAAAAGCAAAGTAATATATTTTTCACTAACATATCCCTCGTCGTTAAATTTTAAATACTTCATATCACTGGGATATTCGAAGCTGAAATGGGCGATTCCCTCATTACTAGAGAATGTTCTATAATTTGATATGCAAGCTGAAAAAATCATTACTAGAACAGACAAAATTAATAGAAGGATAACGGAGAACCTGTAATTTTCTTTCTTGCTAAACATCCTTCTATATTTCTCCTGAAGGAATATCTCCAATAATATCAAATCACTCCATATAACTCTATCAATCAACCATTACCTGGTGGCATACTGGGCGGAGAGCAGAGTATCTATAAAGATAATGGGTTTTTCCACTTTCTTAAAGTCCAGCGGGCCGTGGACCATCCCGATGGGGACGTGGACAGTGGTGGGGACGGTGATAACGTGCTTTTCCACCTCCTCCCCTAGGGAAAACTCCACCTCCGCCTTGAACTCTTTCACATTGGAAAAGTCAGCCCCCAGGAAAAAGTAGAACTGCTCGAAATCGTGGGAGTGGTGCTCTTTTACCAGAATGCCCGGTTCGGTGATGTAGTGTATCCTGAAAGAAAACTCGGCCCCGTCATAGTGCTCCGCGCCGTTAGCTATCACCACCGGGAAAAACCCGCCCTTTAAGAACAACGGCTCTTTCACGAAATATTTGTCATACCTGTTTCCAGACATCTTAAGATATCCTCCTATATATAACCGTCCGCCCTATATTACTACTTAATGGATATCAGTGGAAGAGTTGTCTCATTTAAACCTCACCCCCTTAATCCCACTCTCCCTTAAGAGGAAGGGGAAATATCAAGTACCAAGTATCAAGAAAGAGAGAGAAACCTACGGGATAAGCGGCGGATGGTGCGAGGGCGGCCCGGGTGGGAAAAGATAACAGGCGAGGGGGGTGGGGATACAGAACCAAAATAGACCTCCCTTTACAAATACGGCGGTAATCCTGTATTCTAGCCTTAAGAAACCAAATAATAATGTCATTCTCGGGCTTGACCCGAGAATCCAGAACTCCACTCCGCCAATAGATTCTTCGCTACGCTCAGAATGACAGAGTGAGGATACTGGATCCCCGCTGGAGTTTACCCCGTACTTGATACGGGGTGGGAATGACACTAAAAATTATTGGGTACTCACCAGAAAGGTGTTAAATTGTACCAGGCAGTGCGCGGGACAATGGATATTCTCCCGGAGGAGCAGCCCTACTGGCGTTACGTCGAGCAGGCGATTGCCGATATCAGCCGACTCTACGGGTACCGGCGTATCGATACGCCGATTTTCGAAGATACCGGCCTTTTCAGTCGTAGCACCGGCGAGTACACCGATATCGTCCAGAAAGAGATGTACACCTTCGACGACCGCGGGGGCAACAGCCTGACCCTGAAACCGGAGGGTACGCCACCGGTATGCCGGGCCTACATCCAGCACGGCCTCCACAACCTCCCCCAGCCGGTCAAGCTCTACTATATCTGCCCCATTTTCCGCTACGACCGCCCCCAGGCAGGCCGTTACCGCCAGCATTACCAGTTCGGCTGTGAGGCTATCGGGGACGCCGACCCCACCCTTGATGCCGAAGTAATCGATATAGCCTGGCGATTTTATAAGTCGCTGGGACTTAACAAAATATCGCTACAGCTCAACAGCATCGGCTGCCGGCAGTGCCGCCCCGTCTATCTTACAGTACTTAAGGACTACTATGCCGGCTATACCGACCAGCTATGCGCCGACTGCAAGATACGGCTGGAGAAAAACACGCTACGCCTCCTCGACTGCAAGCAGGCGTCGTGCCGGAAGATAGCGGAATCCGCCCCGAAAAGCGCCGACCATCTCTGCACGGAGTGTGACGAGCATTTCAAAAAATTACAGCAATACCTGGGACTTCTCAAGATTCCCTTCGAGATGAACCACCGCCTGGTGCGCGGCCTGGACTATTACACCCGCACCGTCTTTGAAATCCAGCCGGAGGAGGAAGGTACCCAGAGCACATTAGGGGGCGGGGGGAGGTATGACGACCTCATCGAGGAGCTGGGCGGCAAGCCCACGCCGGCCATCGGCTTTGCCTGTGGAATCGAGCGGATAATACTTAATCTCAAGAAAGAGGGGGTTGCCATCCCCGTTCCAGACAGCCTACGGGTGCTCATCGCTTACCGGGGCGATGCCGCCAGGGAAGAGGCGATAAAGCTGGCCGCAGGCCTGAGGCAGGCGGGCATCAGCGCCGTGACGACCACCGGTGGTAAGAGCCTCAAGGCGCAGATGAGGCAGGCTAACTCGCTAAACGTGCGTTACGCGGTGATTATCGGGGAGGACGAGGTGAAAGCCGGCACGGCGGTCCTGCGGGATATGGCCGATGCCCGGCAGGAGACGATAGCCATCGGTCAACTAGTGGAGCGGCTCAGGTAAAACGGTCCGAACTTTCACAACGCGACACGAAAATGACGGGGAAATAAGCGATATCTTCATAATTACTTAATATTTTCGTACTATATTTTTAGTACTCACTTTTTTACAAACATAACGTTATATTCGATAGTTAAAAAACGGCTGAAAACTACAAGTTGTGCGATTTTATAAAATTACGTTAAATTTTCCGTGCGAAGGGCTTGACAAACTTTCAGCTTATGCTATAGTTATATTGAAGTGTACCTTGTGAAAGGTACGCATAGAAGGAGGTGATGCGATGATGATGACCCGCAAGGGAGAACAGAGCCAGGCTGCTCTGACAACCGCTTCTAAGCTAACGTATCTCTGCAAACAAGGAAAATAAATGATATGTCGATTGTTTGCGGAGGTGTGGCATATTAAAAATAACTACAAAGACCCAATAAGGAGAAAATAAAAGTCAATGAAAAAGTTAATAACTAAATTCTGGGGTGTCGGCCTGGTAATAGTGCTGATTTCCAGCCTGTTTATTGCCGTCGCCCCGGCCTCCGGCGCAGAACCGTTGAACTGGGAGATGAGAATCGACGTACCGTTCGGAGGCGACGGTTTCTGGTTTGTCGCCCCGGGCACCGTTATCCAGGACTTCGATTACGATGGCACCGGCATGGTCATGTACGCGGTCTCCAGCACCGGGCTGTACCAGTCAACCTTCGGCGGTGTCTACGTTTCGGAGATATCCAGCCGACTGCCGGCTGCGTTGTCCGCCGAATCTACTAACTACGTGGCAATTGCCCCCGACGATTCCAATGTCGTGGTCGTGGTCGATAGCGCTAACACCACTACCGGCCCCGCGGTCTCTATCTCCGTTAACGGCGGCGCCACTTTCAGCTCGATGCAATTTGCACTCTCTTGCGACACACCGCTCACCACCACGCTCTACGGCGTGGAAATCTCGCCGACGGTAACCGGCGGCGCCCGCTACATCGCCGTTTACGGCAAAGAGGCTACCGCTGCCGACCCCATCCTCTACTACTATAACTACGGCGGCGGTGTCGGCGCCTGGACTAATGCCGTTGACGAAAGCGTGGGCACCGATACCTGGGCTGGCTTCGGCTACAATGGAACCAGCTACTACATAGATCAGGACGCCATCAGGGCGTTTAAATTCTCCCCCAACTTCCCGTCCGACTACATGGCCGCGGCCGTCTCCGTGGATACCGACAACACATCGGGCAAAATGCTTTACCACGTTCTCAGCTTCAACTCGCTGGACTGGGACTACAACGTGGTAGCCACCACCGACGGATACCCGGCAACAGTTTATACCGCTACAGCAGGTACTCTTACTGTAAATAGTGCATCTATTGCGCTGCTGCCTGACTACGACGGCGGTGACGACTCGCTGCGCATCGGGTTCGTCGGCGCTGCTATCGATGATAGCGGTGAAGTCGGCGGCATCTGGCGCTGCTACGACTACGTTATCCAGCGTATCTACGGCACGGATACCTCGGGCGTAGCCGTCAACAGCGTAGCCTTCGACGGCACGAACCTTGCCGGCGGCGCTTACGCCAGCAACAATATCGTCCGCTCGGCCGACCCGCTGGCCACCTCGCCGACATTCCTGTCCGCCCGCTCCCTGAAGAGAATCGGCGGAGACAATTCCGGCGCTACCGACCAGGTACTGCTCAAGTTCGTCGGTGAGACCCTGTACGGTACCAAGCAGGGCACCGCCGGGGCGCTGTCCAAGTCCATAGACTACGGCAACACCTGGAACGACTTCTCCATGATTAACAGCGGGTTCGCCATTCCACTTCCTACCGGCACTATCTATGGCTGGGGTTTCGACACCGATATCTACGTAACGGAGAACGGCGACCCGTGGTACATGTCCGTCTATGACGGCACCACGACTTCCATCTACCGCATGTCCATGGGCGGCTCGACCAGGGTGCTGTGCGTCGCTGGCACCAAGGACCTCATCATGCGTGGCGTGGCGAGCGCACCCGACGTACTCTTCGCCGCTAACAAGGGCGGCAAAACCATCTACTACACGGCCGACGGCGGCACGAGCAGATGGTACCAGCGCAACAACATCCCGGCCGATATCGTCGACCTGGCTGTCGAAAGCCAGACGGTCGTCTACATCGGCAACGGCATCAACATCTACAAGAGCCCCAACAGCGGCTTCACCTGGTACTCCGGTGTTAACTGCCAGATCGGAGCGAGCACCGTTAGCAGCCTGCTGAGTGTCGGTGAGAACCAGCTGATTGTCGCCGGTACCAAAGGCGCCGTGACCTTCAGCACCGACGGCGGCACCTCCTGGACCAAGACGCTAGGCGTCGGGATGGGAGGGCTAACCGGTGCAACCGAGACTATTCATCTGGCCGCTACCGGCATAGGTGCCGACCAGTACATCTTCGGCACCGACGGCTCTACCAACCAGGTTTACCGCTCCCCGGCCGTCTTCTTCGGCGAATTCAAGAGCATGAACCTGGACGATGCCGGCACCAACCAGGTCAATACCGGCCTGGCGCTCCGAGACGGCATACTCTACGCTCTCAGCTGCAATGGCACCGCGAGCTATCTCTACCGGACGCTCGCGCCGACCATCTCCGGTACCCACCCCGATACGTTGTGGACCTCATACTATTCCGCTGCCGACTCCGCCTTGGGCTTCACCCTGACACCGTCAGCATTGAAGACAAGCGCCGGCGCGTCCAACAACATCGTACTGTGGGGGGCCGATGCTGCTTCGGGCCTGGTATGGTACTTCGATGACGACGTAGCCCTCGCCGGACCGGCCTTAACCGCTCCGGCCGACAACACGCGCATCGATATCGTCAGCTCGTTGATAGGCAACGTCCAGGCGGTAAACTTCACCTGGAGCCGGATATCCAAGGCGACCGCTTACGACCTGGAGATAGCCCTCGATACCGACTTCTACTCACAGGTGAACCTGGACGGCCAGGGCATGGCCGCAGATAATGACCCGGCCTGTGAAATCAGCAGCTCGGCCGGCTCGGTGTCACAGATTATCGTGGGCGGAAACTTCCAGCCCGGCAATACCTACTACTGGAGAGTGAGGGCTTCTACGCCTATCGACAGTGCGTGGTCCGAGACCCGCACCCTCATCATCCAGCCCACCGCGGCTACCGTCCCGAACGTGTCCTCACCGGAGAACGGCGGCTCCATCGATAACACCAGCCCGGCCTTCTCCTGGACACCGGTATCCGGCGCCACCATGTACCGGTTCCAGCTGTCAGTCGACCCGGCTTTCGGCACCACCCTGGCTGACACAGAGCTGGCTACCGCCGGTATCGCACCGGCCGTGACACTCGACAGAGGTACGACCTACTTCTGGAGAGTCAAAGCCATTGCGCCGGTCGAAGGCGACTGGTCAACGGTGGCCAACTTCATGGTAGCCCAGTTACCGCCCGCGGCCGGACCACCGGTAGTGGTCGAAACCACACCGGCTCCTCAAATCAATATTCCGGCACCAGAAGCGGTACCCGATATCGTCCTGCAGCCGCCAGCAGAGGAGACTATTGCTCCGGCTTACATCTGGGCGATAATCATCATCGGCGCGGTGCTGGTGATCGCGGTAATTGTCCTTATCGTCAGGACGAGACGCTCCGTCTAAGAATGGCTTAAGGGACAATAATCCAGATACTCCGAGAGCCCCCCGAAATTCGGGGGGCTCTCTCTTTGTCTGATTGTTGCTTTTCCGAAAAAACCGGCTACTTAAATATCGTCCAGGCGGGGTGCCAGTATCTGTACCGGGACCAGAGCACCGCTACGCAGCGACTCCGAGCCTTCCGGAATACAGATAAGGCTGTTGGCGCTGGCAATCGCCTGCAAACGGCTCCGGTTTTTATAAAGCTCGACGCTGTAATTCCCCGCAGCATCACGCAAAAGCGTGGCATCTTTGAATTCGGTCCACGCCCGGTGGCGAGCCTGGAGGCCCTCGGTAAGCCTGGCGTTGACGGTCTGGAGAGGGTGCCTGACATCCCCACCCATCCGCAATAACCCGGGCAGGGCTAACTGCAGGAAAGCCATCTCGTTACTGGCCGGCCCTCCCGGAAGGCAAAACACGGGCTTACCCTCCCAGAGGCCAAAGGCAATACCCTTACCCGGACCCATACGCACGTGGTGGAATATCTCCCGCCAGCCAAGCCGGTCCAGCGAACCGATAACAAGGTCACGCTCGCTGCCCCAGGCGCCGCCGCTGGTCAATATAACGTCAACACCCGATAAATGCTTCTTTAACTCCCTCTTTATATCTTCCTCACTATCATTAACCACCGAAGTAACGCAGGAGATACCGAAAGAGGTCAGCCAGGATTCCATGGTGACCAGGTTGCTGGCATAGAGCTGGCCGGGACTGATGTTTTCGCCGGGAGCCACCACCTCGTCACCGACACCTACAACAGCTACCTGCGGCCGCCGGTAAACGCTGACCCGGCTGATGCCCGCCGCTGCGGCCAGACCCAGGTTGCCCGGTAAAAGCCTCCTCCCCTCGCTGACAATGGTTGCTCCCGCCTTGACCTCTCCGCCAGCCCGCAGGATATTCCGCCCCGGTTCCGCATCGGCTTTAATGCGCACCTCTTCCGGCGATATCTCGTCGCAGAACTCTGCGGATACCACCGCATCAGCTCCACCGGGTATCGGCGCGCCGGAGCATATCTTGACAGCGCTGCCCTTTTTCACCTCTCCATCGAACCTGAAACCGGCAAACGCAGAACCGGTCACCTTCAGATAAACCGGACTCTGCATGGAGGCAGATACTGCGTCAATAGACTTGACGGCAAAACCGTCCTTCAGGGATACATCGGTCGAGGGATAGCTCACCTGCGCCACCACGTCCCCGGCCGCGATACGGTCGACACTCGATTCCAGAGAGAGTTCTTCAACCCCTACCGGCCTTACATTAGAAGCGATAAGATTAAAGGCTTCCTGATAGCCTACGTAGTCGGTACCTTCATCAATCTCGTAATTGTCCGTCTCCATTGATTTTCTTTGCATCCTCAGAGTTCCCGTTTAAGTATATACTCCATGCCTGAACTTATTCAAATTTCCAATCTCACGCCAAAGCTGTTGACTTTGATAAACATTGAGAGTAAAATTCGCCATGTGTCAAAGGCAAAGAACGCCCAGATTGTACACCTCGTAATTTCCATCCTCATCACAGGGCTGATTCCGCTACTGGGCGTCAGCGTTATTATTCCATCCTTCCCGGCGGAGGCGTCTACAGAAGCGGTCAAATGGACGAGAGTAAACATTCCCACTGAGGGCGAGGCGGGAGACTGGGTGCTGGCCGACGGGTCCGACGTCCGGCACATGACGGCAGCTCCCGACGGCACTCTCTACGCCTGCGGCCAGGGTCTGACCTACAAGCTCTACAAATCTACCGATAGCGGTATCAGCTGGGTACAAATCGGCGGCGTCCAGGACACTATAGTGGATATCGCCGTATCACCTCATGATACCGGCACGATATACTATGCTACCTCCTCGGCGGTTTACCGCTCCACCAACGGCGGCAAGACTTTTACGGAGTTGCCGAACGGCCCCGGAGGGGCCGGAACCGACAACATAGAAATAACCTCTATTGACGTTGCCTGGCTGAACGATAATATTATCGCCGTCGGTACCAGAGACACGGACAGTGCCGAGTTCGGCGGCGTCTATACCCTGGACGAAGAAGATATTATCCCCGCCTGGGAGGACACGGATATCGGCAGTTATGACGTCTACGCCGTGGCTTTCTCACCCAGCTACACTTCTGACCAACAGCTTACGGCAGTAATAACCGACGAAACCGATACTTTTTTTACCGCTAAAGCAGGCGATGCCAGCTGGAGTGCCACAGCAGGATACTCCCGGCTGGACAGAGACAATTCGGGAATCCCTACCTCCATCGCGGTGGCTGCCCCGGCGGTAATCGCCTTTCCCGAAAATTATGACGCCGAGTCTGTTTCCGGGAGCTGCGTCCTTTTCGTAGCCATCGATACCGGTGTGGGTGAAGGCGACGTTTATAAAATCAACTGTGACGATGCGCCGGCAGCCCCTCTGGCTACCGACATGAACATCGGCCAGACTTACGGGCAGGGCAACATCGATGTTTCCGCGCTTGCCGCCTCCGGGGACTACCCGTTCGTTATCCTGCTGGCCGGGGCTGCCGATAGCACCCGAACTTACGTGAGTACCGATGGCGGTATCACCTGGACAAGAAATCGTAAAGAGCCTACCGGCCAGTCTACGACCGGTGCACTGATAGCATCCGATTTCACCACTACCGGCCTGATGTACGCTACCACTACCGGTGACGGCAGCGCTCTATCTATCAGCCGGGATATCGGCGAAACCTGGAATCAAATCAGCATGATTGACGGCACCATCGATACTATAGTTGACCTGTCCCCTTCGCCCGGATACGCACAGGATAATACCCTCTTCATGCTTACCTTCGGCGCCGGCCCCTCCTCCGGAGGACTCTGGCGTAGCAGGGACGGTGGTAACACCTGGGAAAGGGTCCTGTCCAGCAGCCTGACTGACGTGGATACTTTAAGTCTGGTCGCCCTCCCTCCCCAATACGGTGATGACTGCCGGACTCTATTTGTGGCCGGAGAAAGCAACAGCAGTCCGACTATCTGGCAGACGACCGATGACGGCCAGAACTACCGGCTTCGATTCACCCGCGACCCCGCCACCAGCGCCGAGTTTTACATCGATACCTGGGCGATAGCCAGCGAAACTATTCTATTCGTCGGCAGCTATGACGGCAGCTACGGAATGGTCTATCAATCGACCAATAGCGGTTTTACCTACTCCGAAGGCACACCGGCGGGCAGCCAGCCTTTAAACTCCATTGCCCTGTCGCCCGACTACGCAAGGGACGGCACCATACTGGTCGGGAACACCGGCGGCCAAGTCTTCCGGTCCGACGACAGCGGTATTTCATTCAAATCGCTGCCCGGGGACTACGCCTCGTCACCTCTTACCGACTCTGTCAGCGTGGCCTACGACCACGATTTCGATAGCAACCGTACTATCTATGCCGCCAGCGATACTGCCGATGGCGGGGTCTACCGGTTCATCATCGGCACCAGCACCGACTGGGAAAGCATCGACAGTACTTTGCCCACCGGGGCGATACTCAACGGACTGAGCGCTATTCAAGAAGGGACACTGAACGCCGTCAATTACGATGGTGACGGAGGCATGGAACGCAGCCTTAATCCTAAATATGCCCTGGGCCCGACGTTCGAAACCGTTACCCGCGGACTGGATGATGGCGCTACCCTGCACGGTCTGTGGCAATCAGGCAACCGATTATGGTCAATAGATACCACCAACGTAAGATTAATGACCTTCCTCGACACCCTGACAGCGCCGGTTGCTCAGGCCCTTCCGGACGACGGAGCATCGGGCACCGGTAGTCTTATCGACCACACCGCCAGGAACATCACCCTTGACTGGGAAACGCTGGAAGGCGCGACGAGCTACGAGTGGCAGTGCGATTATGACACCGACCTGTCATCCGTCCCCGACGGATTCGAGGGCAGCACGTCCGCCAGTTCCGCCCACCTGCCGTCACTCGACCCGGCTACCACCTACTACTGGCGGGTACGCGTCAGCGCCCCGATAACCAGTCCGTGGTCGGAGAAATGGTGTTTCACCACCAGCCTGGATACGGAGGCTATTCCACTCAAGCTGGAAAGTCCTGCCGCCGGCGCCAGTGCCGTTCTGGTAAAGCCCGTCTTCCAGTGGACGGCGGTAATCGGGGCGGATGCTTACGAGTTGCTGGTATCTACCAATGCCGATTTCAGCCAACCCGCTATCGTCAGGACAGACGAATACGCCCTGCCGGCCAATGCCTGGCGCTGTGATGTCAGCCTCGATTACGAAACGACATACTACTGGAAAGTCAGGGCCATCAGCGCCAGCACCCGCAGTCACTGGAGTGCCGCCGGCGTCTTTACCACGGAGTCGGCGCCGGAAGAAAACGAACTCCTGGATGAACTCCAATCACCAACCCTACCCTCTCCCCAGGATAAGATGCCGGAGATAACCCCCTCCCTGACCACGAAAACCCTGCCGACCGCGCCAGCAATGACACCGACACAACCCCCATCTACGAGCGAACCTCCCGACGGTGAGGTAGCACTACCTCCCCTCAACCAGCCACCAAGCACATCGGGCTGGATAATCTACCTGATGGGAGGCCTGCTGGCGATAATTTTTCTCGCGCTCATCATCATCCTGACGATGGTCCTGAAGATGAGGCGGTTTTAGGACGGGGATGGTATTATCTACCTCACCCCCTGTGTCCCCCTCTCTGAGGTGAACTATGTAAAGTAACGAGGTCGTAATATTCCCAATCGATAGGTTTTTGCTTCCTGGTATCTATACGAGAATGATTCAAACCCTTATCTCGAATCCTGCTTGTGATTGATGACTCACTCCTTCCAAGTTTAGCAGCTATCTCTCTATAATTCATCCCTTCCTGATAATAAAGCTCGAGTTGCCTGTCATCTTCCTCAGTCCAATGCCGCAACGGTAACTTTCTACCTCTTTTTCTCATGAGATTCAGCCGCCGAGCCCTCAAGGTAATAGCTTTCAAATTCCTTCCGGGAAGGGCATTAGTCAGGGTATCTGCTGGGGAAGATGGAAACATCATTCTCAGCAACCTGTCTGGAGTGTACGGTTTTAGTGGCCCTGTTTGTGTCCCATTATCGCTGACGGCCTACAGATGGAGGGCTTTGGCTTTCCCTTTGAAAAATTTAGGACTGCGAGTCCATTCATATTTCAGATAACCACCATGTTGTGAGGAGGTAAAAGTAAGACAACACTGCCTACGCTGTTAAAACTCGCCGGAAGTGTAAAATCATGAAACTGTGTGGTGAATCCGATATCTTCGATAAATTATCACCGCAATTGAAGCAATGATAGCGATACCACATATCCAGCGAGCAGTAGGAATGCCCGCAATCGTCCATACATCAATCTTCAGCCCCTCTAAAAAGAATCTCCCTACGCTGTAGTAGATTACATAGAGGAAAAAGATATCACCGTCGATGAGCCGGTTTTGGAGCTTACGCCCCAATATCATGAGGATAGAGAAGCCAACAAGATTCCACAGGGACTCATATAGGAACAGGGGATGAAAGTGGCTAAAACTTTCGTAACCAGGCAGCCGATTAACAGGGTTGATATATATACCCCAGGGAAGGTCGGTCGGGTAGCCATAGAGCTCCTGGTTAAAAAAGTTGCCCCATCTACCGATAGCTTGGGCTAGTAGAAGCCCAGGCGTAGTAATATCTAACCAGCGAAGGGCTCCAAGCTTTCTCAACTTGCTGTATATTATAAGTCCGATCGTACCCCCGATAACGGCGCCAAAGATGCCCAGTCCCCGTCCGCCGATAATCATCTCTGGGTTTTGCATATAGTAGTCCCACTTGTCGATAACGTGGTATAGTCGTGCCCCGATAGCTCCCAGGGGAACGACAATAAGAGCCAGATTAATAACATGCGCGGTAGCTTCGCCTCGCCGCCTTGCCTCAATAAAAGTGATACCGAGGGCAGCTACGACTGCCAGGGCAATAAGCATGCCATACCAGTGAATAGCCAATGTTCCCAGATAAAAAGCAACATACATCAAATTTCCTTGTCTGCAATAAACACGCACTAGTTGGAATTATGCAAACTGAAATCAATTGCGAATCCAATATCAATTCTTGCTTTGCTCAGCTACCTTGGGCTGCACAGCCAGCAACCCGGGTCAGCTGCCATTATATCGCCAGTTTCCTCGTAAGCCCTGCCGCGGCATCCGGAACACGAATCCCTGTAAGTGCATTGCCCACATACTCCTTTGAGTAATTCTCTCTGGCGTAGTTGGGCTAGAGTAGGTGAATTTTCCCAGATGGATATTATGCTTTGTTCCCGAATATTACCCAGGTTTACCTGGAGCAGCATGCAAGGGTTTACTTCACCGTTAGATTGAACCATGACGTAGCCCATAGGCATACCAGCAGCGCAGCCTCTACCATAATAAGGAACCCTGCGCAGCATTTCTGCGGGAAAGTGCCTGGGCTTTACGTTCTTCTGCTGGAGGAGAAGAGGGTACATTGGGCAGGCAGGAACCCTTATTATCAGAGGGTAATCCGCCTGAGCTTCAGCAAGCAGCTCCATTGCCTGTCTCCTTTCGTCAGGGCTGAGTACCTGCTCATTGCACTCCTCCTTAGCTCTTCCCGCCGCCACCAAATCAAATAACTCAGCGGCGGCGGCACCGTATTCCACTGCTAGGCGCAGCATATCCTCCAGTTGCGATAGGGTGTCCTTTCTGACAACCATGTTAAGCTGAAAAGGCAGAGACGCATTGCGGCATGCCTCTATACCCCTCATGGTCTGTTCAAAGGCGCCATCGATACCCCTGAAAGAGTCGTGAGTCTGGGCATCGGCTCCATCTACTGATATGGCGATTGCCATGACTCCAGCCTCTAGCATGCGGCCTGCCATCGTCTTGTCGATCAGGGTACCGTTGCTGCCAATGGTGGTTCTTATGCCTTTTGAGGAGGCATACTTCACTATATGCAGAAGGTCCTCGCGGCACAGTGGCTCGCCGCCATCGATGATAAGAAGGTGTATGCCCCAACGTGACAAATCATCCATGAGACGAAACGCCTCGTCTGTCGATAGCTCATCAGGAGCAGCCTCTTCAACCGAGTTACTGTAGCAGTGTTTACATCTTAAGTTACACTTTGTGGTGATGCTGTAAGAAACCATGAATGGTGGCCGTATTTCCATATTAATCTCCTTTTCCCGCCGGTCTTCTATTTCTACGCTCTCTCAGCTCGATACGAAGCTACGTAAGTTAATAGACTCTCCATGGCTAACTCACCTCCGCAGGCTGGCAATTAGTCTATCGGTATGGAGTATCAAGTCCAGCGCAGAATTAATATCGGTGATTACCAGATCGGAATTCATCAATGCACTGACCGATGCTCCTTCTTCCCCTAAAACGCAGATACCTATTGCCGCTTCTTTAAGCATGGCGGCATCGTTGGAGCCATTTCCGATACAGATAGCTCTTTTCTTTCCAAGCTTCTCTAAAAAGGAGAGCTTTTGAGTATCTTCCTTTCCGGCCTCTACCAGATGTATTTCCATTGCAGGTTGCGCGGTCAGTCTTGAGGCAGTGCCGAAGGTATCGGCGGTGATGACAAAAACCTTAAGTAACTGGCTGATTTTTTGTAGTCTCTCTTTTACGCCTGCGATGATTTCTCCATCAAAAGCTACTGTGCCGTTCATATCCAGAAGCAGATATTGTAGTTCATAGCTGGGTTTACCGGGTATAGTTATACTTAACATCTTTCTTACTCTACTATAAGTTCCAACCACCCAGACATTCAACTCCACCAGGTCGAAAATACGGAGTGTTCTTCCCGTGCTCGTCTTTCATTTTCCTTCCCTTACGGGGCTTTGGGGGAGTAGCGACAGATTAATCCTGTCCGAATTCCCTGTCCAGTATCTTGCATATCTGGTCCGCGTTTTGAATACTGGTGGTAGCAGCTACCACTTTGGAGTTCTTAAAGTATACCGTAAACGGCAGCCCCATAAACGAGGCGCATTCAGGGAGTTGTCCGATAAAGTCGGCTGTCGGAATATCGAAGTCCTGGTCGTAGAAACGCACGTGTGGATGCCGGGTTTCAAGTTGGCTGAGTATAGTATATACTGGGGTACACATCGGCCCCATCCGACCACAGCAGATGACCACATTCTCGTTGTTTTTCAGAGCTTCTCGCGTTTCCTCTTCAGTTTCAAGGTGCTTAAGATTGGTATACAGCATTGTTCTATCCTCGCTTCTTCAGATTATATATCTTTCATATGAGTAAATACGAGCAATTATGGCGTATCAGTTATAGTCTAGAACGTATAAATATTGCAGGTAAGAATCTATTTTTACCCAAGCATTCCTTCTATACTTTCGGCGGCTAATGAGATAGGTTCCATTCCCGGGTCTGGAGATAATTCCGGCTGGCCGGCACACCGCAGTGTCGCAAGCTCAAGGGCTGTCTAACCCGCCCTTATAGCTACGGCTATCGCATCAATATGTTTTACCGGGCACTCGCTATCGTTGACAATCTGGCCACCTATGATTCTTCTATCTTTTTTGTCGAATTTCAATTTAACTGTATAGGGTTTTCTTCCCCTCATCATAGAGTGCTTACTTGCTGAAGATTGTACCGCACTCACTACGTTAATGCCTTCATTTCTTGCCTCCGATTCTGTGATGCCTGTCCCGGCAATGGATTTATCAGAAAATTTCGTGGCGAAACTGTTAATGATTGGTGGAAATTCTATGCCGTGTCCAAGAATATTTTTAGCTACTATTCTACCGACAATCACCGCATTAGGCCGTAGTTGTCCTCTTATTGGCTTGCCTGTGATGTAGCTTGGATACTCAATAAGGTCGCCTTCGGAACAAATATCAGGGTCGGAAGTCTGTATGTATCTTTTGACTAGAAATTTTAACTTCTCCTGAAAGTTATTTTACCTGTAACATTTTGTATGTGAATTCTTGGTGTTACCCAAACATGGAATATAAATCCATATAAGGCGTCACCTTTATCCGATGGTTGGCTCTCGCCTGAAAGTACCCGGCAGAGGCTCTATACATGCTCGTAAACACACTCGATATTGCCGCCTCCACCAGATAGGCTAATGAAGGCCATATTTATTGGTGAAGGTAATTTCGTCCAGAGCTTTTCTTGGCTTCTCCGGGGCTTCCGCGGGGTAGCCTATGGAAACAACTGATATAAGCCATTCATCATCAGGGATTCCCAGTATCTGTGCCGCCGTTTCTTTCCAATCAGTACCCCGGACGCTAATCCAGCATGTTCCCAGCCCCAATGCATATGCTGCCAGCAACATGTTCTGTGTTGCGGCCGCTCCTTCCTGCTCTGGATGTTTTGAGGCTTGTGGGTCGACCACGACTGCAATACCTTGTGGCGCTTGAGCAAGAAACTTGCCGGTAGGAATTGCCTCAGCTAATTCCTTCCTTACCTGCTCATCGTTGAGCACTATGAACTTCCAGGGCTGGCTGTTACCCCTTGACGGTGCCCATCTCCCGGCTTCGAGTATCTGGTTCAGTTGATCTTCGGAGATGGGCTCTTGACTGTATTGTCTGATGCTTCTTCTTTCCCTGATTGCCTGTATAATTTCCATTGCAGAATCCCCCTTACTTTTTATGGAATAAATTCATCAAGTGTCCTTATAAAATTTAACCTTTTAATGACCCATATTAGTTGCCTGTGGGTAATTTTATATCGCCTTTTTTACTAGATACTGTCATACCACTTTTCTTTGAAAGTCCTTAAATATTCGTCCTGAGGGTAAGTCCGGGCTATATCTTCCTCTTTGAAGCTATATTTATATTCATTGCAGTATTCCAGGAGAAGTTTGTACGCCCAGTTCAATCGTTTCATGGTTTCGCCCTCGGCGCTGTTATCTCCCCCGTGCTTGTCGGGATGATGACGATGGGCCAGTGTTCTGAAAGCTTTTTTTATCTCTTTCAGTGTCGCCGCCTCACCAAGCCCCAGCAGTTTTCTTGCCTCCTCTATCTCGTTGAAGTTAGCCATCACTGTTTACTTATCTCCCCCCAACTGATTCAACCTCATCCGAGAGCAGCCCCAGTAAATGGTCAAGCGTTACCGGGTAGGGTTCCATGGGAATACCCATCCAGTCGGAGAACTCGAGGATTTCTTCCGGCTTATTCTGCATCATTTCGTCAAAGAAGCCTGTGGCATCCAGCATAATGGCCCCGCCGGTATGCTTGGGGAAATTCTCGTTTGCCAGACCTTTGTCCCAGCCCTGGAAAACGTAATGCCGGTACTTCATCCATCCCGGTGTAAGCCAGTATACATCTCTACCCTGGCTTATCCGCTCTCTGTTCTCTTCGCTTGCCAGCATATCCATGCAATGAGTAGCTTTTATTCTGGAAATCCTGACCCCGGGTTCTATTTGCTCCTGTATTATGGTGTCAATCTTACGATACGGGTTATCAGCATTAATGTAGCAGAACTTCCCGCCATAAACCACAATGATGTTCGGGGCATATTTCTTAGCCGTCCCTATCTGTCTGATAAGCTGACTCTCAAGCTCAAGAGGCACCTCATGGCGACCGGGCTTGGTATAAAGAATCTTCCTGGCGTCCAGAAGACCGCTGTCCCTGAGATAGTTCAACTCCATGTTGAGTGTGCCGCAGGCAACAATAGCATGGTCTTGAAACGAGACACGCTTTTCCATGTTCACCTCCTCATCCTGCTGGGTTTATTCAGCCGCACCATTCTCTCCTGTCCGAGCTTTCCCTCTGCACATTCCCTCACTTCTTGGAGCAGCTGCATTTCATCCATTTTCTGGAATAGTCCTCGTACTTCTTCCATCACTTGAAGCGGTTTACATAATTTCCCCCTCCCTTTTCCTCTCCACCTCATCAATAGAACTATAACCTATTTGCTGAGATAGTTTGATGTATCGCTCTTCGGCTAAATCTCTCCCTTCTTTCTCTGCTCTGGAAACATCAGCGAAATATAGCTGTAAAGTATCATGAGAGTAAGTCTCCAGTTCATTAGAAAGGTAAAGTTCGAAGCTGCCAGACCCACCCCTAAAACTACGAGGATATTTTTGTGATAGTTCCCTCATCC
>Ga0315543_1000393_pt1 | contig 54263 bp, 56 predicted proteins | sample SalMarSW160210MG_2_FD_203098 | JGI IMG/M metagenome (GOLD analysis project Ga0315543, IMG submission 203098) | Salt marsh sediment microbial communities from the Plum Island Ecosystem LTER, Massachusetts, United States - Salt Marsh Sediment SW1601-210 ... | reverse complement strand
ACTGTAAGTACTGCCGGTTTAGATACATTTAAAAAGATGTTCTGGCGAGTACAAAATAGACACAAGAGAGGAATGTGAAGTGACTTTAGTAGAAAAGATACTGGCTGCCCACACCGATAAGGAAAAGGTGAGTCCGGGTGAATTCATCAATGTCAGGGTAGACCTTATCCTGGCCAATGATATAACCGCGCCTATAGCTATTAAAGAATTCAGGCGCATCGGAGTGGAGAAGGTATTCGACCCGCGAAAGATAGTCATGGTAGCCGACCACTTCGTGCCCAATAAGGACATCCTCTCTGCCGAGCAAGTGAAGTTTATGCGGGAATTCTGCTACGAACAGGGTATCACCTGCTTCGATGTGGGGCAGATGGGAATCGAGCATGTACTTCTGCCCGAGCAGGGTATGGTGCTGCCCGGAGATGTAATTATCGGAGCGGACTCTCATACCTGCACTTACGGAGCCGTAGGAGCCTTCTCCACCGGCATGGGTTCGACGGATATCGCCGCGGCTATGGCTACCGGCGATATATGGATGAAAGTTCCGCCCACCATCAAGTTCGTCTATAACGGTAATCTAAACAGGTGGGTCGGCGGTAAGGACCTGATACTGTATACAATCGGTGATATCGGTGTCGATGGCGCCCTGTATTCTGCAATGGAGTTTACCGGCAAGGCTATAAATGCCCTGCCTATGGACGGACGTTTCACGATGGCTAACATGGCTATCGAAGCCGGAGCCAAAGCCGGAATTTTCATGGTGGACGGAAAGACATCGGCTTACCTGAAGCTCAGGGCGAAACGCCCTTTCACCGTCTACCAGCCTGATGAAGACGCCGTATACGAACGGGTAATAGAGTACGATATTTCATCGCTTGAACCGCAGGTTGCCCTGCCTCATCTGCCGTCGAACTCAAAACCAGTAAGCCAGGTAAAGGGGGTAGAAATCGACCAGGCGTTAATCGGCAGTTGTACCAACGGCCGTCTTGAGGACTTACGTCTTGCCGCGCAGGTACTCAAAGGTAAAAAGATTAATCCCAAGGTACGCTGCATAGTTATTCCCGGTACCCAGCAGGTCTATCTGGAGGCGCTGAAAGAAGGAATTATAGAGCTGTTTATAGAGTCCGGCGCGGCGGTCAGCACCCCAACCTGCGGGCCTTGCCTCGGGGGACATATGGGCGTCCTTGCCGGGGGCGAGCGCTGTATATCCACCACCAACCGAAACTTCGTCGGCAGGATGGGCAGCACCAAGTCGGAGGTATACCTTGCCAACCCTGCTGTCGCCATGGCAAGCGCCATTACCGGTAAAATTACCAGCCCTGATGAAATAAAATGAAAATAGGCAAAATCGAGAAACTACTCGTGAATAGCAAGTGGAATGAAAAGAAGAGACTGCAATTAGCTCAAAAATTGTTTGACTTTTCCAAATTAGAAGGAGAGCTAGACTGCCTGGAGATTGGCTGCGGGAACGGGGCAGTATCCAAACATTTTGCAATGAACTACCACTCCGAAGTCATTGGTACTGATGTAGACTCAGAACAGATTGCACTTGCTCAGGAAGGAACTACTGAAATTCCCAATGTTAGCTTCTTAATATCCGATACAACCAGCTTACCTTTTGATGATAACAGGTTTGACGTCGTGATGTCGTTTCAGGTCATGCATCATATATCCAACTGGCTGGATGCCTTAGCAGAAGTGCGCAGGGTCTTGAGACCCAGCGGCTATTTCATTTACGATGACCTTATTTATCCGGAGTTGTTAGCAAAGCTTGGCAGATTCCTTGCCAATAGATTCCGAATGAATATGTACGGCATAACCACCTTGCAGGGTTTAGCTTCGTTCATTGAGAAAAACGGCTTTTCCACTCTGCACGCCTCACATAATTATTCGGTATTTACGTACCATTTCGAAGCAGTGTATCAAAGGAATTAAATAGAGATGTGGCCATATCTAATCTGTGCTGGTATCTGGATAGCCATTATCTTTTGGTGGCTAATTCCAGTTGCTAGAAAACATTTAACCCACGAGATTTACATGTCTTGCGGATTAGGTATTTATTTTTCTTTGATTGTACTAGGTTCGATATGGAAGAGCGTAGATATTTTCCCATTGCTACACATTGGCTACGCTGTCATTGTCCTTGGTATTGCCTTTATAATTCCTTCATTCATTAGCCTTAAGCACAAAGGGAAGCCAGAGTCCGGCTGGGAGCACACTACATTACTGATAAAGAGTGGGGTGTATGGAATTGTGCGCCATCCCTTTTGTTTGGGTTGCACAATTGCTATGATTGGGATTATGTTGGTAATTCTATCAATCCCTTCCACAATACTGGGTCTAGTAGCTATCTTCTGCTTCTGGATGACGTCCAAAAAAGAGGATACCTTTAATATCGAGAAGTTCGGAGATGAATACAGAGATTATATGAAAAAAGTTCCTATGTGGAATGTCTTTAGGCGATTTTTTTTACGCAGGGAGGAGAATAATGGCTAAGCTGCGCAAATCCTGGCGAGAGAAACTCCATGAAAGCCGCGATATGCCAAAGGTTGTTGAAATCACGGAAAATATGAGCCAGAGATGGGGGACAGGTACCGTAGTCATATCGAAGGACTTAAAAAAGATATTCTGAGAGAGAACATCGCACCAAGCTGTCATTCTGGCGAAGGCCAGAATCCATAAGGACCAGATTGAAAAGTTACTATGTTTATATATTGGCAAGTAAACGCACCGGAACACTTTATATAGGCGTTACCAATGCTCTTTTGAGGAGAGTCTACGAACATAAAAATGGTCTGGTTGAAGGCTTTACCAAGAGATATAGCGTTCACATGCTTGTATATTACGAACAATATGATAGCACAGAAGCAGCCATTCAGCGCGAGAAGCGTCTTAAGTTCTGGCATAGAAAGTGGAAAATCAGGTTGATTGAAGAAACAAATCCAGAGTGGAAAGACTTATACGAGGAGATAATACACTCTGGATTCCAGCCTTCGCTGGAATGACAGGGGAGATCATTGGAATGACAGGGGAGATCACTGGAATGACAGGAGAGATATGTTGCTGTCCTGACTTTCAACAGAATCATTAAAATAATATATTAAACGAGTATCTCCCAACATATATGATTTTACATAAAAGGAGATAAATCTATGTTAAAAGGGAAAGTCCATAAATACGGCTCTGATGTTAATACGGACGAGATTATACCGGCGCGCTACCTGTACCTGTCGGAGCCCGATGAGCTGGCGGAGCACTGTATGGAGGATATTGACGAGGAGTTCCTGTCCAGGGTCAAGCCCGGCGATATCATGGTGGCGACCACCAACTTCGGCTGCGGCTCCTCGCGGGAGCACGCCCCGATTGCCCTTAAAGCCGCCGGAATCTCCTGCGTAATAGCCAAGAGCTTCGCCCGTATCTTCTTCCGCAACTCCATAAACATCGGTTTACCGCTACTCGAATCCGACGAAGCGCCGGACAATATCGAAGCCGGTGACATAGTAGAGGTCGATTTAGCCAGCGGCAGTATTACCAATACCAGAACCGGCAAGGTCTTTATCGCCAAGCCTTACCCATCATTTATGGGTGAACTAATCGCTGCCAGCGGGCTTATCGAACATACAAAGAAAAGAATAGCCGAATCAAGGAGGGCTTAATGCAATTCAAACTGGCAGTACTACCCGGTGACGGCATCGGCGTCGATGTAACCAATGAAGCTGTGAAGGTCTTACAGGCAACAGGTGCGCGGTTCGGACATGAATTCGAACTGGACTACGGACTTGTGGGAGGAATCGCCATCGATGATACCGGAGAGGCTCTGCCCGGAAAAACACTGGAAATGTGCAGAAACGCTCAGGCGGTACTGCTCGGAGCCGTAGGCGGTCCCAAATGGGACGACCCGCAGGCTACAGTGCGTCCGGAAGACGGTCTGCTGGAATTGCGCAAATCACTGGGGCTTTTTGCCAATCTCCGTCCGGTAAAGGTCTTCCCTATGCTCGTCGATGGTACCAACCTCAAACCGGAGGTTATAGAGGGAGTGGACTTCATCTTCGTCCGCGAGCTTACCGGAGGTCTATACTTCGGTATGCCGAAGAAACGCTGGCAGACAGATGAAGGCAGGCAGGCGGTCGACACTATGGCATATTCGGAGCAGGAAATAGAGCGAATCGTCAGGGTCGGCTTCGAACTTGCCCGTACCCGCGGCAAGAAACTAATCTCGGTCGATAAAGCCAACGTGCTGGAGTCCTCCCGCCTGTGGAGACAGGTGGCTGTGGAGGTAGCTGAGAACTACCCGGACGTGGAGCTCGAGCACATGCTGGTCGATGCCTGCGCCATGCGTATCATCCAGAATCCCAGATACCTGGATGTCCTGGTTACCGAAAACACCTTCGGCGATATCCTGACCGATGAAGCATCGATGCTTACCGGCTCGATGGGTATGCTGGCATCCGCCAGTCTTGCCGGAGTGCCTCAGGAGGGCACCGCCATACCCGGACTCTATGAACCCATACACGGCAGCGCCCCGAGACGCGCCGGACTGAACATGGCAAACCCGATAGCTACCATTCTCAGTGTCGCCATGATGCTGCGTTACTCTCTGGCTTTAACCGCTGAAGCCAGGGCTGTCGAGGACGCCGTAGAGGAAGTCCTTAATCAGGGTTACCGTACCTATGATATAATGAGTGAAGGAAAAACGGAGGTCGGCACAAAAGAAATGGGCGACCTTATCAGCGGTAAAATAGGAGAGATGTAATTGGTTTCGGTAGAACTTTATGACACCACACTGCGCGACGGAGCCCAGAGTGAAGGAATATCTTTCTCTCTGGTGGACAAGCTCCGTATTGCCCGGAAACTCGATGAACTCGGCGTTCACTATATAGAAGGCGGCTGGCCCGGCTCGAACCCGAAGGATGCCGCATTCTTCAGGAGAGTTAAGAACCTCTCGCTGAAACAGGCGAAGTTCGCCGTGTTCGGCAGCACGCGGCGTGTCGATAAGAGAGTTGAAGAGGACAACACCGTTGCTATGATGGTCAATTCCGGGGCACCGGCTGCCACAATCGTTGCCAAGGCATCCGACCTGCAGGTCGAGCGTGTCCTGATGACCACGCTCGAAGAGAATCTGAACATGATTGCCGATACCATCCGTTACCTGAAATCAAAAGGAATGACCGTTTTCCTGGACGCCGAGCACTACTTCGACGGATATAAATCGGACCCCGGTTATTCTCTGCAATGCGTGACGGTGTCAGCCGATGCCGGAGTCGATTGCGTGGTACTCTGCGATACCAACGGCGGAGCCCTTCCGGCAGAGGTAGAGAAAGCAGTGAAAGCGGCGAAAAAGGCAACTAAAGTACCTCTCGGCATTCATACTCACAATGACGGCGGGATGGCGGTAGCCAATACGCTGGTGGCGGTGAAGGAGGGAGCTACTCACGTGCAGGGCACGATAAACGGGTACGGTGAACGCACCGGCAATGCCAACCTGTGCTCCATTATCCCGGCATTGAAACTGAAAATGGGCATAGACTGCGTTACCGACGAACAGCTGGGTAAGCTAACCGAGGTCTCTCACTATGTCAGTGAAGCGGCGAACCGTGTCCCCGACCCGTATGCACCCTATGTAGGCGCCAGCGCTTTCAGCCATAAGGCAGGCTATCACATGGACGGGATAACCAAGTGGGCTGATGCCTATCAACATGTAGAACCTGCAAAAGTAGGTAACAAGCAGCGGACGGTCGTATCCGAACTATCCGGGAAGCGAAATATCACCTATATGGCGAAAAAGATGGGTATCGACCTGGCTCCGCGTGCTCCTGAGACGAAAGCGCTGCTGGAACAGGTGAAAGAGCTGGAAAACCGCGGTTTTCAGTACGAAAACGCCGGGGCTTCTTTCGAGATGCTTGTCCACCGCGCCAATCCAGACTACAAACCGCCCTTCGAGCTGGTGGACTACATGGTGGTCGTGGAGAAAAAAAGGCGCATGCCCACCCATAAAAGTACCGAGGAAATGCTTGCCGAGGCGATGGTAAAGGTTAAAGTAGACGGCGAGGTAATCCATACCGCCGCCGAGGGCAACGGTCCCGTAAACGCTCTCGACCAAGCACTGCGAAAAGCGCTGCTTCAGTACTATCCTTCGCTGGCTTCCGTAAAGCTCGTCGACTACAAGGTACGCATTCTTGAAGAGAGTACCGGTACCGAGTCACAGGTACGCGTCCTTATCGAGTCCAGCGACGGCACTGATGGATGGACAACAGTCGGCAGCTCGGCCAATATCATAGAAGCGAGCTGGCTGGCGCTCGTTGACAGCGTTGAATACTGGCTGGTCAAGCACAGCTCGTAAATAACCAGACTTCTATTAAAGCCACTTCAGATTATACTTACCCTCTAGTTTTGTTCCTGTCCGTTAATCGCGCTTCGGAGGCGGTAACTCACCTCTCTGCATCAACTCGATAACCAGACCGCCAACCTTCCGGGCATCCATATAAGCATATCTGCCCTCGGCGTAATACATCGCCGGGACACCCTTTGCCTCAAGTTCGGCGACCTCTTTAGCGAGGTCATCCACGATGAAGGCGATATGGTTGGCTCCTTCGCCATGCTCGTCCATAAATGTCTCATTCCAGTTGCCGCCGTCGATAGGCTCAGTTAGCTCAAGAGTTAGCGGTCCCATGTCCAGCATCTTTATTTTAATTTTCCACGGCGGAGCATCGGTCTTTCCGTAGGTCTTTAAATTATCAAAGTTAGCGCTGTCCAGTAAAAATGCCGGTCTATCTGCTGCCTTTCCTCCCAGCGCTTCAAAGTAGCTGACGGCTTCATCCATATCCTTTACGGAGAGTCCAAGATGAAGCAGCGTCCAGTTCTCCATACCCATAATTATCTCCTTTCTATATTTGTATACCGTATATATTTTGGTACAGGTATTCCTGGTTTTCTATCCTTTTATTACCCCCATCGGTACCAATTTTACCACTTTTCGAGATATTCCCGCTCGCTCGGTAACATCGACTACTTCCGATACATCCTTATAGGCTTCGGAGGCTTCCTCCACCAGTGAAGACATGCTGCCGGCTCTGACCGTAATTCCCTTATCAGCCAGCACCCGGACGATATCGGTACCCTTAAGACTGCGCTTCGCCGCCGAGCGACTCTGCATCCTACCGGCCCCGTGACAGGTAGAGCCGAATGTCTCTTTCATCGCTGTATCGGTACCAACCGCCACGTAAGAGTAGCGTCCCATATCGCCCGGGATAAGTACGGGCTGCCCGATATCGCGGTAGACCGCAGGTATGTCTGGATGCCCGGGCGGAAAAGCTCTGGTAGCCCCCTTGCGGTGAACGCAGAGGGTACGTTTCTTACCGTTAATAGTGTGTTCCTCTATCTTGGCGATATTATGAGCTACGTCGTAGATTTGCTCAAGTCCCAAGTCTTTCCGGCTTATACCGAACACCTTCAGAAACGTTTCCCTGGTCCAGTGAGCGATGCACTGCCGGTTTGTCCAGGCGTAGTTAGCCGCCCCTGCCATACCGGCGAGGTAGTCCTTCCCTTCCGCCGACTGTAAAGGAGCGCAGGCAAGCTGGCGGTCGGGCAGGCTGATGCCGTATTTCTTCACGGCGTTTCCAAGCAGGGCGACATAGTCCGTACAGACCTGATGCCCGAATCCCCGCGAGCCGGTGTGAATCATAACCACTACCTGTCCGGTCTCATTAATCCCCATAACACCGGCGGCATGGGAATCGTAAATTTCATCTACAACCGACACCTCCAGGAAGTGATTGCCCGAGCCCAGCGTCCCGAGCTGGGGAATACCCCTCTGCTTTGCCTTGCTGCTAACCTTATCGGGGTCAGCCCCCTTAACGCAGCCAGATTCCTCGGTAACCGTAACATCTTCGTCATCACCGAACCCCTTTTCCACCGCCCACCGGCTGCCCTTGACCATAATTTCACCCAGCTCTTTCTCCGTTACCTTGAGTTTGCCCTTCGACCCCACGCCCGAGGGAACGCTGTTATACAGCCCTTCCACTATCTGTTTTATCCTTGGTTTTACCTCCTCTTTGGTGAGGTTCGTGCGGAGAAGACGGACACCGCAGTTTATATCGAAACCAACACCTCCCGGGGATACGACCCCGTTTTCAATATCGGTAGCAGCCACTCCTCCTATAGCAAAACCGTAGCCCAAGTGGATGTCCGGCATCGCCATCGAGCGACCAACAATGCCCGGAAGAAAGGCAACGTTAGCTACCTGCTCGAAAGCTTTATCCTCCCAGATTTTACCCAGCATGGCTTCACTGGCAAAGATAAGACCCGGCACGTTCATACCCGCTTTATAATCGGATGGAATCTCCCAGCGATAATCGTCTATCTTTTTCAGCACTTCCCGCCACGGAGCGGACATTTTTTATCTCCTATATATCGAACAGCACCTGTACCCTGTTGACATCACCTTTTTCAATCGTCAGCATATGGTAAGTCGCCGCTTTGATTCCCGTTTTCATCTCGTGCCTGTTTATATCCACCTTTTGTCCGTAGCTTCTTGCCTTAAGGGCAGTTTCACCGAGCCTGATAATATCGAATCTCTTGAATACTATATTATCCACGTCGAACAGGTAAATAAGCTCGTTCAGCCATTCTACCAGCAGGCTTTCTTCATCCGACGAGGTTAATTCTATATCGCGATACTCGGTTTCTTCAACAAGCTCAAGGTCGGTTATCAGGCTGAACATGCCTCTGGCTGCGTTGGCAAACGCCTGTTTCATATCATCGCCATAAGCTATGATGCCGACATCTGCCGTGTGGTCCAGTATTTCAAACTCATTCTCCATAAGGGGTAACCATTATTATATCATCGGTGCTAGAACGACTTCTTTATCTTTGCCCAGGTAGAGTTCAGGTGTACCAGAATACTGGCTTTGTGCTGGGAAATCTTACCCTTTCTCAGGGCTTTTATGAACTCCTTCTTATCATCGAATTCCGGCATCTCCACGTAAGTCCTGCCTATCTCGCCCGGCGAGTGAGCATCGCTGCCGGCTGTGCCGGGAAGCTTGTGTTTCGCTGCATAAGCCAGGGCTTTATCCGACGTGCCGGACAGGGGACACCTGGCATTGAAAACTTCAACGATATCTATCTGCCTCGCCAGCTTATCCATCTCATCACCGTTCAGGGCAAGTCCGCGAAGCGGGTCAAAAGGATGCGGCAGGTTGACAAGACCGCCTTGGTCTCTTATACGTGATATAGCTTCTTCTATAGAGATACCGCTGGGAACTGTCTCTTTGAGAAACATACCCATTATTTCACCTTTGGGGGTCAATACCTCCTCGGCGACAATCACTTTGAAAGGGGCTATCTCCTGCAGCTTTAAAGCCCCTTCGACGGTACCATGGTCGGCTATAGCTATACAGTTTATTCCCGACTCCGTACAGCGCTCTATAATGTCCTCCAGTTTCGTGTCGCTGTCCATCGAGTATAACGTGTGAATATGAAAATCAGCCTTAAGCAATGTGTCCAACCTCTATTCTGTTATTTCTGCAAACAACCGCCGGTCTAAGAAGCTCTTTCTATGTAGCTGCCGTCGCGGGTATCCACCTTTACTTTTTCTCCGGCGTTGATAAACATGGGTACCTGAATCGTGATACCTGTCTCCAGCGTTGCCGGCTTGGTCCCGGCGGTGACAGTATCGCCTTTGAAACCGGGGCTTGTCTCGACCACCTCAAGGTCGACGGTAATAGGCAGTTCAACGTCTATCAGTTTGTCTTTATAACTGGATACCTGCAGGGTCATTCCTTCTTTGAGGTAGTTTACGGAATCACCGAGCTGCTCGGTATCAATCGGCATCTGCTCGAACGTCTCCTCGTCCATGAGGTAGTACAGGTGGCCGTCGTTATAAAGGTATTGCATCGCCCGAAAATCAAGCCGCGCTCTGGTAAACTTCGCGTCCGATTGAAAGCTCTGCTCTATGGTATGCCCGCCCTCCAGGTCACGAAGCTTCACTCTGGCGAGAGCGGTCCGTTTCATCTTCACATGGTGGTACTCGATTACCTGATACAGTTTACCGTCCAGCTCGATAATCACGCCTTTTCTCAGTTCACTGCCGCTTATCATACTAACGACTCCACTCCAATTTATTTTCTGCCTGCTGAGAGCACGCTGATTTCACCCTTCTCCATAACCGCCAGGTCTTCAATCCTCACGCCTCCCCAGCCGGGCAGGTAAATACCCGGTTCGATTGAGAATACCATGCCCTCGGTAAGTATATCAGTAGAGTTCGGTCCTAACCGGGGCTGTTCGTGGGCGGCGAGCCCCACTCCATGACCGAGCGAGTGACCGAAGGCGTCTCCGTAGCCGGCTTCTTCGATAACGGTTCTGGCAAATCCGTCCGCTTCTTTACCGCTCATCCCTTCCTTAATCAATGCTATCGCCGCTAACTGCGCCCCGAGCACGGTATCATATACTTTTTTAAAGGTATCATCAGGCTCTCCGGGGCACAGGGTACGGGAAAAATCACTGCAGTAACCGCCGACCCTCGCTCCCATATCTATTACTATCGGTTCGCCTGCGTTAATCTTCTTCTGTGAAGGCCTGGCATGGGGTAAAGCCGAATTCGGACCCGAAGCTACGATTATATCGAATGGCATGGACTGGCTGCCCTGCTCACGCTGGAATTTTTCCAGTTCCCAGGCAACCTCCAGCTCCGTCATACCGGCGCGGATAACGCTCTCGATATAATCGAAAGCCCGGTCGGTTATCCCGACCGCCTTTTTAATCAGTTCAAGTTCTTCAGGCTCTTTCACCGACCGGAGAGATTCCACAATTCCTTCCGCGGGTACAAGCTGAAGCTGCGACCCGCTTTGTTTCAGAGAGTCGGTCAACCGGCAGTACATGGCGAAACTAACATCCCCCGACTCAAAACCGAGCTTCTTCAGTCCGGGAATGTCCGTCAGATGGGGAAACCACTCAGATACGCTGCCCGTTATCTGGAAGAGCCGGTAATCCGGGGCCTGTTCTTTCGACTGCTCGACATAGCGGAAATCGGTAGCCATGACAGCATCTTCAGATGTTATTAACAGGTAGCCAGCCGAGCCGAGGAAACCGGATAAATAGTACCGGTTGTCCGGCTGGGAAATGAAAATACCTTCGAGCTCTTTCTCGGTCAGGCTCCGGCGTATTTTCTCAAGGCGGCTAATCGTGTTCAAGCTCATCACCGTCCCGGTCTTCACGCGCCATCGGGTGCGCCGATAGATACACCTTCTTTGCCCGGCTCTTGCTTACGTGCGTATAGACCTGCGTGGTCGAAAGGTCGGCATGTCCCAGAAGCTCCTGGACCACGCGCAGGTCCGCGCCGCCGTCGAGCATGTGGGTGGCAAAGGTATGCCGCAGCATATGGGGATGAATTCTCTTTTTTATTCCGGCTTTATCAGCGTATTTTTGCATGAGCTTTTGTACGCTCCGCTCCGAAAGTCTGCCGCCTTCATAATTCAAGAATACGGCACTGTTTTTTTTACTTCCCAGTAATTCCGGCCTGCCTCCGTTCATGTATTTTATAAGAGCCATTGCCGCCGGCTCTCCCATCAGCACTACCCGTTCCTTGGAGCCTTTGCCCAGGACACGGACTTCACGCGTTTCAAGGTTGACCTGCTCCAGGTTCAGTCCCGCCAGTTCACTCACCCTGAGACCGGAGGCATAGAGCAGTTCCATGAAAGCACTGTCGCGCTGTCCCTGCGGTCCGGTCGTATCGGGTGCTTCCAGCAGCCGCGTTATTTCACCGGCGGTGAGGAAAGAGGGCAGACGCCTGTCCAGCTTGGGTGAAGAGGTATCCTGCACCGGGTTTACGGTCAGTATCTCCTCCCGCACCAGATAGCGGTAGAAGGAACGGATGGACGAGAGCTTGCGGGCGATACTGGCCTTCACCAGTCCTTTATCTGCCAGATAGGCAAGGTAGTCACGCAGCAGATACCTGTCCACTTTGTCCAGGGAATCTATGCCCTTTTCATCGAGGAAGGTAAAAAAACCTTTGATATTCTTCGAGCCGAGCATGTCGGTCTTGCAGTTACGCACCGTGTAGGGCGAGACATTCCGCTCCGCTTCGAGGTAATTTATATATTGATTGAAGATTTCATACATTCGATTATTCCTGCAGCCTGTCCCTGTTCCCGCACTTGATGCACCTTGCCCACCTTTGACGGAAGAGGGTGGTGAATCCTCCGCACTTGGAGCACTTCTGGTTTAGGGGCTTGTAATTGGTAGCGAAGGTACACTCAGGGTAGCCGCTGCACCCGTAGAAGATGCGTTTCTTTTTGTTTACCCTCTCTATCAACTCGCTGCCGCACTCGGGACATTTCACGCCCGTCTTTATCTGGTACGACTTCGTGGTCTTGCATTCCGGGTAGCCACTGCAGGCAAGGAACTTGCCGAAACGTCCCGTCTTTACCACCATCGGCTTGCCGCAGTTGGGGCAAATTTCATCGGTCACCTGGTCGGGCAGCTTGACCCTCTCCATGGTCTCGTTTGCTTTTGCCAGGTCTTTCTCGAAGGGAGTATAAAAGTCCCGGACAACTCCCACCCAGTCGCGTTTCTCGTCGGCTATCTCGTCCAGCTCGTCCTCCATGCGGGCGGTAAACTTGATATCCACGATTCCCGGGAAATACCGGCTGACAAGGTCGGTCACAACCGAACCGAGCTCGGTAGGCTGGAAATAGCCGCCGTCTCTGGTGACATATTCACGCTCCTGGATAGTGGAGATAATGGGGGCATAGGTGCTGGGCCGTCCGATTCCCCACTGCTCCAGCATCTTAATCAGCGTAGCCTCGGTAAAACGGGACGGCGGTTGGGTAAAGTGCTGCTCGGGGAAAAGCCCCAGCAGGTCTAGTAAATCCCCCTTTTCCATAGCCGGGAGTGACGAACCTTTCTCTTCCTCCTCCTCGTCCTTCTGCTCGATGTAGAGAACGGTGAAGCCGGGGAAACGGTTCACGGAATCCGACATCCTGAAGATATAGTCTTTCTTCGTCTCTTTAGATAATGCGTCAATATCCACTGTAGTATTATCATATATAGCCGCCGCCATCTGGCTGGCGACCATTCTTTTCCAGATTAGCTCGTACAGCCGGAACTGCTGGTTATTGAGAAATTTCTTAATCTGCGAAGGCTCCCGCCTGATTCTGGTAGGGCGGATAGCCTCATGAGCTTCCTGAGCGCCTTTTACAACCCTAGTAAAAGAGCGGGCGTGGGGCGGCACATACTCCTCACCGTACTTTTTCTCTATAAAATCCCTGGTTTCATTAACGGCTGACCGGGCTACACGGGTAGAATCGGTACGCATATAGGTGATAAGCCCGACACTTCCCTCCGAACCCAGGGGCAAGCCCTCATAGAGCTGCTGGGCTACTGACATCGTCTGGGCTGCGCTGAAACGCAGTCGCCGCCATGCCTCCTGCTGCAGGGTGCTGGTGATAAACGGGGGCGCCGGCTGACGGCTAACTTTTTTCATCTGCACCTTACCAACGCTGTAATCGGCTTTCTCCAGCTCGCTCTTTAACAGGTCGGCTTCTTCCTGGCCGGGTATATCAAGCTTTTTTGCACCCGCCAGACCAACCAGCATGGCACGGAAGGCAGTTTTCCCGTTATCAGCGGCTTTCTTTTTCAACTCGGCTTGGATAGTCCAGTACTCTAAAGGAACAAATTTCTCTATTTCACGCTCGCGGTCGACGATTATCTTCAGGGCGACCGACTGCACTCTGCCAGCCGAAAGACCTCTCCTTACCTTCTTCCAGAGTAACGGGCTGAGCTTGTACCCCACTAGCCTGTCCAGGACACGCCGTGCCTGCTGGGCATTTACGAGCTGCATGTCTATGGAGCGGGGATGTTTGAAAGCGTTGGTAATCGCCTCTTCCGTTATCTCGTGAAAAACAACCCGACGGTAGGGGATTTTGTTCGATTTTATAACCTCCACCAGGTGCCAGGATATCGCTTCACCCTCGCGGTCGGGGTCGGTGGCCAGATATACCGTGGAGGCTGTTTTAGCGGCCTCCCTCAGTTCCTTGGCTATCTTGCTCTTCGCTCTCGGTACCACGTATTCCGGGCTGAAGCTGTTATCGACATCCACTCCCAGCTTGCTTTTAGGCAGGTCTCTCACGTGACCGAGCGAGGCTTTCAGGTTGTAATCACTGCCCAGAATGCGACCCAGTGTCCTCGCTTTTGCGGGCGATTCCACTATAACGAGATTTTTGTTCTTTTTTCCGGTTGTCAATCTACTTTCACCCTGTAATCTTCTCTTATTTCTCTGGCAAGCGAGTAATTCATCGCTCCAACCTGCTTTACCAGACCTTTCAGCTCCATCATGGCGAGAGTGCTGCTGACTTCCGATACCGGCAAGCCACTCAGACGGCAGACTTCATCGATGTGAACCGGTTCGGCTCCAAGCTGCTTTAATAATAACGACTCGGTATCCGTTTCAGGTAGCATATCCTTCATTTCTATCTGCTGGGCTACCGCCGTAAGGTTCAGCTCTTCGAGGATATCGGTATAGTCACGGACGAGCTTGGCTCCTTCCTGAATCAGGTGGTTGGTGCCTTTACTTGCCGGTGAAAGGACGCTGCCCGGAATGGCGAACACCTCTCTGTTCTGTTCCAGTGCCAGGTTAGCCGTAATCATGGCGCCGCTGGTCTCTCCGGCTTCTATAACCAGCACACCGAGACTGAGCCCGCTCATGATACGGTTTCGGCGCGGAAAATTGTCCGCCCTGGGCTTGGTGCCAAGAGGGTATTCGCTTATTATAGCCCCCTGCTGCATGATACGCCGGGCAAGCTCGGCATTCTCGGCAGGATAGACTCTATCCAGTCCGCAAGCGAAGATGGCTATAGTCCTGCCGCCAGCCTCAAGAGCGCTTTTATGAGCGACGGAATCAATCCCCCGGGCAAGCCCGCTGACGATGGTGATTTTATTGCGGGCGAGGTCGGTTACCACCTCCTCCGTGACCTGTCTCCCGTAAACGGTAGCCCGGCGGGTGCCAACCACTGCCAGGCACCATTCATCTTCGGGTAGCAGGTCACCCCTGACGTATATTACCGGAGGATAGTCGTATATCTCTTTGAGTCGGGCAGGGTAGCCTTCATCGTGATAGGTGAATACCTTCACCCCATTGCGCTCCAGCTTCTCCATCTCCTCGTCGAGAGATATATTCGGACGCCCCGTATTGATGGCGCGAATAGAGGCGCTGTCCAGCCCCGCCTTCTTCAGCTCGCCTGAGGAGGCAGACCAGGCATTATCCAGGGTCTTGAAATAGCTCTCGAGTAAGCCTGATTTGACCCTGCCGATACCCGATATCAGGCTGAAACCCACCCAGTATTTGAGGTCTTCTCTACGCTTTTCCACTTCAATGCCATTCTAGCATAGGGGTAGAGGGATGACAATTAAGCCTCATATTAAATACATCGATATTCTTTCATGATATAATTATCCGTTATGAATTTACCCGATTTCGAACAGGTCCCACGCGCCGTCGCGATAGACCTAGATGGCACATTGTTGAACAGCCGGACACAGCTTTCGGCACGCAGTCACAGTGCCCTTGAACAGTGTATCGCCCGTGATATTCCGGTTATCATCGCCACATCCCGTCCTGCCCGTATCTTCAAACGCATATTCCCGCAGGACCTTGCCGTCCGGTGTTCTTTCGCCCTCATGAACGGGGCTGTTACCAGTGGTAATCCGCCTCTGTCCGGCTACTTAAAGGAGACCCTTCCCGAAGAGCTAACCCGGCGTATCATCAATATAGCTATAAGATTTCATACCGATATCGGCATTACTATCGAAATCGACGGCTATGATTTTGGTGCTAACTGGATTAGCGATACCGATATGCTCTGGGAGAGGAACTCGGCAACACCGGACATGTTGTTTTCTATTGATGAAGCGATATCCAGACAGCCCTGTAAAATAGCGTTGGGCGGTCAGGGGATTGATATCCTGAAACTGGCTGACGAACTCAGGCATAGTCTTGGTGATACCATTTCTATCGTTCCGGCTTTGCTGGGAATTCCGCTACTTAACATCACAACACCGGAAGCGACCAAACCGGTTGCCCTGCAGAAGCTCCTCAAGCCGGCAGGCATTCCGCTCGAACAGGTAATCGCTTTCGGCGATGATATTCCTGATATCGAGATGCTTAAAGCATGCGGTACCGCTGTGGCGGTGGACAACGCTTTTCCCGAGGTTAAGTCTATCTGTGCTTATCATACAGCCAGTAATGACGAAGACGGAGTAGCACTGGTGCTGGAGAAGATGCTCGCCGTTTAAGAGAAATAGCATAGAGAAGAAAAAACTAGCCTGCAAGCGCCTCGATAGCTGCCCGGGTAATTATCTCCATGCCTGCCCTGGTCTTTTCGGAATGAAACTCCGGTGACCACTGCAACTCTGCCAGAGAGTCGCTTACCGTAAATATCGCCCCCATCTGTACGCTGCGGTATTGTGCTACCGCGAATAACGCCGACGCTTCCATTTCCACGGTAGTAACTCCTTCTTCCTGGTATTGCTTCGCTTCGGCAACCGTTTCCCGGTAGGGAGCATCGATGGTCCAGCTTGTGCCGACAACGTATTTCTGCCCCTGCCTGTCCAGGACCCACTTGATTCTATCCGTTACTTCTCCGGAGGCGTAAGCGTATTTACCGGCTTCCAGATAGTGATATGATGTCCCCTCATCTCTGATCGCTTTTTCACAGACAATAACTTCCCCGAAATCAAAGCTTTTCTGCAGCGTTCCCGCCATGCCGATAGAGATGAACCTCTTTACCCCGAGAGCAATCAATTCTTCAACTATAGTCACCACGATAGGAGCGCCGATTCCGAAATTACCGAGAATCCCTACGGTATTTCCCGTTTCACCAAACAGGTACATCTCGCCCGTGAACCGTTCCTCCCTGGAGACCCTATATTGTTCTTTTACATATTCGAGCGGTGTTTTCGAATAACAGAGAATTACATTTTCCGGAGGGATGAATATACGGTCTGAATGCGTCTTTTTCAGGTAATTCACAAAATCTTCAGGAGAGAACACGGAATCACCGGCGTGTTTGTTTTTAAAATTTTGAAATACCATAGTCTGTCCTATTTACCAGCCGTAGCTTCTTTAGCTATATATCTGGCTCGCCAGCCGCCCGCCTGAGGCGGGTTAGCGTAGGCTGGCGGAGAGGGTGGGATTCGAACCCACGGTAGCCAAAGCTACACACGCTCTCCAGGCGTGCCTGATCGTCCACTCCAGCACCTCTCCGCGATGTAAAATCAGAATTCTCATTATTGCCATTTAATTTATCTCATAATGATACAATATCGCTTCCCCTAAGTGTTTCACAAACAATTCCATATAAATAATAACCTTCGTTTGAAAACTTAGATCCTCTTTGGTTTCTCCAAATAACCTCTTGTTAAATACATTTTCTACTACCCATAATGGATTTGATGAGTGTTCCGTTTCCCTAGCCTTACCGTATTCAGCGTATCTGGGAGTAATTGACATCATCCACTCGCTAAAACTTTCTTCCTCTTTTCCAAGATAACGGCCATACTCCAAATGGTGAAATATATCTAAAACGTCATTCCGCTTATTTTCATCTTCAAATATTATTCGTTCACAAGTGTAAACTATCAGCCACATATCAAGAACAAACAGTTCTTCAAACATTTTAGTAAAATCTTCATTATTTCTTATCTTAAAACCAAAATCTATGGCAGTTTTTTTGACAGCCTTCTCGGTCAAAAATCCCCATAGCCAATAGTCCAGTAGCCCCGCAAATTGTTTTTTTGATGCTTTTACTTTTTTGTTATTAAAGTTTGGCATTTTTTTCTTACTCTACAGGCTGACGGAGAGGGTGGGATTCGAACCCACGCTCGCCAAACGACGAGACCGCTTTTCGAGAGCGGCACCATCAACCACTCGGACACCTCTCCAGCCTCGAATTTTACCATACTTCTTAAATTAAAGCTATTTTACAGCCAATATCTTATAAAAAATCAGCGATTTTACATTATTTTCATGACAATACTTGACAAATTGTAATAATATGTTATAATTTATGTTAATATACTATAACATATATTAATTTGTAACAATAAATAACAAGGGAAACCGTTGACATATATAACAATTAAACAAGCATCGGAATTGCTTAAAGTCCATCCGAATACGATAAGAAACTGGATAAAGACGGGTATCCTCAAGCACTACCAGGTGGGCAGGGGATACAAAGTACTGGTGAAAACCGAAGATATAGATGAAATCCTGGAAAAAAGTAATAAATAAAGGCACAAAGGAGAAACCCTCAAATCGATAACGAATCTACTCGCCCGTACTCTTGCAAGGAGGTGTACCGATGTCCTTAAGAGCCTATATCAGAATTAAAGGTTGTCCAAAATGCGGCGGCGATATCATGGTGGACAGAGCCCTCGAGGATTCCGACGTATGTATTCAATGCGGTTTTCGGAATTACCCGAAAAAAGCACCGTATATTCCCGAGAGAAAACGCAGAAAGAGGTCTACCGCTAAAACAACCGGTGATACGACCGGCAAAGTCCTGGCGTAGATGTAATCCCGGATAATGCCGCTATAAACCGGACTATTTGTGCCCCACGACAATCATTCTCTGCGCCTTGTGGTCATATGGGTCGCCGTCCAGATTGCCATAGATATAAACCCGGCTGAACCCGCAATCCTTAAGCAGCTTCACAATCTCCGTGCCGGAATACAGGCGTAACGAAATTTCGCTGTCAATTCTTTCACTGCCTTTAATCAACGTCCAGTGACTCTGCAACCAGCTCCAGTTATCAAGGACCTTTTGATGTTGCAGGACTATCACTCCGTCCCTCTCATCCCATATTCTCTCCTGAAATACCTTAGCCATCGTTTCTTTGCCGTGAGTATCAATTATCAAAGCGCCGCCGGGCTTCAGGGATGCGTATATATTTGAAATAACCCTGGCATCCTCTTCTTCGTCTTCAAAATAGCCGAAGGTAGTGAACATATTTATCACAACATCGAAAGCCTCTTGCCTGCGGAAGCTACGCATATCCTCGCGGACAAACTCTACCTTCAGCTTCTCCGTATCCGCCTGTTTCCCTGCCTGTTCCAGGTAGGTGGTGGTGCGGTCGACTCCGGTAACATGGAAACCGCGGCGCGCCAGCTCCAGCGAGTGGCGTCCCACGCCGCAGCCGAGGTCGAGAATCTCCGATTCCGGAGCTATATCCAGCAGGCGTATAACTTTATCCACCTGCTTCGAAGCTGAGGCTATTCTTTCCTCAGAGAACAGGACGGGTCCCCATATCTCCCAGAAATTATCATCTTCATGCCATGTTTTCTTCTCTGCCATTAAAATCACCTCCTCCTGATTACTTATTTACCAGAATAAAAAAACCGCCCCGTGGGGACGGCTCCTATACCGAAGTGTCGACCCACCGGCCGGATTATGTATCGATAACGAGGATAATAACAATCTGATGACTTTTCATCATGGAGATAGATTAACATAGTTATAATTTACTGTCAAACGTTATATTTCTCCAATTTGACCGCCAGCCTGCATACCTGCTAACATCATAACCTGAAGGAGGCAGTCTCCTCTTTTTGTACGTCGCCACCGACTCTGGAAAATCGAGGACGTGCATACCCCTGCCCCCGTTTTCTTTTGGAACCGGAATTACCTCGCGATAGCTGGAAAGGAGCATTACGTTGGTATCTGAAAAAGAATGGCAGAGTCTTTTTGCGCCTGAGTCCGTAGCGGTTATCGGCGCTTCAAATAATCCCGGCAGCTGGGGAGGGCGCATTATGCGGCATCTCCTTGCTCCGGAAAACCGCCCTATTTATCCCGTGAACCCTTCTTCATCGGAAATTATGGGGCTAACCTCATACGCCAGCATACTGGATATACCGGAGCCAGTGGACATGGCGGCTATCGTCGTGCGGGCAGAGCTCGTTCCGGCGGCACTGAGAGAATGCGTCCAGAAAAAAGTTAACTCCGCCCTGATTATTTCAGGGGGTTTCAGGGAGACCGGCGAGGAAGGGAAAAAACGTGAGGAAGAAATCATCGAAATCGCCCGCGAGGGCGGAATCCGCTTTATCGGGCCCAATACCATGGGACATCTGGATACCTCGTCAGGGTTTAATACTACCTCCTTTATAGAGCACATACCGTCGGGCTCCGTGGGCCTGATTGCTCAAAGCGGGAATATGGGTACGCGAATAATCCAGAATGCGCACCGTTACGGTATGGGATTCAGCAAGTTCGTCTGCTGCGGCAACGAGGCCAGTATATACCTGGAAGACTATCTGGAGTTTTACGCACAGGACCCGGAAACAAAGGTAATCATGCTCTATATCGAAGGGCTCAGAGACGCCAGGCGTTTCTTCAAGATTGCTAGAAAGATTACGCCCAAAAAGCCTGTCGTGGCATTAAAATCAGGCGGTACAAAAGGCTCCGCCAGAGCCTCCAGGTCTCACGTAGGAGCCTTGACCGGCTCGGACGATGTATATACCGCTGCCTTCAAGCAAACTGGAGTAATAAGAGTAAGTGATGATGAAGGACTCTGTGAAGTTACCACCGCCCTGCTTAACCAGCCTCTGCCGCGGGGAAAGAAAGTGGGCATTCTCACCATGGGAGGCGGTCTGGGCGTGGTAGCCGCCGAATCCTGTGAAAACGAAGGACTGGAGATAACCGAACTGGAACAAAAGACACTGGAGAAGCTGAACGCCCTGTTGCCGGACCGGTGGTCACACGGCAACCCGGTCGACCTGGTCGGGTCGAACGTAGCCCATAGCCCGGAAATCATATCCACTCTGTGGATTCTGCTCGAAGATAAAAACCTGGATGCCCTGATATCTAATGTCTGGCTCGGACGAATAAATAGAGACCCCCGACTTGGCAGGATATTCGGCAATACGGATACTTCCGGTGAAACAGACGAAGAGTACACCAGGAAATTCTTCCAACAGGTCGGCCAGTATGACATACCTCTGATGATGATAGGAGGATATCCCCAGACCGCCAGCGACCTAGACGCCTATATCCTCTTTCATAAAGAGGGGTTTTTAATATATCCTCAACCTCAGCGTGCCGCCCGGGTACTCCGTCATCTCAACTGGTACAGGCAGTACCTGGAAACAATCTCAGGTGATTGAATAAAGCCTTATTATTGTAGTACCCTTTAAAGGTGATAATCTCACCCGCAGGAGCCTTAGTCTTTGGTCTGGCTTAAATTTATCATTTGCATCATCATTATCCTGTTCGCCGGGACAAAAACAACCCGCTATGCCGATATTATCGCAGACAGAACAGGCCTGGGAAGAATATGGATTGGTATGCTGCTCCTCGGTATCATCACCTCTATGCCGGAGCTCATCACCAGTATAAGCTCGATTACGCTGGTAGGCGATGGCGGAATTCCAGACCTCGGGCTGGGCACCCTCCTGGGAAGCTGCATCTTCAACCTCTCCATACTGGCTATAATTGACATAATGAATCGCCGCATTCCAGTCCTGAACCATGCCAGCACGAGACAGATAAGCACAGCGGTCATAGGAATATTGCTCTTTGTCATACTCGCACTCGGTATCGGTTTCAACGAACAGCTATCGGGACTGACGCTGGCCTGGCTGGGAGTACCCTCTCTTATCATATTCGCAATCTATATGCTGGGGGCATGGCGGGTATTCACCTCCGAGCGTAACTATCATCTGTCCCTGATAGCGATTGCCGATGAAGCCGACGAAACTCCGGGGGAAGCCCCGATAGTAAAGCCTGAAGTGAAGTGGCTGTGGCCTAAATTTGCATTAGGAGCTCTGGCGATAATAGGGACGGGGATATGGCTTTCCTTTGTGGGCGATGAAATAGCCGAAGTCACCAACTGGGATATGAGCTTTATCGGGAGCCTGTTCCTGGCTATCAGCACATCCATGCCGGAGCTGGTGGTTGCCATATCGGCATTCCGCATCGGCGCTGTCGACCTCGCCGTTGCCGACGTGCTCGGCGCCAATATGCTGGACGTTACTTATATTTTCGTGCTGGATATCTTGTATACAAAAGGTCCCATTCTCTCCTCCGTCTCGGGAGTCCATGCCACTACTGCCATAATAGCAGCCGCAATGAGCCTTATAATAATAATCGGGCTCCGTTTCCAGCGGAAGCGAAAAACGTTTTCCCTCATAAGCTGGTACGGAATCCTCCTGATAGGACTCTATATCTTCGGCGCCTATCAATTATTCCGCTCGGCATAACAGGGATATGAATTTACTTATATAAACTGGAGAAAAGGTAATATTCAGTTTTGGTTGATACATGTACTCACCCCCTTAATCGCCCTCTCACTCAATACCATTATTTAGTATAGAATAACTATTTTGAGTGAGAGGGGGAGAGATTTATGAGAGGGGGCTTCGCCCCCTCTCTCCTTAACTCCCCTTTCCTGCCAGGAAAGCCTCTTAGTCAATGCCAGTGGTTCTGGCAGGAATAGGTAATAATAAACAACCAGATGCAAACAGAACCAGAGGAAACACCCCCCTTCCACTATGAGACCAGTTCTGCTATAATATTTTGCAGTACTATAACGGTACGTATCATAAATGAGATACCTCCGAATAAGCTTGAATTAAGCTGTAGTTACCCCGAATTCCAATGGTTTCGGGGTAATTTCTGTTGTATTATCGCTATTAACATATGCCTTCCCGTTTTAGCGGACACTGCGAAAGGGGTTCTGAATGGCGACAAATGAGCTTCGATGGTACCAGATGACGACCGACCAAGTCTTCGAAGAGCTGGATACCGGCGATAAAGGTCTTACATCTGACGAAGCTGCTAACAGACTGGTGCAATACGGCTATAACGAGCTCGAGTATAAAACACCAAGCGTTATATTGCGCTTTCTACGCCAGTTTCATAACCCTCTGGTCTACATCCTTCTCATAGCGGCAATAATCACCAGTATCCTCACGGCACGCGGAGAGGATATGCTGGCAGACACGATAGTCATTGTCGGTGTCGTCATCCTCAACGCGATAATCGGCTTCTTTCAGGAAGGCAAAACTGAAGCCGCTCTGGAAGCCCTGCGTAAGATGATAGTCATCGAATGCAGTGTTCTCAGGGACGGAGAGCCTACTGTTTTACCATCCAGGGAACTGGTACCCGGTGATGTGGTACTGCTTGAAGGCGGCGACAGAATACCCGCCGACCTGCGTCTTTTCTACACCAAAGATACCAGTGCCGACGAAGCCGCTCTTACCGGAGAATCCACGCCCGTAAAGAAGCAGACGGACGCCATTCAGAAACCTAACCTCCCGCCCGGTGACCAGAGATGTATTGCTTTCAGCGGCACCTTCATTACCCGCGGTTCGGCAAGGGGAATTGTTACAGGCACTGCCGAATCAACCGAGTTCGGTAAAATCGCCAGGATGGTGAAAGAAACACGTAAGGTAGTAACTCCTCTCCAGAGAAAGATAGCCGATTTTACCAAAGTCCTGATGATTTCGATTCTTACCATCGGTGCAATAAACTTTGGCCTCAGCTACTGGGCGGGTTTCACCGCTACGTACAGCTTCCTGGCTTCCGTTTCTCTCATCGTAGCTGCTATTCCGGAGATGCTGCCGATGATAGTAACCGGTATCCTTGCTTTGGCGGGAGCAGCCATGGTTAAAAGGAACGCACTCATCAGACGGCTGCCGGCAGCCGAAACTCTCGGAACCGCCACCGTGATATGCTCCGATAAGACGGGTACTCTTACCAAGAATGAAATGACCGTGCTTAGAATATACTCCGACGGAAAGACCTACGATGTCAGTGGGGTGGGGTATGAACCCGAGGGCGATATTACCCTCGGTAATGAGCAGGTTAATCCTGCTAACAGCAAGGCTCTTACCGAGACGCTTAAGGCAGGCTTCTTATGTAATAATGCATTCCTCCATAAAGACGAAGAGGAAAGATATCACGTAGCCGGCGACCCCACCGAAGGCGCCCTGATAGTTTCAGCCATCAAAGCCGGTATCAGACCGGATACAGAAAAAATCGATGAGATACCTTTTGAATCGGAAAACATGTACATGGCTACCCTGCATCAGGGTGAAGATGGCAATATCATCTATGTTAAAGGCTCTCCGGAGAAGATCCTGAGTATGTGCAGCACCCAGATGACAGAAAAAGGGGAAAGGGAATTACAGAGCGAGCAAATTCTTGAAAAAGCCGATGACATGGCGGGAGATGCCCTGAGGCTGCTCGGTATGGCATACAAGAAAGTCCCGAAAGAAAAAACCTCAATCAGCGAAGAAGACATGAAAGGACTCGCTTTCCTTGGGCTGCAGGGAATGTTAGACCCGCCCAGGGAAGAAGCTATCGAGGCGGTAAGTAAATGCAAGACCGCCGGCATACGGTCGGTAATGATTACCGGCGACCATGTAGTCACGGCGCGGGCAATTGCCCGGCAGCTCGGTATACTGACCGATGAAATGGACGGCTCGCTAACCGGAGAAGAGCTTAGCAGGATGAACGACGACGAACTAAACGCAGCCGTGACCAGTGTCTCCGTATACGCCAGGGTAGCCCCGGAGCATAAACTGAGGATAGCCCAGGCGCTACAACAAACGGGACAGATTGTGGCAATGACCGGTGATGGCGTAAACGACGCTCCGGCACTGAAAGCTGCCGATATCGGTATCGCCATGGGAATAACCGGGACGGAGGTGAGTAAAGAAGCCTCCAGCATGATTCTGACCGATGATAATTTCGCCAGTATCGTTGGGGCGGTCGAAGAGGGCAGACACGCCTGGAATAACCTGGAAAAGGCCATCGTCTATACTCTACCTACTAACGGCGGACAGGCCCTTCTGGTAATCGGTGCTTTGATATTCGCTCCGTTCATACCGATATTCTCAGCCCGTCTTCCTCTTGAACCGGTAATGATATTGTGGGTAAACCTGTTCGATTCCGTGTTCCTTACCATGCCGCTGATGATGGAGCCCAAGGACAAGAACCTGCTGGACGTTCCTCCACGTGACCCCAAGGAGAAGCTGGCTAACTGGCTCCTTCTAGAACGTGTAATCCTCATAGGGCTGGCAATAGCCATACCGGGCTTTATTATATATAACTACTTCGGCTCAGCGGCAGTCTCCGCAACCGGAGAAATAATGGACCCGCTGCTGTTGACCCAGGCACAGACTGCGGCATTCTGGGCAGTGCTGATGGTGCATTTCGGCTTCGTGATGAGCGCACGGTCAATATATGGTTCCGCCTTTACCTTCAGCCCTTTCTCGAATAAATGGCTCCTCGGCGGTATCCTGGTAAGTATATTATTACGGCTGCTGCCCACCTTCATCCCGGCAGTGGCAGATATATTCAGGACGGCCAACTTCCCCCTGCACTGGTGGCTGTATATACTCCCGTGCTTATTGCCCGGATTCATTGCCCTCGAACTAGATAAGCTCATCAGAAAGCAGATAAGAAAAGGAATAACGGCAAAGGCACTTTTTGATATTTTGACACAGTATGTTAAACTGGGATATCAAAATACTGTAAAATTAGCATGGTTCTATATCAGGGAGTGGTGGTAGGTTGATTCCCGCATTAATAAATGTTTCGGAGCTTAATTATTTAATTAAGGTCATCTGCCCCTGTAGCTCAGGTGGATAGAGCACCAGCCTCCGGAGCTGGGTGCGGGCGTTCGAGTCGCCCCAGGGGTACTTTTTTATTACTAAATATTTATTAATTGAATATTTGCGTTACCGGAAACCAGGAGGTTAATTTGATACAAACAGCGGAACTCGTTGAAATCAGGTGGCATGGTCGTGGCGGTCAGGGTGCCGTAACAACCGCCGAGCTTCTGGCTGGAGCAGCTATTGCCGAGGGCAAATATGCCCAGGCTTTCCCCAGCTTTGGCCCTGAGAGAAGGGGAGCACCGGTACTGGCTTTCGACCGCATAAGCAGCAAGAACCCCATCAGAGTCAGAGCGGAGATTACTGAACCTGACGTCGTTGTCATCCTCGATTCCGGACTGGTACGCATCGTTAACGTTACCTCGGGACTTAAAGAGGGCGGTTTTATTGTAATTAACAGCAAGCGGACTCTCGATGATGTAGCCGCCGAATTTGATGGCAAATGGAGAGTAGCCATTGTCGACGCCACAGCTATCGCTCAGGAGGTGCTGAGAGTGAATATAGTCAATACCACCATGCTCGGAGCCCTGCTTAAAGCTACCAACGCGGTGAAGCTTGAATCACTAACTAAACCGCTTGAAGACCGTTTCGGGCGTCTGGCGGAAAGGAATGCCAGCGCCATGAAGAAGGCTTACGAGGAAACGAGGATGAAGGAGTAAGACAATTGCCGTTTAAAAGCGAAAGTGAAGTAACCTGGAAGGACATTGAAATCGGCTCTATCGTGGTCGAACCGGGAAGCGCCGAGCAGTATTCTACCGGAGGCTGGCGTTCACAGAGACCGGTCTCCGACTATTCCAAGTGCAATAAGTGCGGGCTCTGCTACATTTACTGTCCGGAGGGCTGTATCGAACAACAGGAGGACGGGTTTTATAAAGCGAACCTGTTTTACTGCAAAGGGTGCGGCATCTGCGCCCAAGAATGTCCCAAGGACGTTATCACTATGGTGGAGGAGGAAGGATAATGGCAGAAAGAGTAGGGATGATGGTCTCTCTGGCTATCGGCGAAGCCGTCAAACTCGCCAATGTAGACGTAGTCGCCGCCTACCCGATAACTCCCCAGACACACATCGTCGAGCACCTGGCGGAGCTGGTTGCCGAAGGCGAGCTTGACGCCTCCTATATCCCGGTTGAGTCCGAGCACTCCGCCATGAGCGCCTGCCTGGGTTCAGCGGCGGTAGGCGCCAGGACTTTCACCGCCACCGCCGGACAGGGACTGGAGCTTATGCACGAGGTACTTTACGTTGCAGCCTCGATGCAGCTACCGGTAGTGATGACCGTGGCAAACAGGGCACTGTCGGCACCATTGAGCGTCTGGGGTGACCACTCAGATGCCATGGCTGTCAGAGACACGGGTTGGATTCAGATATTCACTGAGAGCGGACAGGAAGTTTTCGATAACGTCCTCTGCGCCTTCCGCATCGGCGAAGACAAACGGGTACTGCTGCCGGTGATGGTACATCTGGACGGATTTCATCTTTCGCACATGATAGAGCCCATCCTCATTCCGGATAAGAGTGATGTGGATAAATTCCTCCCACCGAACAAATATCCTCTGCCCCTCGACCCGGAGAAGCCGGTTACCATGGGAGCTTTCGGACCCCCGATTATCTATTCGGAAACGCGCAAGGCGCAGGAGGAGAACCTTCAGGCATCCAAAAAAGTGATTCTGGAGGCATGGAAAGAGTTCAATGATATATTCGGTCGTTCTTACTCGCCGGTAGAGAGCTACCGCACGGAGAATGCCAAAACACTGCTCCTGACGATGGGGAGCTACAGCCAGACGGCAATGACAACAATCGATAAGATGAGGGGTGAAGGCAAGGATGTAGGGCTGGTCAGACTCCGACTGTGGAGACCTTTTCCGCTGAAAGAGCTGAGTGAAGCTGTCAAGGGAGCCGAAACGATAGTGGTGTTCGACCGGGCACTCTCCCTCGGCGGGCAGGCGGGACCGGTCTGCTCCGAGGTAAGGTCGGCACTCTATAACAGCGACGGCAGACCGAAGATAACCAATATCATCGGCGGACTCGGCGGGCGTGATGTATCTCCTGCCGGCTTTGAAGAGATAATTAACCGGGGTATGGAGATGGCGCAAAAGGGAAGCGACCGGGAATACGAGATATACGGGGTGAGAGAGTAATGGCGGATAACTATATAAAATACGGCAAAAGACAGGTAACCAAAGACGAATACCTCGCCCCCGGTCACCGGGCGTGTATCGGCTGCGGCGAAGCACTGGCGGTAAGGCTTGCCTGCAAGGCGCTGGGACCGAACACTATCATCGTCGCCGCCACCGGATGTATGGAGATTATATCGTCCCAGCTTCCCTGGACATCCTGGCGGGTGCCCTGGATTCACACCCTGTTCGAAAATACTGCGGCGGTCGCCTCCGGCATCGAGTCCGGTCTGAAGGCTATGGCGAGGAAGGGGATAAAGCCAGATAAGAAAGTGAACGTGGTAGCCACCGCCGGCGACGGCGGCACCAGCGACATCGGACTCCAGGCTCTATCCGGCGCTCTGGAGAGGGGACACAACTTCGTCTATATCTGCTGGGACAACGAGGCTTACATGAACACCGGAATACAGCGTTCCTCGGCAACCCCTTACGGCGCCTCCACCACCACTGCTCCCGCCGGCAAGAAAAGTATCGGCCAGGTAACCTGGAAAAAGAACATGCCGCTTATCGCCGCCGCCCACAATATACCCTATGTAGCCACCGCCACTCCGAGCTACCCCTTCGACCTCATGGACAAGGTGGCAAAGGCAGCAGCGATTGAAGGTCCCGCCTACGTCCATATCTTCTCCGTATGTCCCACCGGCTGGAGGAGCGCTCCGGAAATGACCATTGAACTGGGCAGGCTGGCGGTGCAGACGGGCGTGTTTCCGCTGTACGAGGTTGAAAACGGCAAGTACAAGCTGAACGTAAATATAGTGAGACGCAAGCCGGTGCAGGACTACCTGAAGCTGCAGGGCAGGTTCCGCCACCTTTCCGAAGATGACATAAAGATAATCCAGGACAGGACGGATAAAGACTACGAGGCCCTCATGGAGCTGGTGGCAAAAGGCAAGGAATAGGTACAACACTCTGTCATTGCGAGTCCGCCTGAGGCGGACTCCTCCTTTATAGTCAGTCGACGACCAATCAACTACACTGTCATTCCCGACCTGAGCGGGAATCCAATATATAATCATTGTCATTCCGTGCTTGACACGGAATCCAGTCGTTGGGGTGGTACTGCTGGATTCCCGCCCGCCGTGGCGGGCGGGAATGACAGATTGTGGGAACTCACTGTGACTTGTGGTAAAATTAAAACTGTTATATCGGGGTGTGGCGCAGTCGGCTAGCGCGCAGCGTTTGGGACGCTGAGGTCGGAGGTTCAAGTCCTCTCACCCCGAGTTTTTATTTGTGAATAATAGAAAGGGCTGGCTTATCGCTGGCCCTTTCATATTTTTTGAAAAAAACTAATACCGTCACTATAATACGAATATGTGTCCATTTACTATAATATTATGCTCACTAATATTACATATACTTGTTTCTATAGTTGGCGCTTTCGAGCAAAGCTCGTCTGGTAAAGCCCCATTTCACGTTGCACCTATGACTGGTGGAACTAGTAGCGGTTTAGTATCTGTTCCAGCAGCAATTGTAACAGGAAACCCCCTTTCCGCAATTGCTTCATTTGGTGCAGGCACTTTTATCAGTGCTCTAGTAGGAAAGTGGAATAAAGGTGATATTATTGGAAGAGGATTTTTTCCAGTTATTGCTTTTATACTTGTCACTTTCATTACCGTTTTGGTTTGGCTATTAGATATAACCGGCATATTTGAAATACTTGTCCTTATCTCCGACTCGACTATTAGTGTCCTTAGTCTTTTTGGCGTAAAATGTTATTGACATAGGCGGAACACATTTCTTACTGAAGAAACATTATAGTATGTATTATTTATCCGTTAGTTTTACAAATCCCCTTATTTATCGTAAAATTCAAGCATAACTACCTTGCGGGAGTAACTCAGTGGTAGAGTTCCTGCCTTCCAAGCAGGTTGTCGCGGGTTCGAGTCCCGTCTCCCGCTCCACAAAGCTAGGCGACTACCTGCCTAGGTTAAGGAGACAAAGCTAGGGTGAAGCTGATGGCGACTACCTGCATAGGCAGGAAATAGTGATAATAGGACTGACCGCAAATGAATAATGAAGCGCAATCTGGAGGCTCTAAAACCAAAGGACTTGGTTGATGGCCTGTTATTCTCGTTACAGGCGGAAGGCAGGTCGGTTCGAACTATCGAGTACTACAGGGATTTACTCAATACCTTCTTGAACTACGCTCGTCGCAATGACTTATCGGATGTTAATTTCCTAGGTGCCAAAGAGATCAGGCAATTTCTCTCATGGGTTGGTTCTCGAACCTGTGAGTATGAAATTGGCAACGGTACGAAGCGTGTAAGACAGTCCAAGCCCTCTACAGCTTACCCTTACTTTAGAGCGCTTCGACGACTATTTAACTGGGCTGTTCAGGAAGGCTATATTGCCACTACTCCTCTAGTCAATATACATTTCAAACCTCCGGCAACGTCGGTGGTAGAAGGTTACAAGCGGGAGGAGCTACAGCGTCTTCTTGCTGTATGCGACTTGGACATTAAAACTGAAGCCCGCTTTACCGGTATCCGCAACAGGGCCATGCTTCTGCTTTTTGTAGACTCAGGACTGCGTCGGGCAGAGATGGTAAACCTTAGGCTGGCTGATTTGAGCCTTGATAATAGGCTTGTCCATGTTGTCGGTAAAGGCAACAAGCCGGGTATCGCTCCGTTCTCATCGAAAACAGCTAAAGCTCTCTGGAATTGGCTTCTGATGAGAAGAGACAGGGCAAAAACTGACCACTTGTGGATTACTGAGGAGGGACGGGCTTTCTCTATGGATGGTTTGGTCAGTTGGTTTGCTAGATTGAAGAGCCGTGCGGGTCTGACCAGTCCCGGTGGCGTACATCGCCTCAGGCATACAGCTGCGCTGGCATATTTGAGAAGTGCCAAAGACTCGTTTAAACTCCAACTGTTCCTCAGGCACAGCTCACTGGAAATGAGTAGAAGATACACCCAGGGTCTTAAAGCCGAAGAAGCAATAGAGGCTCACAGGAACGGTGCCAGCCCGGTGGAAAGCCTGAGGCTGGGCTGATTTTAGTTGCCTCAAATTAAGGCAACATGGGAGGTAATACAATGGATAAATCGGAGTTTGCTAATTACTGTCGGCAGCACATAAGTCCCGAGGAAAGCGGCCTTCCCTATCCCTCTGTCGAAGACATCGAACGCTGGTCAAAACACGGCTATTTCCGCTACGCTCCCCAGTATCATAAAGACGATATTCACCTGGTGTTTGCCGTCTTGCGAAATGAGATGGAATTGCGGGGAGAAGAAGCTGAGAAAGAGGTGCCGGAGTATGGGAAAAGGCCAGAACAGGAGAAAGAACCGACTGGGGATAAAGAACCGATAAATGAATACACATCTGACAAATGGAAGCAGCAAATAGTGGACCGGGTCAACTCGTCAGAGTTTCGAGAGATGGTTGCGCTGGCCCGGAAAACCCTGACGCTCCCCGAAAACGGCTATCCCCCGCAACAGGCTATCATGTTCCTGTTTTCGGCTAGCCTAGCCGTCTGGTGCAACTACTGCTGGTCGCTGGAGGCTTTCCAAAGAAAATTCCTAGCCCTAGAAGGTGAAAAGGCGCGGGTCGAGTTCCTGCGCCCGGTACTGGGAGAACACGCCCCTCTATTTGCCAAATACACGATGCCCGAGCCGCCACGGGCTCAGTGCGTTGACTGGCTGCTCTGCGCCAAACTGATAGCGGCTCGATTATCAACATTTCTCGGCATCGATAATGGCTCCGACATAATCCTTTATCTGCTCAGCCCCGATCTACGATCTCCGGAATCTTGGCAATTGAAGCCGGTCACGGGCGAGGAGGACTCCTCCCGACGCCAGTTTATCAGGTTTATCAGCGCCGTACTCCCCGTGCCTGAGACGGTGTTGTCAGGCCGCGCCATGAATAAAACCATCCATGCCAGTGTCCGGCTTGCCTTTGATTTAACCAAAGACGATGCGAACTGGGAGCAAATTCGCGCCGCCTACCGGCGCCTGTTTCCCTTCTACGAGGCTGTCTTCCCTGATACATTACGGATGAGAGCCAGACGTGCCGTTGAAGACCTTCCCTACGCCGATATGCTTAAGTTTGTTGTGGACTTCTTCGGTGCCAAACCAGTCGAAGAAGAACCTCCGAGTAGCTCCTGACCTGAAATAGATTCCAAAGCTTTACGCTTATAAAACCTCCCGGTGATCATCCTCCTGTCAGCCGGGAGGTTTTTTATGCCCGGCGAACGTTTTCACCCCATTTCGTTCGGATAGACTTTCTTTAAAAAGCGGGGAGATTTCAATGGCAAAGTTCAGAATCAGGGTTGATAAGAGAACGGGCGTAACCTATTTCCCCCAGGAAATCCGCCGGGAAGGATTTGTCGGGGAGATCGAGGGGCTACCCAATGCACTTACTTTTACCCTCATTAAGCCAGGGACTGACCTGGTTGATGTCGCGAAGAGCTTGAGAATCGTTTTACGGGATATTGAATTGAGACTGCAGGAGCAGCGTCATGGAGCCAAAAATGTCTGAGAATGCTGAGGAAACAACGCAGCTTACTGTCAAGCAGGCTGGAGCCAGGGGTGGTAGTCGTACTCTGGAGCGGCACGGCCGGGAATTCTTTCAGACAATCGGCAGAAAAGGCGGACGGCGAACAGCCGAGCTTTACCGTGACCTCTTCAGCGAGTTTGGCAAGAGAGGTGGCCGGCCGCGCCGGCCTGCTCTCTATGAGTATATGGGGGGAGAAGCCGGGAAGAAAAAGGAGGCGTTGCGGTCGGTCCGCCCGGCTTCTCCCCTACCCACAATTGTACAGGACGAGGGGTGAGTCATGATAGTCCAATGTCCCCATTGCGGTCAACCGGTGCCGGTGAATGGTTTAGGTCGCAAACCGCTGAATATCCCGCTCAAAAACGTTCTTGAGTCGTTGCAGGGGCACTGTGGTGCCACGGCAGCAGCGAGAGAGCTTAATTGTAGTCCGTCGTACATATTCGGTGTCTTAAAGAGAAACGGTTTGAAACTTAATGAGGTGGTCAGGGGTGTTAAATGATTGAGTGGCTCTGCGGCCGTTGCTATCCAGAACCTCAGGGAAAGGAATTATTCAGGCTGGATAGGTAGGGTGTGGGTGACCCCTCCCCCCAATAATAAGCCTACGTATTATAGCCCTGTAAGTAAGGTCAGCAAAAAGGCAACAGTCTCATAGGTAGTATAGGTAGCATAGTATAGATAGCATAGGTTGAATTTATGTGGAGGCCGGACAGATGAAGATTTTACCGGGCAAACAGGCGGAAAACCAGAAAGAGGCGACCAGGCTGGCTTTTCAGGAAGCCGGAGTAGAAGGCATGAGCGCTGATATCGTCGATATGTTTGAGTTGCTTGCTAATGACAATAAGACGAGCAGCGAAGCGGATAAGACTATCGGCACTGCTATTCGAAATAGATATGGAAATAAGGCTACTTGGCGGGCGGAGCGGTGGTTTGTTCCCGTACCGAAGCTCCATTATGAAGGCAGGGATATCCCTCAGCTTATTATCGAAATTGCCGTATACCTTGTTGCGGCGGCAGCAGTCAGGACCCCGCAGGATTTCCGTTTGATTACCCTAGTGGGAGCTGTCGGCAAGTCCGAAACGCTGACTATCCCGATGATTTTTCTCCATACTCTCATTGAGAGCGACCTTGGAAGGTTTGACATAGTAGCCAGAGACTCTATTTACACTACTTGGGAAGTACCGGGAACAAAGCCTGTCCGGATCCCCAATGATTTTGTTAGTGAGCTCACGATAATGTTGAAGTATCAATCGGTAGTAGCTTGGCTGGGGGAGTTCGGCGCCCAGGGCCGGTGTGTGGCGCCGCTGGTGGCTGGTAGCCTGCTTGGCTTGGCGTTCCAGGACTCCTCCCAGCCTATACCGGTGAGCCGACAGGGATTTACCACCGAGGACCTGGTCGGTGCCCTGGAAAGCATGGCTTTCCGACACAATGAAGCTATGGATATGGTGAACCGGGCCATGCCGCGTCTGAGGGCTGATATGGCACTGGAGGAAGCAATTCGTATCACGTTACAAACGGGAAAAGGAGGAAACTAATCATGGAACATGAATTCACTGCTGAGGATATTAAAGACGCCGCTAGGACGGCTCGTGTCTACTGCCATGGCTTCACCGAGGATATGTTCGAAAGCCTGATGGAAATTGAAAAGCGCATAGCTGATTCAGGCTACCTTGAAGCGATACTGGGATTGATTCGTTTGGAGGAAGAGAAGGGTATATCCTGCACCGAAGCCCTCGATACTTGTGAAAAGCTGTTTAAGCAAAAAGCAAAGCTGGAACGGGAAGTCCCTGACCTTGGGAAAAGGGCGGGGAGCCTGGTAGCGCAAATAAAGCGGGCTGTTGGGGAATACGAGCAGGTGAAAAAGGCTGCCGCAAATGCCGGGCAGGAACTGACCCAGGTTAGAAATGAGTATGTGGCGGCAGAGAAGCGACTGGAAGCCTTCAACAGGAAAGCTGAGAAGGAAAAGCAGCGCATCGAAAAAGAGGTCGAAGACTGCTACCAGCAGGCTAACGTCACTAAAGAAGAGATTGTGACCGCCGGCAAGGTAAAGGCCGAGTTGGAAAGCCACGGCTTCACTCTTGAAATCGTACTGGACTTATCTAAAGAATTCGCCGGGCACAAGAATGCCAGAAAGGAACTAGCTGAGGGGCTGAAGGAACACGGTTCACTCAACAAATACTTGGATGACCTGCACGACGGGGCTACTAAAGAGAGAGCAAGGGTTCTGGCGGAGATAGACGATCTTGAATCACAGAAGAAAGGACTTGCCGACGAAAATATCCGCTTGGGTAATGTCCTTTCCCAACTGCAGACCGACATCGTCGGTGAACAGACCCTAAGGCAATTTTACCACCGCTACGCAGGTTCAAGTGGGCTTTTGGAGAAGCTGGCAACCTGGGACCAGGTATATTTTATGCGCTGCGGTCATCCCTCCCATGTTGGCGCTGGATTTATAGACAAGAAACTGGGTGGTCCTCACTTCTGGACGGATAAGCTGCCGGTATCTTGTCCTCACTGTGGCTATCCACGTACTTACTTCGATACAGAGATTTACCAGTATCTGAACTGGCCGGCGGAACTACCTTTCAAATTGATTTTGGGAGAATAGCATGCCCACAAACAAGAGAAAGAAGAAGGTAACTGAATACTCCCTGGACTGTAATTGCGGGTCGAAGGCAGCCGTCTTCGAACTGGAGAAGGGTTATATGGCACACTGTCCCGATTGCGGGGCGGTAACGTTTTTCGATAACCCGATGCTGTTACAAAGGCTCCGTTTCGGCGGCAAGCTATGCCCGCATCAGCTGGAGAAGAAACCCTGCCGCGGCGGGCATACCACCTGGTGTCCGATATGCAGGATACGAAGTTTCGAATATGGCAGCGAAAAGAGAGACACCGCATGACACTACCCATTAGACCTACCCAGGGTGGTTTTCTTCGTCCGTTTGGCTGCGGCTGGTTTATCCGGGAGTATCTTCTGGGTAACGGGCCGGAGGGCTCTACACCCATAGACCCGGAGCGAGGTGCTCCCCAAGCGGATATCAACTACGAGTACAAGGAAGCCCTCGCCCAGGCCACCGCCCGGGAGCGTGCCGAAAAAATCATCAGCCGCATGGTAGTAAGCGGCGCCAATGTTACCGAAGAGCAGGCGGAAAGGATACATGAGCGCGAGCTCAAGAAGGTCTCACGTAAGTTCACCCGGATGAGATATCATTCCTTCCTCGTGTATTTCAGTGTACTCAAGCGTTTGCATTGGGTGCAATTAACGTCAGAATCAGAAGGATCTTCTATTCAGGATAATTATCCTGATGCTCCTGATCGTGCTTACTACCGACTGACACGGGCCGGCAGAGAAGCTGGCGATGACTTGTGGTCGAACCCCCAGTATGCTCTTTACCCTGAAAACGGCCGTAGCCACCAATCGAAGCAGACCGACTGGCCTCACCGCAAAGTGCGAACGCCATAAAGATAATCCGACCGTGAATCCAATGGGCTTGTGGAATCGCTGTGAAGCGTGACGAACGAAATGGTTACGCGACTCCGGTGCGCCTGTTTATCAATGCCTTGGTAAGCTGGTAGTCGGTTTCCATGTTCAACCAGAACCGTGCTGGGATTTCTGGCATGACTTCCTCGATCTGCAGGGCTGTTTCGGCCGTAATCGATTTCTTCCCGTTAATTATCTCATTTATCGCGTTCAGCGGCCGTCCCATGCGTCTAGCCAGTTCCGTCTGGGAGATGCCTCGTGCCTCAATCTCCTCCGCGAGGTACTCGCCAGGAGGGATAGCAACATCGGGATAAGTATCTGTCTTAGTCACCATGGTAATCCTCCATGTCGAGAATACGCACTCTGTCTTCCCGGACTTTTTCAATAATAAGCCGGTAGTTTCCTGTAAGAGTCATTGAGTACTGTCCGGCTCTTTTTCCTTTCAAGGGGTGCAACCTCAACGCTCGGTGCCCGTATAGTTGCTTGAATTTGTCTGTAGCTCTCAGGACTGCCAGCCGCTGGATATACTTCCGGCCAATCAGAACACCGAAGAGCCGACTAGCCTCCGCCAGACTCACACCTGCATCAGCCAGCCGATTAATCGCGAACTCGATATACACCCTTACACCCTATAGGTATAGCATATCCCAATATTCTGAGACTGTCAAGCAGCCAAATTCTGCTTTGAGTAATGCCCACACAGGCTAATCTTCCAACATCACCCTTCACTCGCTCCCAGTCTCCAGGACTGTTTTTGTTTTTTGACTTCATCGGGAGGGGGAGGGGGTGAGAATTTAGCTAATGCTTGAAATATCTCAATTTGACTTTTTGTTGGACAATGAAGCTGAAAAAGAATTTTCAGCACATTAAAAACTGAATACGAAAGCGACTATCTCTGAGCTTGAACGCTTGCCCTTTGAAAGGGGGTAAGTATGAGTTCAAGCGTAATAGCTCCAGCATCGCCGGACGGCGATAACGGCAATCATCAAGGCTACTGTAGCCGGTGTCATAGAATATGGACGCTAAAAACAGGGCAGGGCGTTTGTCAGTGGTGCGGTCATCTGGCAGTATGCCAGTCATCACCAACAAAGCCCCGCAGTATCAAGTCTAGGTCTTACTCAAAGAAAACACAAGCTCCGGTCATCGGTAACGGCTATGACCAGCTTGAAGGTGAATGGTTACTCTATTATAGGGTAGCTTCACGTTTCACCGATAAGGTCAAGCCAGAGGACAAAGAGGACATACTCCATACAATAATGATGACCCTTGCGGATGTGGAACGGAATAACGGACACAAGCCGTTCACCGAAGCGGTGATGTATCGGATTGCCAGCCGGACAGTATCCGACTACTGGTTTAATCACTACAGCTATACCGCCGGACTGGATTGTAAACACTGTAGCAAGGCGCAACGGCAGAACTGTAAAGAGGACAATCTCTATACACAATGTCCCAAAGCAATCAAGCTGGAAAGCCTGAATAAACCAATCATAGACAGTGAAGGGCGGACTACCGAGCTGGGCGAACTGATTGCCGATGACGAGGCTCTTGACCTGGACGCCTGGGCGGACGCTAAAACTTTCATTCTCCGGTTTCCTCAAAGACTTCTGGACATAGCACTCAGAGTGAATAATAGTGAAAGTCTCTCAGATAGGGATAGGCAATACCTCAGCCGTTACAGACGGAGAGAACAGCCAAAGCTAAAATTGAATGTCACAAATTAGACCATTTCGGAGACTTATATAGTGGAAGCTCCATCTAGGCTAGAGTATCTCAGCTAGGTGACAGCTTACTACTGGACAAGTGGGACGGAATTGCCCGCCGTTTCAGACTGTCAAAAGGGGTGAATAAACTGGAACAATTGAATATCGTGGGCAAGCGTTCAGGCTCAGGAATAGTCGCTCATAAGGCGACACTGGTCAACGCCCTGTCCAGAGCGTTATCCGACAGGGTAATGTTTCTGGACTTTACCATAGGCAGAAAAGGCTTACTCGGTTACCTGAAAGCACTGGCGGGAAGCAACATCGTTAAAATAGTCCCCGCCTCTGATAGTGCTAGCGAGTCGCAGGCTATCGGCAAACGGCTGAAGGTTACCTGTGGAAGTCATATCAGTTACCTTGAGGATATGGTCTGGATTGGCGATAAAACGCCGATGACACTCTGTGAAGTCAGAGTAAGTCCTAACCGGAAAGTAACGCCGAACATCGGCGGACTGGAGCTATCGGAAGCGCTGAACAGGGTATTACCCTTTACCGCTAAAGAGGATAACCGACCTGTTTTACAATGTGTCCTCTTCAAAGCAAGTGAGGGTAAACTCTCTTTGGTGAGTGCTGATGGTTACAGACTGGCGGTGGTAACGCTGGACTATGATGGAGAGGGTGAAGCCCTGATACTCCGTGACGACCTGAGAGGCATATCCAACGCCTTGCGGAGAGCGCACAGGGTAAACCTGAGTTTCGATAAAAAGCCGGACAGTCTTGACAGCACAAGCCTTGTGATAGATACCGAGATAACCCGTTACAAGTGGCTTAGTGTTGACGGACAGTTTCCCGACTATGAGAAGCTCATACCCGCCGACCCGACCATTACCGCACACCTTGACACTGTGGAAGCTGTCAGAGCTATAGCCTCTTTAAGAGTGCTGGCAGACAGCAAGACCTATCCGGTAGACCTGCACCTTAACGGCGGAGTCGTGATGTCCAGTCCCGATAATAAAGGGGAAGTCACAATGCCTGCCGACATAGAGGGCGGGGAAGTCAGGATAAGGCTTGACGGCGGGTATCTCGCCGAAGCGTTAAGAGCCTGCGGGGGAATGGCGGACTTCAAGGTAACCGATGGCAGTTCTCCGGTGATGTTTGCCGTAGACGGCTATCAACTGGTAGTAATGCCGATGATAACCGGAGACAGCAACAAGGCGGAAGCTGAGACAGCCGAGCCGGAGACGGCAACCGAGACACAGCCGGAAACGGAGACGGAGACACCGGAAACCGAGACACCGGAGACGGACACAGAGACAACCGAAGCTGTAGCCGAAGCCGAAAAAATCGCCAAAGCCAGAAAACCGAAACGAAGCCGGAAAAAAGAACCTGTCGCCGTATAGCAGTAGATAATACCTGAACAATTGAACGCTTGAACACAACAAACAGACGCACACAGAAGGGGTGTAACAGCCCCTTTTTGTGTGCTTTTTTTGTGCCCTGGGAAGGGGGGATAAATACGCAGTACCGAAAAGCCAACCGGCGGAAGTGCTACTGGTTGTGTCCGGACTGTCTCAAAGGGCATAACAAGTGTTCGATACATTGTCCGGACTATCTGTCGGTAGCCCAAGCTGAAAGGCAGAGAAAAGACAGACAGGAACGAATACTGGAAAAGGAGGTGATGAAATATGTCTACAGATAACAGGCATATCTTTGTCCTCACCAGGGAAGATGTCATCGGATGTGCCTGGGAGATGGGTATCCCTGAGGAATCGATAACCGATGACGTTCTTGACCAGGTGAAGAAGGGAGTCGAATGGGGACTGGAGTGCTGGGATGAAGTAATGAAGGAAGCCATCAATATGGCTCTCAAGAGCTAGACCGGTTCATCAGACAAGATTTCTACAGGGGGTACTATACCCGAAAACTGGAAGAAAGGAGGGTCTTACTATGCCAGTCAAGTGGAGTGCTCTCGAGGTCATCGAGGCGATGGATATGGTCGAGGAGTATGTCGGCCAGGCTATCGAACCGCTGGAGCAGGCCAGGATTGCCGCTCGGGAAGCCAGGAATATCCCGAACCTGCCCCAGTATGTAGACCAGTACCTGGTGCGGATTATCAGTGAGATAGACCGGACGATCGGTGGCAGCCAGTGGGAACCGGAAGGACGGCTCAAGTCAGGGATACAGTCTGTCCGCGAGTCGTTACCCAATGGAGTGGTAGAGGAAGAGAAAAAGAAACTCGAAAACGGCAATCAGCTGAGCCTGGTTGTTTAGAAACCATTGACTAATTAAAGAGGGGATTATTGTGCCCAAATTTTGAGAGAAAGGAGAAAAAATGACAGGTCAGCTCGACTTATTTGAAGGGACGAAAATCGCTGAGCCTGAGCCGACTACAACGATAAGAGTAGGGAAACGGACTGCCCAGATACCACTCCGGAAGCAACGGCGGGAAGCTGTTAACCGGCTGATGGAGATACTGGAAGAGCTGGAGGGTAAGGATATTCATATCGGCTCCTATGATGCAGGCGGCAGGCACTTCTGGCTGGATAACCTCAAGTTACCGAGGCTTCAGTTGGAGTGGCATCCTATCAGGCTGAAAAACGACCTGAATTACCTGCCCGGCGTCATCGTACTCTGGGGCAGCAGGTCGGCAAGTGTCCGGATATTTACCGACTACCTGGTGTCCGTTCGTGAACAGGAATACCAGGGATACTGGCATTACCTGCTGGATTTCCGTAACGGCTTCTGGCAAAGCCCGATAGACAATTATCGGTCGCACTATGCCTGCCTGCATATAACCAGGTTTAAGGACTAAAGGAAGGAGGTTAATTACATTTGAATAGAACTGTGGAGAAAGACATCTCCGATATCGTGGGATGCCTTACCGATCCCATTATCGTGTTTCCGGGGGGATGGGGAGATACCATCCCTGAATGGCTTAAAACGGCTATCACCATGGAGCGGATGATAGAGAACATGAAAGTTCTAAAAGGTGAGGAATCCATCGGTACCGATGCCGAAGCCTGCGCATATCTGATGACGCTTTCACTGACCCAGCCTATGGATAGTGATTGGACCGAGATTTATCTATACGTTGCCAGTCAGACGTACAAACGATGGGAGAAGGGTGAAATGCCTGCTGACGTAGCTGTAGAATCAATTAGCGACTACCAGATGGGGGAGTTGAATCGGCTTAAAGCTTGGCTCCATCGCCAACGTATTAAAGCCAGAATGGAAAGGGATAGAGCGCAGCGAAGGCAGGAAAAGGAAAAGGTGGAAGCGGCGAATAAGACTGAAAGGCCGGTGCTGTTCGAGTTCTGAGACTGGCGTTCCTATGAGAAGGGGCTGGGGAAGTTTTCTCCAGCCCCCTTTTTTATTCTTCGCGGTTAACTAAATAAGCTATTGTGTTATCCGGATGCCAAGTCTGTTACGGTAAGCTCTTTGCCACTTCTAGTTCCTCGCCTGAAATAAAACCATACTACTAGAGCCGTTGCCACTATGGAAGTAATATAGCTAGGCAGATAAACATGGTAAAATCTAGTGTACACCAGTTCGACTGCAGCTTTGTTTGTCTCAAACGCAGGCATGAAGCCAAGGTGCTTGAGTGACCCTTTGTCATCATATTCCCAGTGGCTAGCATTCATGTCCTGAGTAGGAACAAATATTACGTATCCCTTTGTCGAGCCTTCAATCACATATTTAGCTGGTGACTTAATTTGATAGGTTGCTGGCTGAACGTTCCCTCCGCTACTTATTTCCTCTCCATCACCAATCATGTAGAGATAATCCATAACGTCCTCGCTTTTACTCCTGACCAAAAGTTCGTCCCAGTCCTTAATATAAGCGACATTGCTCACTTGATAAATTCTAGCGGTGCTGTGCTCATTCTTAAACACCAAAAGATGTGTGGTCTCTTTAACTAAGGTTAAATCCTCCTGTCTGCTGAGGAACTCATAATACCATTCCCAATCAGCCTCCTTTGTCAATAACAGATATTTCGCATCCACTAGGGAAGCTAATTCGCCCAAATTTGTCATATCTCTATCCCTTTGGTCAGGCAGTCCAAAAAGGAACTCAATGTAGCGAGAGATGGGGTTGGGGGACTGAGTATAAATTGAACCTATCTCAATATTGTCACCACCGATTACTGGCTTATCAAAGAACCAATCGGCGAAGTTTCTCGTTCTTTTACTAGTCTGGGGAAGCCAATCGTAATCTATATAGCCATGCCATGGCAAAAATATTACATTGAAATCATCGCTATCTTCATTCAAAAATTCATTAACTTCATACCAATCTTTAGGTAAATCGGTGGGCTTTATCTGATTCCAGAAGCCGTTAAATATGGTAAAGCAATACAAAAGGGGAGCAATTAAGGCTATGGCTATGACGGCAGTTAGACTTACTCTTGCTATTTTAGCTAGCCTATCCTTACTTAAGCCTTCAGCGAATCCAGCTACTCCCAATCCCCCGAGGAATGAATATGCCAGGACGAGCAAGGCGACAAACTTTTGTGAATCTCTGAATGCCGGAAAAAAGAAAAGGTGGTCCCAAAGAAAGGTGAACAAGAGTTTGGTTACACTGCTGGATACCCCCAATGCCAGGATAATGGCAATAACTCCGATGATAGTAAGACCTTTGACATAAATGCCATGCTTTTCATCCCTCCACTTGATAATAATTCCATAAATAGATAAGAAGAGGATGAATGCCGCCACTAGCCACCAGCCAGGGAGGATGTCTTTAGTGTATAGGTAACCGCCATGCCAGAAGCCATGTAGCGATAAAATAGAAAGACCAACGCCCAGTCCAGTAGTATCCCGAGGAACGAAGTAAAGCATATCCCCTGTTCCAAGCTGACCTAAAGGTGTAGATTCAGCAGTTAACAGTGGCACTAGCCAATAGATATTTAACAGCAGAAAAACAGCTGATAGCAATCCCACCCTTTTGGTCACAGCTAGCAAATAATGGCTATCCCTCCTTTTTTGAATCATTTTTGCTATCAAAACAACCAGGAAGGCCAGCAAAGTGAGCGCCAGCATATGTAATGTCAGAGTGCCGATAATAGTGGCTAGTATTGCCGTCAATACTAGGCTTTTCTTATCTCCCTTCTCCAGTAGAGCAATGAAATAATAGATAGCGAAGGGAATAAGGGCGTAGCTCAATACTAAAAGTGATTGCCCAGCCAAAAAACGGGCATAGATGAAGGGGTTAACCATATAAATTATGCCGGCAAAATACTTTCCCACTTTGCTTTGGGCAGGGCAAAGCTTATAAGCACCCAGTCCAGCGAACAAGAAGGCAAAGAACCAGACTGCCTTCTGGACCACCCAATAAGGAAAGACAATATCAGCTAGACCAGCTATGAGATGATACGGGAGCCGCTCACCAATACCCTGACCAAAGAGGTGATTACCAAAACCGAGAGACATACCTGAGGCGTCAAGCATTAGTATATAGCCTGGTTTAAAGAGGGGGGACATTATCAGGATGGAGAGGAGGGCAAAAAAAGCGAGAGGCAAGTAGTTTTTATTAAGAAGACGGTATTGAAGGCTGCTCATAAAATATAGTTTATCACATTTTGTTCCTTCTAAAATCTATGAGCATACCAACTACCCCGATAGCTAGAAAGTAGAAAGCAGGGATAGCAATCTGGCTGGCGTTTGTCTCACTCCTCCAGGCGAACGTGGCTGCACTTAAAACCAGCAGAAATACCCCCATCCCTATTAAAAGCCTGAAGTCATATTTTCTTAGAGTATAAATTATAAGCGTGATTATAAAAATAGAAAGCACTCCTACTTCCACTGGTATATATCTGGCTGCAGCGACCGATGCAGTAATTAGAAGGAAGGGCAAAGTCCAGTCTAATATCGGTTTTTGGGATTTGTTAGCAGTATTCACTGTGTTCCTCTTCTTAGCTCAAAGACTTGCATTCTTGGCTTCCCTATTTAATACCTTAACCAAACTGACCACCATAGCCTTAAATCTACTTTCATTACTGAATATCCCAGAGAGCAAAACATCAGCATCAGTGTAATGTAGAACCTTCGTGACAGTGAGAATGGCAAAGAATGTTCCTAATCCGCAGATTAAGCCTGCTACCGTAAGAATTTTACTGGGCATGGGGAAGAAATATAGGATGAGCAAAAGCACAACAGAGGCTAAAGCTATCTTGCCTAAATCTGTCATCCTGAAGCTAAAGCCGTAATGCCTTGTGTGGATATATTGCAATAATATAAAGCTGAAGAGGCAGGCTGATGTTGTTGAAGTAGCCGCTCCAGTCAAATTATACCTTGGCACCAGAAAGCATAGGCAGGCTATTTGAATAGCAATTGCCCCAAGCATGATACCTGCTGGAACCTTTGGCTTGCCCATCCCTTGAAAGACCGAGGAATAAATGTAGCTCAAGACTAATAGAAACATGCCGATGGAGAGGATACGCAAAGCCGGTGCCCCTGCTATATACGACCGGGGAAAGATTAAGGTTATTAGAGACCCCGGCACGATGAATATGGCTAAACAAATTGGCAGAATAAAGATACAGGCATACTTTACCATCCTTGCTGAGTAGTTGGTCACCATTTTCTTGTTTTGGGCGTAGTGGGAAATGAAAGGGAGGAACACCCCCATAACCGCTAGGACAAAGAAGACTGGTATCCTTGAAATAGTCAGGGAGGCTCGGTAATATCCCGCCATAACATCAGGCATACTGGGGATAAAAAATTTAACCCCCAGTATATCTACATTGATTAAAAACTGAGCGCCCATAATTCCTAGAAACATAGGCAGGGCAAAGGTATAGGCTTCCTTACTTGTCCAGGAGCCTTCTCTCCAGAACCTCTGGTTCCTAGTGTAATAAACAAAGAAAAACAAGGCGACCAGCACCGCTACTATGTAGCCGGTTACTGCCCCCAGAGCTCCAAATCCAAATAATACTAGGCTAACACTGCTGATAAGTAAGACTATGGGAGAGATGCACCGAACAATCCCCAGCTGTTTGAAGCGTAACAGGCCTTGAAGAGCGCCTTGATAGATATTACTGGCCGAGGTTATTAGAATGATTATCATCAACACTAGGATGAGCGGTTGATACTCGCTTCCCAGTGGTAGTAAGGCAAACTGATAGCTGAGGTATAACGATAGGGAAAGAAAGCAACCGAGTCCTATATTGGCCAGCATTGAGCTCTTAAAAATGGTGGCATTATCTTGGCTGCCAGGCTCAGCCAGAAACTTGGTCACCACCCAGGGGAAAGCAGCACCGATAAATAAGCCTACAATCGCCATCAAGCCCTGAGCTACACCCAACATCCCGTATTCAGTCGGGGTTAATAGCCAGCTCATCGAGACGGCGAAGGCAAAGTTTACCCCGACGCCGATAGCAAAGGCACCTATCATGATAGAACTGCCCCGGGCAAGGGTGGTGGTAGAATTCATCTACTTATTCTCAACACACTCAATATAAACTTGCTCATAGTCATTAGCACATTTTCCCGCAGAGAAAATCTTGGCTGCTTCAACTGCCTTTTTTGAATAGCCTTCTCTGAGCTTGTGATCATTAGCCAGTCTTATGATAGCTCTAGCTAAATCGCCCTCATCCTGTTTATTTACAACTATCCCGCACTCGCTTATCCATAGTGGAATGTCGGCACAGTCAGTGGATACTATCGGTAACCCTGAGGCCATAGCTTCACCAATAACGGCAGGAGATACTTCTCCCATGGTTGGCAAGACAAACATATCAGCACTAGCATATAATTTAGGTAGTGTCTCATAATGACTTACCTCACCGGTAAATATCACTTCGTCTTCAATGTCAAGCTCATTACACAGGTTGCGCCATCTTTGAGGAATTACACCATCAAAATTCAATGAGCCGGCAACAACAAAACGAGCATTAACTACTTCTCTCTTCACCAAGGGAACTGCTCTCAATAAATACTCCACCCCTTTTGCCTCGGTTAATCTACCCACAAATAGTATCACCAGCTCGCTATTACCTATGCTGAGGGCAACTCTTGCCCTCTTCCCGTATCTTGGGTTGAATAGGTTGGTATCCGTTGCATAGGGTATTACCGTGAACTTCTCCGCCTCCATCCCGGTATACCTCATTATATTCTGAGTTATTCTCGCCGAACCGACAATGACTCTATTCATCCTTCGTTTGGTAAAGCTCCTCAATTTAAGCACCAGCCGGCTACCTAACCTTATATGCTCATACTCAAGGTTCCAGGGGTATGCTGAATGAACTACATAAATCATGGGCTTCCGGAGCAGGGCTCTAAATACCGAGGCAAAGAATGCCGCCCAAAGGCTGTTGAATTGAATAATATCAAATTCCTTAGCCTTGGCGAAGAGGAAAAGCAGAACATCTAGCCCGAAAAGGAATTGGCTAAGTCGTGCTCCCGGCCGTCCTAATGTTCTTAGTTTGTTAAGAAGTCTCGCCGTCTTTACCCGATAGAAGTTAACCCCGGGTATCTGAGACCGGTCACCAATCACTTCACAAGCAATCGTAACCTGATGCCCCTTAGCCGTAAAGTCATTGGCTAGCCTCGTCGTGAATTGCTCAATACCGCCTCCTTTAACCGGTGGAATGGCTACAGATGCCCCTTCTGCCCCTACCATACAAATATTCACTAAGCCTTTCTCACTTTCCTGTGTCTTATTTTTGTAATTACTATTCCCATAATCATAAAGCCGAGGGTAGCTAGAGAAACAATGCCTCCGTATTTCACATACCGCTGGGGGGTAAATTCAAGCATTAGCTCATACTCCCCCGCCTTTGTAATATAGAAGCTATTTAGGTAGAGGGAGGTGGGTGTAGAACTGATGGTCTCCCCATCCACTCTAGCTTGCCAGAGGGGATGATATATTTCAGGGAAGACCAACCAGAATGGCTCATCGGTATTCACACGAACGCGATACTTTGTCGGTGAGAGTTTTTCATAATCTAGGAAGGTATGGCTCTCCCTCTTGAACAGGGTATCCAGACTGAATTGGGGAGTATAGGGATAGAGCAGGACCTTGTCAATGTATATAGCCCCGTCATTGGTCAGTTTTATAGTTTGGGTCGTGCCATCAAGGGATATAGGGCCGACTTCAAGCCATTGGAACTGAGAGGTAAAGCCATCAAATAAGATGGTTTTATTTGTGCCCTCTATGCCCATATAAAGCTTGGAATCCTCAGGACTTTTGCCGACCGTCACCGTCACCATTTCTCCCAATGTTACATCATCGAGATGCCAGATCCCACTTACAGAGCGGTCACTATTTCCAATCCTTAGTCTCTTCACCTCAGTCCAATCTACATTCCCATAGGTTTGATGTGGGCTATCTACAGGGAAAGATAATTGTCTCCAGCCTGTGAAATCATCCACCCAACCATATATAGCATAATCCTGATCACCATCGCCTGACATTACACCAAGGTTGAAATTTGCCCCTGTGTCATTACCATAGAAATAAAACGAGATACGCTCCTCATCTGACCAGTCCTGATAATCGGGGAAGATATGCTCCAGCATGGTGGAATATCCTCTCTCCTCACCACTAGCTACGATCTTTAGGCTATTGGCGCCGTGCTTCTTGATATCCTCATCATCATAGACTGAAACCTTCTCCTGCTCCACAACATTCCACAAGCTTGCTTGGTTATCATCTATAACAGATGTAGGCTTCCCAATATAGGAGGAAGCGCTCCAAACCCCTAGATTACTCCAACTAAAGAACCTTGTTGCATCCTGGCAGTAAACCACCTTTGAGGAGGCATTTTGTGCCGCAGTGGAAAATATAGAAGGTAGGGCATCACTCTTTATCAGAAAAACCTCATCCACATCGTTAAATCCTGAGTCATCGTTCCGCAGCTCGAGGGTATGGTCTCCTTCCTCCAGATGAAGAGAGACCTTGACAAACTTAAACCCATAATAGAGATTCGCTTTTGGGGTTAAGCTCAACGCACTATTCCCATCAACCAATGTCTCTAAATTACCCCTATCCGGGGCATAGGCTATCCTCAGCCACACCTGGTAATCGCTGGACTCATCTACTGTAAACGGTATTTGCAATGTATTTTGCCCCCCTGTTCTTACGGCGTACGGGCCGAAGACAAATTCCCCTTTAGCACACCACCAGTCAGACAAGACCCAGCTCTGAAACTCTTCCTTATCTACTTCTCGCCACCAGGGTACTGTGGCATATTTATCAATATCTAACCTTTGAACTCCTCCTCCACAGTTGAGGGCAGAGAGCATAACCAAATCATCGACATCAGTGTTATATAAAATAGTCATGTCTGGGGTGGATCCTGACCCTAGTGATAGAAGGGCGAGGTCACTATAGCTGAAGTTGGGAATAGATGGCAAAGCCAGAAGCGAATTTAGCCCCCCAATTAACATAGCTGAGGCAGGGGCAGCATAAAGATGGGGAAGAACCTTCTCATTCTCATATACGGCTACTGTTTCCTTATCAAAGATAAGCTCGCAGTTATCCTGCTTCTGGAAAAATTGAAGATAATCCTTCTTCGTCTTGTCAATTACTATGTACTTGACATTTTGAGAGCCCAGGAAGTCCATAAACTTTGTGGTAGACTGCTCATTCATCTGAGAATCCACAAATTCTCTATATCCTGGAAATCTGTAACTCAGCCATAGCCCGGGGTATTCCCAATGGGGCTGACCACTCTGGTAATAAAGACTCACAGGCCTCACCGTCTTATAATGATATAGTCCATATTCCTTTGCCTTCAGGGGGATTTGAGGCGTAGCAAGAATCAAGCCCTCTCCGGCGATGATGGGGAATATACAGTATATATTTTCATCCCGTGAACCTATTAGAGCGTAGGCTTCCTCTGCCTCGGTATATTCAGGATAGCAGCTCAGGTCAAATGTTCCTGGATTAGCTATCAAGCTCTGGGGTCTGGTGGCTAAAAAGCATGTTGCTATCACCACAGCGACAAGGAAGATGGAAAGCAATCTCTCAGCCAGCAAAGACTTGGTTTTAAATAGACCCATAAGCTTAGGCGGTATAAACTTTATGCTCACTCCTAGGAGATAAGCATAGGAGAGAGATAACAGCATATACCATCTGTCAGTCTGCCTAAGAGCGGCGAAGCCAGGGACATGGTTAGAAAGCCAGATATAAATAGATTCGAGGGGGGGCTGAGGCCCTTTAGCTAGAAAAACGGCGATGAGAGCACTTGCAGTGAAGAAGATGGTATATTTATCCCTACGAAACAAGAGAGCGGAAAAGGCTAACGCAGCTACTATTATCAAGAACAGGAAATCGCTAGTGGTATGAGCCACCGACCAGGGATTGGGCAACATCAGGAAGGATTGTCCTATTGGATTTGAATACAGAAGTGCTTCCCTTATTGAGTAGCCCATAGAAAGGGCAGCAGGGCTCGCACCAGCTATAATGGGGAACCACTGATAGGCGAGCAGTCCCACTATCAGTGCTACGCAAATAGGGGAGACCTTTGATGTTCCAGCTAGCCTCGCTGATACTTTGCCCTCGTGTGAAGCCAAAACCCAGATAACAGCAAATAGAGCCAGAGCGAAAGCACTTATGTAGACAATAGGCATATATGATGAAGTGATAAAGAAGAAAGCGAAGAGCGAAAAGAATGAGATATCTTTAAAAGTTCTATGTTCCAAGGTTCTATCAAACAATAGGAGCAGAACTGGGAACAAGGCGTAACCGAGGATTTCTCGGGGTTGTTGAATAGACCATAGAGTGAAGCAGTTAATGGCATAAAGTGTTCCCGCCGCAGCACTACTGTAAACATTCTTAAGGTGATGATAGACAAATAAGTAACATAAGATGCCAGCAAGGAGAAGAATAATAACAGTATAAATGTTCGCGTTATATAGAGGATTGAGTTTTGCCAGAAGGAAGTTATAGGGACTAAAAAACTTGCCGGCAATGCCCAGCGCGGAGCCGCCAAGCACCCAAGATGCGTCCCATGATTGAAACCACAGGTTGAATTTCTCTCCTATCTCAAGGCCGCCGAAAAAATTTATGACATCGTAACCAGCTATAATGCCCGGTTTAGTTATTAGACCACGGCAGAGAAAAGCTATAGCTCCGGTTACCGCTAGAAGGCTAAAAACAGTCCCTTTGTGCTTACCTAATAATTTCATAACCAAGTTCTATTTTATAGCCAGTATGAATATCTCTGCTCCTATGTAGGGCAGATTAAAATTAACCTTAGTCTTGGGGATTCCCTGGTAGCAAAATATTTTGAGCCTCTTCCAGTTATACCTGCGAAATGCCTTACCCCAATTCTGTGGCCCTCTTCCAGTTATACCTGCGAAATGCCTTACCCCAATTCTGTGGCCCTCTTACATTTATGTGTGTTCTATCACTGAACCTAAGCCTGCTGAATATTTCACAATAGGGTGAAATCCTGTTGTTTGTCTTTGCAATAAATAAGCCGCCGGGCTTTAATAGGCGGTAGCACTCCGATATCATTAGCTCAGGGAAGGGAAGATGCTCTAATACTCCGAAGCCAAGTATTAAATCAAAAGAGGAATCCTTAAATGGCAGTTGTTCAGCATCACTAACTGCTACATTGCCCAAATCACCAAGGTAATCCCTTGCTCTTTTAATCGCATACTCGGAGATATCTACGCCATATATTGCATAATCAAATTGCCGGAGTACCCTTAATCCATAAGCATAGGCACACCCAATTTCCAAAGCCTTCTTCCCTTGACCATCAAAGATATTAACATATTGCTTCATATATTTATTTGCTGTGCCAAGCTGCGTTGTATAATGTTCCTTAGTCCCCTCTTCCAGCTCGCTATAACCTCTTGCATAAAATGTATAGTTAGAACGAGGAGGCGATTTGCCTCCCTCGAAATATTCCTCATCATACCAATCTTTCAATTCAGCTTTGCTTATCGGGTGTGTATCTTTTTTCTCCTTCATAGCTAACTTCTCCTCGTTTCTTTTGACAAAAGTCCTGATAGCCTAAATAATTTTGCCCCAATAAAAGGAAGAGGCCAAAGGAGTGATTTAAGACTTCTTGAATTCCAGCAAATTTTAGGCGTGAGTAAAATACCTATAATCAAGATATATAGAGTTAGTAGAACGCTAGGCTTTTCCTCATTTTTGTTATATATTCGCCTAGAGTAGGAGCCTTCTTTCTTGCGTTGCATAAGCCACTCCCTTAAACTCTTATCTTCATAATGGTAACTTACTGCATCTGCCATCAGTAAGACCCATCCCTTTTTAATGATTCGATAGGAAAGGTCAGTGTCCTCTCCCATACCATCGGCAAGCTTTCTGTCAAATCCGTCTACCTGCTCTAACGCCCCTCTTCTCCATATAGTATTAGCGCCTTTAATCATTCTTATCCGAGAGAACCCGCTAAGTAGTCTAGAGGTATAATACAAAGCCCAAGAATACCCTGTCATGCCAGTGAGAAGGAGACTCTTGCTGTTAATCTCATCAATGCCGGTTACACCACCTATTATAGGATTATCGAAGTGCTTCAACATTTTATTAAACCATTCCTTTTCTATCGGTTTATCAGAGTCACAATAAGCAATAAGTTCTCCTCTGGCTACCCTCCACCCCAGATCCCTCTGATAACCAAAGCCGCGTCCTTTTTCTCCTAGAATCCTTCCCCCATCCCGCTCCGAGCTATATATCCTTACCGGAAATTCCTTAGCTACCTCTAGCGAAGGGTCGTCGGGGTCATTGGCTACCACGATCACCTCTTTATTAGGATAGCTGGCATCAAAGATTGAGCTTAAGGCTTTACCTATGATATTTTGCCCGTGGTGAGTAATCACTACTACTGAGACAAGCGGCTCGTCTTTCATCCCTACTTCTCTTTCGAGGAAACCACATCCTCAAATACCTTTTCCATCTTATCAATAACCTTGTCCCATGTAAACCTCTCTCTAACCAAACAATAGCCATTCATCCCCAGCGACTCAGCCAGCGCCGGCTGGGACAGAAGCTTAGTAATCGCTGCGGCAACCGCTCTGGGGTTTTCTTTTTCTACCAGGATACCAGTCTGAGGCGAAACCAGATCCTGAAAAGCGGCTGCATCCGATACGATAACCGGTTTCCGGTGTAACCATGCCTCAATAACGGCCTTGGGCAGTATCTCATAGTCCGAAAGGAGCAGAAACAACTTTGAGGACTTAAAAATACAGGATACTTCCTTACGGTTCAGATTACCACTGAAAATCACCTTTTCGATCATGCCCAGAGAAGCACATAACTCTTCCAGATAATCCTGATAACCATTATCCTCTCCGGCTATAAAGAGCTGAACATCAGGGTATCGCTCCAGCACAAAGGGTAAAGCTCTAATAACATGCTGAACACCTTTCCTCTGCTCCAAGCGCTGCAAGCAGAGTAAAACATTACTGCCCAGTTGATGCTTTTGCCGGAAATGCTCAATATCCACGAGGCTGTATTCTTGCTCTTCTGCATGGATGCCAATCCACCGGATGGAAACATTCTTAATAGCTAAACTCTTGTAATAATCCGCTTCAGAGGGTATTAACGCCATGACATGGTCGGCTCTTTTTAATAGCTTCAGGCCGAGCCATTTGTCATAGAAAGTTTTTACCAGAAACGGTATCACGCCATGGTAAATCTGCTGCCGTTCGGGATGATATACCGGCAGTATGACCAGCGGTATTCTTTTTCTGGAAGCGTAGAAGCCTATGTAATTGGTCAAGAAATAGGGTAAAAAAGACATGATAAAAAACCCATCTGCATCTATTGATGGCAGCCTCGTAATCAGCGAAGGTGTGAAAATCAGCTTGGAAAGGGGGTAAGGAAATATCGCCTTAAATCTTCTCACTTTTATGCCATCAATCACCTCTTCTTGGGGTAACTTCCTTGGCTTATAGTTGACCAGATTAGAGGTGATTACGGTAACATCGTGCCCTCTCTTTATCAAACCCTGGGCAGTATCGTATATATCGTTTTCTATACCCCCCATGCTGGGGTAGAATTGTGGGCATACTAAAGCTATTTTCATCCCATCTCAGCTCCAAGCCTGCATCTTTTAGAGAGGTTTACCCTGCGTTTTCCCTATCTTAAGTACAATGCCGCTACCATAATCAAGCTTCCCCAAACACAGTTTGTCCATATCAGAGATAGCATTAAAAATAGGAGTAAGGAATCTCTTATATATTCGTGCCGCTAAGGCAGCCTTGCTCCCTCCACCCTCTTGGAAAATACTCATTTCATGCACATGCTTAACCCCAAGCAGTTCCCTTGCGAAACCTACGAGCAATGAGCTTAGCCCAAATGAAAAATGGAGGAAGGATTTTTGAACGTATCTATATTCATGAATAGTGAGTCCACATCGGTGAAGCTTGGTCTTCAACTCGGCAAGGGTATACCATCTCAAATCGCCCCCCGTTTGTAGATCCTCTCCAGGAGGACCATTCGTTATAATACTAGTTACATCACTCTCTATCGGTTCGGCTTTCTTCCCCCTTAGATAGCTAAATAGCGGAATATAACTATGAGGCACAGTTAAAAAACATATGCCATCTTTAGTCAAAACCCGGGAAATCTCACTCAAGCAAGCTTCATCATCCGGCAGGTGCTCCAAGACCTCAAAGCATAAAACGAGGTCAATAGAATTACTCCTAAAGGGGAGCTTCTGAGCATCACCGATGATGCCTAGAGTCTTCGCGTTAAGCCCCTTCCGTTTCATTCGCCGAGTCCAGATAGAAACAGCCCCGTAAGCGATATCAATCCCGAAGGTCTCCTTCGGGTGTAAGTTTTCCAGAAGGAAAATCGTATTCCTACCGATTCCACAACCTATATCAACAAACCGCTTGATTTCGCCAGATAAAAGGCACTTGATTGCTTGTTGCTTGGCTCTCTGTCCAAATGCGACTCTTTGCTCTATTTGTTCTATTGTAGCTAGGTCAGCTTTGCCGGCATATGCATATACCTTATCATAAAAATCCCTAAATTCTTTATCTGTTAATTTCATATCTCTAATCATCAGAGTTTCTTAATTATGCTACCCTCAAGACTCCTATGAAAGTAAAATTTTAATGCCGCATTTCAGCTTGCTGATATCCTTTCGGTGCTTGAGTAGAATTGTGAGCAGACCAAAACTATTTTCATTATTTAGACTTAACTACTCCTCCCATATTGCCAAGGATAAGACTTTTCGCTTTAACGCTCCGGCAAAAGTCAGAAAAGGCGTTATTCATATCAACATCATGAGATAACAGTATCCCTCCATTCTTCAGATACGTCCAGGCGGTTTGATATTCCCCAAGCATATTTTGATAGGAATGCTCACTATCGTGTAGGAACATATCTATCGTCCCAAGCTCGTCAAGAAGGGGAGGCAACTTCTCGGAACTCCTTCCTAATATTGATTCCCATTTATCTCTTAAATAGTCTGGAATTATCCAGCCACTCTCTTTCCCCCTCGGTATTATTATATTTACACCATTAGGAGCAAAATATCCTTCAGGATATCCTTTACCTTTCTCGCAAGGTAAATCTATAGAATAAAGCTTGCTGTGTTTGTTTTCCTCTAGGGCGCATAGAATGTATGCTGATGAGATTCCGTTGGCTACGCCAGTTTCTACGACAATATCGGGATTTAACTTTCTACAAAGAATATATAATATCATCCCTCTAAATCTCTCTACATTACCCTCATGAATTTCCTTAATACCCTTTTCCAGATGATTATGGAGATTTCTTTTGGAGCGAAATTCATCCATTAGCTTCCTTAATTCAAGACTATCTATATTAGTCAGGC